>JTFP01003112.1_pt1 | contig 13737 bp, 15 predicted proteins | sample 235421 | NCBI WGS metagenome assembly JTFP01 (sample SAMN03067591, study PRJNA260954) | activated sludge metagenome | biome: Sludge; feature: Wastewater; isolation source: sludge from laboratory unaugmented bioreactor treating industrial wastewater | place: India:Gujarat | collected 2013-04 | reverse complement strand
ACGGGCACGATGTCGAGCTTGTCCGGGACGCGGACAACGACGCACAGGGATCTGGTCAGCGGGTCGAGCCCGGAAGGGATTTCGCGCTTGTTGTGCAGCCTGACCGCCTCGACGATGCAGGCCCGGACCTGGCGGTCGAAGGCCTCAAGAAAGTCCGAACCCCTCAAAAAACCCGCGCCTTCCTCGCCATGATCCACGGACTCGTCGTCACGATAGGTGCCGAACCGCTCGAACTGCGAAAAGCGGCCGATATCGTGCACCAGGGCGGCCGCCAGGTAGGGAGCGGCCGGGGCGATATCTTCCCTGGCCACGATCTTCGAGGCCAGGGCATGCACGCGCAGGGAATGATCGCGCTTCAGGATGATGTGCTCCCTGCGCTCGCCCAGACGCAGTGCGTACTCATCCGCCATCCGGACAAAACGCCGGCGCATGCGCCGCAGCACGTCCAGATGCATCAGATTCCCTGATAGAACTTGTAGAAATCCTCGTCGACCAAGAGCGTGAACCCCTTGTCCGTCTCCTCGAAACGAATGACCTTGGCCGGATCAAGAGCCACGTCAAGCGCATATTCCGCCAGGCGACTGGCCTCCTTCTGCGCGGTCTCGTCAAGTTCGGCAAATTTTCCCATCTCTATCCATTCAGTCATGATTATCTCCTAAGGCTTTCTATTTTCTCCAGAATTCGGGCACGAACAACACCAGAACCGTATAAATCTCAAGGCGGCCAAGCAACATGCAAAAACTGAGCACCCATTTGCCCAGAACCGGAATGGCCGCGTAGTTGTCCACGGGGCCGACCTCGCCCAGGCCGGGGCCGATGTTGCCGATGCAGGCCACCACCGCCGCGAAGGCCGTCAGCACGTCCACGCCCATGGCCGTCAGCGCCAGCCCCGAAAGGACGAAAAGAACGATGAAAAGCACGAAAAATCCCCAGATGCTCGTGAGCACCTCCTCCTTGACCAGCTTGGGGCCGAACTTGAGCGGCAGCACGGCGCGCGGGTGCACGAGCCGGAACAGTTCGCGGTAGGCGTGCTTAAAGAGCAGCATGACGCGCATGCACTTGATCCCGCCGGCGGTGGATCCGGCGCAGCCGCCGATGAACATGCACAAAAGCAGCACCCCCTGCGGCAGGGGCAGCCAGAGTTCGTAATCCGCGGTGGCGTATCCGGTGGTGCTGATGATGGAGGCCACCTGAAAGGAGGCGAAGCGAAGGGCCTCGGTCCAGGAGGGGTAGCTCGAACCTCGCACGGACGCGGTCACGACGATGGTCAGCACCAGAACCAGAACGCCGAAAAAACGAAATTCCGGATCGCGCCAGAGGGCCAGGGGCCTGCCGCGAAAGAGCTGAAAATGCAGGGCGAAGTTGACTCCGGCCACGAGCATGAAAAAGGTGATCACGCCGTCGATGTAGGCCGAGTCGTAGGCCGCGATGGAGGCGTTGCGCGTCGAAAAGCCGCCGGTGGCCATGGTCCCGAAGGCGTGGCAGATGCTCTCGAAAAGATCCATGCCTCCGCACAGCAGCAGCGCGACCTGGATCACCGTGAAAAGCACGTAGACTTTCCACAGGCTCATGGCCGTATCCTTGATGCGCGGCTGCAGCTTGTCGGCCACCGGTCCCGGCACCTCGGCCTTGTAGAGCTGCATGCCGCCCACTCCCAGAAAGGGCAAAATGGCGATGGTCAGGACGATGATGCCCATGCCGCCCAGCCAGTGCGTCAGGCTGCGCCAGAAGAGGAGCCCCTTGGGCAGGGCCTCGATATTGGTCAGAATGGACGCGCCCGTGGTGGTGAATCCTGACACGGACTCGAAGAACGCGTCCGTGAAGGAGGGAAAACCGCCCAGGGCGAAAGGCAGCGCTCCGAAAAAAGCGCACGCGGCCCAGCCGAGAGAGACGATGACCATTCCCTCACGGTGATTGATGACCATCGGCTTGGGGCGCTGAAAGGAAAACATCAGAAACACGCCGGCCAGCACGGTCACGCACAGGGACAGAAAAAGAGGGGCGACCGAGCTGTCTCCGTAATACCAGCCGCAAACCAGGGGCAGAAACATGCACAGCCCCACGCACAAGAGGATGAGGCCGGTCACGTGCAGGGCTATCGGCCAGCGCATCAGGCCTGTCCCCGGGACAGCATCCGCTCCACTTCGGGAATGGATTCGGTCAGACTCAGAATGAAGAGGCGATCGCCGCGCTGGATCACGTCATGGCCCGCGGGGATGAGGACAGTGTCGGCGCGCATGATGCACAGGACCAGCACGCCCTTGGGAAAGGACAGATCCTTGAGCGCCCTGCCCACGAGGTCGGACTCGGGACCGACCAGCGCTTCCAGGGCCTCGGCCCCGTCCTTGATGGCCACGGCCGAAAGCACGCCGCCCTTGCGCACGTGCTTGAAGATGCTGTTCACCGCCGAAAGGCGGGGGCTGACGATGTGTTCGAGGCCGATGGCCCGCACCAGCGGCATGTATTCGATCTTGTTCAGACGGGTGATGGCCATGGGCGTGCCCAGCTTCTTGGCCAGAAGCGAGGACAGGATGTTGCTCTCCTCGTTGCCGGTCATGGTCACGACGACGTCCATGGAGCCGATGTTCTCTTCGATCAGCGCCTCCTGATCCGTGCCGTCTCCGACCAGGACCACGGTCCTGTCCAGTTCTTCGGCCAGCACCGCGCACCGCTCGGGGTCCTTGTCCATGAGCTTGACGTGGATCGGCTTTTTCTCCAGCGCCTGGGCCAGGCGCAGGCCGATATTGCCGCCGCCGATGATCAGCACACTGCTCTTTTTGGCCGAGCGGTTGCCCAGAAAGGAAAACACCGCCTGCAACTGACGGTCCTCGCACACGAAATAGACCAGATCTCCGTCGCGGATCTCGTCGGAACCGGTGGGCACGATGACGGCTTCGTCGCGCACGATGGCCGCGACAATGAGCGGCATGTCTCCGGCCTTGCGGCGCAGTTCCATCAGATTGGTGCCCGCCAGCGGATTGCCTGGAGTGATCCAGGTGCCCACGATCTTGATCCGCCCGCCCGCGAGATCGCAGATATCGACGGCGCCGGGAGCGCGCAGCATATGCTCGATGGTCCGCACCACCTCGACTTCCGGATTGATGATGATGCCGATGCCGATGCCCTTGGCCAGCTGCTGTCCGTAGGCCGTGTACTCGTCGTTGCGGATGCGGGCCAGCTTGGTCAGCCCCGGGGCGAGCATGTTGGCGAAAGTGCAGGCCATGAGATTGATCTCGTCGCTGTCGGTTACGGCCAGGAGCATGTCCGCCTCGGTGATTCCGGCCTCGCCCAGCACCAGCGGACTGCAACCCGAGCCTTCGAGCACCTGCACGTCCATGTGTTCAAGGATGCGCTGGAGCACACCCGGATTGCGGTCGATGACCACCACATCCTTGTTTTCCGACGCCAGCCGCTTGGCGATATGGAATCCGACCTCTCCTGCTCCGACAATAATGGCTTTCAAGCAAAACGCTCCGGTTTGGGTGGACTAGCGGCCCGAATCTTCGGGCCAGGGCGTGCATTCCCGCGCCGGGGCATACCCGGCGGCGAACGCTTCCCGCAAGGAGGAAAACCATACCCTGTTGGCGGCCCTGATCTTGTGCCCCTGCGCGCACGACTGGACATGAAACCGCCTGGAATTGCGCGTGCCGACAAAGCCGGCCCGCGCACCCGGCGAACCGAGGACTTCGGGCCAGAATCCCTGGCCCTCGGCCATGGCCCGGATCTGGGCGTCGAGCAGGCGCGCGGCCAGAGCTTCATCCTTGTCCGACGGGTGAGGATAAACGAAAGCAGCGCCTTGTTCAATCATGAGCAGGTTGACGATGCAGCCATCGGCCAGCCGCGCCGTGCCGACCAGGCGGCCATAGCGGTCCGTGTCGAGCTCGTCGGCGTCCAGCACCAGGGCGCGACCGGAGACCAGGGCGGCCAGGCGCTGCGCGGACTTTTGACCGTGATACTGGCCGCTTTTGCCCCTGCGACGGACTTCGGGCGCGTCGATGCCGCGCAGCCGCAGGCGCTCGCCTCCGGCCAGAACCAGCGTGTCCCCGTCCAGGACCGCCTCGACCGTGACGCGCCACTGCCCGGCCAGCGCTGCCCCGGCCAGGCACAGGACCAGAAGCGCGGACAAAACACCCCGCGCCAGGGGGCCAAAAAAGAAGGCAACCGGGTTGGTTGCCTTGGAATGCCTGGTCATGTTCCGGTCAGGATTCATAGTAGGACCGCAGTTGCTGGCTGCGCACGGGGTGACGCAGCTTGCGCAGGGCCTTGGCCTCGATCTGCCGGATGCGTTCGCGGGTGACGTTGAAGAGCTTGCCCACTTCCTCAAGGGTGTGGTCGCTCTTCTCGCCGATGCCGAAGCGCTTGCGCAGGACCTGCTCCTCGCGAGGCGTCAGGTCCGACAGGACCTGGGCAATCTGTTCGGCCAGCTTGGTGTTGACCACCTCGTCCGCAGGAGCCACGGCCTTCTTGTCCTCGATGAAATCGCCCAGGCTCGAATCCTCCTCGTCGCCGATGGGGGTTTCCAGGGAGATGGGCTCCTTGGCGATCTTGAGAACCTTCTTGACCTTCTCCAGCGGGTAGTCCATGCGCTCGGCGATCTCCTCCGGAGAGGGGTCGCGACCCAGCTCCTGGACCAGGTAGCGCGAGGTACGCACCAGCTTGTTGATGGTCTCGATCATGTGCACCGGGATGCGGATGGTCCGGGCCTGGTCCGCGATGGCGCGGGTGATGGCCTGGCGGATCCACCAGGTGGCGTAGGTCGAGAACTTGTAGCCGCGCTGGTACTCGAACTTGTCCACGGCCTTCATGAGGCCGATGTTGCCCTCCTGGATGAGGTCGAGAAACTGGAGGCCGCGGTTGGTGTACTTCTTGGCGATGGACACGACCAGGCGCAGGTTGGCGCGGATGAGCTCCTGCTTGGCGTCCAGGGCGTCGGTGTTGCCCTTGCGGATGCGCCACAATATCTCTTCGAGCTGCTCCACATCGTGCATGGCGTTTTCCTGCAGCTTGCCCAGGATCTCGATCTTGCCGTTGACCATTTCCTTGAAGGAGAAGAGCTCCTCCATGGTCATGCCGAGCTGGTCGGCGGCGGCCACGGGATTGATGGTGCGCTCGTCGAGCTGCTTGAAGATGCCAAAAATCTCGTCCTGGGATTTGCCCAGGGACAGGATATAGGCCGACAGGTCGCGCTTGCAGTTGTGCATCTGGCGCACGTAGTCGCCCACGGTCTCGATGATGCGGTCGATCAGGGTCTTTTCAAGCTTGATGTCGCGCAGGCACTGCACGACGCCTTCCTTGTAGTCCATGATCTTCTTCTGGACGCCGAAGACGCGCTTGTCGAGGGTCGCGCACTCGTCGAGACGGGTGTAGAGGGGCTTCTTCTTGCGGTAGATGTTCTTCACGTCCTCCAGCAGCTTGATGACCCGCTCGCGCTGGTTCATCTCCTCTTCGGACGGGTCGTCCTCCTCGATGGTCTTGACCACGTCTTTGAGCTTCATGCGGCCCTTTTTGAGGTCCTCGCCAACGCGCACCAGTTCCTCGACAGCCACGGGCACCTCGACCAGGGCATACATGACCTCGAGCTCACCGGCTTCGATCTTCTTGGCGATGTAGACCTCGCCGTCGCGGTCCAAGAGGCCCACCGCGCCCATCTCGCGCAGGTACATGCGCACGGGGTCGTTGCTGCGCGAGGAATAATCGGCCCCGTCCTCGTCCTCGGCCAGCTCGAGCTTTTCCTCTTCCTTGGGCTCTTCGCCGTCGTCCTCGGCGATCTCGATGTTGCGGGAGAGCTTCTCGTCAACGATGTCGATATCCAGCTGATCGAAAATGACGATGATTTCTTCTATCTGTTCCGGAGTGTTCACTTCGGAAGGCAAGGCCTTGTTGAGTTCATCGAAGGTCAGAAAACCTTTTTTCTTCCCCTCTGCAATAAGAGCCTGAATTTGCTGAACATCTTTGATATTGCTCATCCGTTCCCCCCAAAGGTGATAAAAACTTTTCGTCCGCCGGCGTGAAAAGCCGACGTCAGCCCTGCGTCCTGGCCTGAATCAGGGCCAAAAGGCGCAATTCTTCCTGAAAATCCCCGCTCAGGCGGGCCGTGCGCAGGCGCGAGTTGAGGTTGTCCAACTCGCGGCGCTGACCGGTCTGACGCAAAAAATCCCGAACCTCGTTCCATTCCTCGCAGCCGTCGTCAGCGGTGACGTCCGCGCGCATCTGGCACTGCACATAAAACTGCTTCTCGCCCTGATCCAGCAGGCTCAGGACTTCGTGGGGGTTCGCCCCGAAAATCTTGCCCCAGAAAATTCTGCCCCGCTCCGTGGCCAGGGCATTGCCCAGGCCAAGCTCATGCAACTGCCCGTGATACTCGGGAAAGCGCACGGCAAAGGCCAGCAGGTTCTTGTCCAGCTGGGACGGCTTGCACTGTTCCAACCGCGCCGGGGCGGAAGCGGCCGCGCCGGGAGTCTTCTCGCCCAGCGTGCGGCGCAGCTCCGTTTCGGACAGCCCAAGTCCAGCCGCCAGCTTGGGCAGATAGAAGGACTGCCAGTCCAGCTTCTTGAGCCGCGACATGAAGCCGGTGGCCCAGCTCAGCACATCCTTGGGCGCGTGGTTGGCCGACAGCTGCCGCAGGCAGTAGTCCAACCCGTCCATGGCCTGATCGGCAAGGGCAAGCAGGCTCTCCCGGCCGCTCTTCTGCAGCACGGAGTCCACGTCCTCACCCTCGGGCAGGCAGAGCACCCGACATTTGAGCCCCTGGGACAGGATCATTTCGGCGCTGCGCAGGGCGGCCTTGCGGCCCGCCTTGTCGCCGTCGAAAACCAGGTCGACCTGCCCGACGAGCCCCGAAAGGCGATGCACCTGCTCCGGAGTGAGCGCCGTGCCCAGCACCCCGCAGCTGTTCTCGAAACCGAACTGGTGCAGGCTCAAGACGTCCACGTAGCCCTCGGTCAGGAGCACGCTCTTGGTGTGCGACATGGCGCGCCGGGCCTGATACAGGCCGTAAAGGTGCTCGCCCTTGGTGTAGATGGGCGTCTCGCTCGAATTCAGGTACTTCGGGCCGTCCCCGTCCACCAGGCTACGCCCGCCAAAGGCCACGGTCTGGCCCGACAGGTTCATGATCGGAAAAATGAGCCGCTCGCGAAAGCGGTCGTAATACGTGCCTTTGGACGATTTGCTGACCAGACCGGCCTTTTCGGCGGACGCTTCGGAATAGCCGCGCCCGCGCAGGTGGTCGCGAAGTTCGTTCCAGGCCGCCGGGGCCCAGCCCAGGCAGAAGCGCTCCACGATTTCAGGCGAAAGTCCACGCCGCTCGATGTACTCGCGCGCGCTCTTTCCGGGTCCGCGCCCGAGCATCTGTCTGTAGAAGACAGCCGCCAGGGCGTGCATGTCCAGGCACTGGGAACGGGAAAGCTCTCCGGGAGCCCTGAATTCGGGGCGGCCGCGGACCTCCAGGCCCGCCTCGCGCGCCAGGGCCTCCACGGCTTCGCCGAATTCCAAACCGTTGATGGCCCGGTAGAACTCGATGATGTCGCCGGAAGCCTGGCATCCGAAACAATAATAAAAGCCCCCTTCCGGATTGACCGAAAAGGACGGCTTGGTTTCCTGATGGAACGGACACGGAGCGACCAGCCTGCTACCCGCGGGGCGAAGCTCCACGTGCCTCCCGATCACGTCCTCGATGCGCAGGCGGGCCTTTATCTCCGCGATCAGTCCTGGATCGTACGTGCTCATCGGGCTCCACTTGATAAAAAATTACTCTGCCAGGACCACCTTGGTCACGCCGTCTCCGCCCTCGTCGGCGTTACCCAGACGGAATTCGCCAACCGCGCGGGAGCGTTTGAGATGCTCGTGCACCGTGCGACGCATGGCCCCGGTGCCCATGCCGTGCACGATCTCGACCTCGCTTCTTCCGGCAAGCATCGCCTTGTCCAGAAAACGGGACAGCTCCGACTCGGCCTCGTCGGCGCGCAGACCGCGCAGGTCGAGCCGCAAGGGAGCAACCGGAGCGGGGGCGCTTTTCAGTACCACCTTGCCGCCATCGGACTTTGGTCTGACCCCGGTCTGCACGTCCTCCAGGCCGACCCACAGCGATACGCCGCCCATATCAAGGCGCACCCGCTCCTTCTTGCCGTCAATCTCCTGCACCAGTCCTGTTTTGTTCCAGGGCAGATAAAGCAGGACCTGCCCCTGGGCAATGGCCTGAATGGAAAGTTTGCCGCTCTTTTCTTCCTTTTCCGGCGAACGGGCCACGGAGTCCCGAAGCTGCGCGATCTCCCTCATGGCCTCCTTGCGTCCGCGCCGCCCTTCGCGCCACTCGCGCATGATCTCCTGGGAGGCCGCCTGAAGTTCCTTCTGCATCCGTGCCCGCTCCCGATCGAGCTTTTCGAGCTTGCGGGAATACTTGAGCTCCAGTTCACGGGTGCGGGCCTTGATGCGGTCCAGCTCCTCCTCCTTGGAGGCGGCCAGCAGGTTCAAGCGCTCGAACACCTCTTCGGCGTCGCCCGCGTCCAGATACAGATACTCCTGCGCCCGCGACAGAATGGACTCGGGCAGCCCCTGCTCCCGGGCCACATCCAGGGCTCGGCTGGCGCCGACCTGGTCGTAGCCGAGCTTGAAAAGAGGCTTTTTCGTGTCCGGAGAAAAAATGACCGAGGCGGCGCGAACGCCGTCGCGGGAAAGCCCATAGGCCTTGAGGGCCGGGAAATGCGTGGCCGCGCCGACCCAGGCCCGGCGCTCGAGCAGGCCGTCGACCACGGCCTGTGCCAGGGCCGCACCCTGGCTGGGATCGGTGCCGACCCCGAATTCATCGAGGATGACCAAGGTGCGGGCGTCGATCCGGGGCCAAACCTCGCTGAAATGACGGATCTGGGCCGTGAAGGTGGACAGGCTCTGTTCGATGGACTGCTCGTCGCCCATGGAGACCACGAAATTGTTCCACAGCGGCATGGTACTGCCCTCGGCGGCGGGAACGGGCAGACCCGCGTGGGCCATGAGCCCCAGAAGCCCCAGGGTCTTCAGGCAGACCGTCTTGCCGCCTGCGTTGCCACCGGTGATGATCAGCGCGCGCTGGCCCTGATGCAGGACCAAGTCCACGGGCACGACCTGGTCCTGGGCGAAGACCAGGAGCGGGTGCCGCGCCCGGGTCACGTTCAGCGGCGCGTCGGGGGCGATGTCGATGACATGGGCGTCGGCGCGGCGGGCGAAATGGTTGATGGCCAACAGCCCGTCGAAGCGCACGAGTTCGTCGAAAGTGCGCTCGATGGCGCCCTGCTCCGCGCGCACAAGCTCGCTCAGGAATCTGAGCACCTTCTGTTCTTCGGCCCGCTCCTCCTGCTTGTACTCCTGAAGGTCGTTGTTGAGCTCGACCAGAAAAAGCGGCTCGAAGTAGCAGGTCTCCCCGGTCTGGGAATAGTCGTGCACGATGCCTTTGAGGCGTCCCTTGAAATTATTCTTGAGCGCCAGGACGTAGCGATCGGAGGAGATGGTCAGAAATTCGTCCTGCAGCATGAACTGCAAGTCCTTGTTCTGAAAGAAATCCTGCACCTTGCGCGTGCACATCTGATGCACGCGGCGGATTTCCTGACGCACGGAGTACAGCTCGGGCGAGGCCTCGTCCCGGATCGTCCCGTCGGGAGCCAGACAGCGCGACAGGCCGGACCAGGTCTTGGGCGGCAGCGTCAGCCCCTCCACCAGCGCCGTCAGACCCGGATAGCGAACGCTGTCCGAATCGCCGAGACGTTCCAGCAGGGTGGCCGCGGATTTAAGCATCTCCCAGAGGCCGATGAGCCCGTCCACATCGAGAAAGGCCAGGGGATTCCGCAAAAAGGAAAACACCCCCGCCACGTCGGGGAAGGCGGACAGGCGCACGTCCCTGCCGGAGCAGAAATGGAGGATCTCGCGCACCAGGGCCGAACGCTCCGCGATGCGCGCGGGATCGGTTTCGGGCAAAAGCGAAAGGCAGGCATCCCTGCCCGCCTCACTGACCGCGAATTGCGAAAGATGCTGCAGGACCTTGGGATATTCCAGCAGCTGCAATGTTCTTGAATCCATAGGATTACGACGAAAGCTTGGCGCGCACCAGGGCGCTGAGTTCCTTTCCGTCAACACGGCCAGCATGTTCGCCCAGAATGACGTTCATGACTTTGCCCATGTCCTTCATACCGGAGGCGCCTAGGGCCTGAATGGTCGTGTTCACGGCTTCCTCCAGCTGTGCGGGAGAAAGGGCGGTGGGAAGGTAGGCGCGCAGGATGAGAAGCTCGCGCTCCTCGATTTCGGCGAGGTCGACCCGGCCCGCGGCCCGGAACTGGTCAATGGATTCCTGGCGCTGCTTGACCTGCTTGGCCACGACGTCAAGGATCTCGTTGTCGGCCAGTTCGCGGCGAAGCTCGATCTGCTTGTTCTTGACGGCTGCCTTGAGCATTCTCAAGACAGCCACCTCGTCAGTCTTTTTGGCTTTGAAAGCGGTCACATAGTCCTTTTCAAGGCGCTCAGAAAGACTCATTACATCACCTGCATTTTACGGATCTTCTTCAGCAGTCTTTTCTTGGCCGCAGCTTCCTTCTTCTTCTTCTGGATGCTGGGTTTTTCGAAATGCTGACGCTTCTTCAGCTCGGAAAGGATACCGGCCTTCTCTACCTGCTTCTTGAACTTACGCAGGGAGTAGTCAAAAGTATCGCTGTCACCCATGTATACACCTGGCAAACGGATCACCTCCCGTCCTCGTTCTGAACCTGCCCCCCTAGTGGCGAACAGGAAATTTTGTCTTTTATGCAAACCTTCAGTCTCTGGCAAGAAAAATAAAGGACAAAAAAAAGGGGTGCTTATGCCACCCCTTTTCCAAGCATCGTGAAAATCAGGCTATGAAATCTTTTCCTTCACGGTCTCGGCCAGAGATTTCAGGATAACCACGCCAACTCCGCTGCCGATGATGAAGAGCACGGCATAGAGCACTCCGAAAAAAATGGCATGATCAGGCTGCCACCAGGGCAGATCCTGAGGCAGCGGGCTCTGAACAGTTTCCCCATGCAACATAGGTCCCCCTCGCGGTAATTACTTGATTGCGTCCTTGAGTTCCTTGCCGGGACGGAACTTGACAACCTTGCAAGCGGGAATCTTCAGCTCTTCGCCGGTGCGGGGGTTACGTCCGGTGCGGGCCTGACGCTCTTCAACCACGAAAGTTCCAAAACCGGTGAGGGTCATCTTCTTTTCGGTTACCAGGGTCTCCTGGACGGCCTTCAGAAATTCGGTCAGCGCGCGCTCGGCGTTCGCCTTGGTCAAACCAGCCTTTTCCGCCATTTTTGCAACCAATTCAGCTTTCGTCATCAGTCTTCCTCCTTTGCAGTAAATTACCAACGGATGCGGGGGACTCTCCAGAAGTCATGGCCCTCAACCGTCAACACTTGGCACCTTCAGCCTGATCTTGAAATTTTCTGGACACGGCTGCGAAACTTCCTACTGGAAGGAAAGAAACATGTCCATAGGGGCTCAGTACTTAGCCCGTCGCGCTTTTCGGCTCAAACGCTCAGTCGGCAGGCAAACAGAATTTCAGTCCCAAAGTCAAGCTTATTTTCAAAAAAACTGAGGCGAAACCTGCCTTGACGGGCTTTTTCACCCTTTCGCAAGACCTTTTTCGGGGACCAGCACGCTCGAAAGGGAGCGCAACTGATCGGGACAAAGCTCTTCGGGCCGGATGCGCCGGTCCACGCCGGCAATGGCGCACCATTCGTCCACCTCCTGCGACCAATGAGCCTTGAGTATCGTGCCCAACTGCTTGCGGCGCTGCTGGAACAGGATCTTCACCGTCCAGGACAGGGCGGCGGCCTCCTCCCAGGCCGGATCGGGCCGGGGCTGAAACCTGACGATGGCCGAGTCCACCTTTGGCTGGGGGCGGAAGACATGCGGCGGCACGGTGAAGACATATTCCCCGCGCACGAAATTTCCGACCCAGGCCGACAGCGCCCCGTACGTCCTGCTTCCCGCCTGGGCCGTCAGCCGCAGGGCCACTTCCTTCTGGACCATGAAGACCATGCTCTTGAAGGAGCGGCAACGGCTGACCATTTCCCAGATCATGGGCGAGGCCACATTGTAGGGCAGGTTGCCGATCAAGGACAGGCCCGGCAGGGCCCGCGTCGCCTCCCAGCAGAAATCCAGCCCGTCGGCATGCATCACGCCGACCTTCGGAAACTCCGTCCTGATCCAGCGCACCAGCTCGGAGTCCTTTTCCAGCGCCATGACCGGACCGTCGTGCCCGGCCAGAACGCGGGTCAGCGCGCCGCGTCCGGGGCCGATCTCAAGCACGGGGTCGCCGGGCGCAAGCTCCAGGGCGGCGACGATGCGGCGGCAGATGTTGGGGTCGGACAAGAAATTCTGCCCAAGGGAGCGTTTGGGGGCCAGGAAGGTCGAATTATTCACGGCGGGGCATCCTGCGCTGCCGTTCGAGCCTGCGCTTGGCTCGGCGGTCATGATAGATGAGCACGGCGCGCAGGGTGGCGAAATACGTCACCACGGCCAGCGGGATTCCGGCGATGAAGCCGCCCAGGGAGGTGATCAGCAGCCACTTCCAACTCCGCTGCAAAAGGTCCAGAAGCGGAAGGCGGATAAACTCGTGGATGCTCAGATGCTCCACGTCTACGGGCACGAAGACCTTGCCCAGCATGTACAGCAGTGGAAAAATGAGCGCCCAGTTGAAGGGGTTGCTCCACCATGTCCCCAACGCGGCCGCGATGATGTTGCCGCGCAGGAGCAGGGCCAAAGCCACGGCAATGGCCATCTGCAGGGACAAAAACGGCAGCGCGCCGGCAAACACGCCCAAGGCCAGCCCCAGGGCGATGGACTCGGCCGGAGCCTTGATACGCACCACGCGCAGATATGAATAACGGCTCCAACGAGCGATCCTGACCCAGATTCTTTCCATGAACTCACACAAAAAAAGGCAGTTGGAGCATCCAGCCTGCCTAGGATTTCGGCCTACAGTCCGGCTTTGCCGCCGCTGTATTGCCCTGCCGCGCGGCTTGTCAAATTATTTCGCCTGCCGCAGCGCCCGCTGCGCCGGTCCGTTGAATGAAAAAGGGCAGGTCCGGCCTGCCCTCTTCCTCAGGCCACGGGCGGGGTGAAAACCCGCGTGGCCATGTCGCGATCCATCATGAACAGGCCGCCTCCGCCGGAACCGACCATCCGAAGCTTCTGCACGACTTCGTTCACGCTGTCTTCCTCCTCGACCTGCTCCGCGACGAACCAGTTCAGGAAATTGACCGTGGCGTGATCCTTCTCCTGGATGGCCAGGTCCATGAGGTCGTTGATACGGCCGGTGATGTAGGCCTCGTGCTGCTGCGCCGCTTCCATGGCCGCCAGGGGGCTCTCCCACTCGAACTGGGGTTTTTCGATGGCGTCAAGGGTCACGCGTCCGCCGCGCTCGGCGATATAGTTGAAGAACTTCATGGCATGGAAGGTCTCCTCCTGGTTCTGGACGGTCATTCAGTTGGCGAAACCACTCAGGTTCCTGTCCTGGAAGTAGGCCACCATGGCCAGGTAGAGATACGCGGAAAACATCTCCGCGTTGATCTGATCGTTCAATGCCTTTTCCATCTTGGTGCTGAGCATGGGGTGAATTCCTCCGGTTTGAATGATGCTGGCCAGGATTAGTTGACATCCTCCCCGGCCTAAAGACCGAGGATTCCATGCTGCATTAAGCTGCATGGAGTGGTTCCTGCTTCGCTGCGGTCGCTTGAGCCCTTACCGCTCCAC
>JTFP01000336.1_pt1 | contig 14015 bp, 21 predicted proteins | sample 235421 | NCBI WGS metagenome assembly JTFP01 (sample SAMN03067591, study PRJNA260954) | activated sludge metagenome | biome: Sludge; feature: Wastewater; isolation source: sludge from laboratory unaugmented bioreactor treating industrial wastewater | place: India:Gujarat | collected 2013-04 | reverse complement strand
TCTGAGTATCTGAATAACGTGACTTCTTCATAAAAAACTCCTCATGAAAGTATAAGAGAATTTTCTACTTTTGGGAAGTTTTAGTTTGTGGGGGGATTACCCTATCATGAGCATTAAAAAAACCGACATTGACTTTACGCACAATACAATCACGCTCAAAGACTATAAAAACAACTCAAGCTACAAGGGCTTTTTAACCCCAGAGCTTAACGAACTTTTGCTTGAGCAGACCAAAAAACTAAAACCGAGCGAACCAATTTTTAGCACAGCCCAATACACTATATCATCAAGACTTAGTAAAATACTCAACGAGCTATTCAATCAAGATATTGCACCAAATGACCGTAAAAATAGGGTTGTGGTACACACGCTAAGACACACATTTGCAAGCCATCTAGCAATGGCAGGAACACCAATCTACACGCTCCAAAAGCTCATGAACCACAAAGAGATTAAAATGACACTTCGTTATGCAAAGCTATCGCCTGATAATGGGAGGGGTTATGTGGAGAATTTGTGGAGTTGACACATTTAGCTTAGTTGTGTATAATCATACACACAAAGGAGCTTCATGACCTCAAAAGATTTTTTAAAAGTATTGAAAAAGCTTGGTTGGTATGAAGTAAATCAAGTGGGTAGCCACAAGCAGTTCAAGCACGATAAAATCAAAGGCAGGGTGACGCTACCTCACCCAAAAAAAGATTTTTCTATTGGCACCCAAAAAAGCATCTTAAAACAGATGCAAATCTCTCAAGAGGAGTTTGAAAAATGGTTGAATTCATAAAATCTTATCCCGTGATTTTAGAAAAAACAGACGAGGGGTATTCTACTTATATTCCAAACCTTGCAGGGTGTGTTAGCTATGGAAAAGATATTGATGAAGCCATCAAAAACACAAAAGAAGCCCTCACTTTACATGTAAGCGGAATGATAGAAGATAAAGAGTTATTACCTTCTTTTGATGCAGACGCAATACAAAAAGAAGCAAATGGCAATTTTGTAGCTTTTGTAGAACCTGACCAATTGCTTTTAAGCAAGCTCGTCAAAGGCAAAGCCAAAAGAATCAATATAACCATTGACGAACATTTACTAGCACTCTCGGATAAAAGAGCCAAAGAGTTACATGTAAGCCGAAGTGCGTTAATCGAAAGTGGGCTTAGAAGTGTGGTGGTGGCTTAAACCAAAACCCAAAACACAATCCCCAAAAAGAGCAAATCTAGTGTTAGCCAAAACCCCTTAAAACCTTGCTTTAAGCCTAAGCCTTCTTTTACGTTTGCTTTGAATGTAAAATAATATACAAGCGTGAATGTGCAAACAAATAGGCCCTTAATTATATTATCAACCGCCCACGATTGCTCTATCCAAAAAACACCACTGAAAATAAAAATAAGTGAGACAAATAAAATAGAGAACATTACAACTATTGCAAGTTTTTTACGGACAAACCAAAAACTAGAAACAACCTCGCGAAGCATCGGAGTAGAAACAGTTTTGCGTTTGTCAATCTTGACATCCCCCTCCACGTTGCCTATGGCCATACCATGGTTGTGTTTTATGTTTTGAATTATTGTTTTTTCTTTATCCATCGTCACAAAAGTCCATGAGCATTATTTTTAACTCTTTGGCATTGCCTCTTTGCTTTGCTGCCTTCCATGCTTGCACAAAAAGAGCCAAGGCCACTGGGTCGTCTATTTCAGCCTCAATTCCGCCCCCACCGCTGGCTATATTGTCACCCTGCACATTGCCTATGGCCATGCCAGGGTTGTGTTTTATATTTTGGCTGACAGTGGAATGCTCTTGCGTGAACATTTCACCATGACCAGACACAATCCAATTAATATTAATCCCATAGTGTGCACAGATTTTACTTAATAGGTTGCTGATTGTGCTACTTTTTTTTAAGTTCGAAATTTGTTGAGAACTTACATCAAATATTTCACTTATTTCTTTGTTTTTGATGCCAAGTTGATACAAAGCTGCGCTAAATCTTTCACCTATTTCATTATTTAATGACAAAATTATCCTTTTTTATCAAATTTCATTGACAAATGTAATTAATTCATGTATAATACACTTATATATTTAAATTGTAAATGATAAATTAATATCATTCATAATTTTAACGTTTTTTAACTTAATTTTGTCACAAGTCCCTGCGGCGTAGTAGCCTATAAAAAATGGTGAACGGTTGCGTAATCTTCGTGGAACAGTGCAGCGATAGCGACACTGGGGCTACTGTCTTAATTGACGGTTAATATTAATACATTAAATAACAACTAATAAAATAAATAAGAAGGAATAAAACAATGGAAAATCAAACAAACCAAATAATAAATGAAATAAATAATATGGGATACAAAGACAAGCTTACATTAAATGAACGCCAAGCTGCATTGGTACTAAATGCTTCACCGTCAACTTTATCTTCATGGCGAAAAAATGGGCTTGGACCAATGTTTATCAAGGTTGCAGCAGGAAAGAAGGGTCGGGTAATGTATCCAAAATCATCCATTGCAGAGTGGATACTTAAAAATCAAATTCAAACCGCATAGGGGACGAAAAATGACACAAGAAATTAAACAGTCGCCCCTCCACGCCGCCAAGCACGAGAGGGGCTAAGCCACACAGGGCAGCTGCATTATACCGCACTTGCCCTTTTGAATACAAAAGGATAAAAACATGGCGGAAAAAAAACTAAGATGGTTAAAACTTGAAAATCGTTTTTTTGATGATATACGAATTAAAAAATTACGCAACGTAGCAGGTGGGGATACATACACATGTATCTACCTTAAACTTATGCTTTACACTCTTGATACCAATGGAATTATCGAGTATGAGGGAGTAGAGTCAACACTGGAAGAAGAAATTGCGCTTAAAATTGACGAAGAGTTAACAAACATTAAAGTGTTACTTGGCTTTTTGAGCACAAACGGATTAATTCTTCGAAATGAAGACGACCCTGACGAATTTATGCTCCCCGATGTGAGCAAAAGAATAGGCAACGAAACCGCCGCAGCGGAACGTATGCGCAAAATGCGAAAAAGCAAAAAACTCCAAAACCGTAACAATGTTACACCACAGTTACAGCAGGTTACAGAAAGTTACACAGAGGAGAGAAGAGAAAGAGAAGAGAAAGAAAAAGAGAAAGAAAAAGAGAAAGATGCCGCGGCGAAAAGTGTTTGGAGTGATTCCAATAAAGGGGAGGTAATAAATGTCTAGTAGAGTAGCAAAAATAGAAAGCTTATTAACGATGGTTGGAGCAGATAGGAGTGACTCTACGGTAGATATGCTAAATAAAATTATCGCATTTATCCCTGATGATTATTTGTTTTATTTTACACAATATGTACTAAAGAGGTATGACAAGTACAAAAAGCCTTTGGTTAACATCACAACCGCGAGTCAAAATTTTAAAAAAATATTGATTTTGGAGCAAATAAAAAGAGGTGAGTTTAGTTTTAAAACTCCCGAAGAGGTACGGGATTTTTTGCTTGAATTTTTTGTTGGGCAAGAAATTTGCAATTGTGTTGAACCGCTTTATTTTGATTTTGTAACTATAGGTTTGAATGAGAATAGCGAGTTTACTAATAATTACGCCCAAAAAAAACTAACTAGCGACCAAGTCAATAATTTTATTTTTTGGTGTTTTTATAATCAAAAAAAAATTGGAATAGTAAAGATTATTAAAACAGAAATCATCCAAGAGCTTTTGAAGGATAAAAAATTGGTTGTGGAGCCGCAAACGCACGAAGAGCTTAAAAACTCTCAAATCCATCCCGAAATGCTAGCTCTTATTAGGAGTAGCATGGGTAAGCAATCCGCCTAACAGTTGCCCCCTAGCGGGGGCTTACATGTAAAAAAAATCAAATTTAAAGGATCTAACATGCAAAACATCAATTTTCGACACGCGAATACAAACCTTTTCGCCGCGGCTTTTTGGCCGTTAAACCCATTTTTTAAAGAGGGCAACCTCGAAGAAAAAAGCATAACAACCGTGGCCGATAGCGGAGAAAACGCAGGCAAAACAATCGCGATAAAAATGGGCAAAAAGATAAACCCCCTAATCGCCTTTTTAAGCCTCTACGGAGTTCTAGCAATCGCCTGGCTACTGCTTACAACTACGGTTAGCAGCAGCCCAACCATGTTTCTTTTAACCCACGCTCTCGCAATCGTGGGCGCATTTACATTTTTTGCCCCTGGCAAAATGTTAAAACTTGCAGCACTCGCTTTATTTTTTGCAGGCGGCGCGGCTTGGGTACTTGCAGAGCAACCAATTTATTTTCTCCTTGCTACACGCCTAGCGCTGCAATACGCCGCAGGATTTTACCTAGTGCAAGGTTTGCTAAGCAAAGATTTTTTAAATCTCTACAAAATGCAAAACGGCGTTAGTTACGCTTGGTGGGGCAAGCAAACCCCTAAAATTTACCCAATTTTAGGCGGGATATTGCTTACTTTAGCTTGGAATGCTGCATACGTAACAATCTTATTTTAACTAGGGGAGGGGTGGAAAAATGAGGAGCTTAATTAAAGAGGAATATTTGACCCTACGGGAAAACGTGCGCATTTTTAAAGCGCGCGGACTTGATAGTCTCGCAATCGCGATAAAAACCGCCCTTTTTCTGGCAAGAAAGAGCAAAACAGAGGGAGAAAAAATGTATCTATGTAACCTTTGTAGCATAGTATGCCTTTTAAGCCTCGAGAATGCGCGAGGAGGCGCAAATGAAAGTTCTTAAAGACTTTACCACTAATAACCGCCCAAAACACGCTAGAAGTGCGCTTTGGCCAAAAAGAGAAGAAATTTTTGAGCTTGCACGCCAAAATTTTAGCACGTACCAAATCGTGCAGTATTTGCAAACTCAAAAAATCGAAACTTCTCAAAAAAACGTAAACAATTTTTTGAGAAAACACTTCAAAAATAAAACACAAGGAGATAAAAATCCAACCAATTACCAGCCCGCGCCCGCAAGGGCGCCCCAATCGCCCGCCAAAGCGGGCGTGAATTTAAAAGAGCAAATAGGTGCCGAGGCGAACGCCGAGGCGGAAAACAAAGAAGAAATTATTTGGGATGCGGTAGTTAACGAAGACTACCGACGAAATTCCGAAGAAATTCATAAAAAATATTCAAAGAAGGATTAAATATGGTACGAGCATTAGTAGGCACCAAAGGCGGTGGAGGGAAAACAACAACAAGCACACATGTACTTGCTTATCTTCTCTATAAAGGCAGCCCGATAAATGTAGTCGAAATCGACAATAACAATGTTTCATCGATTTTTCATAATTCAGAAATTCTAGCTTCTAAGAGCATAACTACGGCACAAAAAGAGCTTCGCAGGGCTTTATCCGAAGCAGTTTTTGACCCAAAGCAAGAGTATATAATCGACGCGGGTGGCGGCGATGATAGCCTTGCCGTAATCCGAGAAATTATCGCCCTTGGCGAGGAAGTCGAATTTTACATTCCGATCATGCCAGATCGTAAAACCCTGCACAACGTAAAAGAGACCGTCCAAGCGATTGGTAAAGATTATCCAATCCATTTAATTTTAAACAATTTCTATCCAGGGGAAAAAGAAACAGCGTTTTGGTTTATCTACGGCGACGAGGATAATGGCTTCGAACCAAATCTTGCAATTTTACGCCAATTTAGCAGTGTAATATCTGTTCCCCACTCTCGGACAATCGGACAAGCCGAGGCGTTTGGTAAAACAGTGGGCGATGTTGCCTTGGCAGAAAAACGCCTTGATTTTGCAGCAGCAAAAGCAGAAGCAAGAGCAAAAGGACTTGAAGCCTTTGATGCCCTCTTGAAAGAGCACAATCGCGGACTTGATGCTATCGAATTCCTCGACTCTATCCAAATCGATAAAAGGAAATAAAATGGACATGCAAAAATTTGAAAGGACCGCGAACGCAATCCAGTTCGCGACCGAAAAACTCGAAGAGCAACTTGGCACAATTGAAGGACTAGACAACCTCCCTCGAATTGTCCAAGAAACTTACGCACACACTAAACAGATGCAAAAAGCGCGCCCTGCGAGTATTATCGCAGGCAGTCTTTTGGGTGTGATTTTAGGCGTAGCGATTGGAGCCTTTGCAGGCTACAAATATGCAAGCCCGCTTGAACTTGCCTCTTCGACTTGGGGCTTAAGCGTCCAATACGACCAAGAAAACAATGCCAAATTTTACTTCCAAAAAAATGCCTGGAAAGGGGAAACCGATTCGGATTTTTGGATTCTATTGCAAAAACCCGAAGTGCAAGAAAGCTCCATAGCTAGAAAAATCGGAGAAAAAGCCCTAAAGGCTCTCGATGAAACAAAATAACCCCCGAAACCCCCAAATTTGGGGGATGGCAAGAATAAGTAGCAATCAAGTAGCAGATAAGTACAGAATAAGAAGAGAATGAGAAGAGCTTAAGTAGTCTAAGACTACTAGACCAACGCCACTTTTTCTTAAAAGTGGCAGCGCAAGCGCAAAATCCCCCGAAACCCCCGAGGGGGAAAGAGCGTGAAAAACACTTTAAAGGATAGCAAATGGCTATGAAAAAATACGATAAATTGATGGAAGAAAATGCAATACTGCAGAAGAAATTAGATGATATTCGCTGCGTGTTGGAAGAGAAAGTTGAAAGTAAAAATGGTAAAGAACCACTTTTTAAATTAGGCTATATAGAAGCAATTGTTTTTTCCAAAAAAGAATTGGCAGAGCTTAAAGTGGGTAATACTTTTACTTCCCAAGATATAGAAATAGATTGGAGCGTGCCACGACTTGAAGTTTTACGACCTTACGAATACCAAGGAGGCGAAAAATGATATTTGCAGAAACAACGGTTAAGAGCATTTTAAAGACACTAGAGCGCAGCGAGCAAATTGAAAAACAGCGCGCAGCACTTTTGGCTTTGAAGGAAGAGCTCGAAGATGAAAATCCACACATTGAAATACTTAGACGCCTTGGATTTACCGTACTTTTTTATGGACAATCAGGCGAGGAATGCAAAATCGGGTTCGTCAATTATCATATAGATAAAAAAAATGATTTTTACTACAAAATCATTTTTGACTCAAAAAGCGGTAAGCTCGAAAAAGGCAGAGACGACGTCACAGACGAAGACGTTCAAAAAATCCAAAAAATTCTCGAAATGGAGGTATTAAAAAATGACTAGAGAACATTACCAAAAAATGATGGACGGGCTAACATTAGTCCGTGCCTATCTAAAAGATGGCGCAAACACAGACAGAACGATTGGCCAAAAGTTGGGCGAAGCCCAAGCAATACTGCGAACAGAAATCGACTTCTCCAAGCTCGAACCAGAGGAAAATCCATTCCACAAAATCGAAAGACTCAAAGGAGCTAAAAATGAGTAACACAGAAGAACGTATAATTCATATGGACTACAGCGAGCTTGCAAAGCGTGAGACAATAAAAGACAAAATCCTAGACCGCCTAGCTTTGGAAGATTGGCCCGCTAAAACCCAGGTCGAAATTGGAGTATCGCTGCACAATTTAAGTGCAGACGGAAACCACTCCTTTTATATTACATGCGACCCCATTTTAGGCCGCATGAACCAAAAAGAAAAAGTGCGAATTGGCTCTTTCCAAAAACAAATTTTTAGCGAGCCGTATTCTCTCGCCCTACTCGAGCATACGGACTTCCAGCAAGACTTAATTAACGCGGCCAAAGAGTCCGAAGCGAGGAAAGCGTAATGCTTTCCGCCCGCATAGTATCCGCCCGCCAAGCGGGCACATACTACGAAAAGGATAACTACTACACACAGCAGCTTGGCGAATATAGAGGCAAACTAAAAGAGGAACTTGGCTTGGAAGACCTAACACATGCCAGCTTCCAACGGCTTGTGTACGGATACAATCCAAGCACCGGCGAAGCACTAAAGCAAAAAAAGAGCAAACTGGATAACGACCGTGCGGCCATAGACCTTACTTTTACCGCACCGAAAAGCTTTTCGGTAGCTTTGGAAATCGCAATCGCCCAAGGCGACACCAAACTCGCTGCCAAACTCCAAGAGCTACACGACCAAGCAGTAAACAAAACACTCGACTACGTCGAAGAAAACCAGTCCAAGACGAGGGTTCAAACCAAAGGAAAAAGGAAGGAAATAACAACGGGAAAAATGCTATTTGCCAAGTTCCAACACGACACCAGTAGAGAATTGGATCCACTTTTGCACACCCATTGCCTTACACTAAATTTTACGCAAGACAAATTTGGAAAATTTCGGAGCCTTGAACCAAAAGACATTCTAAAAAGCGTAAAACAAACAGGCTTAATCTATCGAAACGAACTAGCCAAACTCGCAAAAGAAGCGGGTTTGGAAATCCAACAAACTTGCAAAAAAAACCACTTCTTCGAACTCGCAAAAGTTCCAAAAGAGCTTTTGGAGGCTTCGAGTAGCCGCACCGCCCAAGTGGAAGAGCTTTTCAAAAAGCTTAAAAAAAAGTATCCCGAGGCGCGCGAGAGCGTGCTAATGCAGTCCGCAAAAATCGGAAGTCGCAAACCCAAGAAAAACGTAGACCGCGACCAAGTCCGCGCTGCCAACATGCAAAACTTCAGGCGCACAATAGGTAAAAAAGAGCTAAATACTCTTTTGCAATCTATTCGTCCAAAACACCAATTCGGGCCAAAAATCGAAGAGAGCAAAGAGTACCAACGCGAACTAAAGGCAGAGGTAAAGCGCATACGCGCCACAATCCCAAGAGCCCAGTGGAGGGGCGATTACAAAGCGTTGGAAAAAACCCTTGCAAAGAATTTTGGGGAGGTGAGCGTAGCCGCTGCTATGCAAGAAATCAAGCGGCAAGATAGCTTAGAGCGCGAAAAAATGGGCACCATGGAGAAGGTGCTCATGCGGGAGTTGGAAAAATCCCAACTTAACACACAAGAATTTTTTCGTTTTATCGAAAAAACTCCAAAACAAAAAATCAAAAACACCCTAGAGGAAAGGATCGAAAATGCAAGAGACAACAGAATTACAAGAGCAAGAAGAGAAGAGCGTGAGCGAGAGAGATTTGTTGATAGGGCTTACGAAAACAGTAATCAACATGCAGCAAGAGCAAGCGAAAATTATCGAACTGTTAACGGAAATGTTGCCGAGCAAGACGGAGGAATCGAGCGATGAGCCTAGCCTTCGAGAGCTAATTATGCTCCAGCTAGAAATCTTGGAAAATCTCTCAAAAAAACTTGAAAAATAATGCAAAAAAGAGGGCTATGTAAAGCTTATCTTAAGTATTTGTTTATTATATTAAGTTATGTAACGAAGTAAAGAGTTGCCATGTTTTAGGGGGTTGGCGCCCCCTAAAATAGGCTTACAAGACTAAGTTAAAACTAAGTCTAAGTAAATTGTTTTTGCACCTCAATTCTACTTAAATATCCTTAGAAATCGCTTAGTCTCCACACCCTTATATTTTTACAAAAATGCTAAAAGAATTCCTTTAAAATTCAACATACGCATGTATGTATATATAAGGGTGCATCTTTGGAGATGCACAGATGAAAAAAGAACTAAAAGAATTCCTAAAACAACACGGGAAAGAGCTTGCAGTTGTCGAGGGCGAGATAGTTACGCTACTCTCCTTTAAATGTACATTGCAAGAAATCGCGGATTATCTCCATAAAATAGGAGTAGAAGCAACACCGCGCCAAATCTCACGCTACATAAAGCAGCGTAACTTAAAAGCAAAAGCTGCACACATCGCAAAACGCGAGGTGCACCCATGAAAAAGTATCTATCACTCTTAATATTTTTTGCTTCGGTAATGTACGCAGCCACGCCAACAGACGCATTTACACAGCGTATTTTATCCATGCCAATCGCACAAGCAAAAATCGAACTCAAAGACAACTTTGCTTACATTACCCCAGACCAAGAGGTTGAAGTGTTCGAAACCGACTCCCTCGCTTGGCAACCCACAAAAGAGCAGGTTGACGAAGCAGCCGCAGGAAATTGGGAAATATTTAATCAAATCTTTGCTTGTCCAGCAACAACAGAAAATTACAAAGCACTTGTCTACGACATAAGTCTCGATCACGGCTCTGTTACTTGTTTAATCTTCGAGCTTGACGCGCGCGGACTCATTAAGGAATGGGGCGGCAATCCAGCGGACCCAAACCAACCAAGGCTTTTCACAAAATATATAAATTTTGCAGAAAATCTCTCAAAACTCGACTACGCCAAAGCAAAAGAAGACCGTCGAGGGCAAATCCAACTCGCGGAAAGCTTTAGCTACCGCGCCGAAAGCGCTTACGAAACAATGCTAAATAAAAGCGATGGTCGCCTAAACCAGATGGACTTGTTACTCGCAAGTGCCCTATCAGACAGCGATATTATCGACTTACAAGCTACCGAGGCAACGGGTTTACTCGTCTTACACCCCGAATACCATAGCTACAGCCTTGGCGGCACAGAAACCGTTTACAGAGCGGCTTCTAGCACAACTTGGAGCGAGGTACAGGGCTTTTTAAGCAGTGTAAAATGGTTAATTAATCGCGGTTCGTTTGGATATTTCGAAACGCAAGTGGCCGTAGAAAAGCAACTTGGCCACATGGAGCTCAAAATTAACGATTCCACCAATTTGTTATCCGCAAGAGCCGCCAATATCTCACAAATGTACAATGCATTTTCTGAGGTCTCCAGCGGATACTATGCCGCACTGGTGTTGTTTGCTTTAATTTTCGGGTCAGGGGTGTGGATCTACCAAGGCTTGGACGTGGAAGGCAAAGCCTTCCAAATAAACAAAACATATCCAATAGCAGCCCTCGCTGGGCTGATGATGTTAATGCCCATTTCGGGTAGCGACATGGAAAGCATACAAAGCCAATACCAAAAACTCGAAAAAAGTGGCTACGCTCTTACAAATTCTTGGGCGAACGACTTAGCAAAAGTTTTTATCGAAAAAGAGCTTAAAAAAATCGCAGCGGAGCTTGGTTACAACTCTTCGCAAGCGATAATCGAAGCAGAAGCTCAAAGAGCACTTGCTCGCAAGCAAACCCATTATTACGGCCACTTGGTCGATAATGTTTGTTGGCCAGTTTTTAAAAGGACAAAACAATATATTTTTAACGACTATAACAAGCGTTTTGGCGTAGAACGCCTCGAAAATACAAGCAATGTATTTGGCTCGACTAGCGAACGCGTAAATCTTCTCGCTGCACAAATAAATACCCCCGCAGGGGGATTTTATAGCTTGTGGAATGGTGAAAAATTTGAACCCCGTGACACAGCGCACACCCTTTCTTTTTGCGCCAAGGCGTACGAGCGATACAACCACGCTAGAGCTCGCTCTCAAAAGTTCGAAACGATGCTTAACGCAGACCACACCGTTTACCACCGCGAGGTGGAAAAAATTATGACAATTCAGGCTTCACTTTTTTCAGAGTGGGGATTTGGCAGCGTGTTGGCCTTACCCCTTTTAAAGCACAGAATGGAAAGCAGCGGGAAAATCGCCAAGCCTGGCGACGTCGCCTTGGGTGATGGTGAGGACGAAAGTCTAATTCGAGATTTTAGTCGATGGGCAGTTTTCTACATGTTGCCCGGGGCCCAATCAATTGCCCATTTAGCCAGTACGGCATTAAGCCCGCTTAAAAAAGTCCCTTATGTGGGGGATTTGCTAGTCGGAGGAGGAGGAGCCGCAATAAGCATATTCACAATGGGCAAAATACTATCTGTTTTACCTGTAATTGTAATTGTGTTGTTTGGTTCTTTTCGTTTAGTGATTATCATATCCAAGATTTTTATCTTCCATATTCTAACCCCATTTTTGCTTATTCTTGTACTCATGAACAAAAATAAACTAAACGATGTTATGAGCTTTACAAGTCGCGTATTTGCGACCATGTTAGAGTTACCAATCTTCGTCTTTGCAGTCTATATCTTAATCGTTTTGCAAGATTTTCTAAGTGGGATTGGCACGAAAATGAGCACCGCCCTTAATACCATATATATGGAAAGTGCGGGCGACGACTCTTGGAAATGGCTCGAAAACATATCATACCACTCCATCGGCGCAATCCTGGACGTGGCAATGGTAATTCTAAGCGTAGTGTTGGCGTGGACAATCCTGTTTAAACTCCACACCATGGTGCTTAAAGTTATTCAGACAGAGACAGAAGAAACCCTGGAAACCATAACAGAACGCGCGATCGATAGCGCGAGGGCGTGGAATTCCAAGCTCTAATAGTTGCCCCCTAGCGGGGGCTTACATGTAAAAAAAATTCAACACAGGAGAGAAAAATGACAAGATTTGAATTAGTTACAAAGTTAGAGGCGCAAGCTATACGCCTCCACAATGCGGTACAAATTGTACCTTGGACGGAAAAGCACAAGGTTTACGACCTGCGCGACCAGGCGAACACCCTGGCACACACACTAATGTTAAAAGCTACACCCGAAGAAGTAGCAACGGAAGCAGAAGAGTTTAGCCAAACCCTCGATGAAATCCTCGGATTTATCGATAGAAACGAATTTTAAAGGATAAAACATGGAAAAAGGAATATTAGATAAGCAATCTTTAATTGCTAGAAAATACACCGTAATGCTAAATCAAGAACCGCTTGATTTATGGATTAAGGGCGACCGCATAACAAAAGCAATGTTCATGGATCGCAAAGCGGACTTGAGCCTTAGTGCCGATACAATCAAGCACATTAAATCCATGCCAACAAGGTTGGTAAACGGGGAAAACTTACGTGACAAAGAGGACTTTGTAAAAAAAACAAGCGCCCTCATGAGCGCACAATTAGAACTTGCAATTGCCCGACAGGACCTTAAAATACTCTCACGCTTCGCTCAATCTAAACTCGTACCAGAAGCGCAAAAAGAGGACTTTTTGACCGCAATCAATCGCCCTCGTGGACTTCGTGGAGCGATTACAAGAGGACTTAACCACGCGCAACAAATGTTTGCAAATATTGCAAAGCGAATTGACAACTTTTTCGATAAGCAAAAAGATAATATCGCCAATCCGAAATTAGACTCTTATTTAAAAGAGTTCCAACATCACGAGCTTAACAAAGCCCCAAAATTCGAAGATTTAGACCTCGAAAAACATGTAGATCCAAAACTCCAACAAAAAGCAAACGAGTGGGTTAAACAGAAGGGCAAAGAGTGCCTCCAGGAGGACACGATAACCCAAAAAGCAGCGCAAGAAGAGTTCCTTCGCGCCGCAACTAGTGACGGGCATAGTATAAACGATGCCAAGTTGGCCCTTGGCCACGTAAGAGATAATATCCAAGCGCAAGAGCTAAAAGTCTTGCATAAACAAGAAATCGCAACCACAAAGGAACTCCAAGCCCAATTAAGCAGCTTGGAAAAAGACTTTAACAAGCTAGAACTAACGCACGCTATATCCCAAAACAAAACAGAACAAGACCTAAAAACAATTATGACTCATTATATCAACAACGGAATTGATCCCGTAAATATTGTAGAGCACATGGTAAAAAACGAAGCCTACATAGCAGCTTCCCAAGCGGAAAAATTCGCAATGGAAAATCGCGTATTGTACAAGCAAGAAGACGTTTACCACCGCCACCAAGAAGTGCGGGAAATGTGGGAAAAAAATCTTGCAAAACAAGAGCAAAAGCCCGAAACACAACACGAGCGCGGGGTTCAATCTTGGCAAGACCCAAGCAGACAAATGGGCATTGTATCAGCAGAATTTAAGCATATGCAAAACGCTATAAAACCAGAGAATAAACCAACACAAGAAACCTACGACAAATACCACAATGTTGCAGCGGTAAAGTTCGATGGAATCGATGTAAACGCTCTAAAATCTTGGGCACGAAACGCGCAAAAAAGAGGCGTGAGCGCAGAGCGTACGCAAGAGTTCATCCAGCGTAGCCTAGAGCATGGACACGTTTTAACAAACGCGGGAATAATGGAAAAAACCGCCGAGGGCGTGTACAAATTCAAAGACCCAGCAGCAAAAGCATGTCTTTGGACCAATAGAGACAAGCCAATCGAGCAATTGGGCGAGCTAAATCTTAAACAAAGCACAGGCAATTT
>JTFP01005177.1_pt1 | contig 14040 bp, 15 predicted proteins | sample 235421 | NCBI WGS metagenome assembly JTFP01 (sample SAMN03067591, study PRJNA260954) | activated sludge metagenome | biome: Sludge; feature: Wastewater; isolation source: sludge from laboratory unaugmented bioreactor treating industrial wastewater | place: India:Gujarat | collected 2013-04 | reverse complement strand
TGGTGCCAGTTGGCGCGATACTGAGGAGGTGAAATCATGATCGACTCACTATTGCAAACCAGTGACCAGTGGCTGCCGCTGGTGTTTGCTGGCCTGATGGCCCTGTCTATCCTGATCTATGTGATCCTTGACGGTTACGACCTGGGTGTTGGCATTCTGTTTATGCGCGCCAACGATGCAGAGCGTGATCGGATGATTGCCACCATAGGCGCCTTCTGGGATGCCAACGAGACCTGGTTGGTGATGGCAGTCGGTCTGCTGCTGGTGGCCTTTCCTCAGGCACACGGCATGGTGCTGTCAGCACTCTATCTGCCCGTGTTTGTGATGCTGCTGGGGCTGATCCTGCGTGGCGTTGCCTTCGACTTTCGGGCCAAGGTCAAACAGCACCGCAAAGCCACCTGGTGCTTCTTGTTCTGGTTGGGATCCTTGCTGGCGGCGCTGTCCCAGGGCTTTATGCTGGGGCTGTACCTGCTGGGGCTTGAAGTGACTGTGGTGTCGCTGGCCTTTGCTTGCCTCTGTGCTCTGTGCTTTGCCGCCGGTTATGCCTTTATTGGCGCTAACTGGTTGATCCTCAAAACCGAAGGCGAACTGCAGTACAGGGCGGTGCGTTGGGCTCGCTTCGGTTTGGGCTTTGTGGTGGTGGGGCTGCTGGCGATTTCGCTGGCCAGCCCGCTGGCCAGCGAGCGCATCTTTGAGCGTTGGTTCAGCATGCCTCAGTTCATCCTGCTGGCCCCGCTACCCTTGCTGTCGCTGGTGCTTGTTGCCACCTTGTGGGTCGCTCTTCGCCACCTGCCAGACAGCCGTGATCGCTTTAGCTGGGTGCCTTTCGCCGCTACCTGTTGCTTGTTTGTGCTGGCCTTTGTCGGCTTGGCCTACTCCTTCTACCCCTATGTGGTGCCCGACAGATTGACCCTCTATGAGGCGGCCAGCAGCCCGGAAAGCCTGATGATTATTCTGGTGGGAGCGCTTTTTGTGCTGCCGGCGATCATCGGTTACACGGTGTTTGCCTATTATGTGTTCCGCGGCAAGGCCTCGGATCTGCGCTATGACTGAGGGTGATCTGGCCTGGATCCCCCTACTGCTGCAACCGGGTTGGCGCGGCTAGCGCCGGGCCATCCCTGTCACCGTCATCCTCGTTATCTTGGCGCTCACGGCTTATTGCCCCTCTGATCCGCCTGGCCTGTCATGGCCCGTTCAAATCGCCTTGCCAACAAGGATGATGGCCGGCGCGATAGCGGGTGATTCGCCGCTGGGACTTTTGTCCTGCTGCGGTTTGCTTATGCTCGGTTATGCTATTGCCAATAGACCCAGGCGCTGCTCATAACCCGCATAGGCCTGCCAGCCGAAGGAAAGACAAACATGCTCACGGATCTGCTTATTCGCGACGAAACCCCGGCCGATTGGGACGCCATCACGGCCGTGACCGAGGCGGCCTTTGCCAGTCTGGCGATCAGCGCCCATACCGAGCAGTTTATTATCCAGGCACTGCGGGCGGCCGAGGCTTTGAGTGTCTCGCTGGTGGCACACATCCATGGCCGAGTGGTGGGGCATATCGCCTTCTCGCCTGTCACCCTGTCGGATGGCACGCCCAACTGGTACGGGCTGGGGCCTGTGTCCGTGCTACCGGCCTATCAGCGTCAGGGCATAGGTCAGGCACTCATTCAGGCCGGTTTGGCGCGGCTCAACGCCTTGCAGGCGCAAGGCTGCTGCCTGGTGGGGCATCCCGAATATTATGTAAAATTCGGCTTTCGCAACCCAGCCGGACTGGTGCTGGATGGCGTGCCGCCTGAGTATTTCTTCGCCTTGCGGCTGGCTGGCCAACTGCCGCAAGGCACCGTTACCTTTCACCCGGCCTTTACCGCCACCGGCCATTAGGCCGCGCGTCCCGGGGCATTATTCTTCCCCTGTGCGGCACCGTTACGCTGCCACATAGGGGTGGCAATAAAGGTTCGGGTAAAAATCCTAAAGTTGTTTGCCCCCCGGCCGATAGGGGAAGTAATCAATGGGCTGGGAGTGTGGGCCGTGAACAAGTGGATGGCAGTCATGTTGGCCGGCGTGGTGCCTTTTGCCTGGGGTGAAGGGCTGCTGGAGTATAGTGCCCCCATGGATCAGTCCGAGTGGCGGCTGGCCAGCGATACCCCGCTGGAGTGCCGGTTGGAGCATACGATTCCCGGCTATGGCCAGGGGGCCTTCGTCAGCCGAGCGGGCAAGAAGGTGAATCTGGACTTCGAGCTGGCGCCCTACCGGCAGAATGTGCGCCAGCAGTCGGTGACCCTGCGTGCCATACCGCCTGTGTGGCGGCCTGGCCGGTCGGAGCAGGGCATCACCACCATCCGTTTTTATGCTCAGTTTGATGGTCTGGTGGACGGTCAGGCAGCCTGGACCATGCTCTCGGATCTGGAGCGCGGCTTTTACCCCTCCTTCTTATTCAAAGATTGGTATCACAGGGGCCAGAGTGTGCGGGTCTCCCTCTCCTCGGTGGGCTTTCCCAGCCGTTATCAGGCCTTCTTGAGCTGCCTGAACAAGCTGCTGCCCTACACCTTTGAGGACATCGCCTTCAGCGTGCTCAACTACGAGAGCAACAGCGATCGCCTCACTCCCTATTCCCAGCGACGGCTGGAGCAGATCGCCGAATACGTCAAGGCGGATAGCACCATTGATCTCATCTTGCTGGATGCCTACACCGACAGCTATGGCGGCAGCTGGCCTAACCAGCAGCTCTCCGAGAAGCGGGCGGAATCGCTCAAGGCGTTTTTTGCCCAGCAGGGGGTGCCGGTGGAGCGGCTGCAGGTGGCCGGCCACGGCGAGAAGCAGCACATCGCCAGCAACCAGACCGAAGTGGGGCGCCAGACTAACCGCCGGGTGGTGATCTCCATGGAGAAATTCCTGCCGCCCATCTAGGGGTGGGAGTAAGCACACCTACATAGCAGATAACACTTCGCATTTAAGGTGCCTATGGCGCCTTAAATGCTTTTTTTTTGCTGCAGAACAATGGCAGGTAATCCATCAGGAATGGATGTTCAGGTCTTATTGAGTCTCCAAGTCGCCGCTGTTAATGTGGAAGAGTCGCCGCCATATTGTTTTAAGTGCTAATTGATTGCTGTTGATTTGTGTTGTTTTTGTTGGGAAAGTAGGCAATCTTTGAAGAGGTTGTCAGCGGCGTTGACCATCAGGATAGGGGGCATTCATGGCTCAGCACAATCTGTCGCGCATTGTGTCGCTAGAACAATTGCTCTGGGGCTTTGTGATACTTCCGCTCCTGCTATTTGTGTGGATCTTATTCAGCTATCAAGCTACAGGGCAAAGCTGGAGCCTAGATTGGGTGCCCTCATTGGGTATCACCTTGGCCATTAGGCTTGACGGTCTCTCCTTTCTATTTGCGACACTGATTACAGGTATCGGTGCCTTTATCCAGTTTTATGCGCTGGCGTATATGAAAAAGGCGGTGGGACGGGTTTCGTTTCATCTGTATCTCACCCTCTTTATGGTGGCCATGCTGGGGTTGGTGCTGAGTGACAACATACTGTTGATGTTTGTGTTCTGGGAGCTGACCACTCTCACCTCCTACTTGCTGATTGGCTTCAATCACGAACAGGCACAGTCGCGCCGTAACGCCTTGCACTCTTTGCTGGTGACGGGCGCTGGGGGCTTGGCTTTACTGGCCGGCTTGATAATGATTGGCGAAATGTCTGGTACCTATCGTTTCAGTGAGCTCACTGAAATGGCCTCAGCACTCCCTGCTCACCCATGGTTTACGGTGTCATTGCTGCTGGTGTTGCTTGGTGCCTTTACCAAATCGGCCCAGTTTCCATTTCATTTTTGGTTGCCTGGTGCCATGGCAGCACCGACCCCGGTGAGCGCATATTTGCATTCAGCCACCATGGTCAAAGCCGGTGTCTATCTCCTAGCCAGGGTTTCGCCCATTTATAACGGCAGCGACATTTGGTGCTATAGCTTGATTTTTGTAGGTGGCATGACGGCGCTTTGGTCTGCGCTGAACGCTGCAAGACAAACCGATCTCAAATTGATCCTGGCCCATAGTACCAATAGCGCGCTGGGCAAGTTGACTCTGCTGCTCGGTATTGGCAGTGAGTTGGCTATTACCGCAGCTGTGCTGTTCATCATGTCTCACGCCCTCTACAAAGCCGCGCTTTTTATGGTGGTTGGTAACATCGACAAAGCAAAGGGCACCCGGGAAATTGACGCATTGCAAGGGCTAGCTTCGTTGATGGTCATTACCTGCGTGGCTGCATTAATTGCTGCTCTTTCCAAAGCAGGATTCCCCCCCTTGTTTGGTTTTCTCAGTAAGGAGTACATGTACAAGTCGGGCTTGGAAGTGTGGCCTGCACTGGTCATTGTGTTGTTGCTGGTTAATAGCATTATGGTTGGCTTGGCCATTCAAGTTGCCTATCGCCCCTTTCTGAAGGGACCGCTGGCTCCAATTTCTTTCAAGCAGGCTGACGCGCAGCCCGGCCTTTGGCTGCCTCCCTTGCTGTTGGCGCTGGCTAGCATGGTGATGCCACTTTTCATGCTGGGGTGGCTAAATGCAAATATTGTTGTGCCGGCTTCAATAGCCATTAACCCGCAAGCCGTGGGTGAGGTAGCCAAGCTCTGGCAAGGCGTAAATCTGCCGCTGGTGCTAAGTGGTGCTACATTGCTGCTGGGCTATCTTGTCTATCGTATGATGACAGAGAGCAAGGTATTTCATGCCTTTCTAAACCTGAAAATACCCGAAGCCAGTGCGGTATTTCAGCGACTAATGGAGCTGATAATTTCCATGGCAAACTGGCTAACTGAGCTACTGCAGCATAAGAGACTAAGTGGCTATCTGTTGACCTTCTTCACTGTGCTGTTGCTGATGCTGGTCAGTGTGGCACTGCCACCCCCTGCTGTGTCATGGCAATTAATAGCAATGGTATCGTTCCATGAAGTGGGGCTGGCAATATTAATGGTCATCACAGCGATTTGCTGTGCCACCTCGACCTCCAAGCTGGTGTCGGTCGCTGCGCTTGGGGTCATCGGTTTCTTGACAACGCTGCTATTTTCTCTCTATAGCGCGCCTGATGTGGCTAAGACCCTACTGTTAGTGGAAACGCTGATGGTGGTGTTTGTGGCGCTGTTGATGCGCTATTTCCCTGCCATTGACCGCACATTGCTCCACTCTGGTAAAAGAAAAGCGCTGAGTTTATTGGTGGCGTTCGGTATCGGTGCCATGGTCACCCTGATGCTTATCCTCATCACTCAGAAACCTATCGATCTCAGTGTCTCACAGTTCTTTGCAGAGCAGAGTGTGGCGGGCGGTTATGGTCGAAATGTGGTCAACGTCATACTGGTGGATTTCCGGGCTTTCGACACGCTAGGCGAGATCTTGGTTGTTGTAGTCGCTGGCATAGCGGCAGTCGCCTTGTTCACTCACCAGCCCAATGTTGTGCCCATGACTGAATCTATTATCTTCCGCTCGACAGCACATATAGTGGCTGCTCTGATGCTGCTGTTTTCAGTTTATCTGCTGCTACGAGGTCACAATGCTCCGGGCGGAGGATTTATCGGTGCGCTGATTGCCGTGAGTGGTCTGGCACTGCTGATTTTTGCTGAATCATCCCAGTTTGTTCGCCAACGCCTCTACTTTCAGCCATTCAATATCGCGACATTCGGCATTTTTTTGGGATTGCTGGCAGGCATGCTGGGGGTGTTTGCCGGCATGCCCTTCTTAACTGGGTTGTGGTGGGGGGGGGAGACGCCGTTGGGCTCTCCACTGATATTTGACCTTGGCGTCTATTTTGCTGTGGTAGGGGGCGTCATGGGGATGCTGCTGCACGTCAAAGAGAGGTTGTACTGATGGAAATTTTGTGGAGCCTAGTCACTGGAATTTTTGTCAGCGTGGGGATCTATCTGCTGTTGCAACGACATTTGTTGCGCGTGCTGTTCGGTTTTATCTTGCTTAGCAGCGCAGTTAATCTTGCCATTTTTACCGCAGGGCGGCTTACCCTGGGTAATCCGCCCTTGGTTGAGCTCGGACAGTTGGTTCCACCAGCAGGGGCTGCCAATCCGTTACCACAAGCCTTAATACTAACAGCGATAGTGATCGGTTTTGGCCTGCTGGTATTTACTTTGCTGATATTTTATAGATTTTTTCAAGAGGCTAGCAGTGCCGATCTAGACAGTGAAATACAAGCCAATGATAAAGAGGAGAGCGCATGACATCCATTTGGCTGATTCTGCCTGTGCTAATCTCGCTGTGCACTGGCGTGATCGTTTTTTGTCTAAGACATAATCCTCGCTACATTAATATACTAAGCACCGTGGGTGCAGTGCTGGTGCTTTTCTCCAGTATTCAGCTATTCGCGATGGTTTATTTCAATGGCATCCAGATGGTCTCTTTGGGGAATTGGGTCGCTCCGTTTGGCATTGTTTTTGTTGCCGACCTGCTTAGTGCAATGCTGGTCGCGGTGGCGGCTATTATCGGTTTGGTTGTGGTTGTCTACGCGATGGCGGACCTGAAGAAACAACCCTCATATGGTCTTTATCATGTGCTATTTCATATATTGCTGGCTGGGGTGTGTGGTGCATTTTTGACCGGGGATGTCTTCAACCTCTATGTTTGGTTTGAGGTTATGCTGATTGCATCCTTTGGCCTGATGGTCATTGACGCTGGCAAAGAGCAGATCAATGGGGCTATCAAGTATGTCTCGTTAAACTTAATCTCGACCCTGACCTTGTTGCTGGCCATTGGGATGTTGTATGGCGCGACCGGCACGCTTAATTTTGCTGATTTGCATTATAAGGTGGCGGGGTTAGACAAAGAGATAAAATTATTGCTGGTAGCTATGTTTCTATTTTCTTTTGCCATCAAGTCGGCGATGTTTCCTCTGTTTTTCTGGTTGCCGGATGCCTATCCAGCCCTGCCGAGTACGACAGCTTCACTGTTCGCCGGCTTGTTGACCAAGGTGGGAGTCTATGCGTTGCTGAGACTATTCACCCTGGTGTTTCCTCTCGATGTCAGTGGTTGGCAGACGGTGCTGATTATTATTGCCGGCTTGACTATGCTGTTCGGCGTATTAGGTGCTGCCAGCCAGCACCGTATCAAGCACATTCTCTCTTTTCATATCATTAGCCAGATCGGCTATATGGTGATGGGTTTGGCAATATACACGCCGCTGGCTGTGGCAGGCGCAATTTTCTATATCGTTCACCACATTATAGTTAAGGCTAATCTTTTTTTGATTGGTGGTGTGGTGGAACGGATATATGGGACAGAGAGGTTGGCTTTGGTTGGCGGTTTATATAAGAGAATTCCGCTGCTGGCCGTACTTTTTATCATCCCTGCATTCTCACTGGCCGGCTTTCCGCCACTATCCGGATTTTGGGGAAAATTCATGGTGATTAAGTCCAGCTTACAAGCTGGACACTATCTGCTTGCGGCGGTGGCACTGTTTGTTGGGTTGTTAACCCTGTATTCGATGACCAAGATTTGGGGCGAAGTCTTTTGGAAAGCAACACCGAGTGACGCCGAATCAATCTCTTTATCCAGGCAGGATTACTTGCTATATCTGCTACCGATTGCTGGTTTGGCAATGATCACTTTAGTAATTGGTTTTTCTGCAGAGTTCTTTTTTAAACTGGCCATGGGTAGTGCTGAGCAGTTACTCAGACCTGATGACTATCTCAAAGTGGTATTGGGGGTCGGCACATGAACTATTTTTTTCTAAATCTGTTTTTGGCCATGGCATGGATGCTGGTTAATGGCAGGTATGGCGGTGTTGAATTTTTGACTGGCTTCGTCATCGGTTTCTTTATATTGCGGATCAGTCGGCCGTTTGGTTTCAGTCCTGGATATTTCAGGCGGTTTAAGGCAACCATAAAATTATTGCTATTTTTTATGTATGAGATGGTGGTTTCTGTCTTCAGAGTGGCTTGGGATGTAATTACGCCAACTCACCTTAGCCAACCCGACATCATCTATTTCCCTCTGGATGCGCAAAGCGATATGGAGATCACCCTGTTGGCGAACATGGTTTCTCTTACTCCTGGCAGCCTGAGTTTGGATGTGACAGAGGATCGTCAGTTTCTTGTGATCCATGTCATGTTTGCGCCCGATCATGCTGCGGTAATTAACAATATCAAGAGTGGGCTGGAACGACGTCTTCTGGAGGTGACACGTGGATAGTCTTTATGATTTCAGTGTGGATATAGCCTATTTCTTCCTGTTATTCAGCATTCTAATGGTACTTGCTCGACTGCTAATTGGCCCTACCTTGGCAGACAGGGTGGTAGCACTGGATCTACTGGCCTTTATTACCATCGGCTTAATCACTGTCTATGCCCTCGATAGCGGACAGGAGTCCCTGCTGGATGTCGCTATCACCCTAGCTTTGGTGGCTTTTCTTGGAACCATTGCCTTTGCAAAGTTTATTTCCCTGCATGATGCTCCGGTAGAAGAGGAGAAGTAGTTATGGTTACTGTCTTGCTGTTGCTGACGGGAGTCTTTTTCATGGTGGTGGCAAGTCTGGGTGTTTTGCGGTTGCCCGATCTGTACACCAGGATGCATGCGGCGACCAAAGCCGGCACTGTGGGCTTGAGCTCTTTGCTATTAGCGGTTGCTATCTCTCAGCCCGACATCACCATCATCTCCCGGGTGGTGGGTACTATGCTGTTTATTTTCCTAACAGCTCCGGTTGCAGCTCATATGTTAGGCAAAGCGATGCAGCAGAAGGGGTATGTGATCTGGCGCAGGAAAAAATAGTGGAGGGCGGCAGCCTCTCCACTTGGTTATGGGTGACCTAGCTAGCTGATGGGCGAAATAAAACCGGGTGCTTTCATGGTGACCAGCGAACAATTAATCCCTTGCAACACATTCTCGGCGGTGTTTCCCATTACAAATCCCTGAATGCCTGTGCGGGCAAGGGTGCCCATAACCAGTACATCGATAGCGTTGCTGGCCACGCAGGCGGATATCTCCTTCTCCGGTAAACCATGTTGATGATGAATGATGACCTCACTGTCAATCTCCGACTCCTCGATCAAGCTGTCCAGCGCAGCTCTATGTGCGTCCCGGGCCTGTTCGATCTGCGCATTTAGTTTGTCGTCTTCAATTTTTATCCAGACATTGTGGCGCAAATAGTTTTCATATTCATATTCCCAGCACGAGAGGATATGTAGCTGGGTGTCATAGCTATTTGCAATTGCCATCGATAAATCCAGTAGGCGTAATGCTAGCGCTTTTTGCTCACTGGTACTGCATTCTGGGTCAATGGCCACAGCCACTCGACGTTGTTGCCTTGGTGTATCATTGGTGCGGTTGAGCCAAACTGGGCATGGGCATTTGCGTAACAGGGACATGTCCATGGCTTTGAAGCCGACGTTCGCCTCGCCGTTTGGCTCGACATCCTTGATTAACAGATCATGATGGTGTGCCTGAATGTGTCTGATCACGGTTATGAACGGCTTGTCGCTGCTTACGATGGTGATGGGGAGCTCGGCCGGGGTAGCAAGATCCAGCGCTTGCTGCGCTGCAACCATCTTCTCTTGTAGCGAACTTAACAATAACTTCTCATATACCTCTCGATAGACTGCCATGTCGCCGGACAAATAAGGTGTAACGATCAGGGCACTCAGCTTTGCACCGGATACCTGAGCAATATTCAGGGCTTGTTCCAGTGACTCTTTGTCATCTGTCAGCCCCTGGGTAACAAACAAGATGTTCTTGAATTGTTTCATCCTTTGCCTCCCGTTGTGTTGGTTTGACGCAGACCAGCGTGATGCCATTTGCACTATTCTTGTGCGATACGATTACTGATGGCCGCCATTGCCCACTTTTTCAGCATTATCGATGCATTTATACGTCATAGGTCGGGTGGGGGGAATGTTATCTCGATGTTACAGACCTAAATTGGGATCTGTACTGGGATTCTGGTGGGATGAGGCAGGATCTCTATTGGCTTCAAGTAAACAGCGTTGTCACGTATATGGTCAGGATAAACGGTTATGTTGCGGTAAATATTAGATCCGCCGACAAGATATACCGTGCTGCTGCGATCATGCGATCTCGCCCCTTACACAGACAAAAAACCAGTTAAGGTGCCATCAACGCCTTAACTGGTTAGCTCTAAGAACAAAAGATCTTGCTGCGTATGGGCTTAGCCGTGCAGGCCGGCCCCGGCGTGCTTCTTGTTGATCAGCTCAATCTTGTAACCGTCGGGATCCTGGACGAAGGCAATCTCCGTGGTGCCGCCCTTCACCGGACCCGGCTCGCGGGTGATGGTGCCGCCGGCGGCGCGGATGGCCTCACAGGTGGCGTAGATGTCGTCGGCCTCGATGGCGATGTGGCCGAAGGCGCCGCCCATCTCGTATTCGGTGACCCCCCAGTTGTAGGTCAGCTCGATCACCGCCTCGTCTTTCTCATCACCGTAGCCGACGAAGGCCAGGGTGTATTGGTACTCGGTGTTTTCGCTCTTGCGCAGCAGTTTCATGCCGAGGATACGGGTGTAGAAATCAATGGCGCGATCCAGATCGCCCACCCGCAGCATGGTGTGAAGAATACGCATAGGTTTTATCCCTCCGGTTCTGTTTTTGTTTTGAATTCGCATAGATCTTCGATGAGACAGGCGCCGCAGCGGGGCTTGCGCGCCAGGCAGGTGTAGCGGCCATGCAGGATCAGCCAGTGATGCACGTCCTGCTTGAACTCTGCCGGTACCACCTTCAGCAGCTTCTCTTCCACCTGATTGACATTCTTGCCCGGGGCAAAGCCGGTGCGGTTGGCGACCCGGAAGATATGGGTATCCACGGCGATGGTGGGCCAGCCGAAGGCGGTGTTGAGCACCACGTTGGCGGTCTTGCGGCCTACCCCGGGCAGGGCCTCCAGGGCCTCCCGGCTCTCCGGTACCTGGCCGCCATGCTGTTCCAGCAGGATGGCGCAGGTCTTGAGAATGTGTTCAGCCTTGGCATTGTACAGGCCGATGGTCTTGATGTATTGCTTCAACCCCTCCAATCCGAGGGCCTGGATGGCGGCGGGGGTGTTGGCGATCACAAATAGCTTATCTGTGGCCTTGTTGACTCCCACATCGGTAGCCTGGGCGGAGAGGATGACGGCAATCAGCAGCTCGAACGTGCTGCTGTAGTTGAGTTCCGTGGTGGGGTGGGGGTTGGCCTCCCGCAACCGCTCCAGGATCTGGCGGCGCTGGTCCTTGTTCATGGCACTCCTTAGAGCTGGGTCACCCGGGCGCGGGTGATCTCCACCTTGGCCTGGGCCGGCTTGCGCAACCGGGCGTCGATGGCGTTCTTGGCGGCGATGAGAAAGCCCAGGGTCAAGAAGGCCCCCGGCGGCAGGATCGCCAGCAGGAAGCCGGCATCCGTGTGGTAAACCACGATGCGCAGGCTGGCGGCCCAGGGGCCCAGCAGCTGATCGGCGCCGTCAAACAGGGTGCCCTGACCCAGCACCTCCCGGATCCCACCCAGCACCAGCAGCACGCAGGTGAAGCCTACCCCCATCATCAGACCATCGAAGGCGCTGAGCAGCGGCGGGTTGCGGCTGGCGAACGCCTCGGCACGGCCAATGATGATGCAGTTGGTGACGATGAGGGCGATGAAGATGCCCAGGGCCTGATAGAGGCCAAACAGGTAGGCGTTCATCAGCAGCTGCACGGCGGTGACAAAGGCGGCGATGATCATGACGAACACCGGAATACGTATCTCGTTGGGTACCCACTGGCGCACCAATGAGACCGCCAGGTTGGAGAGCACCAGCACCAGCGTGGTGGCCAGCCCCAGCCCCAGGGCGTTGACCGCCGTGCTGGTCACCGCCAGCACCGGGCACAGGCCCAGGATCTGCACCAAGGCGGGGTTGTTTTTCCACAGCCCTTGCAGGGCCAGCTCCTTGAGTTGGCCAGATCCGCGCCGGCGGGTCTGCGCGCCGGGGTTCTCAGCGTCAGTTGACTGTGTCTGGGGCAGGATGGGTTCGCTCATGGCAACTCCTGGCAGGGGGGAGCCTGGGTCAGGCTCTTGGGATCATCGTGGAGCAGCAACAACAGCTGGCGCACGCCCTTGACCACGGCGCGGGGGGTGATGGTGGCGCCGGTGAAGCTGTCGAACATGCCGCCGTCCTTGTCCACCGCCCAGCGCGGGTCGTCACGGCCTTGCAGCCGCTGGCCGGCAAAGCCGTCCAGCCAGTCGCTCTTGCGCCGCTCTATCTTGTCGCCCAGGCCCGGCGTCTCGTGATGGCCGAGTACCTCTACCCGCAATATTCGCCCCTGGGCATCCATGGCGGTGAGCAGTTTGATGCTGCCGCCGTAGCCCTCGGCCGCCACCGATTCGATGATGTAGGCGCTGGGCTTGCCCTTGAGGCTGGCCAGATACAGGGTGTGGGGCTGGTTGTCGCCCAGGTACTGGGGGCTGGTGATCAGGCGGCAGCTGGCCAGCAGATCGTTGTCGAAGCGATCCTCGGGCAGCATGCGGCCCAGGGTGGCCTTGAGCTGCACCGCCTGCTGCTGGGCGATGGGCTCGGCGGTGAGCCACTGGATACCGCTCACCAGGGCGGTGGTGGCCATGGCGAACAGGGCCAGGCGCAGGCCGTTGCGTTGCATGGAGGCCAGCATCAGCGTACCTCCCCATAGGCCTTGGGCCGGGTCAGCTTGTCCATCAGGGGCACGCTGATATTGGCGAGCAGCACGGCGAAGGCCATGCCGTCGGGGTAGCCGCCGAAATGGCGGATCACAAAGACCAGCAGGCCAATCAGCAGGCCATAGATCAGGCGACCGCGTACCGTGGTGGCGGCGGTGACGGGATCCGTGGCAATGAAGAAGGCCCCCAACATGGTGGCACCACAGAGCAGATCCAGGGTCGGCAAGGCAAAGTGATCCGGCGCCAGGCCCCAGGCCAGGCTGGCGGCGCCCCCCAGGCCCAGCAGCACACCCACAGGGATCTGCCAGGCGATGGTGCCGGTGGCGACCAGGAACAGGCCGCCCATCAGGTAGGCCAGATTGACCCACTGCCAGCCGGCGCCGGCCCACTGGCTGAAGGTCGGCCCGGCCTGGATGTCGGCCAGGGCATGGCCCTGCTTGAGCCCGGTCTTCAGGGTATCCAGCGGGGTCGCCATGGTGGTGCCATCGGCGGCCAGCTTGAGCTGATGCACGCTGTAGCCATCCGGGGTGAAGCCGGTGAAGATGGCGCCAGCGGCATCGGTGAGACCGACCGAAAACTCGCCCAAGCCGGGGGCGGGCAGCCAGCCGGTCATGTGACCGGGGAAGGAGACCAGCAGCAGCACATAGGCCACCATGGCCGGGTTGAACGGATTGTGGCCGAGTCCGCCGTACAGCTGCTTGGCCACCAGGATGGCAAAGGCGGTGCCGATCACGGCCAGATACCAGGGAGCCAGGGGCGGCAAGGCCACCGCCAGCAGACTGGCGGTCAGCAGGGCACTGCTGTCAAACAGCGGCGTCAGGGGGCGCTGGCGCAGGCGCAGCACCAGGGCCTCGGTCAACAGAGCCGTTGCGCAGCACAGCAGCAGCTGGAAAATCACCCCCCAGCCAAACAGGAACCACTGGGTGATGAGCCCCGGCAGCAAGGCCAGCAACACCAGACGCATCAGGCGGCCCGTGGTCTGCTGGCTGTGGCTGTGGGGTGAGATGGCAAGATGAAAGGCCATATCAGTCAGACTCCTTGTTGGAAGGCGGCGCCGCATCGACGCTCTGTGCTAGGGCTTGGGCATCGCGAGCCGCTTTCTTGGCCTTGGCCCGGGCAATGGCGGCGGCCACTGCCGCCTGACGGGGATCCATTGCCGGTGCGTCGGCCACCGGGCTGGCTTCGGTCTTGGTCGGGATGTCGTCTGGCGTGACCGGTGGAGTCTCCACAGGCGTGTCGGCCTCCCGGGCCGCTTTCTTGGCCTTGGCCCGGGCAATGGCGGCGGCCACTGCCGCCTGACGGGGATCCATTGCCGGTGAGTCGGCCACCGGGCCGGCTTCGGTCTTGGTCGGGGCGTCGTCTGCCGTGACCGGCGGAGTCTCCTCAGGCGTGTCGGCCTCCCGGGCCGCTTTCTTGGCCTTGGCC
>JTFP01001378.1_pt1 | contig 14060 bp, 12 predicted proteins | sample 235421 | NCBI WGS metagenome assembly JTFP01 (sample SAMN03067591, study PRJNA260954) | activated sludge metagenome | biome: Sludge; feature: Wastewater; isolation source: sludge from laboratory unaugmented bioreactor treating industrial wastewater | place: India:Gujarat | collected 2013-04 | reverse complement strand
TCCCTGCGGAGCAGCCCGCGAACCTCATCAGCACCACCGGCGCCAGCCCACCCCTCAGCAAAACACCACCTACCCAAGCCGCAAAACCTCACCACAAAACCCCTGCCGCACGCTCAGCGAACAGCACAACTTCCTCACCTCGCGCCAGCGATGTAGAGGTGCTGATTGCTCTGATGAGCTATATCGAAAGCCCGGACAACGACCTCTCCCCACCTACTCGCAAAGCCCTGCAAGAACGTATCAAAGCCTGCCCGGCAGCCAACACCGAAGCGGGCATTGACTGTCGTCAGCATATTTGCGCCGACCTTCCGGGCTCGGCGAGCTTGTGCCCCTCGCCTTGACCACCAGCAAACCCAAAGGTCAGCCGCCACTTTCGACAGCCTTGGCTACACCCAGTACCTGCTCCAGACGAACTAGTGCGGCGTCATCCTTCAGCACCACCTTCAGCCACTCATGCAAGGGCATCTCCCCCCATTCAGCCGCTTGGTTTGCCATGTAAGCCACCGGACTGTGGGGCTCAGCCTGACGAAAGTAATTTGCCACCTCGCGCAGCCGATTCAGCGCCTCCTCGCGCGAAGCAATGCCTGACACCACAACCTGAGCATCAGTTATTGACGGCACAGCGGGAGGCGGTAGCAAGTGACTGGAGTGCTGCTCAAGCACCGGAACTTTCGATTCCTCCCCTCCACGCACATCCACACCCGCTTCGTTGGCAAACCTCTGAATACTGCTGCAAGCGGAGTCCAACGTCTCTCGGATTGCAGCAAATCTGGGCGCCTGATCGCCTAGACGCACCTCCGCCTGATGCTCCAGACGACTTAGCGCAACGACTGCCTCCTGAACCGCAAGCCACTGGTGCCGATAGAACCCTACCGGCGTTGCAGCCCTGGCACGCTCCAACTGCTCCAGCGTTACATGCTCGGAATCCCCAAGGCGAGCACCGCCAGATCGCTGGTGCGCCACGGCATAGTCAGAGAGCGTGTACGGCCGCACGCCATCATCCACCACAGGAATTGAGGACACCCAGCGCAAGCTCTGCTTGAGCACCCACGCCAAACAACCAACCCGCTGCTCAACATCGTCTCCGTCCTCGATGGCGGGAAACAAGTCGTCCCAGTACTGCTCAACCAGCCCTGCAATCAAGTTGTAGCCTTGGGCCAGCCCTGAGAATCCCTGGGTGTAGACCCAGCCTTCCGTCAGCCATCCTGCAACACGCAGATCTTTACTGTCCTCTCGCAACAGTTTCGAACACCGTTTAACTACTTCCGGCCAATTGGCGACTTTAAGATCGGCAACCCACTCACCTTGCTCCAAGGTTGGGTCGTCAAACTCCCGGAGTTTTTGTATTTCATCAAACTCAGACGAATATGTAAGATCTTTTCCCTTTCCATGTAAGCCATTTATAGCGCGTAACAAAATTTCAAGATCGGACACTAAAACCCCCTGCCGGTGATGCAATATTCTGTTGTAAGTGATTACACTACGCCCAGTCAGAAACTGCGCCAGATAATCATCACTGTGTTTTTTCCACCAGACAAGCCTGCGCTTAAAACTTTCGCTTAGCAGCAGGCATAAAGCGTACGACACGGATTTCAACGCCGATGAGCACAACTGCACCGTTCATTATCAGTCATACACGTCTGTACTCGCTTGAATCAACACTAGACCAACTTCATGTGGAGCGTTGGTCCGGTTATGAAGTGCTGTCCGATCTTTACCGCTGGGATGTACTGGCCTTGACCGGCGACCACACGTTGCCGCTCAACACCCTCCTCGGCCAAAAATTCACCCTGCTGACCACCTTGGCGGATGGTTCTCAGTGCCGACGCAGTGGGCTGGTCAATGTGGCGCGGCGCATCGGCAGCGACGGCGCACTGACCCGCTACCATATGCAGCTGGTGCCTTGGCTGTGGGTCCTGACCCAGAGCTTTCGCTCAAGGGTGTTCCAAGACAAGACCGTGCAGGAGATCATCGACCAGGTATTCACAGGGTATGCGGACTACGCCAGCTGGCGCTTCACCAGCGACGCCGTGCAACTGCTCAGCGCGGTGCGCCCCCGTAGCTATTGCGCGCAGTACCGCGAGAGTGACTTTGACTTCGTGCAGCGACTGCTGGCCGAGGAAGGCTTGGGCTACTGCTTCGTCGAAGATGAACTGAGCCCATCCGGACATCGTCTGGTCATCTTCGGTGACAGCCCCATGGTGCCTGCAGGACACCGTCGCGCATGGCGTAGACCGGGTGGACGATCATGTGCAGTACCTGTTGCTGGCGCTTTACACCTCGGGCGGATGCCGGAATCACCCGGCGGTGTTGGAGCGTCTTGCTAGCAAAAGTGACGCCTGTGATCTGTCCTTTTCAGATTGGGCATTGGGCCTGCCGGAGGACGTCTGGCTGAGTGGCAAACCTTTGTGGGAGACCACTGCGGGGAAGGCGCCCGCCAGCGTTGATGATGTACAGGACATGCAGTGGAACTAATCTTGATGCGCCATTCCGAGTGCCTGCCGGAAAATGGCTTGCACGAACCCCACGGATGCTACAGCGAAGACTCTCGGGAAGGCATGCCGAGTGCATGTGCTCATGGTTCCAATGTGATGGGTCTAGGGCTACGGCTCACGAATCACTCGCACAGCTATTAAAACAAAAATGGAGAAGTTGAAATGCGTCTGAAACCAATCTGGCTCTGGATGCTTGGTCTATTGCTTCTCGTGAGCCTGACGGCAGTGGCTTGCAGACCTGGCTCCAAAATGAGCTCTGTAGGCGTTGTTGGTTATAACCACACGGATACCACTATCGTCCAGTTTGTCCTGGATGGGGGCGGAGGGGAAAGTTTCATTGACGCCCACCGGGGCGGTGGCAGTACCAGTTGCTGTACGTCAATCCCCGACAGGTGGCACCCTGGCTACGAGGTCGCGATTGAGTGGACCAACGATTTGGAAAATTTTAAGCAAAAGATAGTGGCTGTTCCGGAATATGACGCGAAGGCTTCACGGATGGCAGTCCACTTTTTGCGCAACGGCGACGTGAAAATTTTTGTGACATCACTTTCTCTTGGGCATCCGGATTACCCTTTAACAGGCCCGGAAGCAGGTTTGAACGAAGGTGAGGATCCGATCAGAGATGAATGGCGAAATCAGGGGAGGAAGCCATGAACGCTCGTACAGCTACCTGTGCGCAACCAATGCCGGCAGGTGGTTTTCGATCGCTCACAGGGCCCGAGGCCCAGCGCAGAGCTAAGGGCATGGCCTGCTTACGCGAGAAGGGTTCGGAATGCCAAGGGCAAGTACATGTCAATATTTTTTTTGACGGTACCGGCAACAACCGGAACTGGGCCGGGACCTATGTGCAAGGGAAAAGTCGCAGTAAACAGACCCAGCGTGAGCGGAACGGACACAGCAACGTCGCACGATTGTACGATGCAAGGTTAGAGGAAGAGTCAAGTGGCATCTTCAACCACTATATCCCAGGCGTCGGAACCCCATTTTCCGACATTGGCGACTCTAGCCAAGAAGGCGACATGCTTGGAGGCGCAGCCGCCAAGTACGGCGCAGAACGAATCAACTGGGCTATCCTCCAAGTGTTCAACTCAGTCCACCAATACGTCACTGGTAATCAGCTGATTCCCCACGATCAGATGGAGATGGCCGGTAAAGCATTGTTTATTCATGCGCCAGTTGAAAGCGTGATCCGCAAGGCCAAGCTTGGAAGACGGGCCGCCCAACTGGAGGAGGTGGTGAAGGGCGGACCGCGCCGCGTAAAATCGGTCCACATATCGGTATTTGGATTTTCGCGTGGCGCGGCGCAAGCGCGTGCCTTCTTACACCGTATGTATGAATTCACCGATGCGTGGGGCAGCGGTTGCGGTCACAGTATCGCGGGGGTTCCTCTGTACGTTAACTTCCTGGGCATTTTCGACACCGTCGCTTCGGTTGGCTTGGCATCGATGAGCAAGGTGTCGGATGGCAAGTGGAGCTGGGCGTCAGGTGAATTGATGAGCATTCACCCGGAGGCCAAGCAATCCATGCATTTTGCTGCCCTACACGAGCAGCGCATCAATTTCCCGTTGGACCTAGCCACAAGTGGCCAGGAGAGACTATATCCTGGGATGCATTCGGATGTGGGCGGAGGCTACTCGCCGGGAGGACAAGGAAAGGACTTTGTCAATGGTAAAGCGGATGGCACAGCCAAGCTGTCGCAGATCCCGTTGGTCGACATGCACCACGAGGCGATCAAGGCCGGCGTGTTACTGAAGACCATTGAAGAAATAAGGCGGGAGCCGCTGTTGGGCATGCACTTCGGCTGTCACCCGCAGTTGATCCGTGACTACAATGCCTGGCTGGAAGGTCATGCTGTCGGAGCCGGTGCACATGCGAAGCAGATCCGCAAGCATTCCCAACAATACGTGGCCTGGAAGGGAAAACGTTTTTGGAAGGGACCTGATAACTTGAAACAGCAGCCATTCTATAAGCAGTGCGACGCCGAGGATCTCTATGATCTAAATAATGCGCACCGCGACTTCAGCCAGTTGGTAGCCAAGCTTGCGCAGGATCGTAAAGAATGGCTCGCGCACCAGGCGACGCTGAAGCGCATAGAGACGGCACGCAGGACCGGACAGTTGATATTTGAGTCTACCCCCCACCCATCAATGGCAGCGAACAATTACGCTCGCCTACCTACCGAAACTCGTAACCTGGCGGAGCTAGTGCTGGACCGAACGCCGGTGCCGGAAGCCAGTACCGTGCTGTTCGACAACTACGTACATGATTCGCTTGCCGGCTTCTACCTGTATACCTGGACCGAGTTGAATTTCCCTAAACTCAAGACCGTCGGGTACCTACGCTATCGTTCGGTCTTCAGCGTGGCCGGGATCAGGCCGCAGGAATGCCGTGACCCGGCCACGCTTCCGCGGGGCAACGTTCCATCCGTCGGCGGTGCTTTCCAGCAGCTAGGTAATACGATGGGGCGTTGATCGTGACCCGTAGGGCGCTTCCTTTTGATGGTTGTAGCCCAGTTCGCCGTGCTATCTGCGGACGTGGCCAATGCCCTGTTTCAAGGTAATGCACCTAGCAAGCCGAACAGGTAGTAAGTTAGCGCCACCCCCCTGATCTACCGCACGCCGCCGAAAAGTAGCTGGTGAGCACATTCGACCAGGATGGGAGCATGAAGTACTCGATCGGCTTCGACGATACCACCAGAGGTAGCGATGAACCGTCCACTACAGCTGGCAAACCGTCATCGGCCCCACAGGCATCCGGGAACTGTGATGTGAACGACCTCATGCCTGCTTGGCTACACCCGGCGTCGAAGGCAGCGCGGCAATGAAGCTCGATGGCCTGTAGTTCAATTTTCAACAGAGCCGTCGTTGCCGTAGTGAAATTCGCTGGGTGAGCTATTGATACTGTGGCCAAGTACGTCCCCGGAGGCTTTTGCCCTGCTGGAGTGCGGGCTCCGACACTGCCGAGGACCTCCGTATACCCACGTCCGCCTTCGTCACCCTCGAGCCACGATTTCCCTTCGGTGGCCTGACCTTTTCCAGCCGTGTAGTCGCCCTGATCCGGCAGGATATGCTCGACCCGCTGCCCTCCGCCAACACATCTGCGGCGACTGGGGCGATGTGCGCGAACAACATCGACGCTACAACGAAGCGGCCGTAGCTCTCGGCGGCTACCTGCTGTAGTCCTACACCATCAGCGACGGCTTGGTCCGTTGCATCTTCACTGAAGCAAACCGCCGCCTCACTGGAGTGTTCCTGCTTGATGGATACTGACCGCCGGCGCCATAGCTCCACGAGCACGATGCCAACGCTCTGACTCTAAAGTCGGGGGCATTCCGAACTGGGCGCACGGGAGATCGACGGGGTTTGTCATCCTGATCGCCGCCTCTTCGAGCCCCTTTTCCGGGGCTCTTTTCTATTTATCTTTGCGCAGCAAGGGCTGGGGTCATCAAGCATAGCCAACCGGATGCATCTTGGTCGGTGTCACCCCCGTTTTTTGACAGCAAAACCATCGGTAAAAAAATATTTCACACAGTCCAAAACAGCTTTCTAAACTCAGCTCAAATGCCCGTCATTTGTTTGATCAGATTGCCCAGGCATGGTCGCGGGCACCCAACACAATCAGTTGTTTTTTCGCAGCAGAGGACAAGGCTCATGCCATCTACCAAAAGTGTTTCACAACTGATTTTTGTGTTCTGGCCAAGGCGCCGACTCTGCGTCCTCATGGATGAAGAAGCACGCTTGATTGAACACTTCCGCACGCTGTCGGAAGCCGACCGTGTCGCCATGCGCTATTTGACCAGCGCCTTCAAGGAGGTGTCCCGTTTTTGACAGATCCGCCCCCACCGCCAATCTGACGATGGATGCCAACTTGGTGGGCTCTGAGCTCAACCGCACCTCTATCCACTCTGTGCAGTTTAGAAAGGACGCGCAGGCGCCAAGCTTGCCAACCACCTACACAATGATGCTAATGTGCCTTCCTCTCAAGAATGGCATAGGCAGGGACTCTTATGCACGGCAGCATCAAAGCCCCCAGGCCACTTAGGGGGATCACCTGTTGAACTCCCTTCCAGAGGCGAGTGATCGCCAGAGCGCCGTTCGCCTTCTCGCGTGTATAGACGCAGCATCAACTCCAGTAAAGGATTCTTCGTTCGGGGCAGATGTTGTAGCAACGCTGCGGGCTCAATCTCGTCTCCAGGCTTTAGACTTCTGGATGCGAAATCCTGATTATCTTGCCAACGAATTATTGAATGATTTCGAGACAACCGGCGACCTAGACTCAATAAAGCTGGCACAACAGATACTCGACTCGCGCGAACCCGATCTGCGTCGCCTTCCGATGGTCCGCTTCCTTTTTGGCGCATTCGAACCACTGGACAACGCGCTTTCCATACTTCGAGCCGCCGAATTCATCAGGATCAAACGCCAGGGCACTCCAGGCAAGGTGCAAGAACACATCTACCTACTTACCACCAAAGGTCGAGATGCAATGATTGCGCTGTCGGCGATGGCCGAGGAACTCGCGTGGTATAGAGTTCGGGCAAAAGTCGTTGCCAGAGTAGCTGGTGATACGGGCGGCAAAGCCCTCAAGGATCGCCAGTACCTTCAGGCCGAATACGCCGACACTGAACTTAAGCATGTTATTGCACCTATTACTGAACGTGTTCGCATTCGCCTGGACGCACTATTGCAAGGAGATGCTGCATGACCATGAGCTGGATCGAGACTGTCGCCAATAGTGCTGGCCTACCGATCGCGGAAGCCGAAGCAATGCTTCAGCAACGCCGAGTTTTTGGAGACAGGCCAGCGCGCCCTACTCCGACGCTGACCATCTCAGACGTGGCATTCAGAGGAGAGAAGCAAGGGAAATTCAAAGGCCCCATTGACTTTAACTGGTCAGGCTTGGATACCGGGGTGTGGGCTGTTGCCAGCCACGGCAGCTCTGGACAGTCAAACTTGGTCGGAAAGTCCAGTGTACTTGAGATTATTCTGTGGAGCTTACGAGGGGACGCCAAAGCACTTCAGGATGATGTAAGAAGCTGGCTGTCCTGGGTAAATGTCTCCTTCAAATTGGATGATCGCGAGTACGCTGTCGAATTTGAAGTGCAGGGCAAGAAGCCCAGCGGAGCTCTGAAAAGGTTGCGTCCCGACGGAACATTTGATGATATCGACCGATTCAGCAGTGACGAAGGATTCGCAGCTGCTATGTCTCGCTTCATGATGAGTACCTTTGACCTAGACCCCATCTCATCCCGAAAAGACAACGATGAGGGCGGGATAACCGTGTCCCACGGATGGCCAGCCCTTTCCGGAGCCCTCTACTTTGGAGGCGACCACAAAGCCCTATTGGGCGATGTCATTATGGCCGGCCTACCTGGGCGCATGCTACAGCTATATGTCGGCCTGCCTTGGGCCAGCACTGTCATGCAGGCTGTAACAGCAAAGAAAGAAGTGGAGCAACAGCTTACCTATGCGAACCGCAACCACACCGCACGAAACGATCTCGCATCTGACTCAAGAGAACGCATCACCAAACAGCTTGAGAATGCTCGCCTCAAACTCTCATCCGCAACTGACCAGAGTTCAACAGCAGAGTCTTTGGATCGCTTAGCTCTCGAGCTGACCGAGCAGTCGAAGCTATCAGCACACTTTGAGCAACTATCTACCAGTGCTGAATCAAATCTCGCCACGCTGAAAAGTGTTGCGGACCTGGACGAGCGAGCACTCAGAGATCTACGTGAAAACGTGATAACCGCCGCCTTCTTCAATGGGCTGGAGCCGAGCTGTTGCCCTCGGTGCGAAACGTCCGTACCCAAAGAGCGGATAAAGCGCGAAGCCTCCGATTTAAGTTGCTCTCTCTGCTCTGAGCCAATCGCCCATGATCAGCAGGATGACACCTCAGATACACTTCAAGCAGCAGAATCCCGCGCGGAAGCCTCCCGGCGGGCTTACCGAGAGGCAAAAGAGAGTGCCAAGAGAGCTCAACACGACGCAAAGCTGGCGGTGGAAAAACTTAAATCTACCCAGGAGAAGCTGGCAGCAATTAGTGCCAGCAACGCGTTCCAAGAGCAACGGGAAGCGGAACTTGTTGTAGCTCGACTTGAAGGTGCTCTGCAGGAATATACCGCTACCGCTCCTGGACCAGTACCACCCCATGATGCTCCATTGATTGACATCGCATTGAAGGAAGCCAGAAAAGCTTTTGATGCCAGCAAAGGTGAGCTTATGGATGCGCTCAACGAAGAAATACTTCGTCTGGCCAATGGATTCGGTGCACTTGGACTGGAAAAAATCGAACTTGGTTCAGATGCAAGAATGAGCGTACTCAAAGGAGGTCAACTGTCATGGTTCAGCAAACTCACGACCGGCGAGCGCCTTAGACTACGCATTGCCACAGCCATTGCATTGTTGAGAGTTGGCCAGAAACTTGGCGTCGGGCGACATCCCGGCTTGCTGATCATTGACTCTCCTGGCTCAGAAGAAACCAGTGAGCGCGATCTAGCCAACCTGCTGACCGAGCTTCGGCGTGTAGCAACTGAAACACCAGGCTTACAGATATTCATCGCCAGTGCGAACGCACCCGCGGTGATCTCAGCACTTGGGGAAGAACAATGTCGTGTCGCACCAGAAGGCGGCTATGTCTGGTAAACCCCTGTCTGCCCTGAGCGTCATTGAAGCGCATCTTCAGGCAGGTACACCTCTGACCGTTGCTTCTTTTGGCAGCCTCAGATCTCTTACAGATCAAGCTGACGTCATTGTTGCTGCGCCATATCTCGATGTGATCGCTCTGCTGACAAGTGCTTCATCACCGGAAGACTCTTCCGAACTTGACAAGCTGTTGCTGCGAGGCTTTGCCGAGGGAGAGGATCCTTGCGCATTACGCGCGGCAGCTGGCACAGTGATTGACGACATTACCCTCCGTAATCGAGTGCGGGCACAACTGGCTGGAGTGCTCGAAAAACGTGTCGAATTTCAATCAACTGTTAAACAGTCATTGGTTGCAGCCTATTCGCTAGAGGCGCTATTTCGGCTCGCCCTTTCCGGCGCAATTTCCAAGTTCATCCCACTGAAAATCCTCGCGTGCATCACTTCGAGCGCAAGTGGACTGTTCGCACAGCACGCGGCAAAGCTAGCTGGGGCAGCCTTCCATGTTTGGGGAGAGGATGATCTACTCACAACGCTGGATAACCTGCGCAAGGTAGAAGATGCCGAAGGCGAAGCTTCCTTTGAACTAGCCCTTGCCAAGATCTCTCTAGCCCTCAATTCGAAAGCCTATGACCAGGTACTAATGTACTTGGATACAGCTAAAAGCCTTCTTCGAGATGCACGCCTAGCAGACGAAGATCGCTCTGATGCAGCTGCGTATGAAGCCGTCATCGACATCATCCAGGGGTTCTCCCAAGGGACGTCTGAGCATCTAATCGGCGCAAGCGTCGACGCCTTGATCCGATCAGTTGCTGATCACAATCATCAGATTGGAAATCAACTGCTTCCGGAGTGGCTAGCAGGGAGAACAGATCGAGAAATTCAGTGGGTCCGTCTGACAAGGTCAGTTCAACAAGCTGCCAAGGATCTGACACGCCCCAGCTGGCTCAAGGCTTGGTGTGTCATCGAGAACCTATTAGCGGTGTACGACGCTGATCGCACTCTCAGTACCACGGGAGGACTCAGCGAACTCCTCAGACCGCGGATAGAATCCAGCTTCGTGAAGGAACGAGGCCAACTTACACACCTTGACGATCTATTGTCAGGCTCCGACTGGGATCCTGACCAACAGAGCACTGCAACTGCACTACGCCATCGGGTTACTCAAATGTCGGAGTCCAGTGCATCAGTGGATGGCCTAGTCACGGAAAGTAGTTACCCCACTCTCTGTGAACTACTCAAAGACAGCGAGCTTCCGCCGGAATGGTCAACTGACGCACTGCGCACTCTCGAAGCGGCATTGAACCAGCGTCGCCTTGCTACCAGAGACGTCAGCAACCCAGTCGTGCAGCAACTTCTCAAGAGCACTTCCGATAATTTGGAACGTTGCCAAGACTACAAGGGCGAGGTCCGAGATGACTTCAATCAGCTTCTCTTGCAAGTACTTCTATTTTGCCATAACCGCCAAGATGCAGGACTCAAGGAACTGAAGCAGTGGGGCACATACCTACGCGACCCCAATGCAACTGAGTTCGACTTACAGAGAGACCTGTGGCAATGGCTGTGCGGAAACTATCCCCATGCCGACATCAAGACGGAAGTCGAGGGTGTCGCAACAGGGCGCGCAGATATTTACGTTGCTTTTGGCACCTTTCGCATAGTTCTGGAGATGAAGAGGCACCATGGACATCTCGATAGAACATCGGCAAAAGCCTACTGCAACCAAGCCATTAGCTACCAAAACACCAATGTGAAGCTTGGCTTTCTGGGAGTCTTGGAGATCGCTGAACGCGAGGGGCCGCCTCCCAGCCTCGAGGAATGCGTATGGTATGAATCCGTGGTACCGGAAGGTAGCGAAACTGTTCGCCATCTCGTAGTTTTCAGAGTCCCTGGAAACCTTAGGTCACCGTCATCAATGTCTCTAAAAACAAAGAAGCCTGGAAGGAAAAAGTCTCAGGTTAAGACCGTCCCCCAACCCTCGGATCCAGATTGATACCCCTTACCTGCAACTGGATGGGCTCGGATCCGCTCAGCATGCCCCCCTCCCTCCGATCACCCTGCAAACCGACACGTCATGCCGGCAGCAGCAAAAGCGCCGCACGCAACCCGACCGTTAGCAGATGATGCTCCTTGATTAGCGCTTTCCCCTCTGCCAGCAAGGTCACGTCCTTGGCAGTGGTCAGAATCAGCACAATGATCGGAATCGAGGTGAACACTGCATGCCCTGCACCGCTGTTCTGCACGGTAGCAAACGACACGACTGCCCCCAGGTGCGTGCCGATGCCGCTTTGCACCGCCATGATCAGCGCGTTGCTGCTCAAGGGCACTGGCGAAGGCGTCGACGATGACGCTCTGACGCATCAGTTGGGCCTGGGTGATAACAGACTCACGCGCGCGGTCCAGACTCTGGCCAGCAGGGTCTTGTACGGCAAAGCAATGGGCCGGCTCAGGAACAACGGCGTCACCACTAGGCCTCCCCAGTCGGCGGTGTGTCCCAGCAGCGTTTGAGGGGTGCCAGCCAGAGCAGGACAAACAGAGCGCGAGCAGCGATGTAGTTCTCCGTCCCATGCGCGCTGCCAACCGATGATCAGATGCAATCACATCTGGAGGTACAAGGTGCTGCGACAAGCCGTTCGTCGGAAAATCAGTCTGTCCACAGACGGCTATCGGAGGTCATGAACGTCCATTGAATGGCGCGCATCGATTGATAGTCGATTTGATAGTTGATGGACAATTCAGCGGGCAAAAAAAATCCCGCAGAGCGTCTAACTCGCGGGATTTCTTAGGTATTTATGGCGGAGAGATAGGGATTCGAACCCTAGGTACCGGTGAAGGTACAACGGATTTCGAATCCGTCCCATTCGGCCACTCTGGCATCTCTCCAACGGCGCGCATCATAACAGCCTGTCTCTGGAAAGCAAAGCGCCGAAGCGATTTTTTTCCGTGCTATCAGATGCTTGCGTCGATTACAGCGGTACGCCGAGGCGCTTGGCGACTTCTTCGTAGGCTTCGATCACATCACCGAGGCCTTGGCGGAAGCGGTCCTTGTCCATCTTCTTCTTGGTGTCCTTATCCCACAGGCGGCAGCCGTCCGGGCTGAATTCGTCGCCCAGGACGATGGAGCCGTCGTGGAACACGCCGAATTCAAGCTTGAAGTCGACCAGCAAGAGGCCGGCGTCGTCGAACAGCTTGCTCAGCACGTCGTTGACCTTGAGGGACAGTTCCTTCATGCGCGCCAGTTGCTCGGCGGTGCCCCAGCCGAACGCCACGACGTGGGATTCGTTGATGAACGGGTCGCCCTTGGCGTCGTCCTTCAGGAACAGCTCGAACGTGTAAGGGTTGAGCTTGAGGCCCTCCTCCACGCCCAGGCGCTTGACCAGGCTGCCAGCGGCGTAGTTACGCACGACGCATTCGACCGGGATCATGTCCAGCTTCTTGACCAGGCACTCGTTGTCGCTCAGCAGTTTGTCGAATTGGGTCGGAATGCCGGCCGCTTCGAGTTTCTGCATGATGAAGGCGTTGAACTTGTTGTTCACCATGCCTTTGCGATCAAGCTGTTCGATGCGCTTGCCGTCGAACGCCGAAGTGTCGTTGCGAAACAGCAGGATCAGGCGGTTGGCGTCGTCGGTCTTGTATACCGACTTGGCTTTGCCGCGGTAGAGTTCTTCACGTTTTTCCATGATGGGCTCCGCTTTGAGTGAGGTGGGCTAGGCGATGTGTCGCCAGTCGAGCCCTGAATCTTGATCGGCCAGTTGCAGCCAGTCCGGGTCGCACCCAAGGGTATCGACAAAACATTGCCGGGCCAGCTGCGGCAGGTTGTTCTTGCTGCTCAGGTGGGCCAGGACCAGGTGTTGCAGGTCTTGCCAGCCCAACTCATACACCAGGTACGCCGCCTGGTGGTTGTTCAAATGCCCGAGTTCGCCGCCCACCCGTTGCTTGAGAAAGTACGGGTAATGACCGCGAGCCAACAGGTCTCGGCAGTGGTTGGACTCGATCATCAATGCATCGAGATCCCGGTAACCGTCCAGCACCTTGGCGCAGTAGGAGCCCAGGTCGGTGAGTACGCCGAAACGTCGCTCGCCGCCACTGAATACATACTGCGTCGGCTCCTGGGCGTCATGCGCCACGGCAATCACATCGATGCTCAAGGCACCGATCTGCAACTGCTCGCCACCGGCCAGGAAGCCTGCGGGTTCAATGGGTTTGCGCATCCCGCGCAAGGTGCCGCGACTCAGGTACACCGGAAGATTGTAGCGCCGAGACAGCAAACCCACGCCATGCACATGGTCGGCATGTTCGTGGGTCACCAGAATCGCGCTCAGCTGCGAGGGGTGAACCCCCAGGCGCAGCAGGCGCCGCTCGGTTTCTCTTAACGAGAAACCACAATCCACCAGCACATACGTGTCGTCTTGAGCGACCAGCGTGCCGTTCCCTTGGCTACCGCTGCCGAGAACGGCAAAACGCATCGGATCAGCCCAGGTTGTCCTGAATCACGCCCAACACCTTGCGCGCTGTTTCAGCTGGCGCAACGGTGTTGATGTTCTTCTCGACGGTGACTTGCACGCTTTCGCCAACCTTGCTCAAACGAATCTGATAACGCTCGGCGCGGGTTTCGATCTCTTCCTTGGTCGGCGCGCTGCCGAACAATTTGCTGAAGAAACCTGGCTCGGCGTCTTTCTTCTCGGCTTTTTCCGCCACGTTGATGTAGTACAGGCCCAGGCTGCGGTTGATGTCTTCAACACGCCAAGGGCCTTGTTCCAACGCGCGACCGACACTGGCCCAGGCACGGTCCAGGTCTTCACCCAGGTTCAGCACCACGTTGCCGCTGCCGTCTTCGGTGAGGCTGACGCGGCTCGGGGTGTCGTAATCGCGTGCGGCGAGCAGGGAGATCGAACCGCCCTTCTCGGAAATGCGGCTCATGCTG
>JTFP01003660.1_pt1 | contig 14184 bp, 15 predicted proteins | sample 235421 | NCBI WGS metagenome assembly JTFP01 (sample SAMN03067591, study PRJNA260954) | activated sludge metagenome | biome: Sludge; feature: Wastewater; isolation source: sludge from laboratory unaugmented bioreactor treating industrial wastewater | place: India:Gujarat | collected 2013-04 | reverse complement strand
GAAATTATAATTTGTACACAGGACATATTCTGTCCATAATTTAAAAGCTATGGACAGAATATGAGTAATGAGGAGTTTTTAAAGGAAGGGGATAATCGTTTTAGAGATTATTTTTGGCTATACGCTTGAAATCCTTGAATACGCACTATCATTGATTCTTATTTTAAATGATTTTAACTGCTCATCAAGTACTTTGAAACTGCATGCTTCATACATGGCCTCATATGCTAAATCAACATCAGATTTTAAAATCTCATAGTATGGCTCTAAAGAACGATAATCGTTTTTATCAATCAAGAAAAGGCCTTCATATTTTTTTAAATTGAGATTGGATAGAACGGCTCTTAACCTAATTGTTTTTAAAAGAGATACGTGTTTTTTCTGATCAAAGTTATCAACTGTTTGATTAATGGATTCTTTAAATAGTGACAAAAATTGCCCTTGAGCGCTTTTATCCACATCACAAGCTATGCACATAAAACACTTGTAGGCAAATGTATCTATGTAGGCTTCTATTCCATAAGTTAATCCATGTTTTTCTCTAATAATTTCATCAAGCGATGTTTGATCAGCAAATGACTCAATATATCGCATCATTATTTCACCAGTTATGGCGCTACAGCCCAATGGAATGATAAACATATTCATTGCTTGTTCAGAGTTGCTTTGGCGGATAAAAATATCATCCCTAGGCTGCTTAAGACGAGACATATAGTCACTATGCGCAAAGAGTGTTTTACTATTAGAACTTGTTTTAAATCTCTCTTTTTGTTCAAGCACTTTCTGAATAATCTCTTCTTCGGTTGTTTTGGTGGAATCGTAGCTTATGTTACAGGACATGCTAGGGCTTGCAAGAAGCAACTCTTTTATTGCTATAGCTTCTTGGAGACCAAAAGTTGCTACCGTTTCTGCAATGCCTATAACATTGTCTTCTTCATGCAAGCCTGCTGCAGTTTGAAATGTATTAAAATAAAACATTGTTTGGTCATCGTCCCCATAACGCCTAATTTCATTGAGAACAACATTTTTTTCTGTTTCAAACTCTTCTTTTGTTATCTTTTTTAAATCATTATAGGCAACGTTGAAGCAGTACTTGATAGCCAAATCCATATTTTGGGCAGTAGTTTCAAAGAAATAGTCTATATAGTCATACGTAGTACCAGCATTGTATAGACCCTCATTTTTAGAGATTTCCATCAATTCTTGCGTGGTGAAGTCTTTGGAGTTTTTAAAGGCAAGGTGTTCTATAAGATGGGAAATTCCATATACATTTTTGCCAGTCATTTTTTCATATATACGCTCAATATTGGCTCCATAGTGACTGACTATTTCAATTTTAAAGTAGTTTGAGTTTGGAAGTGCCAATAGGTTTATTCTTACATTGTCTATAGAGTGCGTATTGAATGTTTTTTTCATAAATTACCTTTTTTGCGTGATGTTTTTAGTAGCGATAGTATCTTATCTTATTTAGACATATAATGTCTAAAAGTTAATAAAGAAGCTATAGGTATTCTCATTCATAAATTTTTTTAAGTATTTTCTGCCATATCAGCCATGAGACTAAACCAAACTCTAATCTACAAATACTTTCCTAAAAAATGACAAAATCTGACTATGTAATTCACTAGGATTAGCTCGATTAAAAATCATAAAGAAGGAGCAATTTTTGAAAACACGACGAAATTGGACAAAACATGACGACATGGCAGCAGATATGGGAGGTTTACTTATAAAAATTATCTTTATTGCTGGTTTTTTTATCTACATCATCACATGACCCAGCAATAGTAAAACATAACTACAAAAGGAGTGAGAAAAATATGCAAAAAGAGACTATACATTTAATCTTTGTCTTAACATCACTATTGGTGTTTTCAGGATGTGCGGTTACTAAACCTAAGGTGCAACCAAGCCAGCCTATTGTTCAAACCAAAAAACAGGAAGCAAGCATTAACGAGAGGGCGGAGCCCTTATTAAAAAGAAAAGTTGCAATTGCCCGATTTGCCAATGAGGCCCAGTATGGCAAATCTAATCTATTTGGTATAGCAACAGATTATAATGCTCAAAAACAAGCTACTGATATTTTTAGTTCCAAGCTTGTTCAGTCGGGGCATTTTATTGTGCTCGAAAGAGATGATTTAGCACTTATTGAAAAAGAGATTGCTAAGTTTAATTTAACACCTACAATGGTGGGGGCAGACTATTTGATTGTAGGCTCTGTAACTGAGTTTGGACGTAAAACACTCTCCGATACGGGAGTTTTTTCAAGAGTTAAACAACAAACAGCCTATGCAAAAGTAAGCATAAGACTCATTGATGTCAAAACAGGTCAAGTAACATTTGGTCAAGAGGGCTCAGGAGAAGCAAGTAGTGAGGCGGGCACATCTTTTGGTTTAGGAAAACATGTTGGTTATGATTCAACATTAAACGATAAAGCCATCTCTGCGGCCATTAGTAGCGTTATAGATGGGACAATAAGAAATCTTCTCTCCAAGCCTTGGCGTTCTTACGTTTTGTCTACCGATGGTGATGCTTTAATTATTGCTGGTGGCAAAACTCAAGGCATAGTTATCGGTGATAGATTTGGTATATATAAAAAAGGTCAGATTATCACAAATCCACAAACAGGTATTCCATTGGAATTGCCTGGTTCTAAAATAGCAACAATTGAAATTATTTCACAATTTGGCTCTACCGCCACAGATGAAGGCTCTATTGCAAAAATTGTTAATGGGGATATTGCATCAATAAATAAGGAGGAAGTTTATGTTCAAGAATAGTTTTGGTCTTATATTGGGCATGCTGTTGTTGGCAGGCTGTGGTTACAAAGAAAGTGTTGTTCAAAACAATGATATAGCATATCTTGAATTTAGTCGAAATTCATTTGAGAGCCTTACTGTGCATATTAACGAGTCCCGATACATTACATTAGAAAGATGTAATCCAGAAGAAGGATGCGATGAGAATATTCGTTACGAAGTGCCAACAGGAACTCTTTTGATTGAAGTTTTTGATAAAACCAATAATCAAATATACCGCGATAATTTTTACCTTGGCTCAGGAAATATCAAAAAGGTGGTATTGCCATGAATACAAAAAACACAATCAAAATCTTAGGCATTTTAGTAATATCGATTTTATTCGTAGGCTGCGGCCCCCAACCTAAACCACCAATTTATCAATGGGGTTCATACACAAAAAGTTCATCTGAATTTTTTCACGGGCAAGGCAATCCAGAAGCTTTACAAAAACACAAAGATGTGCTTGAAGAAATTATAAATACCTCAGAGTCAAACAATCAAAGAGTTGCCCCTGGGTTATACGCAGAACTTGGTCAACTCTACTACCAACTTGGGCAGAAAGAGAAAGCTATGGCTTATTTAGAAAAAGAAAAAACGGTATATCCAGAATCTAGCAAGTTTATTGACCAGATTTTAAAACAAACTGAAGGAAGTAACAATGAAAAATAACTTAATTTTTTTCAGCTTAATGGTGGCCTTATTCTTTACAGGCTGTGGCCCTACTTTTTCAAATATTAAGCAAGCTCAATTACATCCTGAAGTGTATGCTACAAAACCCTTGTCCATATTGGTTTTACCAGCAAAAAACACAACTACAGCAGCAGAGGCAACTGATTATTTTAGATCTACAATTACTCAACCGTTGGCAGAAAGAGGCTACTATGTATTTCCTGTACATTTAGTAGACGCTTTCTTGAAGAGTGAAAATATGGTTGACCCTGAAATAATTAGACAAATTCCGATATCCAAATTAAAGGAAGTGTTTGATGCGGATGCGGTACTATACGTGGACATAAATGCATGGGATACAGGATACAATCTCATAGGAAGCCATGTGGACGTGGGTCTTACATTCTCTCTAGTAAGTACTGAAACGGAAGAAGAAATCTGGCAAAAGAATGCTTACGCATACTCATATCAAGGGCTTGATGGGAATAACGGAATTGTTGGATTGATTATTTCAGCAATTGCAACTGCAGTCAATACCGGAACTGATTATGGTGAACTTGCTTATGTGGCAAACAGAGCTGGTTTTGTGTTTTTACCTGAGGGGCCATATGGGACTAGTCATATGAAAGATGCAAATATAAGCATAAGACTACTGGACCCAGGAAAAATAAAGGATGGTAAGCTATATGTAAGCAAATACTTTATTAAGGGTCTTGAAAAAGAAGAGCAAATTCCACTAACAGTACGGGGCCGTCAAAAGGGTTACTTTGCCTTTGTTCCAAGTAGCTACGAATTTTTTAACCACAACGGATATTCAAATTATTATGTGACACAAAAAACAAAAGATCGTACATTTTTACGTAATAGGTTTTTTGAATATACTGGCGGATTTCCCTATTTGATTGTTGGAAATAAAAAGATATATGTGGATATAGAAACCGATGGAATCATTCCGTATAGTGAAGAGGACGGGGAGTACTATTTTGATATCCGTGAGGTTGTTGAGCTCGAACTAGAAAAAAGGTGATAAGAGAAGAGAGAAAGTCGCACAATCCTTATTATATGGAAGAGATTGTGCGGCATGGGTTAGCTATACAGATTTGAGTCCTTGCACCAATATAGCATAGTATGAATCAAAATTATTTACACTATCTTTTGCCGATGGTCTACTTCTTTCGCCTGAAGCTGTTTTGTGAGCTATTCCATTTCTAATAGTATTGATATTTCTAAATGTTGTCGAAAATTCACGTTCAAAAGCATTCCTTTTCAGACTAGAAAGCTCGTATTTAATTTCATCTCTTGCATCTTTTGATTCTAAGTTGTCTCCACGTTTTTCACAAACATAGCTTAATATGCCCTCGACTAGAGACATATAAGCCATAGGGTAGTTGTTGTTGTCTGCATACCATCTGGCTAAATCTAGTTGAAGCTTAGCGACTGATTCGGTTGAAAATTTTTGGATAAACTTTTTAAGCTCGCTTGATACAATTCGAACAATAGGGCTTGAATGTTCTTCAAAAAAGGAGAGTTTTCCCTTAAGTCGCTTAATAGACCCTTGTATTGCACCAATATCTGAAATTGTTAACGCATAGTTAAAATCATCAAATGAGTTAACCACCTCTTTTTCATCAGCAACACTGTGTATTAATAGAGCAAGGTCTTTTGCGTTGCCATAATCTTTAAGGTTCTTAAGAGCTTTTGCCCATTTTAATAGGTCAAAAAACATTTTCAGGTCTATTACCGGAGTGATGCCATTGTTTTGACTTGCGTACTCAAACATCCCGTAAAAGACGCCACCTATTTCAAATCGTTTTTGTGTTTGACCAAATTCACTCATAATAAAAGACATCATTGAAAGAGAGCGGAACGAGTGGGTAATATCTAAATATACTTCATCTCCCTCTTGAATTAAATCTAAAATTGTAAGAAACTTTTCAAAATTTCCCCACAACTCCTCTTCTTTAATGCCATAATCTATGACAAAACACCGTGAACCCTCGTGATTTAAAGATGAGTTTATGGCATTTGAAATTACCATTAAATCTTCTTCATTTAGTGATTTATCATCTTTTGACTCCATTATTTTAAAAGCATCGTCTTGGGACCCTCCAAATTTTTCACATACTAGTTCCCAGATAGAATCGCGTGTTCCAATCAAAAAAAGTTTATCAATATTTTCATGATGAACTAGTACATTGGCAATAAATGCTTCTTGTTCATAAACCTTATTGTCTATTTTATAGTTGGCTTTTTGGTAACCCTTTTCTCTATTTCCAATCCCAATTGAACTTATGAGTACTTTTGCCATAATTTAGTCCTTGCTTATGTATTTTGATATGACTAAAGACCTTTTAGCATTCTTATCTTTTTCTGGATTTCCTTGTGGATTCCATTTATTGCCCATCAACTCTTTAATTTTCTCGGCCGCCTCTTTTTCATTGCCTTCAAACTCTCCAGATTCAAGTGCCTTTACAAGTGTGACTGGATCATTATTGAGCCTTAAAAACACTTGCTCAAGCGGCGAGAGTGCGGCAAGCTTGATTTCAAACTCTGCTTTTTCTTTGGCTTCTTGCGCCGCTTGTTCGCGTTGCATTTTGGCTTCATCGATAGCCTTGCTTGCCTTCTTATCCTCCACAAAATGCCCATATCCTGCGGCGGTTTTGGCTCCAGCCCCAAGCCATTCTAGGGCTTGTTGTAATGCCTCAAAAAGCTCTTTTAATGCTTCATTGTTCTCTTTTTTTGCGCGAGGGGCGATACCAAAGAGCAAAGAGCATGACTTTACCGCCAAAAAGGTTATAGGTACAGGCGTGTGCCAATCCGCTGGCACATTTGAGCCATCTGTTTCGGAATCCTTTCCTCCCTCTTCGTACCATTTACCTATGTGGGGCGTCATCACATCTGCAGTTAATTCCACGGGTTTTACAGGAATAGCATCAAAGAAAATAAACTCACCCGCACGTGGTTTTTTTGTATCATCTGAGCCAAAAATTTGCGTGATTTTTTCTTTTTCCCACTCTAGCCACTGCTCACAATAAGAGCGCACCAAACCCTTTACTCCACTACCTGCTAGATAAGGAAGCCCTAGTGTAGGGTGCCATGCTAGTCCGTTTTCTAAAGGATGGTCTATACCCATGCCTGTTACAAAATGCCATTCGTTTTTAAACACTTTACATGTACCGCCAAGAGATTCAATAAGGGCTATTTGTCTCTGCCTTGTCTCTTCAAGAGTCTTTCCATTGCCCTGATAACCTTGGAATTTTTCTAAAAAACCACTTTTATCTTGCTCTTTAAGTGGCCTCCCAAGTTCTTTCCATTCGTAAAATTTGTCAAACAACAAACCAAAGTGCATCTGTTTTAAATCTTGGTGGTCTTTATGGTCTTTATAAAGAGGTATCTGCCTTTTTGACTCTGGCTTCTTTTCATGAGTAGGTCTTGCCATCATCGCCCTCCTTCTCTTCACCTATGAGCGCCTTGGCAAACTTCTTCACCCACGCCAGATACGCCATCGCTTCAACTTGGGCTAAACGGTAAGTGTGCATATCGCGACTCGTAATCGTAGTGAGAATATCTTGGGGCCTAGTACCCTCAAAAGGTCTTCCTTTGCCACATAGCCATGCTGAGAGCATATTTGCGATTTCACCGTATTGCTTGTCGCCAGCTGGTTTTCCCATACAAAAAGCAATCGTCTGTCCTAGTCCGTTTACATGTACCATTGTAGGTAGCCCATTTGCCAATGAGGTAAATTTTCTGCCAATCTTCTTGGCCTTTTGCACGGCTTCTAGCGCATGAGCGGCGCGTTGTTGTTCGATGGTTTGCCTACTCATAGCACACCCCTTTACACCACCCCATGCCCACGGTTTCATTGCCGCCTACTTGGAGGTATTTCTCATGAAGCAATGCTTTCATCTGCGCTTTGGTTGCATCATGGTCGTTGCCGCTGTTATCTCTTGCGCTATTGGCGATGAGCACAGAGTAGAGCACCGTTTCTGGTGGCAAACTCTCTTCGTACCACAAGGCTCCTTTTTGGACGGTTTTGTTTGCATTATTGATTTTAATGTGGGCATTCACAGGGGTAGCAAACTGGCTCAAATGACCAAACATGCTATCACTGACGATTACAAGCTGTTGTTTCAAAGCCTCTTCTGCACCCTCATCCATCACCTTTGCAAGTGCTTCTATCACTGCATCAAGATTTGTTTTTTTTACACTCAGTGCGTACTCTTCAAGATATAGTTTATCCTCACTCCCTGCCGCAACTAACACCTCTTCTCCGCCCACAGGAGGAACATTCCAGTTTAGTTTTTTTCCCGCCATCAGAGCATCTTTTTTAAACCGCTCCAGCACATAAGGGCAAGTAACTAGCTTGAAATGTGTCGTCATAGAACGCACAGGCAAAAGCAAGATGCGTGCGTCTGAGACGATGAGTGCCCCAGCATACTCTGAGCCACCTTTTGCATCATCACCAAACACCCATTTGGCCACATTTTCATTAACATCTTTTTCCATCTTGGCACGCATAGCACCTTTTAAGGCTGAGCCAAATATCACAGGATAACCCGTGGGTGCTTCACGCATGATGGGCAAATCAATCGTGCCTAAGTTTTGTCCTGTTCCTGCCACAATCGAAGTTCGTGCATTGAGTCCATAAAGTAACGCTGTCATGTTTTTCCTTTTTATTTTTTCCAATATCCGCAAGCGATAAGCCCACGACCAAGTTCTTGCTCGTCTCCTAGTTGCTTCCCATGCCACTGTTTCACAAAAGCCTCTGCCTCATTTGTGCCTAACTCCACAAACCACACGCTCCCAGCAGGCACATAGGATTGAGCTATGCGAGAGCTATTATTTTTCATATCATACCCGCCTTCGCGCAACGCTTTACCAACGCAGGCACTGCTTATTTTATATGCTTCTCCAAAGGGGGCTTTTGGGTCAAGCAAGGCTTGGGTTAGAAGCACAACGATGACACCTCTTAACTCATTTTTGGGTTTTTGGGGTAATCGTAGTGGTGTTTGTGTTTTTATCTCAAAAAACGCTCCTCGTCCCTCACCGCCTAAACGACAAACGCCAGTTTCAAGAAGATTTAGCTCTTCTAATCCCGCAAGAGAGAAAGAGGCTTTTACATCTTCTTTTGGCCGAATATGGCGGGTTTGGTAGAGCATACCATCTTCCACTACTCGTTTTTCATTGTCACGTGCAATGCCCACACGGGATTCATTGGCAAATAAATCTTTTTCATCAATAAGCTTTATATTATTTGGTATATTTCCCGATAAAATCTGCAATAAATCCTCTTCTTTTATCCAACTTTTGAGCTCGGCAACAGACTTATAGCGTGGCTCATCTTTTGGGGTTTTTGGAAGTGTCGGCAAACACACCTTGCCCAAATCGCACTCTATGGCTTCGCCAATTTTCATGGTAGAAAAGGTGCGATTTTCTCCCTCGCCTATAAAAACAAGATGTAATGGCGTTGGGTAGAGTCGCTTTTTGCCCAACAAGGGAAACACGCCACCACATCGTAGCTTTCCTAGACTATGAGCATCGCCCATAATCTCTTTGAGTTTTGGGTATTTTTCTGGATAGGTGCTCCATTTTACCCCGTGAAAATCCCCCGCATAGGTGCGAAGTGCGCCCAAAAGGGTGCGAACTGGTGGAGGAAAAACAGAGCTAAATTCACTGCCCCCAAAGCCACCCATAGGGCGTGCTTCTTTAAAAAACCATGTGTCTATGGGTGAAAAATGAATCTCTTTCATGCCGTTTCTCCTTTTTGTGCCAAAAAGCGCACTAGAAGTGCTCCATCGTGGGATAAGCCTTCTTTTTCGGTGGTGCATTGTTTTAGTAATGGCCTAATGATTTCTTTGGCTTTTTCTTGTGTTATATCCGTGCCCGCACGGTACTCAACTGCCAAAAGTTCCACCTTGTCTTCTTCGCTCCCAATACCCTCAACGATTTGCAAAATCTCTCGAATACGGTAGAAAAACCCTCTAGCAAAGGTCGGGTCATCGCTAAGTTTTCTTTGTTCTTTGGCAATAGTTTCCAAGATAACACTCCTAGTCTCATCCAATGCTTTGTTCCATTTTTGAAACCAAGTAAACTGCTCGCCACCAGGTTTTATGACCGTGACCGCCAAGGCGTCCCTACCCGCTTTTTCTTTGGCGATACCATCTAGCACATGGTGTGCTTTGCGCAGTAGATTGTGTAAAGGAATTTTCGCATGAACACATAAAATAGCCGCCGAGATTGATGTGGGAATCTCTTTTTTGCCCTCTTTTGCAAAAGCCTCCTCATAGGAAACGCGTATGGTGGCAGCACAAGAGAGTGCTTTTTCTAGTGGCAAGAGTGCTAGCACATCATCCCCGCCCGCATAAATCAAAAATCCTTCGTGTGCAACTACTATCTCTTCAACCCCTCTGGTAAATTTATTAAGAGAGGTTGAAATGGTATCTTGAAGGTCTGGGTTAGACATGTGCTTGCCTAGATTGTCCCCATCCATCATGACAATGGCGTAGAATTTGTTAAGCTTTTCAAGGTTCTCATTTGACAAATCTTCTTCCCAAGAAGCATCAGCAATTTCTGAAACTGGTAGTGGCTTAAAAGAAATTTTCCACCCCTTAAAAGTGGTTTTTTCATTAGCGTTACATGTAAAGTTTTTAAAGTAATGCACAAAACGCCGTTTGATAAAAGCGATGGCACATAGGCTCTCATTCTTGCCCATATCAAGCCCAAGGTTGCTCTTTTCTTTCAAGTCATTCCAAAAGCTTTTCTGATTTTTACTTTGGGCTACTTCATTCCCACTAAGCTCTTGCCATCCTTCCATTAGTGAGCACTTTTGCCCTGGCTCATTAGGAGGCATGTGAGTGCGCCAATTTTTGCGTCTATCCAAGAGGTCATGAGAGGATGCATCATCACTCATAGCCCAGCTCATTTCCCAAAAGTTTTCCACTTGACGCTTCCAAATCTCTTGTGTAAGAGAGTTTTCTAAATGCGCCAAATCCCCATCCCAAACACACTGTGCGAGGTTTTGCCACGCTTTCAAGATGGCTTGTTCTACTACTTTTGGTGAGAAATCATGAGGTACTTTTGCCTTAAAACGATTAGGAATGTTGCCTTGTTTTGGCTTGTCGGGACTCTCTCCAAGCATCGCATGAAAAAAAGCTTCATCAACCTTGGGGAACATAATCTCGCCACCTTGTTCTCTGGTAGCAAGCATCGCTACCCCACTAAAATAACTCAGCAAAAATGACCCCGCCCAAAAGTCTCTCGTACGCCTTGCTTGCGCCACAAAACTCTGCACAGGACCAAGGGTGAAATGAAAATAACGATATTCATTCATGGCAAAATCCTTGTGGTAGTTTTGTATCGGTCGAGGTAAGTTTGAATCACTCCAAAATCAACTTCGCTTGAAACGATTTTTTCATTTCTTTGTTTTTTTTCTTTCACTTTAACTTTAGCCTCATTTGGTAAAAAATCTGCCTCAAAAAGCACGTGAACACCAATATATCTTCCCTCTAAAGAATGTACATGTAAACATAACGGTGAAGCGCGTCGTAGCTCACTCTTTTCCACAATGGGATTAACTTCCACATTTGTTTTAGTTGATGAAAAAAAGTAATTATGAGGCAAGCCAAAAACGGCTCGCCGTGGAGGTTTATTGTCTTTAAAATTCATGTGCAACACATTGTCGTGATCATCTTTAAAATTTTGCTCTGCGTCTCTTCCATTAACCTTGCCATTTCTTCCATAACTTCGATAAAGTTGCAATTCGCTTCCAACTTTCTCTAGTACCTTTAAAGGCTCATTAGTCTCAGCGATAATGCGAACATCTGTCACAGAAGAAAAAGCCGAATAAGGGGGCAATGAAACGCTTGAGACATCACCGATAATTTTTTTAAGCATAGCAACATAGTCTTGGTTGTTTTTGGGTGCTATAAAAGTGCGCTTTTCTTTGCCAGAATCTTTGAGCACCATTATTTCCAAAGCAACAGAACCAAGTCCTTTTCTAGCTCTTGAACCAAGTCCACCCAGTAAACCAAACAAACTCATCACGTCCCAAAGAGTATCAATATCCTCTAAGTGCGTATTTTTTGGATGGAAAGCGATTGCAACATCGAAAGACTGACTTTCTTTCAGGGCTTCGCGAGTTAACTTCTCTTTATGATTCCAAATTCCTTGCCCTAGCATATATTGGATTCCTAGACCCCGCATCTCAGTACCCGCTTTAATAGTCTGCATATTGCTAGACGATACTTTTAGCAAAAACACCCCTTGTCCGCCAGCGCCCTCTTCGGCTGCTGCACCAAAGAGGCGCGCCTCTTCCTTGTGGAGCCATTTAAGTGCTTTATTTTTATCGTTCCCATTCTCTGCAAGTGCTTTTTGCCAGTTTAGCGCGCGCCACCAAAATCGCAATGCGCCCTTAATGGAAGGCGGGCGAATGCTACTTGCCTCGTGTTTCTCTCCGCCCAAAAACATGGGCGTCACAACCTGAAAAGTTGCTTCAATGGTTTTCATTATTTTCCTTCGTGTTGCTCAAAAGAGCTGTCTAATGTTTACTGTATTAACTAACCTTTATTTCCCCTAATCCAAAAACGGTTTGTTTGCCAACTCCTAAGATTTCACCTAGTTTTAGCATCATGTAGCTTCTTTCATCAATCGATTGATAAGTTAAACTGCCCAAAAGACCGCCGATTTGCATTTTTGTTTGCTGACGATTTGAATATCGTGATAGGTCTTCAAAACGGACACCCCCTCCTGTCTCTACAGCTTGAGGTGAGAAAGGTAGCCGTATAATTGGATAGCCTTTTATCTCATTCAGTCTATTGTGTATCGAAATAACTAATTCTATTAATGTAGGTTTACGCGTTAGCAATCGCCCGTCTTTCTTCATTCGCAAGGGCGTGATAAATTCTATTTTTGTGCTTGATTTTAATGAGTCCGGAACAAAAAAACTAGGGGAAATTTGGATATTTTGAAAGACACCGTCACTATATATAAGCTGGCTATTGCAGTAGATTGAATCAATTGATAGCTTTTTACGCTCAACTCCTACGCCAACATTGTTCAGCATTTCATTTATAGCACTGAGAACATAAGGCAGCTTTTCAGTTGCGTTATCAAATAAATATAGGCTGAAGCTATAGCTTTGTTCATTTAAACCTTTTGAAAATCGGTATTTATGGGGCATATTTTTTTGCTCATAAAAATCATAATATAAGCAATTTTTTGCAGACAGACAACCTTGGCACTGGCGAGTATGGTTTATACAAACTACTTTTTTAAGCCCAACACCAAATGCACCACGCAGTGTGGAGCCTAGAAAATATAGTGACGGTTTATGTGTTTCAGGAACGTTAACTTCTATTTTGTGATAGTTGAGCACGCTTTTCCTTTAGAAGAACAATTTTAATTAAATCATATAGCTAGTTAAGGCTTACTGAATATTAGCTATATCGATAGCTTTAGTAGCAAAAATTACACACTTTGCTTGATAAAAAATAATAGTCTATATCGATGACAAAAGGTGTCATTATTGGGAAGTTTTGGTTAAGTATAGATAAGTCTCGGAGCCACAGTCTCTTTTGTTGAAGTAAAATAGGCTCTGCATCTAATGAGCGAGTGCTAATTAAGAGTTCTTGTTGCCCATAACAATGCTAACTTTTATCATTTGTTTGGATACTAATTCAAAATCAATTCTAACAATTTGCCCTCTATCCTAAAGTCAGACCCTTTCAGACGTTCTATTATCTCTATAGTTTTCTCTTTCGTATGTGTTTTATTTTGATATAAAAACTTTAAAATTCCTACAACTCCTATGATTTCTATGCCGAAACCTTGAGCTATTTTTCGACCTTTCTTTTCGTCTATAATCAGTGGGTATTTTGTTTCTAATGCCAAAGCAATGGATGAAGCTTCGCCACTGTCTAAGAGAATTGTGAGTTCCTTTTGAAACTCTTTATTTTGTGCATTTTGAATGCGCATGAGTTGGTTTTTGATTTTTTCATCCACAATTTTTTTACCATAAGCATATGATGTAACTTCGTTATAAACCTCATTGGTCAAAACAATAGGTGTTTTAAATGTCTCCAATATGTCAAAACAATCAATATTGATTAAAACAATAATTGCGGTTGCATCCGAAATAATCATCGAGCTAGCTTTTCCATAAGAACCATTTGCTCATCAAGCTCCTTTTTGGAAAGTTCTATCCACTCTATCCCAAAATCATTCAACAAACGGATGGCTTCTTTTTTTGAAATGCCTATTATCTCTGCCATCTTTCCCATGGAAATAGATCCATGTTTATACTGTTCAAGTGCAACAACCTTTTTAATACCCATGGAAAACAAGTCATCCGTAAGAGGGATAGTGAGCCCCACTGGCCTGCCGTGTTTTGTAACAAAAACACTTTGACCTTCCTCAAGATATTTGGTCAAAAGGGAGGGGTTAGTTTTAAGTTCGCGTATCGCTATATTTTGCATTTTATCCTCTTTGTACACGATATTGTAGGAACATTATAGCATTTTAGTAAAAAATAAAATATACCAAATGGATGGGGTGCTTTAAATCGGATTTACATGTAATGCCAAGCCCAAATAACTAACCATTTTCAAATCTGAAGTCTCAATCCCCTTTAAATCGGGTCTACATGTAATCTCAAGCCTACCGTATTAACAACATAAACTACGGTCTCAATCCCCTTTAAATCGGGTCTACATGTAAT
>JTFP01002727.1_pt1 | contig 14988 bp, 14 predicted proteins | sample 235421 | NCBI WGS metagenome assembly JTFP01 (sample SAMN03067591, study PRJNA260954) | activated sludge metagenome | biome: Sludge; feature: Wastewater; isolation source: sludge from laboratory unaugmented bioreactor treating industrial wastewater | place: India:Gujarat | collected 2013-04 | reverse complement strand
CCCATCAGTGCATTTGTCATCCAGACTTCATCTGCATCCAGCAACGTATCCAGCCCTGACGATACTGATTCAACAACATACTGCCTGTTGGCCAGTTGCTGTATAACAAAGGCGCGCATCACACCATACACACCGGATTGTTTCAAGTCAGGGGTAAAGATTTGTTCGTTTTTTCGCCAAAACAGGTTTGCAGTCACCGCTTCAACCACATTCCCCTGCCAGTCAAGAACGACAGCTTCGGCCAATCCTTTATCATCCAGCTCTTCTTTCAGCAACACCTGCTCCAACCGATTTAGTGTTTTAAGACCGGCCAGCATTGGTTGCCAGCCCAGACGCTGCTCAGCAACCCCCAAACAGATTCCCTGCTGTTGCCAGTTATGATAATTGGCAGGATAAGGATGAGCGGAAACAATGATGCTGGGCGTATTGCATCCCCGGGGGCTATATCCACGACCACCACTTCCTCTTGTCAGGATGATCTTGCCACATGCATTCGCATCATCGATCGTTTGGGCCAGCAGGCAGCATTGTTGATACAGTGAGTCGAAATCAGGTAAAGATAATTTGAGCCGGGCACAGCCGTTCTGTATCCGCTTGATATGATAGTCCCATAGCTGAGGCTGTTGATTTTTCAAATGCAATGTCGTGAATAAACCATCACCCAGCGTCAGACCCCGATCCAGCACGGAAATTGTGGTAGCAGGAGAACCATTAACCAGAATCATAAAAAATCCGCAAATAAAAAGGGCCTGACAGCAGTGTATCAGGCCCTTCTGAATAATATCGAGTGTTAAACGCGTTTAAAGATCAGTGAACCGTTAGTACCACCGAAACCAAACGAGTTAGACAAAGCACACTCAAAATTACCTGGTTTGGCAACATTGGCAACCAGATCCAAATCGCATTCATCATCCGGATTATCCAGATTGATGGTCGGAGGTGCGACCTGATCCCGCAGAGCCAGAACAGTAATGATAGCTTCAATTGCACCAGCAGCACCCAGCAGGTGACCAGTCATGGATTTAGTTGAGCTAACCATCAGGTTATTGGCATGCGCACCAAATGTGCTCTTCACTGCGCGCAGTTCTGCCTTGTCACCTAATGGTGTGGAAGTACCGTGCGCATTGATATAACCAATCGTTTCCGGAGTAATGCCTGCATCATGGAGAGCATTCTTCATTGCCAAGGCAGCGCCGCTGCCATCATCTGGTGGCGCTGTCATGTGGTGAGCATCACCGCTCATACCAAAGCCAATCAGCTCAGCATAAATCTTGGCACCACGGGCTTTTGCATGCTCGTACTCTTCTAGTACCAGTACACCAGCACCATCGCCGAGAACAAAACCATCACGGTCTTTGTCCCAAGGGCGACTAGCCTTCTGAGGCTCATCATTACGGGCAGACAATGCTTTCGCCGCAGCGAAACCGCCCATACCCATCGGGGTTGATGCCTTTTCGGTTCCACCTGCAACCATCGCATCAGCATCACCATAAGCGATCATACGAGCGGCAAAGCCAATCGCATGGGTACCAGAAGTACAAGCTGTAGTAATAGCGATGTTAGGACCACGCAATCCTTTCATGATAGACAGGTGACCTGCCGCCATGTTGATGATGGTCGATGGAACAAAAAATGGGCTCAGTTTACGTGGACCACCGTTCATCAGACTGGTATGGTTTGATTCAATCAAACCCAGACCACCGATACCGGAACCAATGGTTACACCAATACGATGAGCGTTAGCTTCAGTCACTTCAAGACCTGAATCGGCAATAGCCTGAAGACCCGCTGCGACACCGTACTGAATGAATAAATCCATCTTGCGGGCGTCTTTTTTGGTGATGCCGTGTTGTTCGGGATCGAAATCCTTGACCAGACCTGCAAACTTGGTTGGGAAGTCAGTCGTATCGAAATGTTCGATGGAGGTGATACCGCTTTGGCCTTTTAACAAGTTCTGCCAAGATTCTTCAGCAGTGTTACCTACGGGAGACAACATCCCCAGGCCGGTCACCACTACTCTGCGCTTTGACACAGGAAAGCCTCCGGGAGGAAAATAACGGATGTTAAAACAAGAAACAGGAGCGTTGGAATCACGCTCCTGCTGTCAGGCGATTATTCCTGATGAGAAAGGATGTAATCGATAGCAGCTTGAACAGTAGTGATCTTTTCTGCTTCTTCATCAGGGATTTCAGTATCGAACTCTTCTTCCAGCGCCATTACCAGTTCAACGGTATCCAGAGAGTCAGCACCTAAATCATCAACAAAAGATGCTGCTGATTTAACGTCTTCTTCTTTAACACCCAGTTGTTCGATGATAATTTTTTTTACGCGTTCTTCGATAGTACTCATGACCTGATTTTTCCTTTAGAAATACGCAAATGCGTGTGTTGTCGTAGTGTATTCAATTGTTCATAGTTTGCAATACTCTTGGGGCCGTCCAGTCAGGATTTTAGAGATATTCCTCTATATTTTCGCCGCAAACAGCCCCAAACGAGCCTTAAACCATGTACATACCACCATTAACGTGCAAAGTCTCACCGGTGATATAGGCAGCCTCATCAGAGGCCAAAAAAGCCACTGCAGAAGCAATTTCCTGAGCAGTTCCCAGACGACCTGCCGGAACCTGACTCAGAATACCATTACGTTGTTCATCATTCAGAACATGCGTCATATCTGTTTCAATAAAACCTGGAGCAACCGCGTTGACAGTAACTCCACGAGAGCCTACTTCACGCGCCAGCGATTTGGTAAAGCCCAATAAGCCTGCTTTTGCAGCAGCATAATTTGTCTGACCAGCATTGCCCATAGTACCAACAACAGAACCAATGCTGATGATACGGCCATAACGTTTTTTCATCATGCTGCGTAATACTGCTTTAGATAAACGATAAACAGATGACAGGTTAGTCTGAATGATGTCATCCCATTCATCATCTTTCATGCGCATCAGCAGATTGTCACGCGTGATACCTGCATTGTTAACCAGAACGTCTACTTCACCGAATTTAGCTTTGATCGTTTCAAATAACGCATCGATAGATGCCTGTTCGGTTACGTTCAGTACAAGACCTGTACCATTGTTTCCCAGATACTCGCTGATTGCAGCAGCACCTGATTCGCTGGTAGCAGTACCAACAACTGTCGCACCACGGCTTGCGAATGTCTGTGCAATCGCTTTACCAATACCGCGGCTGGCGCCTGTTACCAGCACAACTTTACCTTGAAAACTCATTTTTATTCCTCTTACTGAACTTTGCTCAACGCGTCCTGCAGACCGGCAACATCATTGATTGCACAGCCATCCACACGTTTATCAATACGTTTCACCAGACCGGTCAGTACTGTGCCAGGCCCCATTTCGATCTCGAAAGTAATGTCTTCATTTGCCATTCTTTCAACAGTTTCAGTCCAACGAACAGGACTATACAGCTGACGAACAAGCGCATCTTTAATCGCAGCAGGATCTGTCACGGTAGCAACATCTGCATTATTGATTACCGGAATTACAGGCGCTTTAACGTCTAATGCAGCAAGTGCAGCCGCCAGCTCATCCGCTGCCGGCTTCATTAATGCACAGTGTGACGGCACGCTGACTGGTAATGGCAATGCACGCTTAGCGCCTGATTCTTTCATCAGCACGTTAGCTCGTTCAACCGCTTCTTTATGACCAGCAATAACCACCTGGCCAGGTGAGTTAAAGTTAACCGGAGAAACAACCTGGCCGTCCGCTGCTTTTTCACAGTTAGCAGCGATAGAATCGTTATCCAAACCAATAATGGCTGCCATTGCACCAACACCTTCCGGCACAGCACGTTGCATCGCCTGACCACGCAGTTCGACCAACTTGACCGCATCAGAGAAATTCAGTGCACCGGCACATACCAGCGCAGAATATTCACCCAGACTGTGACCCGCCATAACAGTCGGTGTTGCACCGCCCTGAGCTTGCCATAAACGCCACAAGGCGACAGAACTGGTCAGTAATGCTGGTTGTGTTTTCCAGGTTTTATTCAGTTCTTCTGCCGGCCCCTGCATAACCAGATCAAACAGGTCATACCCCAGGACCACGCTGGCTTCTGCGAATGTTTCTTTAATGATGGGATGGGCTTCCGCCAGTTCAGCCAGCATGCCCACGCTCTGAGAACCTTGTCCCGGGAAGGCGATAGCAAACTTACTCATTTTTATTTCCTTTATTATCAATAACGAATCAGAGCAGAACCCCAGGTGAAACCACCACCGAAGGCTTCCAGCAATAATAATTGGCCGCGTTTAATCCGGCCGTCACGCACACCCTCATCCAGCGCAATAGGTACTGACGCTGCGGATGTATTACCATGACGATCCAATGTCAGGATCACCTGATCCATAGACATGCCCAGTTTTTTTGCGGTAGCACTGATAATGCGCCAGTTTGCCTGATGCGGAACCAGCCAATCCAGCTCGGATTTATCGATATTATTAGCATCCAGCGTCTGAGTAACCAGCTCGCTCAGACGAGTTACCGCTACCTTGAATACATCATTGCCTTTCATATACATGTAGGCATTGTCTGTATCATCTGAACCACGCTGAGCCTGCGGCAACTTAAGCAAATCACCATAGCGACCATCAGCAAATAAATGCGTAGACAGAATGCCCTGCTCTTCTGATGCACCCAATACAACTGCACCGGCACCATCGCCAAATAAAATAATCGTTCCCCGATCATTCGGTTCACACGCCCGGGATAAGGTATCAGCCCCGACAACCAGAATATGTTTAGCATTTCCGGCACGGATGAACTGATCTGCAACGCTGAGTGCATACGTAAATCCGGCGCATGCGGCCGCCAGATCAAATGCCGGAATACCAGGACGATCAAGCATCGCCTGTAATTCACAGGCAGCTGCCGGAAATGCATTTTCGGCACTGGTCGTGGCGACAATAATCATGTCAAGCTCAGCAGCAGTGATTTCTGCTGCTGACAACGCCTGTTGTGCAGCCTGAAAAGATAATGAAGCAACAGTTTCATTATCACCGGCTATACGACGTTCACGGATACCGGTTCTTTCCACGATCCATTCATCGCTGGTTTCGACCATACGCTCAAGATCAGCGTTAGTACGAACCTTTGCGGGTACATAACTACCCGTACCAAGAATTTTACTGAACATAAAGTGAATTAGCGCTCGTATGTGTGTTCTGCGATAAAGCGTTCTGAGATCCGAAGAGGCAATTGCTGCTCGATCTCAGCCACTGCATGCAGAATGGCATTGGATAAAGCCCGCCGCTCGGCGCGCCCATGACTTTTAATTACGATCCCGTTTAACCCCAGGAGACTGGCACCATTATAGTGGTCAGGATGCATCACTGACAAAGAGGTTTGTATTTCTGTTGCCTTATTTGACTTGTTTTTTGCATAAAAAGCCCCACTTGAAGCCTTTATCTGATTATAAAAAAACCGGGCAATACCCTCAGCAGTCTTTAGTGCGATGTTTCCAGTGAAGCCATCGCATACGATAACATCTGCCAGACCGGATATAAGCTGATCTCCCTCAAGGAAACCAGTGTAGTTAAGTCTTTTATCTGAAATAAGCAGATTTGCTGTTTTCTGAACCAGCTGACTACCTTTTATTACCTCTTCACCTACATTTAATAACGCAATTTTGGGTGAAGAAATGGCATGAACATGCCTGGCAACCAAATCACCGAGGCAGGCAAATTGCCACAGCATTTCGGGCGTGCAATTAACATTACACCCCAAATCCAACATGACGGTATGCCGACCGGACAGATTAGGTAAAGAAGTACAGAGTGCAGGCCGCTTCAGGTGCGGCAACATGGTAAGCACTCTCATGGCCATAACCATCAACGCACCTGTATTTCCGCTGCTGACACAAGCCTGGGCCTGACCGGAGTTGACCAGTTCCAGCATAATCCGCATGGAGGAGTCGGTCTTGTTACGTAAAGCAATAACAGGGCGTTCAGCCATAGATACAGACTGAGAAGCGTGGATCAGGTGTAAACGGGGATGAGAAGAAAGCGAGTACTTTTGCAGTAACGGAAGAAGGAGTTCTTCATTACCAACAAGAAAAATATTCAGATTCGGCAAAAGCGACAGTGCCTGCGCAGCGGCAGGCACTGTTTCGGAGGGACCGTAATCCCCCCCCATAGCATCTAACGCAACCGTTAGAACAGACAAAAGGCAGATCCGCGTTACAGAACTTAGATTACCTTTTTACCACGGTAGTAACCGTCGGCAGTCACGTGGTGGCGACGATGAGTTTCACCGCTGGTTGCATCAACGCTCAGCTGTGCAGCAGTCAGTGCATCGTGTGAACGACGCATACCACGGCGTGAACGAGTTTTACGGTTCTGTTGTACGGCCATTGACCTTACTCCTAATTAACTTACTTGCGTTTCAAACTAGTTAGAACAGCAAACGGATTCGGGCGCTCATCAGCAGGGTCGATCTCACCCCACGTCATCTGCGCACCCGCCATCGGACATTCGTCCTCTGGGTGCATTGCCACAATGGGCAGACTGAGAATTAATTCATCCTCGAGCAGCTCATGAAGATCAAATTCACCGTTCTCATCAAGCTCGATAAGCTCGTAAGATTCCGGGATTTCATCCTCTATCGTATTCTTCAAAAGAGGAGTATACGAGAACTCAGCCTTGCAGTGATACTCAAATTCACCAGAGCAACGCTGACATTCAAGGATTAATGTTGCTTCCGCAGTTCCCTGCAGAACAAGCAAACCCTGAGCGTCAGTGAAAAAACTCAGTGTGGCTTCGATATCACCAACAATTCCGTTAGAGGATTCGGCCAGACGCGGCATACATTTAGCTTCAACGATTCCCTGATAATCAAGGCGTTTTGCTGTGCAGCGTACTGGGTCGATCTTTATGGGCAGTTTCACCTTTTGCATAAGGCGGGCATGATATAGACACAACTCAAGATAGTCAAAGGAAAAACCACTATGAAGACACCTGATTTGATACTTGCATCCACATCTGTCTACCGCCGGACATTATTGGAAAAGCTGGCATTGCCCTTCCGGTGTATGGCTCCGCAGATTGATGAGACCCCCAAGCCAGGAGAAAGAGCGGAACTGCTGGTGCGGCGGCTGGCGCTGGAAAAGGCAAAAGCCGTCGCTGAACAAAATCCGGCAGGCTGGATTATCGGTAGCGATCAGGTATGTACAATTGATGATGTTGTCGTTGGCAAACCAGGTTCGGAGACTGCAGCTATCGCGCAGCTACAGGCTGCATCGGGTCAGCGAATCACTTTTTATACCGGCTTATGCTTGTATGACGCCACTCAGCAACGTTATCAATTAATAGCCGAGCCTTTTCACGTTCATTTTCGTACTTTGTCTTCAGAACAGATAAAACGTTATGTCAAAGCCGAAATGCCATTGGACTGCGCGGGGAGTTTCAAATCTGAAGGGCTGGGTATCACCTTGTTCAGCCAGCTGGAAGGTCGGGATCCCAACAGCCTGATCGGGCTGCCTCTAATCGCGCTGGTCGATATGCTTGCCGAATGGGGAATTGAGTTACCGCTATAAACACATGTCCTGACTTGCATCAGCAAAGTCAGGAACATCATTAAAGCGCAAGATGACGATGCAGATCAGCCACCGAATCGACGATAGTCACTGGTTGGTGCTGTTCCAGCAGGTTTCTGCCATGTACGCCCCAGGTTACTCCGATGCTGTCCATGCCAATAGCCTGCGCCATAGCAAGATCATGCACCGAGTCGCCAATCATGACCGCCTGCTCTACCGGCACTGCCAGTTCATCCAGAATCTGTCGCAACATGAGTGGGTCCGGTTTTGATTTCGCTTCGTCAGCCCCCCGGCGGGTACAGAACAGTCCACCTAATCCGGTTTCATTCAATACCCGTTCCAGGCCGCTGCGGGATTTACCCGTCGCAACCGCCAGAGATTTTCCGGCAGCATGCAATTGCCGCATCATGTCATCCACCCCGGAAAACAACGGCGTTGGTGTGTCATCAAGGTGCTTATAGTAATCGCTGTAATGCCGCACCAGTGTCTGATGCAGCTCAGAGGATGCTTGCGGGAACAAACGCGGCATGGCCACTGATAAACTCAGCCCGATGATATCCCTGACTGCATCGGCTGATGGCTCGGGCATATGACAGGCACGCGCTGCCTTTTGCATGCAGGATACAATCCGCTGGATTGAATCCATCAGCGTGCCATCCCAGTCAAAAATGATGAGTTGGTACTCTTTCATTCTATTTGTCCAGCCGATCCAATACTGCTTGCAAATCTTTATCCAGCGGTGCTTCGACAGACATTTCTTTACCTGTTGCCGGATGAGTGAATGTTAACCGGTAGGCATGCAGGAATAACCGGTTCAAGCCGGCCGATCTGGCCTGCTCATCAAATGCACGTTCACCATATTTATCATCACAGGCAATAGGATGACCAGCATGTGCAGTATGTACACGGATCTGATGCGTGCGTCCGGTTATCGGACTGGCCAGAACCAGTGTTGCATTAGCAAATTTCTGCATGATCTGGAACCGGGTTTCAGACGGTTTGCCTTCACTGTTCACCCGTACAATCCGCTCCCCGGATTGCAGAATGTTTTTCAGCAATGGCGCATTCACCACCTTGACGTGTGGCTGCCACTGACCGCGCACCAGCGCCAGATACTGCTTGCGCATCGTTTTCACACGTAACTGTTCATGCAGGTGTTTCAGGGCACTTCTTTTTTTAGCAACCAGCAACAGGCCGGAAGTATCACGATCCAGTCGGTGCACCAGTTCCAGAAAACGGCTTTCAGGTCTTAAAGCCCGCAGCCCTTCTATAACCCCAAAACTCAGGCCACTACCGCCATGAACTGCCAACCCTGACGGTTTATTCAGTACAATGATGGCGTCGTCCTCAAAAAGGATCTGATGGGCCAGAGCCTGCACCGAGCTCAACTTGGATGATGGCAATGCATTCTCTTCGGCAACCCGTACTGGCGGAATACGGATCTCATCACCGGCACAGAGTTTATACTCGGGTTTAATGCGTTTTTTATTAACCCGAACCTCTCCTTTGCGCAAAATACGGTAAATGAGGCTCTTGGGAACCCCCTTCAGCTGAGTTTTTAAAAAGTTATCTATGCGTTGTCCATCTTGCTCAGCATCAATTGTGATGAACTGTACGCCTTGATTTGTATTGTTCATGTGTCAATTCTAACTCAGCGATTGATGATTGTCGCAAACTCATTACACCACGCCTTGCGCTGATTCAACGGAAAATGGAATAATGGAGCGATTTTCTATATAAAGCGCAAACAAATGGTTGTTGCCTGCGTCTTAGAAAATAACCGATTCTTCACTCGCCCCCTTGTCGCAAGGGAGGAAACATGAATGCGCCTAAAAGTGCGCCTCACGCATGTCCCAACCGGGAGGTTGCCAAACACATGCCATCAAGACCCGAGGCCGGTAGCGTCTGTTTCAAGCAATTGTGAAGTAATAATCAAAACAATTTACAAAAACAGAGATTTGAATGAAAAGAATGCTGATTAACGCGACTCAGGAAGAAGAGTTGCGCGTTGCCCTTGTTGACGGGCAGCGTATTTATGATCTGGACATCGAAAGCCCGGGCCATGAACAGAAAAAAGCGAATATTTACAAAGGGAAAATTACCCGAATCGAGCCAAGTCTGGAAGCAGCCTTCGTTGATTATGGTGCCGAACGCCATGGTTTCCTGCCGCTCAAAGAAATCGCCCGCGAATACTTTCCTGAAAACTATACCTTCCACGGTCGTCCTAACATCAAGGAAGTGATCAAGGAAGGCCTGGAAGTTATCGTTCAGATCGACAAAGAAGAACGAGGCAATAAAGGTGCCGCATTGACCACCTTTATCAGCTTGGCTGGCAGTTATCTGGTGCTGATGCCGAATAATCCTCGTGCCGGTGGTATCTCCCGCCGTATTGAGGGTGATGAACGTACAGAATTGAAAGAAGCCATGAACGGTCTGGAAGTTCCGGCCGGTATGGGTCTGATTGTTCGTACTGCTGGTGTGGGCAAATCGCAGGAAGAGCTGGAGTGGGACCTGAACATTCTGCTCAAGCACTGGAATGCGATAAAAACAGCGTCCAGCAACCGTCCTGCGCCGTTCCTGATCCATCAGGAGAGTAACGTTATTGTCCGTGCAATTCGTGACTATCTGCGCCGGGATATTGGTGAAATTCTGATTGACAGCGAAACCATCTTCGAACGCGCAAAACAGCATATCGAACTGGTGCGCCCAGACTTCATCAATCGCGTTAAACTGTACAAGAGTGAAATCCCGCTTTTCACACACTTCCAGATTGAAAGCCAGATTGAATCTGCTTTCCAGCGCGAGGTACGTTTACCTTCCGGTGGTTCAATCGTTATTGATCCGACCGAAGCACTGACTTCTATCGATATCAACTCATCCCGGGCAACCAAGGGTGGTGATATTGAAGAAACGGCACTGCAAACCAATCTGGAAGCAGCCGATGAAATCGCCCGTCAATTACGTCTGCGCGACCTGGGTGGCCTGATTGTTATCGACTTCATTGACATGACACCCGTTCGCCATCAGCGTGAAGTGGAAAATCGCCTGCGTGATGCGGTACGTCAGGATCGGGCTCGCATTCAGCTAGGCCGGATTTCCCGTTTTGGTCTACTGGAACTATCTCGTCAGCGTTTGCGTCCTTCACTGAATGAATCAAGCACTCATGTCTGCCCACGTTGCAGCGGTCAGGGCTTTATTCGTGATAACGAATCACTGGCGTTGAGTATTCTTCGCCTGATTGAAGAAGAAGCACTGAAAGACAACACCGAGCAGGTTATTGCTCAAGTGCCTGTTGATGTTGCGGCCTATCTGCTGAACGAAAAACGTCAGGCAGTGTTAAAACTGGAACAGCGTCATAAGGTTCAGTTGCTGATTATTCCTAACAGCCGTCTGGAAACCCCTCATTTTGAAGTGTCACGTTTCCGTTCAGGTGAAGAAACCGGTGCTCTCAGCTATGAACTGAAAACCGAAGCGCCAGTTGAAGAATATCAACCAAAACCACAGCAAGTAGCAGCACCGGTAGAGCAACCTGCACTGCAGGGTTTTGTTGCCCCGACTGTACCAGCTCCGGCACCTGTAAAAGCTCCAACTCCTGCTGAAAAACCAGCATCGGAAGGCATATTGTCACGCCTGTTCAGCTTTATTGGTTCACTATTTAAAGGCTCTCCTGAAGCTCCGGCGACAGAAGAAAAGCAACCAGTAAAAGAACGTCCGCAGCAACGTCGCCGGGATAACCGTACTGGTAGCCGTAAACGGAATGCATCCTATACCGCTCGTAGCCGCGAGGAAGATACTGGCACTACAGCAGCAGCGACTGAAGAAAAGAGCCAGGCAGCACCGACTCGTCAGAATCGCCGCACCCGCACTGAACGGACGGAAAAAACCGAACGCCCCGTTCGCGAAAATAACATTGAAAAAGAATTGTCAGCCAAACCTGAGCGGACACCTAAAGAACGTAAACCGCGGAATGAAGCCCCAGCAGCCGAAACGCAGCAGGATGCAGCCCGTAAAGAACAGAAAGTAGAAGAACGTCGTGAACGCCGTAATATGCGCAAGAAGGTACGGGTAAGCGATGAAACTGTTCAAAGTGAAGTTGCTGCCGCCAAGCATGAAACCGAAACAGTTGTGGCAGAAACACAACCGCGTACACGTCGTCGTCGCAATAATGCTGAACGTAATGCAGAAGAAAAAGCCGTTCAGACTGTAACGACTGCTGAGACTGTTTCTGAAACATCAGCTCCGATTCAGGAACAAACTGTGGCCGCAGTAGTTGCAGCAACAGTAATTCCGCAGCAGCCAGCTGATGCCTTGCCTCAGGCAGCAGTTTCTGAAAGCCAGGTTGAAGCACCTGTTGCAGCAGATACATCTCCTGTAGCAGAAGAACCGGCGGAAACAAGCGAAACTGAAGCGATTGTCATCGAGTCACCGGAAGCAGCAATAGTAACCGAACAGATTACTCCTGATATGCAGACAACGGCAGAAACCACTGTTGCGGCGGAAACAGTAGCGCCTGTAGTTGAGATTACCGAACCGGTAGTAGTGGAAGCAGCCGCAGTTGAAGAAGTGGTTAAGCCAGAGCCTGCCGTTACTGGCACTGAAGCAGTTGCTGTCAGTAAGCCAAAGGCTCAAGGTTTGATCGAGCGGGTTCGTTTTGCTAATGCTGAAATGACCCGGCCAGCTGAAATGCCTCTGCCACCAGTTCCGCCAAAAGGAGACTACCCTCCTTATGAGCGTAAACCGGTCAATGGCAGTGGCCGTGCCGCAGGTACATCCAACCTGAAGCAACAGGCATCAGCACCGGCTGGACGACCTGAAGCCCGTTAATGAATATAATCCGCCGCTGACCTCCCAGCGGCGGATTTATTTTGCAAATAGTCCCCTTTCCCGATACAAAACCACATTATTACCGCTACCCAAACCACCCCGGTTAATGGTATATTTTTGACTAAAATCAAAAATCAAATAGCGTCAAGATGATCCAGGACAAAGCAAAAGCAAAAAGACCTCCATCGTGTGGTGGCGCCATTCATTGTCATGATTGCAGTATCAGCCAACTCTGCATCCCTTTTTCGCTTAATAATTCTGAATTAGATCTTCTTGACTCCATTATTGAACGAAAAAAACCAATCCAGAAGGGTGAAACCCTGTTCAAAGCGGGTGATGAACTAAAATCGCTTTTTGCTATTCGTTCCGGAACAGTCAAATCCTATACCATTACCGAACAGGGTGATGAACAGATTACCGGTTTTCATCTGGCTGGTGATCTGGTGGGTTTTGATGCGGTAACCAAGCAATATCATCCTTCATTTGCACAGGCGCTTGAAACTTCCATGGTCTGTGAAATTCCCTATGAAGTACTGGATGAGCTTTCCGGGAAGATGTCGAAATTGCGTCAGCAGATTATGCGTCTGATGAGCAATGAGATCATCTGTGATCAGGAAATGATCCTGTTACTCTCCAAGAAAAATGCGGAGGAACGACTTGCTGCTTTTTTGAACAACTTATCAAACCGTTTTTCTCAGCGCGGGTTTTCTCCCAGAGAATTTCGACTGGCCATGACTCGGGGTGACATCGGTAACTATTTGGGATTGACCGTTGAAACCATCAGTCGCCTTCTTGGCCGTTTTCAAAAGATAGGGTTAATCAAAGTCAAAGGTAAATATGTGACTATTCTCGATCCGGTTGCTCTCTCACAGATAGCAGGCTCAGCCGGAAATCAGATCCCTGAATAGTCACTGGAATTGGCATCCTTCCACACAATCCGATAAATACCTCACGGAGTGAGCTTGATCTAACGACCTTTCGGCTATAAATCGACTACGCTGAATGTAGTAATCATAGCTCAATCGTTACCCAAGGAGGCTCCTATGATTAAATATCGGAATATCCTGGTAGTAATCGATCCGACCATGCCTGAACAGCCGGCACTATTGCGTGCGGTGGAGCTGGCCAGATTAGAGGATGTGGCCCGGATAAAGGTATTTCTTGCGATTTATGATTTTTCGTATGAAATAACATCCATCTTATCGAATGAAGAACGGGAAGAAATGCGGCAAGGGGTGGTAACCCACCGTCTAGGCTGGCTTTCCGGTATGATCAAGCCCTACCAGTCCGAAGGTCTCGACATTGAGCCCAAAGTTATCTGGCACAGTCGTCCGTTTGAATGCATTCTGCAGGAAGTCAAAGAACATGAACATGACCTGGTCATCACCAGTGCTCATCACCATTCTCTTCTGAAGTCTTTCATCTTCACCCCCAGTGACTGGCATCTGCTGCGCAAATGTCCATGTCCGGTACTGGTGACAAAACATCATGGCTGGCCTGCTGGCGGTAATATTCTGGCCGCAATCAATATCAGTGATGAACCGGAACAGATGTCGTTGAATGAACGAATCATCCATGAAGCCAAAGTAATTGCTCAGCTGGTTAAAGCCAACCTGCACCTGGTTAATGCATTCCCGGCCCCTATCGTGAACATTGCTCTTGAATTACCAGGATTCAGCCCTGAGCTATACAGTGATGCAATGCAACAGCACCACAAAACCGAAATGGAAGAATATGCCCGTAAATTCGATATTCCGGCTGAGTGTATCCACATTGTTGAAGGTATGCCGGAGGACGTATTACCAGAACTGGCACAATCACTAGATGCCGAACTGACGATTCTGGGCAGTGTTGGCCGGACCGGATGGTCGGCAGCTTTCATTGGTAATACCGCTGAACGTGTTGTAGATGGTATTCAGGGGGATCTGCTGGTAGTTAAAGCGTACGAATAATATTACTTTACTTGCCCGAGAAATGACGGCCGCTATAATTGCGGCCTGTCTTTTTTTAGGGTCAGCCATAATGCAAGATCTCTCTGCCAAACAACAATACAACAATAACAAACTACAAAAACGTCTGCGCCGACATGTTGGCCAGGCAATTGCCGATTTCAACATGATCGAAGATGGTGATCGTGTGATGGTTTGTTTGTCTGGTGGAAAGGACAGCTTTGCAATGCTGGATATTCTGCGGAATTTACAGGCCAGCGCCCCGATTCACTTCGACATTATTGCGGTCAACCTCGATCAGAAGCAGCCGGGATTCCCACCGGAAGTTCTGCCAAACTACCTCGATGGTATCGGCGTTGAATACAAGATTGTCGAAGAAGACACCTATTCAATTGTGAAAGAGAAGATTCCGAAAGGCAAAACAACCTGTTCCCTCTGCTCTCGTCTCCGCCGCGGCATTCTTTACCGTACAGCCAGCGAGCTGGGTGCAACCAAAATAGCTCTGGGCCATCACCGCGATGATATTTTAGAAACGCTACTGCTGAACATGTTCTACGGTGGCAAACTGAAAGCCATGCCACCAAAACTGGTCAGTGATGATGGCAAACATGTTGTGATTCGTCCTTTGGCTTACTGTCGTGAGAAGGATTTGATCCGTTATGCCG
>JTFP01007103.1_pt1 | contig 15316 bp, 12 predicted proteins | sample 235421 | NCBI WGS metagenome assembly JTFP01 (sample SAMN03067591, study PRJNA260954) | activated sludge metagenome | biome: Sludge; feature: Wastewater; isolation source: sludge from laboratory unaugmented bioreactor treating industrial wastewater | place: India:Gujarat | collected 2013-04 | reverse complement strand
CACCGATCAGGGCGGCGAGGCTGTCGATCTGCATCAGGCGCGCATGGTCAGGGTCCAGGCGCTGGTCCAGTTGCTTGATATGGGGAATCGCCAGGTGCTCCGAGTGCTTCTGGAAAAATTGCTCGCCGTCGATGCCCTCCGGCGCCCTCAGCAAGGAAACGGGGCGGTGACGCAGGAAGGGCAGCAGCCATTCGCTGATGCTCTGGTAAAACTGCGCCAGTTGCAGCTTGCGGGTGCCGCTGGCGAGATCGATGACGCGCTCGGCATGGGTGATCTGCACACCGGCGAGGGTGACCGACGCGGCGGTCTTTTGCGGCGCGGGCGTGGGCCTGGCGTTCCCCACGCAGGCACCGCTGAGCACGCTTTGCGGCTGGGCTTCGGTGATGTCGTAGTCGCTGGCCGGGCGGGCGTGCCGGTCGTTTTCCTTGATCAGCAGCCACCGTTCCTTGTCGCCGCTGCCTTTGAGGTGGGTGCGTACCAAGGCCCAATCGCCTGAGAGTTTTTCGCCGGCCAGGGTGAATTCCAGTTTGCCGGCGGCGTAGGCGGTTTGTGGATCGTCGTGGGGGTGCCAAATGCCACGGTCCCAGACGATCACATCGCCAGCGCCGTATTGGCCGGCCGGAATGCTGCCTTCGAAACTGCCGTAGCTCAAAGGGTGGTCTTCGACTTGCACCGCCAGGCGTTTCTGGCTGGGGTCGAGGCTGGGGCCCTTGGGCACCGCCCAGCTCTTGAGCACGCCATCGAGCTCAAGGCGCAGATCGTAGTGCAGATTGCGTGCGTCGTGCTTCTGGATCACGAACGTCAGCGCCGATGTATTGCGCTGCGCGCCCGACGCGGCGCCGGAAGGTTCGGCGGTGATCTTGAAGTCGCGTTTGCGGTTGTATTCGCTCAGGGGCTTTGCCATATCGTGCTCCCTATCTTGGTCGGCTCAAGAGGCCTTTTCGCTGGCTTTTTACACACCTGGCATCCGTGCGATCGCTGGCGTGGAAGTTGCGGTGCGCGGATGCTCGGACAGAACGTGTTACATCTAATGAGAAACTATTTAGTTACCAAAGGCGAACCCAAAGCGTAGCGTGGTATCGAAAGCACGTACTCCTCGTCCCAAGAGGCTTTGTCATGATCACCTGTGTGCGACATCTTGCAGCATTGGCGCTAGGCCTGGCGCTTTGCGCCAGTGCCCAGGCGCAAAACCTGCCCGGCAGCAATGACGCCAACAATAGCCCGATCCACCGGGCCAATCCCAACAGTATGCAGGGCACCCAGCCCAATGCGCCGGCGATTCGCGGCATCCAGACCGGGCCGACCACGCGCACGCCGACCCTGGAAAACGGCGGCATCGGCAATCGCTATCCGCAACGTCAGGCTGCGCCCAGCCGCCCGGCGACGGAAATCAAAGCCCCCACGGTTGACGCCAACGGCAATCGCCGGCCTTGAGCGCCGGTAAGGACCCCGTCTTATGTCTCTACGCAAAACCCTGCTTGCCGCGTGTTGCGCAAGCGCCTTATTGCCGCTGACAACGCTGTATGCCGCCGAAGCCCAGCAGTTTCCCAGCGAACAAGGCAGCATCAGCGCCACGCCGATCGCCAAAGGCCTGGATCATCCGTGGGCCGTGGCGTTTTTACCGGACAAACAGGGCTACCTCGTCACCGAGCGTCCCGGCCACCTGCGGGTCGTCAGCCCGGATGGCAAATTGTCGGCGCCGCTGACCGGCGTGCCTGAGGTCTGGGCCAAGGGCCAGGGTGGTTTGCTCGATGTGGTGCTGTCGCCGGACTTCAAACAGGACCGCCTGGTGTACCTGTCATATGCCGAAGGCGGCGGCAAGGGCGGCACAGCCGGCACTGCGGTCGGTCGCGGGCGGTTGGCGGATGACCTGAGCGGTTTGCGCGACTTCAAGGTGATCCTGCGCCAGGAGCCCAAGCTCTCCACCGGCAATCATTTCGGCTCGCGCCTGGCCTTTGATCGCGACGGCTACCTGTTCGTCACCCTGGGTGAAAACAACGACCGGCCCACCGCCCAGGACCTGGACAAGCTGCAAGGCAAGGTGGTGCGGATCTACCCGGACGGCCGCGTGCCGGATGACAACCCCTTTGTCGGGCAGCCGGGCGTGCGCCCCGAAATCTGGTCCTACGGCCAGCGCAATCCGCAGGGCCTGGCGTTGAACCCGTGGAACGGCACGCTCTGGGAAAACGAGCACGGGCCGCGTGGCGGAGATGAAATCAACATCATCGAACGCGGCAAGAACTACGGCTGGCCCATGGCGACTCATGGCATCAACTATTCGCTGACACCGATCCCCGAGGCCAAGGGCAAGGTGGTGGACGGTACTGTGGCGCCGCACCATGTGTGGGAGAAATCCCCGGCGATCAGTGGCATGGCATTCTACGATGCCGACCGCTTCCAGGCTTGGCAGCACAATCTGTTCATTGGCGCACTGGCCAGCCAGGAGCTGATTCGCCTGCAGTTCGACGGCGACAAGGCGATCCATGAAGAGCGCTTGCTCGGCGGCTTGAATGCGCGGATTCGCGACGTGCGGCAAGGGCCGGATGGCTTTTTGTATGTATTGACCGATGAGGATGATGGGGTGTTGTACCGAGTGGGTCTGAACCAGGATTGAGCAATAAGCCGCAAGCTTCACGCTTGCGGCTACAGGCTAGAGTCCCAACTCTGACAGCCCCGGATGATCGTCCGGACGCCGCCCCAGCGGCCAATGGAACTTGCGCTCGCTGTCCTTGATCGGCATGTCGTTGATGCAGGCAAAACGGTTGGCCATCAGGCCGTGCTGGTCAAACTCCCAGTTTTCGTTGCCGTAGGAACGGAACCAGTTGCCCGAGTCGTCGTGCCACTCATAGGCATAGCGCACCGCGATACGGTTATCGCTGAACGCCCACAACTCCTTGATCAACCGGTAATCCAACTCCTTGGCCCATTTGCGGCTGAGGAAGTCTTTGGCTTGTTCGCGGTTGTAGGCGAATTCAGCGCGGTTACGCCACTTGGTGTCCAGGGTGTAGGCCAGGGACACCCGATGCGGGTCGCGGGAGTTCCAGCCGTCTTCGGCCAGGCGGACTTTTTCGATGGCCGACTCGCGGGTAAACGGCGGCAGAGGTGGGCGGGTTTCTGCAGGGGATGACATTGGGCGGCTCCTTAAAACAATAAGGGTTGATCGAAAGTTGCGATGCCTGTGGGGTTAAAGCCCCAATAACGTTCGTGCCATGGATTGCGCCGTATCCGCCGCGATGGCATCGCCCGTCACCAGGGCCACGGTAATGGCCCCGTCGATCAGGATCAGCAGTTGCGCGGCCTGCCGTTGCGGCTCGGGCGTGCCATGGGCTTGACACAGTTCGAGCAGGTACTCGAAGAGTTTGTGTTTATGCGCCTTCGCCAGCAGGCGTACCGGGGCTTGCGGGTCGCCGGTTTCGCCGCTGGTGTTGATGAATGCGCAGCCGCGAAAGTCCGCCGAACCGAACCAGGCCTTGAGCGCGTCGAACAGCGCGAGCAGACGCTCGCCGCTGTCTTCACGGCGTTCCACCTCGGCCCGCAGCCAGTGCATCCAGCGCGCGTCGCGACGTTGCAGGGCCGCGATCACCAGTTCGTCCTTATTGGCGAAATAGCGGTAGATGCTCTTTCGGGAGACGCCGGCGGTTTTCACCAGGAAGTCCATGCCAGTGGCGGCGATGCCGTGGCGATAGATCAGCTTCTCGGTGACGTCGAGGATAATTTCGCGGGTAATATCGTTCATGTGTCATACAGTAGAACGATCGTTCTTCTTTCGCAACAAGGTTTTTCACTGACTGGCCACGAGACCTGAGCACCCCCATGGTGTAAGCTCTGGGCCTCTTCGGATTCGACCCATTGCGAGCCTTATGCCGTCGTTCTTCAAACGTTCCCTGTTGCCCAAACTGCGCAGTTTCCCACTCTCCACCGAGGCGATTGAGGTGCTGTCCGGCGCCGCGGCGTTTCGTCGTTGCCTGCTGGAGAAAATTTCCCAGGCCACCCAACGCATCTATATCGTCGCGCTGTACTTGCAGCAGGACGAGGCGGGGCAGGAGATCTACGACGCCTTGCACGCCGCCAAGGCCGCACGCCCGGAGCTGGACATCGTGGTGCTGGTCGATTGGCTGCGCGCCCAGCGCGGGCTGATCGGCGCCGGTAAACAGCCGGGCAACAGCGCCTGGTACCAGGCCATGACCCAAAGCCATGCCACCGAGGTGCCGGTCTACGGCGTGCCGGTGCAGACCCGCGAACTGTTCGGCGTGTTGCACCTCAAGGGCTTTGTGATCGACGACAGCGTGCTGTACAGCGGCGCCAGCCTGAACAACGTGTATTTGCACAAATTCGACAAGTACCGTTTCGACCGTTACCACCTGATCCACAGCGCACCGCTGGCGGATTCGATGCAACACCTGGTGGAACACGGGCTGATGGCATCCAAGGCCGTGCATCGCCTCGACTTGCCCAACCCGCCGACGACCCGCAGCCTGCGCAACGATATCGGCGACCTGCGCAGCCGCCTCAAGCACGCGGCCTACGACACCACCAGCGGCCAGTTGCCCAACGGCCACCTGTCTGTCAGCCCCTTGCTCGGTGTCGGTAAGAACAACCCCCTGAGCCGGGTGATCCTCGAACTGATCGCCAGCGCCCAGCATCAACTGACCATTTGCACGCCATACTTCAACCTGCCGCTGCCGGTGACCCGGGAAATCAACCGCGCCCTGGCGCGCGGGGTGAAGATCGACATCATCGTCGGCGACAAGACCGCCAACGACTTCTACATTTCGCCCAGCGAGCCGTTCAAGGTGATCGCGGCCTTGCCGTACCTCTACGAAATCAGCCTGCGCCGCTTTGCCAAGCGCCATCAGCCGATGATCGACAGCGGCCAATTGAACCTGCACCTGTGGCGCGACGGCGACAACACCTACCACCTCAAAGGCATGTGGGTCGACCAGCGTTATACGTTGCTGACCGGCAACAACCTCAACCCACGCGCGTTCCGCCTTGACCTGGAAAACGCCTTGCTGATCGATGACCCCAAGAGCGAGTGGCTGGAACCCCGGCGCACCGAGCTGGCGCAGATTTTCCAGCACACCACGCGCATCGAAGGTTATCAGCAGTTGCAGACCCTGGTGGATTACCCGGAGGCAGTCGGCAAGTTCCTGCGCCGCGTCAGCCGCGTGCGGATCGAGCGGTTGTTGTATCGCATTCTGTAACACGGGCATCGCGCAACGAACTCTCTTGCTGCCTTCAAAGCCTTGAGAGTTCGCCTACACGCAGCGCTGGCCCAGGCGGGTATGTTTTCTCTCGACAGTTCTTAAGGACAAGAACTCTTGCCATTCACTGGTAGAGAGGAACTAGAAATGTCACCCGTCTCCCCAATCCTTCATGCCCGTTCGCCAATTCCGCTGGCGCTGAGCGCCGCGCCGGCGCCGATTGGCAGCATCATCCCCGAAACCGTTGTGCGCTACCGGCGCGCGGCGCCATCCGATCTACCGGCCAGCGCGGCGCCGCCATGGACCTTGCAGCCAGCGCCGGCCACGTCGGCGGAGGCCGATCATCAGTTACACACGGCGTTGAGCACCTCGGCCCTGCGTCAGTTAGCGGACTCGAGCGTCCAGATTCCCCATGGCGCCACGATTCGTCCAGGCTTCGAGGCGCTGCGCAGTGCCTTCAATACCGCCGAGATGCGGGCCTGGGTCGCCAGCAAAGGGATGGCCCTGGATACCGTCGTGGTCAAACCCGACTCGGTCAGCGGTTGGGTCGTCGACAGTGGGGTAGCGACACAAAAGACCTTCACCTTGAACGACACCTCGGGATGGTGGCAGGTCAGCACCAGGCTGCGCGCCGCCGCTGCCGCCCTGGATGTGGCCGGCAACGGGCTTGCGTATGTGCATCCTGAGAGCGAAGGCTTGTCTCGCAACGCGGTGTTGCAGGGGTATGGTATGACCCCGCCGCACACCGCCGACGAACTGCAAACCGTGCGCCAGGCACTCTCGACGGCGGATTGGTCTGCCTTGTCGCCGGAGGTCAAGGGGCGCCTGGAACAGCGCAACCTGAGGGCTAGAAAAGTCATCGACGTGATGGACGAGCGCGTGCATCTGGCGAGCACCTTGAGTGAGCGCGTGCGGCACCTCTCCGATGAAGACGAGGTGCTGCTGGCCGACGTGCAAACGCCGATCAGCCGCACCTCGTCGCTGGCGATTGACGGCGCCGAGCAGGCAACGGTCAGCGAGGTGCTGGCGTCCCATGGGTTGTCGGTGCCGAAGACGGCGCGGGAGGTGCGCAATATCCTGCGCTGGCTCGACGCTGCGCTGCCGCCAGCGCCGGCGCTGGGGGACTATGCACAGTTGATCGCGCGTCAGTGGGCCCCTGGAGTCTTGTCCGACGCCGACAAACGCTTCGTGGCGGAGTTGAGCGATGACGATACTCCTGGCAACAAGCCTGCGGTGAACCTGCTGTGCGTCCTGGATATCCGCGGGGTGCTTGCTCTCAACAGCGCAGGCACCTTGCGCGCCGACGCTGAGCGCTTCCTTGAGCAGTTCCTGAACAGCCCCGTGGCGTTGAACTGGGGCAGGGCCGTGGCGCGTAATCGCCAGTTCCAGGGCGCGTCCGGCAGCGATCAACTCTCGACGCTCGAAGCCAAGCAGTGGGTGCTGGCGGCCATCATGTTGCAAATCGATCCCGACGCCCCGGGACGCCCCGGGACCATTGCCGGCTATGACATCTACCAACCTGCCAACAATGGGCGGACGCTGGCCTCGGTACGCACGGATATCGAAACGCACCTGTGGAAAAAAACCTCACTGGACCCCAAGGTCGCGCCCCTGTTGGCCCACCTGTTTCTGGCCGCTGCCGCCCCTGAGTTTCTGATTCGGGATGTTCCTTCCACGTTGCGCATGGGGTCTGCGGAATGGGCGGATCTGCGCCTGGGCGTGACCTTTGCCGAACGTCAAGGCGGCGCGGGCAGCTCGCGGGCGATGAGTTACCCGGAAATCATGGCGCTTGCCCGGCTGGATGCACGCACTGCCGACGAGGCGGCAGTGCTGGATAACCACGGCGTCGACGTGTTGCTGGACTGGGGCATGATGCAAGGGGTTTACGCCAAGACCGCCGACGGTCGCTATACACCGCAGCACTACCAGCAGGCCAGTGAAGCCTTTCAGGCCCAGCGCGAGCAACTCCTGCAGGCCCTGATGGCGTTCAAGACGCCGCTGCCGACACGCCGGGACCAGGCGGTCGCGAACCTGCAGAAGGTGTTCCCGGAACTCAGCGGGCCCCAGTTGCAAGCGCTGCAGGTCTACGTTGCGGACCCGGACGAGCGCCGCAACATGAAGGTCTCGGAACCCAAGATCCGTTCGCTGATCGAGACCTATATGACCGGCGACCTGGTCAGGGACCGCTGGATGCTGCTGGAGGCTGACACTCCCGGCGCCACTGGCGCTGCAAGAACGCCCTTTTCAAACGCACGCCCAAGTCGCACCGAACAAGCTGCCATCGTCAAAAACGTGCGCGCCCTGAATGCCAGGATCAAGCGTTTGCCCAGCCTGCCGGGGCAAGTGGTGAGCGAAGTCGACGGCTACCTGGCGAGCCTCAAGCAAGGCTTGGGCATTACCACCAAGCGCATGATCGCCAACTTGCCCCTGGCTGATCGCCAGGCCCTGGAGTATGGCGCCGTCGAGCTGTTTACCCTGCGCGAACAGATCGACGGGGTGCCCACGCTGGACCAGACATCCGCGCAAGTCGAAGCGCGACGAGGGCGCAAAGGCACGCTGATCCGCTGTGACTACAACGGGGAGATCAGCTACTTTGAAGTGTTCCCGGCCAAGATGATGATCGTTAAGCGCACGGACTTACCCGAGCAACTGGTGCTGGGCGGCACCCTCGAAGAGACGCAGCGCACCTACGGACGTTGGGCGCCCTCGACGGTCCTGTTGCAGAACGGCGCAGTGGAGCCGTTCGACTTCACCGCCTACACCTCCGATGCCTCGCCGCGATCGGACGTTTCGTCCGCCGGCATCATTATCGATAAGCTCGGTGACACCTTGCCGGCCGCTCCCGCGGCTGCGGATGGCCGCGTGAGCGCGGTGGTGCCCAACAGCTTTGCATCGCCCCGCAGCCAAGCGATTGTCGACCGGATCATGCAGGGCAATTTCATTCATCACCGCGACAGTGTGCTCAAGTATGCCCAGGGTCAATTACCCCTTGAGCAACAACGAGAAGTGTCGCAACGCAACGACAGTATTTTGCTGAGCATGATTCCGTTTGTCGGGGCCATCGTGGACCTGGCCAAGGGCAATATCATCGAGGGTACGCGGGGCTTGTTGATCGATACGGCCGGTGCGTTTCTAGGTGGCGCGGGAACGGCGGTGCGCTCGTTGGTCAAATCCACCAAGGTCGTCGCGCCTTTTGGCGCCAAGGCATTCCGCGTGCTGGAAAAGGGCGTGAGCGTGGTCAGCGCGTTTTTGAATCCGGTAGATGGCGCTGCCGATCTGTTGGTCAACAGTGCCAAAGGCGTGCTCGCCTTGCCTCGCGCGTTGAACAGCGCGCCCAACGTGTCGGCGTTCGCGAACATGCTCGCGGCGCAGGAAAAGTTGCGCACATTCTTCGGCGTACACGCGGCAATAGATCGCGCGGTGGCAACGCACAATGGGCACCATCAAGGCGTGCCCGTTCGAGCGGTGCAAATGGGCGCGCATTGGTATGCGGCCAATCCTGAAAGCGGCTTGCCGGTCGGTACGCCGTTGGAAGGGTACCGACCGTTGAGCGAGACCTAGAGGGCTCAGTTCAAACCCAGTTTGCCGCGCAGGGTCGACAGGTCTTCAGCCAGGGTATTGACCGGGCCCACCAAGGCTTTGCGGTCGTTTTCCTTGACCTTGTCGTAGGTCTGGAAACCGCCGTCCGCCGTCTTGTACTTGGCCAGGATCGTGTCCACGCTGGCGAAGTTCTTGTCGACCTTGGCCAGGAAGGCCGTGTCCTGTTTCTCGATCTGGCCGCGGAACAGGTCGACGATTTTCTTCGCGCCGTCGATGTTGCCCTGGAAGTCATACAGGTCGGTGTGGCTGTAGCGGTCTTCCTCGCCGGAGATCTTGGTGGCGGCGACTTCTTCGAGCAGCGCTGCGGCGCCGCCCACGACTTTTTCCGGCGGGAAGGTCAGGCCGGCCACGCGCGTCTGCAGGTCCTTGACGTTGTTGTTCAGGCCGTCGGCCAAGGCGTCGAGGCCGTGGGTGGTGTTTTCGGCGAACAGGCTGTACTCGATACGGTGAAAGCCGGTGAAGTCGTCGGCTTTCACGCCTTTTTCGTGGTCGTCGACCCGCGAGTCGATAGCCGCGTCGAGGTCGCTGAACAGCTCGGCGATCGGTTCGATGGCCTCATAATGCACGCGGGTCGGCGCATACAGCTGCTTGGCGGTGGCCAGGTCGCCTTTTTTCACCGCGTCGGTGAACGCCTGGGTCTGGGTCGCCAGCTCAGCGATTTGTTCGGTGACGTAGATCTTGTAGTCCGACACCGGGCCTACCAGGTCCAGCGGCGCCGTGGCGGCGAAGGCCGCCAGGGGCGAGAGGGTGATTAACAGCGACAGCGCGAGAGTCGACTTGTTCATGGGACGGTTTCCGCTTTAAGTGTTGGCAGGAGGTTGAACGTGCGTTGCAGCAAGTAGCGTGCGCCCGATGAAATCCTTCGGTCCCGTTGCCCCCGGCAAGGTGAAGAAATACCCGCCGCCGACTGGCTTGAGGTACTCCTCCAGGGGCTCGCCGTTGAGCCGGGTTTGTACGCTGATAAAACCTTTTTCCAGGTCGGCCTGGTAGCAGATGAACAGCAGCCCCATGTCCAGCTGACCGTTTTTGTTGACACCGTTGGAGTAGTTGAACGGCCGGCGCAGGATCAGGTTGGCCTGGGTCTGCGGGGTGCGCGGGTTGGCCAGGCGGATATGGGCATCGAGCTTGGTCAGCTTGCCTTGCGGGTCTTTGCTGTAATCGGGCACTTGGGCTTCGTGCTGGCCACCCATGGGCGCGCCGGTGGGCTTGATGCGGCCGATGATGCTTTCCTGTTCCTGCAGCGGCGTGCGGTCCCAACGCTCGACAAAATTGCGAATGATCCGCACTGCCTGGTAGCTGCCATTGGCCGCCCAGGCCGGTTCGTCACTGCCGGGCTGCACCCAGACCACTTGGTCCATGGTCTTGGCATCGTTGGAATTCGGGTTGGCCGAACCGTCACGAAAGCCCAGGAAGTTGCGCGCACTCTGCGCAGGCTCGCCGGGGCGGGCGGGCGCCTGTGGCGGCACGCTGCCTTCCTGCTTCCAGCGCACCAGCAGCAGGTCGGGCAGGTTCTTCACGATGTCGCGCAGGGCGTGGATATTGGTATCCGGAGTGTTGGAGCAAAATTGCAGGCTCAGGTCGCCGTGGCACTGCGCCGCTTCCAACGCATCGTTGGGGAAACCGACCATGCGGATCAGGCGCTTGGGTTTGGCTGCGCTGAGGCCGAAACGCTCATCGAACAGCGATTCGCCGACCGATACGGTGATGGTCAGGTTATCCGGCGTAACCACCGGGCCGAGGATGCCCGAATCGGTGGGCGGCAGTTTCGGGTCGACCTGCGGCACGCTGCCGCCGGTCATCAGGAAGCTGATGCGCTCGTTGAGGGTGCGGAACAGCCGCTCCAAGTCGTCGCGATCAGCAGCCAGGACATCGAAGGCCACCAGCATGCCGCAGGCCGGGCGCGGGGTGACGATGCCGCTTTGGTGCTTGCCGAAAAAATCGTGATGATCCTGGGTCTTGTCGCTGCGCGGGGCGGTGGTTACTTGCTCGGCGGCAGCAGCCATGGCCGGGCAGCTCAAGGTGCTGCCGGCAAGCGCGGCACCGGTGGCGGCCATGCCCAGCAGGACGCGACGGCGTTGAAGGTCTAACGGTGGTAAATCACTCATGTATGCGGTCGTCTTCACTGTAGGCCGGAGAGGCCAAGGGCGGGGTCGATTCCATCGAGTGCGGCGGCCAGTACCTTGGCCTTGTCGGCGATCTGCTTGCGCTGATCGGCGGTAACACGGTCGTAGCGGCTGAACTGGCCGTCGACTTTCAAACCATCGAGCGCCGTCTCGAACGCGGCGAGGGCCGTGTCGATGTTCGGCAACAGGTCGGCGGCGGACTTGCTCAGCAGCGGACGCATCAGGTCCACCACCTTGCGCGCGGCATCCAGGTTGGCGGCGAAACCGTTCAGGTCGATATGGCTGTAGCGCTCCTCTTCGCCACTGACGGCGCGCACGTCGGCCAGGCTATTGAGGTTGCGCACCACGATGCTCACCAGTTGTTCCGGTGGCAGCGACTGCGCCAGCAACTGTTGTTTGAGGGTGCCGACGTCGCTCACCAGGCGCTGCGCCAGCGGGGCCAGGCCATCGAGGCTGCGTTGCTGGAACAGGCCGTATTCGAGGCGGTGGAAGCCGCTGAAGGCTGGGTCCTGCTCGCGTTTTTCGAAATAATCGGCGCGGGCGTTGATCGCGTTATCCAGTTGCGCCAGGCGTTGCGACGCCGCGGCGAGACGCTGATAAGCCTCGCGGGCCGGCACATACAGCGCCTGAGCCTGGGCCAGGTCACCGGCGTCGATCGCTTGTTGCAAGGCGGTCGTGGCCTTGATCAGAGCGCTGGCCTGGCTGCTCAGATACACACGGAATTCCGACAACGGCCCGATAAACGCCACCATCGACGGCTTGGCCTTGGCTTGGGCGTCGGATGCCGCCGTCGGCGTTACGTGCAAGGTGCCGCGCGGGTTGCTTAACAGGCCGCAGGTAATTGCATAGTCGCCGGGCAACAGATTGGCATTGATCACCTGGCTCAGGCCCGGCGCGATATTTTCGCGTTCTTCGACCACCAGCACGCCGTCGAGGATCTCCCATTCCACCGCGCGGTCGGAGCGGTTGATGATGCGAAAACTCGCGCGCCCGGCCGCAACGGTCAGTGCGTTGGGTTCACAAGCGTGGCCGTGAATGGTCACGACGGTTTCATCTTGGTGGGTCTGGCGCTTGGTCGCTGCCAGCTGCGAGGCATAGTAGAACAGGCCGCCGGCGGCGATCATCACGACCGCCGAGCCGGCCACCGCCCAGCGCAAGGCGCGTGGCGGCGAGGCCGGTTGAGGAGTTGGGTTGGACAAGGGACGGTCCTTACGGGTGAGAAACGGAAGAGGGCGCGGCGACCGGCTTGGCGGGTGCCGCGGGCAGGAAGAACATCGCCAGGGCCACCACCAGGTAGATCAGGTAGGCCCCCAGCGTGCTGACGGTCGGCGCATCCTGATAGCCGAACATCCCGGCGAGTACCGAGCCCACCGGGCCATCCATCGGCAACGTCGCGCTGACATCGAACAGCACGCTTTGCAGGTGGTTCCACACGCCGGCTTCATGCAGGGCCTGCACGGAGTTGGCGAGGATGCCGGCGGCCACCACCAGGATGAACAGGCCAGTCCAGCGGAAAAACGCGCCGAGGTTCAGGCGCATGCTGCCGCTGTAAATCAGGAACCCGACGATGATCGCCAGCACCAGGCCGAGCAGGGCACCCAGCGGTGCGCCGGGGCCTTCACTCTGCTGGAACACCGCCAACAGGAAAAATACGGTTTCCAGGCCTTCACGGGCCACGGCGAAAAACACCATCAGGATCAGTGCGGTGACTTGGTGGCGCGAGCCGGCCAGGGCATGGTCGAGGGATTGGTGCAGCGAATGTTTGATCGAGCGTGCAACCTTGCGCATCCAGAACACCATGGAACTGAGAATGCCCACGGCGACCAGGCCGACCACGCCTTCGAACAATTCCTGCTGCTTTTGCGGAAATTCGGCACTCATCAGTTCCAGGCCGCCACCGACCAGCAAGGCCAGGGCCGCGGCGAGGAAGACACCGACCCACACGGCGGGCATCCACTGGCCACGGCCGGTCTGTTGCAGGTAACTGGCGATGATGCCAACGATCAATGCGGCTTCAATGCCTTCGCGCAACATGATGAGAAAGGGAACAAGCATTCGACACCGCAGGGAAACTGGATAGGAAGCTAATTTGTAACATAATGATACTCATTGCCAAACAAGAAACATTGACCTTTACTGAACGGCGGCTGAACGGTGGTGGCAAAGCTCAAGCGCCCTTATGATGCACCCCACCTTTTGTGCCGTTGGATTGCCCCACACCCATGTCGGAAAAAGACACCATCTCCATCCATCTTGTGCGCGAAGCCCTGTTGCAGAGCTGCGCGTCGGAGGCAGCGAGCGTTGAGGCCTTGAGCAAGGCGGGCATTGCTCCCGAGCTGCTGTTGCAGCCTGGTGCACGTGTCTCGGCCACGACCTACGCTCGGTTGTGGCGCCTGCTGGCGCGGCGCCTGGACGATGAGTTTTTTGGCATGGACCCGCGCCCACTCAAGTCCGGCAGCCTGGCGTTCCTGTGCCGCGTGGCCATGGCTCAACCGACGGTGGCGGCCGGGCTGGAAACCGGCTTGGCGTTCCTGTCATTGATGCTCGAGCATCTGCCTGCCCAATTGGTGCGCCAGCAAAGCCTGGCGGAAATCGTGCTGCTCGAAACCGAGCCCGAGCCGCGCCGGGCGTTCAGCTATTTCACTTATTGGATGATTGTCCACGGCGTCGCCTGTTGGCTCGCGGGGCGGCGTATACCGATCCTGGCCATCGAACTGCGCTGCCCACAACCGGATTTTTGTGACGATTACCGGGTGATGTTCTCCGACAACCTGCGTTTCGACCGGCCGCGCACGCGCATGATCTTCTCCGCCGATTGCCTCGACCTACCGATCAAGCGCAGCGCCGAAGAACTCAAGCGTTTCCTTGGCCACGCACCGGCCAATATCCTGGTCAAATACCGCGACCCCGACAGCCTGGCCACGCGCATCAAGCACGACCTGCGCCAGATGCCGCCCGACACCTGGCCGGAAACCGACGGCCTGGCCGCCAACCTGTGCATCTCCGCCTCGACCCTGCGCCGCCGCCTGGCGGAAGAGGGGCAAACGTATCAGGGGCTCAAGGACAGCGTGCGCAAAGAGTTGGCGATTGTCTGGCTGGCCGAACCGCAGATCAGCTTTGCCGAAATTGCCACGCGACTGGGATTTGCCGATGCCAGTTCGTTCTACAAGGCGTTTCGTAAATGGGTCGGGTCGAATCCGGGGCATTATCGTAGTTTGATTTTGAACGAGACAAATCGCCTGTGATGGAGTGAGTGTACGGGATAAAGAGCCAAACCCAGGCACGCTCCTCTATCGAGAGATCACTGCGGGAAGAATTAACAAAAAATGCCAGTGCATTGATTGCATGATTGGCAGCGAACATGCCTTGAACATATTCGGGGAAGCCTTGTGACCGCTTTACGTTGGGATGGCTTTCAAGAAACGAAAGGTAATCTTCCAGCTTTTCGTTAAATAAGGCGATTGCCTTGTATTTTACGTCAGTTTCAGCTTGCTGGCCGTTGGCATCAAAAGCACCCAGGCCAGATATGAACATATGAAACGCCTCGCCATCAATTACGTCGTTTTCATAAAGCCGCCTGCCGACTTTTTTTAGTTCGTTGGTGGTGATCGATGTCATGTCGTAGTCTTTCAAAAATGCTTTCAGATCATCAATCGACTCTTGTTTTCGAAGCTTCAACGTGTCCGAAGCTTTTGACTCTTCCGTTATCGTGAATGTATTGATAACCTGTTCCGGGTTCTTTATCTGGAGCGGGTTAGACGCTTTGGTGTACCTCATTTGTTCCGCAGTCAATAAAACGGCCATAGTGAAATCCTCCATTATTCGAAACGTACACTTTTATATCGGGCCACTCTTGTACCTACTTTAAAAAAGTGCCGTGATCGAATGGGCCGTGGGGCAAAGAATTGGCTGGATGCGACCAATCCAAGGAGATTTTTACATCAGAAGGCGCTGATGGCCTTCGTGTCCGTTGCATTACTGCGGTCATGTTATTTAATGAAAACAGTCTGTTGGAGTAGATGTTGGGAAGTGTCTGACAGCGATTAGCTTGCGAGGAGTAGTCTATTTCCCAAATTGATCTACCGCGTGCAAATCCACCGGCTAAATCCGCGACAACGCTTGAGCCGTTAATTAGATTACGACGCCATCTTCATTCATTCATTCAGTCAGGAATGCATGCATGGCAAGCAACAGGCTCACATCAAGCGGTTCCCTTCGCCCACTGCGGCTGAGAGGTTTTTAATGTCTCAGCCCTATGCGTTTATCAATGATTGGCAACAAACCTCCGTTGAACTCAAGGCAAGATTGCGCTTGAGCCAGCACGCCGAAGCCAAGTTCGACAGGCTCAATACCCATATTCGAAACGTTGTGGTGCTGCCGGGGCAGTTG
>JTFP01003825.1_pt1 | contig 15577 bp, 7 predicted proteins | sample 235421 | NCBI WGS metagenome assembly JTFP01 (sample SAMN03067591, study PRJNA260954) | activated sludge metagenome | biome: Sludge; feature: Wastewater; isolation source: sludge from laboratory unaugmented bioreactor treating industrial wastewater | place: India:Gujarat | collected 2013-04 | reverse complement strand
TCTTCTTCTAGGCCCAGAAGTCGCCAAACGGCCATCAAGCGATCCGATTTGCTCTTTGATTCCCAATCTGCGGGCCTGTTCACGCCTGGGAAAGTTGTGAGGCGATCCAAATAGCCATTCAGCTCTTCGGAGAGAAACACCAATGTGGAACGAAGTGCAAAAGCCCGCGCCTGCCGACCCGAAGTCCGAGGGCTGTGCGGTGACCATGTGATGTCCATCGTTGCGGGCTTTACTGCCATACCCGTTTCGACTGCGCTTAGGCCCACCACAATCGAGTTCAAGTGATGAACGATATGACCGGTGGCATTTAGGAACGGTTGCAGGGCGGGTGTTGGCATAATTTTTTGTGTAGCTAGGATTTGAACCCAGTCTCCGGCTTTGAGCGAACTTTCTTTAATCGGCCGGCGTTTCGACCACTAACTCCCACACGGCAATAGTGTACCAACGCGATCTAACGGGATGCAAATTACGAAGTCATAGACTGTATCTGGCGTTTGTGATCGAAATCGAAGGACGCAATGAACCGTATCTGCTTTCGTAGACGCCCTGATCGGCTGCTTTGGGTCCAGGCTGAGTGAAAACGCATGCCCCGTTTTGAAGTCTGCGTTGCTACGTAAAATCTGGCAGCGTTTGGCTGGTCAGCCAGACCTAAAATTTGCGTAGGAATGCGATTTCCGTTGCGGTTCTGAGTGTCAAACTCACTCCAAAACGTTTTCACACAGCCTGGGTCGGAAGCGACCACCGATTGAATCCACAACCCAAAGCAGTCGTTGATTCATTCACACTGAACGGAAGCTAAACTGGCTAGATCTCGGAGCGGAAAGCTACATAGAAGTCCGCCAAAGCTTGACGAGCATGGCGCGTCTTAATGTAACCAAGGAGGCCGCTCAGCCGCCAAACTTTCGGGTAGCTGAGTCTCTTGGTCGACCTATTGAAACGAGCGCTTCCCTGAAGCGTACTGCCTGAGAAGATCAATGCATTCAAGGTAATCTAGGTACGCAGTAACGACTTTCGATGCGGAAGCGTTAATTCGATCCAGCTCATGCTGTGGGGTAAGGCTAAACACTGTTTGCGCTCCAATAATGGTGCGGTGGTAACCATCGTTGTACCAATTGGTCGAGTCGCTCACCTCACTGTGAATCATGCTAAGGGAGCCAATAGCTCGTTGCTGAATGGACGAAGTGGTTTGGTCAAGGGAGTGAAACTTGTTAGTAGGTCGCCAGTTCCATCCAGAACATTGCGAAACCAGGCCTCCAATCGCGACTATCACCTCATTTTTGATCTGCATTTTGGTTTCTATGCCGCGATGAATGGTGATGGAGATTCGGTTCGTTTCTTTGAGGAAGGCCTCGAGTTTAGAGCAAACCTCCTCATAGCCGATGTTTGCGCGCATGTGGCGTCCGGTGAGGGCTTCGCGGGCTCTATCTTCAGCCTGCTTTTGCCAACCGCGGATTGTTTCAACTGGATAACTTTCGGGGTCTCTGTCGATCAATGTCGCATGGTGAGCACATAGCCAAGCTCCGTTCTCATACGCCTTTCGCTGTTCAGGCGTCATTTCCGTATTAAAACGAGGGCCTTTAGGGGATGCGGCGGAGGCATGAGCTGCATGCCCGACGTTGATCGATTTCTCCCCTAACTCCGTTGGGCCGTGTGTGGCGCGGGGACATCCTGGATAAACACAGTGTAGGTGGGCGTTTCTCGCCAAGTCACTTTTGGTCAGGTCGCTGAAGTTGTCTCTGGCCATCGATGTGAGTCCTTTTCAAGAGAGATTGCATTGCGCCACCCATGATGTTTTGTCGGCCAATGCAAAACAAGACTGTGTAACCCTGCGAGGACGAGACGGCCGAATGCGAGGTAAGCACTGGAGCGCCTGCCGGCAACCATAACGCCAGGAAGCACGGCATTTACTCGGTCACGAAGGCAGAAGCAGTTAGAAATGTGTGGCCACCTAGCTTTGCAGGAGCACGTCAGAACGTTCGCTACTGGCCGTTTTCTGATCTTCGTTTAGCGGTTGAACTGCCAGGGTTTTCCTAAGCGATGAGTGAGTAATTGCATGGTCAGCAAATAGTAATAGCGCGTCGATTCAGTGTGCTGGTTTAGGTTGTGATTCAAAAACCACGCAAGGTGCTTTCTCTGCCAAGTCCATGGATTGTCGCGTTGCCAGCGCTCAGCGATCGCTGTTTGGATAGCCTTCGCCTGACGCAGGTGGCGTTGGCGGGTGGTGTGCGATCCGGTCAGGACGCCCGTCAGGAACAGCTCCATATCGAATGGCTTGCTCATGCTGGGCCACCGATGTACGCCGATACCACGTCGATACGGCCGTGTCCGAGCTCATAGCTGATTTGTAAGCGTGCCTCTCGATCAAGGCGTGGATTGAGGCGCCTGCACCTGCCACCGTTGATGGGCGCGAGATGATGGGTGATTTGCTCATAGCGTTCGCACGCATAGGCTGCCCGCAATTCGTGGAAGCCTTTGAGATTGTGCGTATGGAGGATATCTCGGGCGGGGCGGACGATCCCCTGCAAGAAATCGAGGTAGCTTTCGTTCGGTGCCAGCAGGTTGCGGCCACCATTGGGCGAAACCTTTTCGGCAAACCTCAGAGCTTCACGAATATGATCATCTACCGTAATCCAACGAGGCGCGGAGGCACCTGAGCGGCCCCCTTTGGTGCCGTCCTGGATGTTGATCTTGCCGAATTGCTTGGCTTCGCGTTTTAGACGGGGAAGGTCGGCCAAAATCGCCTCGCGCAAGCGCATACCGGTGGCTCGCGCTAACTGAGCGATGGCCGCGGCGCGCGGCTGCTGGTTTTCGCAAAGCACCTCTACGATCCGCTTCACCTGTTCGCGGTCTTGGCCTTGCGGCACTGAACGACGAACAGTGGTGCGGCGCATTCCCAGCGCCTTACTCGGGCTCGGCACTTTCACAAACTGATCACCGCGAAGCGCGGCCATGGTCCGATTCACACTGGACAACCGGTTTTGCGCAGTGGCGACGGCCAGCTCACCTTGTTCAACTTGTTGGCGCAGATGTCCGGCGTAGTCCAGCAAGGTCTGCCGATCAATCTGCCGCGCATCGTTAAACCCCGGCCCTTCCTCCGACCGACACCAGCGTACAAACGCCTGCCAGCGATCACTGTGCGCCTTGATCGTGCCGTAATGCCCGCCGCCAAATAGGTCGCGCAACGCCTGCGGTCCGGCATAACTCAGCTGCCGGCCATAGCCAAAATTGCGCCCATCACGTCTACCTACTAGCGCCATGATCAAACTCCTCTCGAAGCCAAAACCTTTGAAACTTTCCCCACGTCATCCCGCCACGAATGTTGAGTGTTATCAGGGATCAAGGTCCCTGCGACCTGTGAGGGTTGCCCACTAGCGCGGGACTGGCGGCTCCTTACGACCAGGAGCTTGGGCATCTCATGATCTGGCCCCCTGGACACCGTTACCGGTGGGCGGGTGGAGGCTGCATTGGTTGACGAGACCAGCGCCGCGAGATCCTGAGTCGGGTGAAGGCAGTAATGCGATGACCGAGGCATGCCTGGCTGTCAGTCAGGTGCAGTCCATTCCGTGGGCTGCGGCACCATCATCTGCGTCGCTGTTGCTGATGACTTCGGTGTTTGTCACGCCGATTGTCACAGAGGGAATTGCCGCAAAGCCTTATACGAGGTGGGCTGCAGCAGCGGTAGGAGCGCCCGTCTCTTTCCAGAAGAAAGAGACGGGCGCAGGTTGGCGCAGTGAAATGGCCAAGCGGATAGGTTGCTGCAGCGCAGCTGGGTAGAGGGATGTATTTGCCACAATGGCAATGATCTGAAGTAGGCATCCATCACTTGGTGAGTGACCGTGCGAGCCGCCGGACGCTAATCGCACTTTGGGTGAACCACCACGGTGTGGCGTAGCCTTAAAGGTCCTGGCTACCTGGGTTGCTGTCAACGACAGCGCTTTGCCCGATCTTTTCTACGCCTGTGGATAATTCGGGTCAAGGCTCGATTTTTCGGGAGTTCTGCGGCTGTGGATGAAATTATCCACCGGTGGAAATCAGTGGTTTTCCACAGACAGTTGCGTGGGCTTTAGATTTTTTAAGTGAGGTCCATCCAAGCAGGGCGGCTTTGCAGCCCCGCTTGGATGGACCCGCGTGGAAGGGCGGATTGCGGTGATCTCATTGGCTTACCCACGTTTGGATGCGCCACGGTTATTTTGTAGGGCCGTGATGTTGTCGCCGACTGGGTGAGCGAATTCGTGGGGCGTCACATGCCCATGACGGTTGGCGTCGATGTAGTTGCTCCACCACGCCATGATCAGCCTGCGCTGTTCGAGGAATTCGGCCTTGTGGATATACGCGGCGCGCACGCGGTTGCGTTCCTTGTGGCTCATTTGTCTTTCGATGGCTGCGTCGGTCCATAACCCGGACTCCAGTAGGGCGCTACAGGCCATGGTCCTGAAGCCGTGGCCGCACACGTCCTTGCTGGTGTCATAGCCGACGTTGCGGAGCATGGTGTTCACCGTGTTCTCGGACATGGGCTTCCAGTACTTGTGGTCTCCCGGTAGCACTAACTCTGAAAAACGACTGAGGCTGCGCAGGCGCTCCAGTATTTCGATGACCTGCGGCGATAGCGGAACCATTTGAATGTCGCCGTTCATCTTGGTCCCACGTGTGGAGTTGCGTACCCCTTCAATCGGTGCGCGTGTATCGGGGATTTCCCACATGGCGCGTTGGAGGTCGAACTCACTCCATCGCGCGAAGCGCAGTTCGCTGGAGCGGACGAATACATGCAGCGTGAGTAGGACGGCAAGGCGTGTCAGCTCGCGGCCGTTGTAGTTGTCGATACGGTGTAGCAGCTCGGGTAGGCGGTTGAGGGAGAGGGCCGGGCGATGGACTGTGCGCGGCGCGTGAATCGAGCCTGCCAGATCCAGTGCAGGATTCATGGTGATCTGCCGAGCCCTTTTGGCCCCGCGCATGATGGTGGATAAGTAGTTCTGTACCCTTAACGCCACATCCATGGTGCCGCGTTCCTTGATGCGCTGGGTGATCTCTAGCAGGTCGTGGGTATCGAGTTCAGCGATGGGTCGTTGGCCGATCAGCGGGAAGACGTGGGTGCGCAGTCGGCTCATTACGGTTTTTGCGTGGCCTTCGGTCCAGCGGCGGGACATATCAGCGTGCCACTCCAGAGCAACGGTTTCGAAAAGCAGTGCCGCCCGTTGGGCTACGATCTTGGCCTTTTTCTTTTCTTCCATTGGATCGAGGTTGTCTAGCAGCAACGCCTTGGCTTCGTCTCGCTTACGTCGTGCGACAGAAAGGGTAACGATGGGGTAATTGCCGATGATGAGCGTGCCTTCCTTGCCGCTGGGCTTGGTGTACTTCAAGCGCCAGGTCTTCACGCCATTGGGTTTGACGAAAAGGTACATGCCGCCGCCGTCGAACAGTTTGTAGGCGCGTTCGCGGGTTTTGGCCGTGCGGTATTGCAGGTCGCTGAGGGGGATCGCTAGACGTGGCATAGGGGTACGCGCTCCTGACCGGGAAATCGCAGTACCCCTAACATACCCTCGGGGAAGGGGGATTTTGTTGGATCCCGACAGAGGGTCCTGGAACGAAAAAACCCGCCAAAGGGCGGGTTTTCGGGGCGTCCAGAGCATTCAGTGGAATGCAATGGAGCCTAATGTGGTGCCGGCACCAGGAGTCGAACCCGGGACCTACTGATTACAAGTCAGTTGCTCTACCAACTGAGCTATACCGGCGTGTTAGGGCGACGATTATAGCGATTGAAAAAGTTCTGTAAACCCCTGAAATCTGACTATTTTTGCGAAAACCCAAGTTTTCGCCCTTCGCCCTGCATTTACCCGCTTCTCCCGCAGCCAAATGCCCCGATCAGCGCTCGTGCATGGCCTCTGCGCGGGATTTGATGATTGGCTTGAGCAGGTAGCTCAAGATGCTCTTCTTGCCGGTGATGATGTCCACAGAGGCCACCATGCCGGGGATGATCAGCAGGGGTTTGTCGTCGGTGCCGAGGTGGCTGCGGTCGGTGCGCAGTTTGATGACGTAGAAGGTGTTTTTCTTCTCTTCATCCATCACGGTGTCGGCGCCGATCTGTTCGAGTTTGCCTTTGAGGCCGCCGTAGATGGTGTAGTCGTAGGCGGTGAATTTGATCATTGCTTCCTGGCCGGGGTGGAGGAAGGCGATGTCTTGCGGGCGGATCTTGGCTTCTACCAGCAAGGTGTCGTCCAGCGGTACGACTTCGGCGATGTCGCTGCCGGGCTGGATCACGCCGCCCACGGTGTTGACCAGCATTTGCTTGACGATACCGCGCACGGGGGAGGTGACCATGGTGCGGCTGACGCGGTCTTCCAGGCCTTTGGAGGTGGCTTGGGCCTTGCTCAGGTTGGTGCGCGCTTCGTTCAGTTGAGCCAGGGCTTCGCTGCGGAATTTGCCGCGGGTCTCGTCGATTTTGCGTTGCACTTCGTTGATGGCGGCCTGGGCGCGGGGGATGGCCAGGGTGGTGCCGTCGAGCATGCCGCGGGTTTCCACTTCGGAGCGCTTGAGGCGCAGCACTTCTACCGGCGAGACCGCGCCCTGTTGGACCAGCGGTTCGGACATGCCGATCTCCTGGCGCAGCAGGTTCAGGCTGTTGCGGTATTGGTCCTGCTTGGAGGCGAATTCACGCAGTTCCTGCTGGCGTTGCAGCAGTTGTTGTTGCAGCCCGCCGATTTCGTCCGACAGTTGCTGGCGTCGGCTCAGGTACAGCGACTCTTCGTTCGAAGCCTGGTTGGGCACGGCTTTGCGCGCGTCTTCGGTAATGTTCAGCGGGCGATTTTCGACTTCGGCGCTGAGGCGCTCCACGCGCAGTTCCATGGCCACGCGGTCGGCTTCGGTTTCGTCGACGTTGGAAGCAAAGCGTGTGTCGTCCAGGCGTACCAGCGGCGCACCGGCGTCGACGATTTGGCCTTCATGCACGTAGATCTGGGCGACGATGCCGCCTTCCAGGTTCTGGATTTTCTGGATGCGCGAGGAGGGGATCGCCTTGCCTTCGCCTTTGGTCACTTCATCGATGATCGCAAAGTGCGCCCACAGTATCAGGAACACGAAGAAGCCGATCACGCCCCAAATGGTCAGGCGCACGATGCGCGGGGCGTCGTCGACCAGGGCTTTTTCGACTTCGGGCAAGGGCTGGTCTTCGAGCGAGTCAGTGCCTCTGAAATAGCCGAAGATGACGTCTTTCAAACGGCGTGGGCCGGATTTAAGCAACACTGATCTGCCCCTTTTTCAGCGCTTCCATGACGGCCGCTTTTGGACCGTCCGCGAGTATCTGGCCACGGTCGATCACCAGCAGGCGATCCACCAGGCTCAATAGCGAGGCGCGGTGGGTGACCAGAATCACCGTCTTGTTTTCGATCACTGACTGCAAGCGCTGTTTCAGGCGCTCTTCGCCGGTGTTGTCCATGGCGCTGGTCGGTTCGTCCAGCAGCAGGATCGGTGGGTTCAATAGCAACGCACGGGCGAGGGCGACGTTTTGTCGCTGGCCGCCGGAGAGGTTTTGCCCGCGTTCGCCAACTTGCAGTTCGTAACCTTGCGGATGCAGCCTGGCAAATTCATGCACGCCGGCCAGTTCTGCGGCTTGCAGCACCATTTCGTCGTCCACGTAGCGCGCACCCGAGACGAGGTTGTCGCGTAAGGTGCCGGCCAGCAGTTGGATGTCCTGGGCCACGTAGCCGATGTTGTGGCGCAATTCGCTGACATCGATCTGGCGAATGTCCACGCCATCGACCAGCAACGAGCCCGAATCCGGCTGGTAAAGACCGACCAGCAGTTTGGCCAGCGAGCTTTTACCCGAGCCGCTGCGCCCGATGATGCCGATCTTCTCGCCCGCCCGCACATTCAGGTTGATGCCGCGCAGCGCCAGGTTTTGTTGGTTCGGGTAGGTGAAGTCGACTTCGCGGAACGTCATCGCGCCTTGCAGCGCCTTGCGGCTGAGCGGGCGTTCGTCGTAGTTGCGTTCTTGCGGCAACTCCATCATCTGGTCGACCGAGACCATCGTCACCTTGGCTTGCTGGTAACGCGTCAGCAGCCCCGACAGTTGCGCCAACGGGCCCAGTGCGCGGCCGCTGAGCATGTAGCAGGCAACGAGGCCGCCCATGCTGAGGGCGCCATCAATGATCTGGTACACGCCGAAAATGATCATCACCACGCCGGCCACTTGCTGGATCAGCAAGGTGATGTTCATGGCCAGGCCCGACAACACCTTGACCCGCAGTTCCAGGCGGCTGAGGGTGCCAATGGTCTGTTCCCATTGATACTGGCGCTCGCTTTCTGCGTTATTGACCTTGACCGCATCGAGCCCGGCGAGGGTTTCGATCAGGCTCGACTGACGCTCGGCGCCCAGGGCCATGGTGCGCTCCAGTGTCGCAGTCAGCGGTTTCTGGAGCATGTGGCCGATACCCAGGGCCAGCGGGAAGGCGATGATCGGAATCCACACCAGGTGGCCGCCGAGCATGGCGATCACCACCAGGATGATCAGGGTGAAGGGCAGGTCGATCAGGCTGGCGAGGGTCAGCGAGGTGAGGAAGTCGCGCATCCCCTGGAATTCATGGATGTTCTGCGCAAAGCTGCCGACCCGCGCCGGGCGCACTTTCATGGCCATGCCCACGATGCGCTCGAACAGCGTCGCGGAGATGATCAGGTCGGTTTTTTTGCCCGCCAGGTCCAGGCATAAACTGCGCAGGCTCTTGAGCAGCAGATCGAACAAGTACGCGCCGCAGATACCGATGGCCAGCACCCACAAGGTGGCGGTGGCCTGGTTGGGGACCACGCGGTCATACACGTTCATCACAAACAGTGGTGCGGCCAGGGCGATCAGGTTGATCACCAGGCTCGCGGCGATTGCGTCGGCGTAGAGCCAGCGCGAGCGCTTGAGGGTGTCTCGGAACCACGAGCGTGCGCGCGGGATCAGCGTGCCGCTGGTGATGTCAAATTTATGCTGCGGTTGGGCGAAAAATACCCGACCGCTGTAATCCTGACTCAAGGTTTCACGGCTGACCTGTACTTCGCCGCCGTCGCTTTCGCTGAGCAGCAGTCGCGCCGTGTCGCCTTCCCAGCCCAACAGCACCGCGCTGCGCCCTTCCTTGAGCAGCAGCATGGCGGGCAGTGCGATGGATGGAATCTGTTCCAGCTTGCGCTGCAGCAACCGCCCCTGCAAACCCGCCCGAGCGGCTGCACGCGGCAGCAGCTCGGCGCTCAGACGCTGGGCCGCGAGTGGCAGCCCAGTGGTCAGCATTGCGCGGCTGGCGGGTTTGTAATGCAGTGAGCAGAGTGTCAACAACCCGTCCAGCAAGGGGTCGTCATGCTGACTGCGCGGGTCATGGTTGAGTTGCGCCACACCTATTTCAGAATCCAAGCTGACTCTCTCTTACTGCAGTTGAGTGGTCCAACGCCGTCAAGAATCAGTTCATCCCTGGCAGGTTTACCGACGGTTTAATATCGTTCTGCACAACCGATGCCATCGGCGCTACCACGCCCTGACTTCTCAGCAGTTGGCCCATGTCGGCCTTGATTCGATACTGCGTGTAGATCTGCAGGTTTTTGATCTGCGCCAGACGCTGCTGAGCGGTGAACAGTTCATTCTCGCTGTCGAGCAAGTCGAGCAGTGTACGCTCACCGAGGCTGAACTGCTGTTGATACGAGGTACGTACTCGCGTACTGCGGTCCACGTATTCCTGCGCGATCGGCACCTGCTGGGTGGCGTTGTTGTAGGCGTTCCACGCCAGGCCCAGCTCTTCGTTCAGCTGACGCAGGGCGTTGTTGCGGATGTCCAGCGCCTGGGAGGCCTGGGAAGCCTTGGACTGCAGGTTGGCCTTGTCGGTGCCGCCGTTGAACAGGTTGAACTGCATGTTCAGCATGGCGGAATAGCTGTTGTCATGGCCTGGGTCGCCGGCGATGTTGTCATTGGCCGAACGTTGCAGCACCGCATCGAAGCGCGGGTAGAAGGTCGACTTGGCGGATTCGTACTGCTTTTCAGCGGCGGTGATATCCGATTCGGCAGAGCGCAATACCGGGCTGTCGGCAATCATCTGGCGGCGTGCTTCATCCAGGCTGGCTGGCAGCAAGGTCACGATGCCCGCTGGCTTTTCCAGTTGGTCAGGCTCTTGGCCGACAACGCTCATGTAGTTGGTATTGGCGTCAGCCAGGTTGGTCTGTTCGGTGATCAGGTTGTTTCGAGCCTGAGCCAGACGGGCTTCGGCCTGGTCCATGTCCGCCATTCTTCCGACGCCACGGCTGGTGCGCAATTTGATCTGGTCAAAAATGCGTTCGTGGCTTTTCAGGTTCTCTTCTGCCAGTTGCACCATCTCGCGACGGGTCAAGACATCCAGATAAACCTGGGCGACCGTCAGGGCGGTGCGCTCGGTCGTGTTGAGCAACGCATAACCGCGGGAATTGGCGGTGGCTTGTTGGCGGCCTACTTCATTTTGGGTGCCAAAACCCTGGAACAGGTTTTGCTGCAGACGAATGGTCGATTCGCCGCGGTTCATGGTTTTCCAATCGTGGCTGTTGCTGGCCGCGCGGGTGGTGGTGTTGTCCGAGCGTTCACGGCCATAACCGCCCAGCAAGTCGACTTTAGGCAAGTAGCCGCCTTTGGCTGCGTCGACTTGGTAGTCAGCAGCAATGCGCGCATTGACACCCGCTTGGATCTCCGGATGGACTTCCACCGCTTTCTGCATCGCCTCTGTCAGGGTTTGAGCCTGTACGAAACTGGCGGCTAGAGCAAAAGGCAAAGCTTTGAATAAGTGCAAACGCATTGTGATTCTTCCCTGGGGATTGGTTGCCTGGAAAACCGCAACAAACTTGAAATAGTGCATTGGATTGGCAACCGAAATCACTGCTTGTCATGAGTGCTGGACGGTGCAAACAGAAAGTCGCGATGCCGTGTAAATATCAATGTGACATTACCGGGCGGATTGTTTAGGATGGCGCCAAATAGGTCAATACCTTGACGGAAAAGTAATTCGTCGAGCAAAACACCAAAATATTGACGCCAAATTTTTTACATGGGTTTAACGTACTCCAGCTATTGAATCGGCACTAGAGAGAAAGGCCGGTCTCCATGATGGATGCCCCCTGAACGGTAATACACGGAGAGTCTTTTATGAGCAGCGTTGCGGTCGTCAAAAGCATTGTCGGTCAAGTGTTTGCGGTATCCCCGGAAGGGATTCGTCGCCTGCTGGTAGAAGGGGATCGTTTGTTTGCAGGGGAGCAGGTGGAAACCGGTCCTGCCGGCTCCGTGTCGTTGGAGCTTGCCGATGGCCGCACCCTTGACCTGGGGCGCGACACGCAATGGAGCGCGAACACGCCTGACTCAGTGACCGACCTGAGTGCCGCCACTGCCCAGGAAGCACCCTCTGTTGCCGAACTGCAGCAAGCCATCGCTGCCGGTGCCGACCCGACCCAAGACCTTGAAGCCACTGCTGCCGGCCCGACTGCCGCTGGTGCGGACGGCGCCGTGGGCGGTGGCCACAGCTTTGTCGTGCTGGAGGCCACCGCAGGCACGGTTGACCCTACTATCGGTTATCCAACGAACGGCTTGAATGCCGCTGATGCCGCGACCGGCCTGTTCACTGCCGCTGCCGATAACAGCCTCGATCCGCGCAGCGTCACCATCACCTTGACCGCCACGCCGAGCATCACCGAAGCCGGCGGCGTCGTGGTTTACACCGTGTTTGTCACCCAGGCGCCGACCAGTGACCTGACCGTCACCTTGTCCAACGGCTTGTCTGTCGTGGTCCCCGCCGGCCAGACCGCGGGCGCGCTGAACGTCACGTTCGCGGGCAATGACACGCCTTACCTGGATGCTTCGTCGATCTCCGCCACCATCACCGGCACGTCCGGCGGCGGCAACCTGATCATCACCACCGACCCGGCGCCGGCGGTTACGCAGATCAATGACACCATCGACACCACCACCGTCACGCTGAGCGCGAACGCGTCGGTCGATGAGGGCGGCAAGATCGTCTATACCGCGACCGTGAACAACGCCGCGCAGACCGACGTCACCATCACGCTGTCCAACAACACCACCATCACCATCGAAGCCGGTAAAACCACGGGCACCGTCAGCGTCGATACGCCGGCAAACCTGGCCGACGGCAAAGACCTGAGCGTCAGCGCCACCATTACCGGTGCAAGCGGCGGTAACTACGAAAACCTGGCGATCAACCCGGAAGCCGCCACTACCACCGTGATCGCTGTCGACAACCCGAGCGTGCTGGTCGCAGACACCAACACGGTTGCCGAGGAGCAAGTCGCCACTGGCAACGTGCTGAGCAATGACAGCGACATCGACAACGTGCTGACCGTCGCGACGTTCACCGTTGGCGGCACCACGTATAACGCAGGCCAAACCGCCATTGTCGAAGGTGTCGGTACCGTCACCATCGGTGCGGATGGCGCGTATGCGTTTACCCCGGTCAAGGATTACAACGGTGAAGTGCCGCAAATCGGCTACATCACCAATACCGGTTCGAGCAGCACGCTGGACGTGACGGTGACGCCGGTTAACGATGCGCCGGTGGCAGTGGTGGTCGCAGCGAATGGAGCTGAAGATCCGGCCCAGGGCATTGCGGTCAAACTGAGTGCGACCGATGGGGATGGCTTGGCGAACGTGAAATCGTTCACTGTCGGCACGCCAACCAATGGCACGTTCTACACCGACGCGGCCATGACCAAACCGGTGACCGGCTCGATCGACGCGGTCAACGGCGAAGCCACGATTTACTTCAAGCCGAACGAAAACTTCAACGGCACCGCGAATTTCACCTATACCGCAACCGACAGCGGCAACGCGGATGGCAGCAACCCGCTGACCTCTGCTCCGGCTAACGGCACTGTCACTGTGACGGCGGTCAACGATGCACCGGAAGCGATCGCGACCACTGCAACCGGGACTGAAGATCCAAGCGTAGGCATTGCGGTCAAGCTGAGCGCGACCGATGTGGATGGCCTGGCGAACGTGAAATCGTTCACCGTCGGCGAGTCGGCCAACGGCACGTTCTACACCGACGCTGCCATGACCAAGCCGGTGACTGGCGCGATTGACGCGGTCAATGGCGAAGCCACCGTGTACTTCAAGCCGAACGAAAACTTCAACGGCACCGCGAACTTCACCTATACCGCGACCGACAGCGGTAATGCGGATGGCAGCAACCCGCTGACCTCTGCGCCGGCTAACGGCACTGTCACTGTGACGGCGGTCAACGATGCGCCTGAGGCTGTGGCGACCACTGCGACCGGTTCTGAAGATTCGGTCCAGGGCATCGAAGTCAAGCTTTCGGCCACCGACGTAGACGGCGTGGACAACGTGAAATCGTTCACTGTCGGCACGCCAACCAATGGCACGTTCTACACCGATGCTGCCATGACCAAACCGGTGACTGGCTCGATTGATGCGGTCAACGGCGAAGCGACTGTTTACTTCAAGCCAAACGAAAACTTCAACGGCACGGCGAACTTCACCTACACCGCGACCGACAGCGGCAACGCTGATGGCACCAACCCGCTGACTTCGACCCCAGCTAACGGCACTATCACTGTCACTGCGGTGAACGATGCGCCGGTGGCTGTGGCGACCACTGCGACCGGTTCTGAAGATCCGGCCCAGGGCATCGAAGTCAAGCTTTCGGCCACTGATATCGATGGCGTGGAGAACGTGAAATCGTTCACCGTCGGCACCCCAACCAACGGCACCTTCTACACCGATGCTGCCATGACCAAGCCGGTAACCGGCTCGATCGACGCGGTCAACGGCGAAGCCACCGTTTACTTCAAGCCAAACGAAAACTTCAACGGCACCGCGAATTTCACCTATACCGCGACCGACAGTGGCAACGCTGACGGCAGCAACCCGCTGACTTCGACCCCAGCTAACGGCACCATCACCGTGACTCCGGTCAACGATGCGCCAGAAGCTGTCGCCACTACCGCGACCGGTTCTGAAGATCCGGCCCAGGGCATCGAAGTCAAGCTTTCGGCCACTGATATCGATGGCGTGGAGAACGTGAAATCCTTCACCGTCGGCACGCCAACCAATGGCACGTTCTATACCGACGCGGCCATGACCAAGCCGGTTACCGGCTCGATCGACGCGGTCAACGGCGAAGCCACGGTTTACTTCAAGCCGAACGAAAACTTCAACGGCACCGCAAACTTCACCTATACCGCGACCGACAGCGGTAATGCTGATGGCACCAACCCGCTGACTTCTACTCCGGCCAACGGCACCATCACCGTGACGGCGGTCAACGACGCGCCGGTCGCAGCACCGACCACCGCAACGGGTTCCGAAGATCCGGTTCAAGGCATCGAAGTCAAACTGAGCGCCACTGACGTAGACGGCGTGACAGACGTGAAATCCTTCACCGTCGGCACGCCTACCAATGGCACGTTCTACACCGATGCGGCCATGACCAAGCCAGTGACCGGCGCTATTGATGCGGTCAACGGCGAAGCCACCGTTTACTTCAAACCAAACGCGAACTTCAACGGCACCGCGAACTTCACCTACACCGCCACCGACGGCGGTATCGCTGACGGCGGCAGCCCGCTGACCTCGGCTCCAGCCAACGGCACTATCACCGTGACCCCGGTCAACGATGCACCGGTCGCCGCACCGACCACCGCAACGGGTTCTGAAGATCCGGTTCAAGGCATCGAAGTCAAACTGAGTGCGACCGACGTAGACGGCGTGACAGACGTGAAATCCTTCACCGTCGGCACGCCAACCAACGGCACCTTCTACACCGACGCGGCGATGACCAAGCCAGTGACTGGCTCGATTGACGCCGTCAACGGCGAAGCCACCGTTTACTTCAAGCCGAACGCGAACTTCAACGGCACCGCGAACTTCACCTACACCGCCACCGACGGCGGCATTGCTGGCGGCGGCAGCCCGCTGACCTCGGCTCCAGCCAACGGCACTATCACCGTGACCCCGGTCAACGATGCACCGGTCGCCGAACCGACCACAGCAACGGGTTCCGAAGATCCGGTTCAAGGCATCGAAGTCAAATTGAGCGCGACCGACGTAGACGGCGTGGCAGACGTGAAATCCTTCACCGTCGGCACCCCAACCAACGGCACGTTCTACACCGACGCGGCCATGACCAAGCCAGTGACTGGCTCGATCGACGCAGTCAACGGCGAAGCCACCGTTTACTTCAAGCCAAACGAAAACTTCAACGGCACCGCGAACTTCACCTACACCGCCACCGACGGCGGTATCGCCGACGGCGGCAGCCCGCTGACCTCGGCACCTGCCAACGGCACCATCACCGTGACTCCGGTCAACGATGCACCGGTCGCCGAACCGACCACAGCAACGGGTTCTGAAGATCCGGTTCAAGGCATCGAAGTCAAACTGAGCGCGACCGACGTAGACGGCGTGGCAGACGTGAAATCCTTCACCGTCGGCACCCCAACCAACGGCACCTTCTACACCGACGCGGCCATGACCAAGCCGGTAACCGGCTCGATCGACGCGGTCAACGGCGAAGCCACCGTTTACTTCAAGCCAAACGAAAACTTCAACGGCACCGCGAACTTCACC
>JTFP01026460.1_pt1 | contig 15587 bp, 17 predicted proteins | sample 235421 | NCBI WGS metagenome assembly JTFP01 (sample SAMN03067591, study PRJNA260954) | activated sludge metagenome | biome: Sludge; feature: Wastewater; isolation source: sludge from laboratory unaugmented bioreactor treating industrial wastewater | place: India:Gujarat | collected 2013-04 | reverse complement strand
CCCGGAGATCTGGAACGGCCATTGCTCGGAGCTGATGTGCCCGGCCTGAGGGTTCGTCCACACCAGGTAGAACGGCCCGGCACTCGGCTTGTCGGCGGCCAGCGCGGGCCACGGATCGCTGGGATCTTCCACCGCCAGCCAGGCGCGGGCGCCGTGTGTTTCCAGCAAAGGCGCGGCGCTCAGTTCGGCGGCGAACCCGTCGAGCGCGATGGCCTGCAGATGGTTTTCCGTCTGCAGACCCGGTAGGAGTACCGCCAGCGGGACTGCGCGATACGTCATGCTTCGCTTGTAGGAAACGTCATCAACGATATGCACCGTCTGTGCATCGGGGTGCTTGAGCAGGTCTTCGGTCTGCCAGGTCTTGCTGGTGTGGTCCAGCTCGATGGTCAACTGCGCGGCGGCAACGGGCAGGGCGAGGAACAAGGCGAAGAGGGCGAGGATCGATTTCAAGAGAGAGGCCCGGTGCGAGAAGAAGTGGCGCCTAAGATACCGGAAAATTCCCAGGCAAAACGGCAGCCCCTGCAACGGGACCGCTATACGCAATGTCCCCGCAGGAGCTGCCAAAAACTGCAAGCCTGATGTACAGAATGGCGCGTGTGATTCGTCACCCAAGCACCTTGGTCAGGTTGGGCAAGATCAGAATCAGTGTGGTGGCGAACAGAATAAGTCCCGCCTGACGTATTTTCGAATGCTTGAACATGGCTGACTGCCTTTTGTTGTTATTCCTGAGCGTCAAATGCGTGCCGGTTTATTTCAGTATCGCAACGTGACGTGTCGCTTTTCTTACAGCTGCTCCAGCAAAACCCGGCAGCAACTTCCTACTGAGTGAACCTTAGAGCCCTCGTTCTGCGTGGCTTAGATCCATTTCATATCAACTTGTCATATTTTTTACTGAAAGAGGTATGAGGCCTATCGCCATCTTGGCGCCAATGCCTTGGCTAGACCGCTAAAACGATTAATCAAACGGTTGCACTCATCTGCTACCGTTCGTCCGAGCGAGGGGGTCAAACGCAATGAGCGCATCCGTCATTGAAACCGTGTCAATCGGGCCTAAGGTAAGGGCACACATGCACAGCGGTTCGAGGATGTCATGACCCAAGCTTTGATCTTTGATGCGATACGCACGCCCCGGGGCAAAGGCAAGGCCGACGGTGCCTTGTACAGCGTCAAGCCGGTAAACCTGGTGGCGGGTTTGTTGACGGCGCTGGCCCGGCGCAGCGACCTCGATACCCGTCAGGTCGATGACATCGTCCTCGGCTGCGTCACCCCCGTGGGCGACCAGGGCGCCGACATCGCCAAGACCGCCGCGCTGGTGGCGGACTGGGACGTCTGCGTCGCCGGTGTCCAGGTCAACCGCTTCTGCGCTTCGGGCCTGGAGGCCGTGAACCTGGGCGCGATGAAAGTGCGTTCCGGCTTCGAAGACCTGGTGGTGGTCGGTGGCGTCGAGTCGATGTCCCGCGTGCCCATGGGCAGCGATGGCGGCGCCTGGGTGCTCGACCCACAAACCAATCTGCACAGCCATTTCACGCCCCAGGGCATTGGCGCGGATTTGATCGCGACCCTGGAAGGCTTCAGTCGTCAGGACGTCGACGCCTTCGCCCTGCATTCCCAACAGAAAGCGGCCCGGGCGCGCGCAGACGGTTCCTTCAATAAGTCGCTGATCGCGGTGCAGGACCAGAACGGCCTTGTGCTGTTGGACCACGATGAATTTATCCGTGCCGACTCCACCCTCGAAGGCCTGGGCAAGCTCAAGCCCAGCTTCGAGATGATCGGGCAGATGGGCTTCGACGCCACCGCGCTGCGGGTCTATAGCCATGTCGAGCGGATCAACCATGTCCACACCCCCGGCAACAGCTCCGGTATCGTCGACGGTGCCGCGTTGATGTTGATCGGCTCCGAGGCCAAGGGCCGCGAGCTGGGCCTGCAAGCGCGGGCGCGGATTGTCGCCACGGCGGTCACCAGCACCGACCCTACCATCATGCTCACCGGCCCGGCGCCAGCCACGCGCAAGGCGTTGGCCAAGGCCGGGCTGCGCGTCGAGGACATCGACCTGTTTGAGGTCAACGAGGCGTTCGCCTCGGTGGTACTCAAGTTCATCAAGGACATGGGCATCGACGCCGCCCGGGTCAACGTCAACGGCGGCTCGATCGCCATGGGCCACCCGCTGGGCGCTACCGGTTGCGCGATCCTCGGCACCTTGCTCGACGAACTGGAAGTGCGCCAACAACGCTATGGCCTAGCCACTTTGTGTGTCGGCGGTGGCATGGGCATCGCCACCATTATCGAACGCCTCTGAGCCCAAGGAATTGTCATGACCCAAGCCATTCGTTACGAAAAAGGCCAGGACCAGATCGTGGTCCTGACCCTCGACATGCCCGGCCAGAGCGCCAACACCATGAACGCTGTGTACCGCGAGGCTATGGCGGTCACCGTGGCGCGGCTGCAAGCGGAAAAGGACGGGATCGCCGGCGTGGTCATCACCTCGGCGAAGAAGACGTTCTTTGCCGGTGGCGACCTCAATGAACTGATCAAGGTCGACAAGGCCCACGCCAAGGAATTTTCCGACAGTGTGCGGGTACTGAAGGCGCAACTGCGCAGCCTGGAAACCCTTGGCAAACCGGTGGTCGCCGCCATCAATGGCGCGGCCCTCGGCGGTGGCTGGGAGATTTGCCTGGCGTGTCATTACCGGGTCGCGCTGGACGACCAGTCGCTACAACTGGGGCTGCCGGAAGTCACCCTGGGCCTGCTGCCGGGCGGCGGTGGCGTGGTGCGGATGGTGCGCCTGTTGGGCTTGGAAAAAGCCCTGCCGTATTTGCTCGAAGGTAAGAAGATCCGCCCACGGCAGGCCCTGCAAGCGGGCTTGATCGACGCGCTGGCAGCGGATCGCGACGAACTGCTGGCCAAGGCCCGCGCCTGGATTCTCGCCCATCCCGAGGCCGCGCAGCCGTGGGACAACAAGGCTTACCAGATCCCCGGAGGCACGCCGTCCAGCCCGAAAGTCGCACAGATGCTCGCCATCGCGCCCTCGATCCTGCGCAGCAAAACCAATGGCTGCTTGCCGGCGCCGGAGAAAATTCTCTGCGCGGCGGTGGAAGGTGCCCAGGTGGATTTCGACACCGCGCACCTGATCGAAACCCGCTACTTCACCGAATTGGTCACCGGGCAGGTGGCGAAAAACATGATCGGCACCTTCTGGTTCCAGCTCAATCACATCAACGCCGGGCGTTCGCGCCCTGAGGGTTTTGCGCCTTACCTGACGCGCAAGGTCGGCGTGCTCGGTGCCGGGATGATGGGCGCGGGGATCGCCTATGTCAGCGCCTGTGCAGGCGTTGAGGTGGTGCTCAAGGACATCAACCTCGCAGCCGCCGAGAAAGGCAAGGCGCACTCGGCCACCTTGTTGGACAAGAAGGTCAGCCGTGGGCAATTGACCGCCGAGCAGCGCGAAGCCACCTTGGCGCGTATCCATCCTACGCAGTCTGACGCCGACCTGGCCGGCTGCGACCTGATCATCGAAGCGGTGTTCGAAGACCGTGAGCTCAAGGCCAAAGTCTCTACGGCCGCGCAAAACGTGGTCGGCCCGGACGCGGTGATCGCTTCCAACACGTCCACCTTGCCTATCAGCGGCCTGGCCACGGCGGTGCCGGATCAGGCCAAGTTCATCGGCCTGCATTTCTTCAGCCCGGTGGACAAGATGCCCCTGGTGGAAATCATCAAGGGTACACAGACCTCGGACGAAACCCTGGCCCGTGGTTTCGACTTCGTCCTGCAAATCAAGAAAACCCCGATTGTGGTCAACGACAGTCGCGGCTTCTTCACCTCGCGGGTGTTCGGCACGTTCACCAACGAAGGCATCGCCATGCTCGGCGAAGGCGTGGCTGCGCCGATGATCGAGACCGAAGCGCGCAAGGCCGGTATGCCGGTGGGGCCGCTGGCGGTGTCTGACGAAGTGTCGCTTAGCCTGATGAGCCATATCCGACAGCAGACAGCCAAGGATCTGCAGGCCGAAGGTAAAGCCGCGCCAACCCATCCGGCGACGCAGGTGATTGATCTGTTGGTCAACGAATACCAGCGCATGGGCAAGGCGGCGGGGGGCGGTTTCTATGAGTACCCCGCAGGTGGGCAGAAGTATTTGTGGCCGGAACTGAAAAGCCGCTTCGAACGCCCCGACCAACGCATTTCAGCGCAGGACGTGCGCGACCGTTTGTTGTTTATCCAGGCCATCGAAACCGTGCGCTGCGTGGAGGAGGGCGTGTTGATGTCCACCGCAGACGCCAACGTCGGCTCGATCTTCGGTATCGGCTTTGCGGCGTGGAGTGGTGGCGCTTTGCAATTTATCAACCAGTACGGCTTGAACGACTTTATTGCACGGGCGCGCTACCTGGCCGAGCAGTATGGCGAGCGCTTCTCGCCGCCGGCGTTGTTGCTGCAGAAAGCCGCACAGGGTGAAGTATTTCGGTGATCGATGCGGGGCTTGCTTTGCAGGTACATTTCAAGGCAGGCTCTGGAGGTGTTCAATATTCCCATCGCCGTGTCAGGTATTTTTTATGTCGCTACGCGTCTGCATCCTGGAAACCGATATCCTGCGTCCAGGCTTGATCGATCAGTACCAAGGTTACGGGCAGATGTTCAAGCGCCTGTTCTCCAAGCAGCCGATCCCGGCCGAGTTTGTCGTGTACAACGTGGTGCAGGGTGAATACCCGTCGGATGATGAGGTGTTTGACGCGTATCTGGTAACTGGTAGCAAGGCCGATTCGTTTGGCACCGACCCTTGGATTCAGACGCTCAAAACCTACCTGCTCGACCGCTATGAGCGCGGCGACAAGTTGTTGGGCATCTGTTTCGGTCACCAATTGTTGGCGTTGCTGCTAGGCGGCAAGACCGAGCGCGCCGGCCAGGGCTGGGGCATGGGCATCCACGATTACAAAATCGATGCCAAGGCGCCGTGGATGAGCCCTGAGGTACCGGAGCTGACGTTGTTGATCAGCCACCAGGACCAGGTGACCACCTTGCCGGACAATGCCACGGTCATCGCTTCCAGCGAGTTTTGCCCGTTTGCGGCGTACCACATCGGCGATCAGGTGCTGTGCTTCCAGGGGCACCCCGAGTTCATCCACGACTATTCCCGCGAGCTGTTGGAGATTCTTCAGACAACCTTGGGCGAGAAGGTCTACAAGAATGGCGTGGCTAGCCTCGAGCGCGACCACCACGGTGTGACCGTGGCGGAGTGGATGATGCGCTTCGTCGCGCACAAGCCTGAAGCCAAGGTTAAAGCCAGCCCGAACGCTTGAAGCTGGCCCACAAGCCGCTGCACCCTACGGCGATGAACCCCAGCACGCCAAAATAACCGTAATGCCATTGCAGCTCGGGCATGTTCTGGAAGTTCATCCCGTAAATCCCCGCCACCGCCGTGGGGAACGCCAGGATCGCTGCCCACGCGGCGAACTTGCGCTGCACCACGCTCTGGCGCGACGCCTCCAGCAACACACCGATCTCGATGGTCTGGCTGGCGATGTCGCGCAGGGTGGCCAGGTCTTCCATCTGCCGTGTGACGTGGATTTGTACATCACGAAAATACGGGCGCATGTTCTTGTCGATGAATGGAAAACTCAGCTTCTGCAGCTCTTCGCTGATCTCCACCATCGGTGCCACGTAGCGGCGCAGGCTCAGCACGTCACGGCGCAGGCTGTGGAGGTTCTGGATATCGTGCTCATTGAGTGAGCTGCACAGCACGTTGCGCTCCAGCTCATCGATCTCGGCGTGGATCGCCTCGCTGACCGGCTGATAGTTTTCGGTGACGAAATCCAGCAGTGCATAGAGTACGAAATCTTCCCCATGCTCCAGCAACAATGGCCGTGCCTCACAGCGCTGGCGCACCAAACCGTAGGACGCCGAGTGCCCGTTGCGCGCCGTGATGATGTAGCCGTTGCCGGCAAAGATATGGGTTTCGATAAACACCAGCTTGCCGTTCTCGCGCACCGGAGAATAAGTGACGATAAACAGCGCGTCGCCGAAGGTTTCCAGCTTGGGGCGGCTGTGTTTTTCCAGGGCGTCTTCGATGGCCAGTTCATGCAGGTTGAACTGGCGTTGCAGGTTGCCCAGCTCGCGAGCGTCGGGCTCTTCCAGGCCGATCCAGACAAAATGCCCGGGTTTGGCGGCCCAGGCCGCGCCTTCGTCGAGGGTGATATCGGTAACTTTCTTTCCGGCGCTGTAAACAGCGGCCGCAACAACTCTACCCATGGTGCCGATCACTTCTTATCAGGGGAACAGATGTTGGGCAGCTTAGCTGGAAGCGAGTTCTATTGTTATGGCACTTTGCAGTTCGTGGTCCATCGCCTTGATGCATTCATCCATCTGCGCGTAGCAGGCTTGCATCAACGCCGGGATGTCATCCACAGTCAGGCCGGTGGTAGGAATCGGCGGCAGCGAGCGTATGTGTACATCGCCACTGTTCCAGCGATTGAGTTGCATATGGGTGACGTAATTGCTCACGCACACCTGCACGATGGGCACGCCGGCGGCAATCGCCATGTGGAACGCGCCTTTCTTGAACGGCAGCAGGCCCTTGCCCAGGTTGCGCGTGCCTTCCGGGAAGACCCAGATCGACGTGTCCTTATGCTGCAGCGTCCGGGTGGTGGTGAGCATCGCGCGGCGTGCCTTGTACGCATTGCCGCGGTCGATCAGCACGTTGCCCGCCAGCCAGAACAGCTGGCCGAACAACGGCACCCATTTCAGGCTTTTCTTGGCGATACACACGGTGCGGTGCGGCACCACGGTGCCCAGCACAAACAGGTCATAGTTGGACTGGTGGTTGGCGATGATCAGACAACTGCCGGGTTTGTTGCGCAGCGAATCGACATCGGCCTTGACGCGCAGCCCCAGTATTCGCATCGCCGGCAGCGCATACAGGCGCGCGCACAGACGGCTGTTGTCCGGGTTGAACGGCCGACAGATCCCCAGCAACACGCCCAAGCCGCCGGCGAGGATAAAGTGCAGGCCCATCAACGACATACGCAACAGAAACAGCATCGACACGGCACCATCGAGACAAAAGGTGGCGCAGTGTACGGATGTACACTGTATTCGGCAATTGCCCCGATAGAGGTAGGAGATAGGCGATGTTTAAGTACATGTTTCAATAAGTGCCAGCAGGGGCAGACTAGAGCGGCCAAGGATTAGTCGGTTGTTTTTGTAAGAAAAAGCCCGACTCAAGGTCGGGCTTTGATACGGCACATGTAGGCGGCTTAGCTCAAAATATGGCCCTGGTCCTGGATGATTGCTTCATCCAAGGCTTCGAGCAGGGCTTTGCGCACTTTCAATTTGGTCTGCTTGTGGGCGTTCATATTGAGCTTCTTCAACTGCCGCGCCGCTTCCAGTGCCGCTGTGTGCAACGCTTCCGGCGCCACCACCTTGTCGAGGAAACCGGCTTGCAATGCGCCTTGCGGGTCGAACATCTCGGCGTTGATCACCGAGCGGTGAAACGCCGACTTGCGCAGACGATCGCGCGCCAATTCGATCCCCGCATGGTGCATGGTCATGCCGATCGCCACTTCATTCAGGCCAATGCTGAACGGGCCCTCGACCCCGATCCGATAATCCGCCGACAACAGCAGGAACGCGCCCTTGGCCACCGCATGCCCAGGGCATGCGACGATCACCGGGAACGGATGCGCCAACAGGCGCCGCGCCAGCGTCGAGCCCGACGTCACCAGGCCGATCGCTTCTTTAGGGCCGGCGGTCATCACTTTCAAATCATAGCCACCCGACAGAATCCCCGGCGTCCCGGTGATGATCACCACCGCCCGATCCTTCTCGGCCTGATCCAGCGCTTCATTAAATGCACTGACCACCGCCGGAGAAATGGCATTCACCTTGCCGTTGCTCAGGGTCAGGGTCGCGATACCGTCTTCCAGGTGGTAGGAGATCAACTCACTCATGACGTGGTTCCTTGTAGGACTTGTTATAGAGGTGCATGCGCAGACGTTACTCACCACGCCCGGCCTGGTAAAGCGCTGTGACTGACTGGCCAGTCAGGCTTTCCTTCTATACCCGGCGGTAAACCGCCCGGGGCAGGGCGCAGCAACCGCCCCAGACGCGTGCCGCCGATGCCTGAGAATGGCAGAATCATCGCCCTCGCCTGGCCTGTCACGGAATACCGGTCTAACCGCATGAAAATTCTGAAAAAAACCTTTGCCATCAGCAAGTCTTTCGACTACATTAGCGCGCCTCGACAGACTGAACTGGTTTGACGAGATACGGTGAAGTGTCCGAGTGGCTTAAGGAGCACGCCTGGAAAGTGTGTATACAAGAAATTGTATCGAGAGTTCGAATCTCTCCTTCACCGCCAAATTGAGAAAACGCAAGCCCCTGATTTTCCTAGAGAAAGTCGGGGGTTTGCGTTTTTTGGCGTCCAAAAAATAGCCCCATGGGACCATCGTGGGACTGGTGCGCCATTTTGGTGCGAAAAAACGTGTAGCGGTTGTGCGTCCTGGGCGTGAATTTCAGACGTTCAATTGATGACGACGCTTCGTTCTGACCGAGGTGTTTAATGCATTAGGTTGGACCGAGCCGAAAGGGCATGGCACATCAATAATTCAAGGAAGGACGTTCCCAATGAAGCATGTTGTAGCTCTAGCCTTTTTTGCGGTATCTCAATTGGTTCAGGCAGATTGTTCGGTGTCTGACATCAAAATAACGTCAGTGAAAGCTAAGTTTGTTAATACGTGTGGTAGTACTGACTGTACTCATATGACTGGAGTGGCAACGCTCTTAAACAATTGTGCTGATGCCACGGGTGTTCAAGTCCAAATCACGGCTTACGACAATCTGGACTCACCAGTTTCTACAGCCGAGCATTGGCCGGCCAGTGTTAGAAATATCCCGCCAGGCAGCTATACTTTTTCCCTAGATCAGTGGCTTGAATATGACCCTGCAATCGCCTCTTTTGGCCTAAAGGCAATTGACGTCAACAAGTGGAAAAAGTGAGGGGTGCTAATAACGCACTAAATGAACACGAAGGTCCCCCCGCGTCGGTCGCTGTGCATACAATGGCTATCACTCAAAAGGAGTTGTACCCATGGCGATTGAAGACACCAAGACCTTAAAAACCGTGAGAACTGAGAGCCAGGCGCAAGAGCTGATTAACGCTGGCTGGGTGCTGCTGGGGCTGTTCGACCGCAAGGATGGCAATGACCAGTATGTTGAGTACCATCTGGGGCACGCCGATAAGGCCGAAAAACCCAAAATGAATATTTCGAAAGAAATGCTGGCCAAAGCGGCCGAGAAGAAACGATAAGGCGACGCGCTACCAATAACGCCGTTTATGTTCAATGGCACCCCACATCAAGGCCCGCTCCGGCGGGCTTTTTTGCGCTTGGCGGAAACCAGACCCCGGCACGCTGGTTTACCATTACCGCTGCTCATGGTCAGAGCATACTTGGAAAGGGAGAAAGACGTGTCGTTACCCATCACTGCGCTGCAGATGAACGCGTTACGGGCGCTGCAGCGGACGGACCCGGACCTGGGGGAACTGGCTGTCGCCATTGCGCTGGCCTTCGATCCGTCTACCATTGAAAACCCACAAATGGCGCGGTTGATCCTGGAGAAGACCTGCCGGCGCATGGTTGCCCGGCAATCCGGCAGTCATGAAGCAATGGTCCAGCACCTGGTGACATTCGGTGACTTGAACTGCCTGACGCCCGCGCAGGTCAGCGACTTTATCGATCGAGTCAGGAGGCACGCTTAATCATGCACCAAGGCATTCATGAAGAAGCCCTGCGGGCCCTGGTGGAGGGCGGCGCGGTACGCGATACGTTGGTCAGCCGCCAGGAGGAAAAGTGGACGCTGGCCATCCGGCTGGGGGGAACCGGCAGCCGCTGGTTGGCGGTACGCTCGCGCCGCGAAGCGCTGCGCACCTGGGCCAGCCTGACGGCTGTAGGGCGATTTGCCGATGCGGTGGGGCTGCGCGGATTCAGTGTTGAGCTGTAAGCGGCGAGAGCTTCAATGCCAGTTGTAGCATCCCTACCACGTCCGGCCCGTCCTCGTTGATCCAGGTTCCATAGTGCTGGCGGATCATGTTGCCGTTGGTATGGCCCATCTGTTCGGCGATCCAATCAATCGAGGCGATGCCTGTGGTCAGCAACTGACTGGCGTAGGTATGCCGGCACTGACCCGGCCCACGGTAACGAACCCCTGCTGCAAGCAAATGCGCCTTGAAGAACCGGTCACGCACTACGAAATCGTTGGCATGCGGCAGGCCGCTTTTCGTGTTCAGGAATACGAAGTGCAGTGTGTGCTTGCGCACCGTCTTGTTGTCGCGCTCCACGATCTCCACGGTTTCCGCTTTTCGCTTTCGCGTCAGCGCATCGAGCTGGCGTAACGCATCCCACGCGGGGGCCAGTAAACGCACCTTGCGCATTGAGCGGCGGGTTTTGGTGACGCGGTAGGCGCCGCGTACCTTCGACCGGCGGAAAGTCACCGTTCCGTTTACCAGGTCGACGTCCTCCCAAGCCAACGCGATGGTTTCAGACACCCGGGGCCCAGCCCACAACATGAACTGCACCATCAGCAGTTCGTAGGTGCGGTTGGTTGGGGTTTCCAGGATCTGCTTGATTTCCGCCCGGGTAAACGGGTCCGGTGCTTCGGGATCGGGCAGACGCACCATCAAACCTTCGGTGGGGTCGTGGGCGACTTTCATCCGTGTGCGGTAGAGCCGGAACACCTGGCGCACGTTGCTGATGATGTCGCGGATGGTCTTGTTCTTGAGGGTTTTGGACAGCGCGCCCTGAATCCACTCCTGCAGGTCCAGGTGATCGATCGCGTTGATCTGGACTTTGCCCCAGCGCGGACGCACATGCACTTCGGCCTTGTTCGCGTAGCCTCGGTAACTGGATGCGGCCACGCTGTTGGCCTTGATTCGTAACCACAGGTCCAGGTAGTGACCAAAAGTGTTCTCCACCAGCCTGGCGGAGTTGGGGAAGTGCCGTGCGTAGTCAAAGGTGCCGGCTTGGATTTCGTATTCGATGATGGCAATCAAGCGTTTTGCCTGTGCGACAGTCGCCGGCGTGTTGCCTCCTGGTATCGATTCTCGGCATTTTTCGCCGTTGTATTGAAAATAGATTCTCACGGAATTCCCGCGAGCTTCGACCCCACTCATGTAAACCCCTAACGCTGTACTCGTATATCGACAGTCTGACGATTGGAACCAAAAAGGCCCGTTTCCGGGCCAAGTATCTGAAAGCGCATCTTCTGGTGGACGGGGCTTACCGCTTAGGCTTGCTGTTGCGCAGATGGGCGTTCTGCAGCTGGCGCCGCCGACTGCATTTCAGATGGTTACCCTGGGCGCGCCACTTTCCGCATTGATCGCAAAGGCTGGTGTAGTCAATGTTCCAAGGGAAACGCCGTGCTGATGTTGCTGCAGGACTGTTAGACATTGCGGGATGCGCCCCGGGTTGCGGGCTTGGCGAGTAGCTGGGCAACCACGGCCGCGTCTGTTTCGCTCAGTTCGCCCAAGGTACAGGCCATCTCGCTGAGGCTTTCGAGGCGGGTTCGTGATTCGGGGGTCTTATGCACCAGGTAGCCAATGACGGCCGCGCCGATAATCGCGGTGGCCACCAGGTGTCGCGCCGGTGTGGTAGCCTTCGTGCCGCTGCTGCTTAGGTTCTGTGCTTGCATGGTATAGCCCTCTGTTGTGGTCGGGTGTCGAGGAGCTGCAACTCCTCGGCACTGTTTTTAAACGGTCAGTCCTTGCGGGCCAGGTGAATTACCAGGTCATCAAAATTCGGCTCATGCTCGACACATGATTGCCATTCCAACACCCTCAAAATCTGTTGCCTGCTGCAGTCGTCCACCAAAATTTCGCGTTGGCCACCTGCTGCGCGGACTTCCAAAATCTCCAGCAAGCCATCCTCCCCATAAGCACCGGCCTGGATGATCGGCGCACTTTCTCCCGTGAAGTCCAGGCGGTCCTGAACTGACTGGAGCTTGCTGGTTTTTCCGTCGCCGGCACTGCCCATAAACACTTGGATTTGCATCGCTCTTACTCTCCTTTACGCCTTGAATGTCCAGCACTTGACTGTCGTCGGCCGGGGTTGTGAACACGGGTTGCGGCTGTTGAACGCAGCACGGACAGCGCTGTGAACAGCCTTATTGCTATCCAGAAACTTGCGGGAACGGGACTCTTTGAGCAGGTCGCGCAACGTGGCCACGTCGGCCAACTTCTGTTTGTGTTCGGCCGCACGCTCGCAGAATTCGTTGAGGTTGATAGCGATCACAGTGGGGTCGCTGCTGTGGTCCACCACCGGGTCTTCGCTCAACGATTCGAGGTAGTCGTAAACCTCCCAAAACTCGGCTACGACGGCATGGTCGGAGCTGATCGAGGCCTGGCGCTCGATGGCCATCCGCACGATCTGGCGTTGGGTGGCGGCTACCTGAGGGGCACTCAACTTCAGGATCAGGCGCAGGCTGTCCAGCAGCGAAAGCATCTGAGCGTGGTTCTTGCTGATGCGCTCAACTCGGATGTGGCCGCGCAAGTCATAGCCGCAGCTACTACAGTTGCCCTGGTCGCTGGCATAGGCAGTGCCGCAGGCGAAGCAATGGGTATGCAGGCGGCGTAGCTTGGCTTCGTGTTCGGGCATACGCTGGGCGAACAGCGCAAGCACCGCGGACTCTTTGCCTACCGCACGCAACAGGAAGTGGCTGAGGGTGCCACCGTCCAAAGCGTTTAACTGGTCAGCGGCAGCGCGGCTTTCCGGTGTGACGGTCGGTCGTACAAAGTGCAACTTCACAATCCGCGTCATGATCGCTTCGTGAGCGACCACGGCCGCGTTTTGGCTGATCGCGATTGTTCCTCTGAATGGTGGTTCGTAAGTCTCGTTACCGGCTGTCTTGACGCCCTTCGTAGCCAGCGTGCCGCCGCCGTAGAAGTCTTTCAGCTCGTCCCATTCGAAAGTTTTCGCATGGGCCCGATCATCGCTATGGCGATCCGCTTCCAGGAATACAACCGGCATGCCGGAGACCTGGCCCATCAGACGAGAGCGCCCTGCTTTAGTAGATTTCATCGGGTCGAACCCTTCATAGCCTTCGCGGCCGAGTAGTTTCCACAGGAGGTTCAAAAGGGTGGTTTTGCCGGCGCCGGCCTCGCCTGTGGCTTCAAGAAAAGGGAATGACTGATAGCGGGCGCGGATCTGTTCGCAGAACAGAGAGCCAAAGAAAAACACCAATGCGACGAAGCCCTGGGCGCCGAAGCAGGTCCACAGCAACTGCACCCATTTCTCGTCAAAGCCCTTTGCTTCGCGCTGCAGCTTGATCGGGACGCCTTTCTGCAGGGTTTTCAGGCGCAGCTTGCCGAACTCGAAATAGTCTTCGCTGTTGACCTTGTAGGTGGTGCCGTCCTTGATCGCGATATCGCCATAGACATAGCAGGCGTATTCCTTGCTGTAGCCCACGTAGTCGATCGTCGAGACGGTTTTGATGCCGAACAGCTGGTCTTTCATGAGTTTGTCGAGCTGCTGGCCACTGCCTGTGAACATGGCACCCGCCGCCATACCGAGTAGTCGCTTTTTGAATTCGCTCGCAGCCGACAGCTGGCCGCTGGTGAAGGTGTTTTTCACGCTTTCAGAGTCGTGCGGGAAGTCCACGCGCATGTAGTACCAAGACTCGTCTGTCACCTCATTACGTTGGAAGTACAGCGCCTGGGGGTAGCAGTTGGCGATCTCCACGACGCTGCCGGACTGCTGCAGTGCTTTTTCGCGTTGTTGTGCCTGATTCAACAACTGATCGTCGTGGTTCTCGCTGTCCTCGATGTCGGACATGGCCCGGTTGAATTTCTCCATGTCCAACTTGAACCAGTACAGGCGGTTACCGAAGCCCAGGTGAAATTCCCCGCGCTTGTTCCAGTCGTACATGAGCAAGGCTTTTTCTGCCGCGCTTTCAGCCAGCAGTAGGGCTCCCTGGTGGCGGGCTTGCTTTAGGTCGGTAGCGATTTGGTCGGCACGTTTAGTGTCGTCCTGGATGAAGCTCCAGCGCTGATGGAGATCGTTCCAGTCAGCCTTGCGACCGTCGCGTTGCGGGATCTGCGCAGACTCACAGATGAAGCCCAGGGCACGCGCTTCGCGCACCCAGCGTCGGGTGTATGCGTTGGCGCTTGGCTCGTTATCAAGAGCCCACACCAGCTTGGGCAATTTCCCTCCCTCGCGGGCTTTAACCAGTGCTTTGAGCGAGTCCCCCGGGAACGCATTGGAGGACATGGCCGACACGGCCGCGATGTCGTTGTGGACCAGGGCGATGGCGTCGAAGATGCCTTCGACGATCCAGATTTCCTTCACTTCAAGGAGGTCGACGCAGGGCGGGCACCACCACACGCCGCGATAGCTGTCCTTGGACTTGAAGCGGGCCTTCATCTTGCCGAAGCGGTGCGGTTGATCAATCAGGCGTTCCCACCACCCGCCTTTTTCCAGAGCGAAGCGCACAGTGGCGCTGCCGGCGTTGTGTTCAGCGGAGTAGAAAGTCTCCTGGGTGAACCACCCCTGAATCATTTCAAACCGAAAGCCCCGGGCGAACTCCAGGTAAGCACGCGCAGTGGCGTTAGGGTGTTGGTCTGTAGCAGGTGCCCGCTTGCTCCAGTCTTCGAACAAATCGTCGTACAGCTCTTTCACATGCAGGGTGTGGCCACATTTCTCAGGGCGACCACAAATCACCATCCACGGTGTATCAAACCGGGAATACAGCTCTTTCTTTTTGCACTTGGGGCAGGTGCCGCCGCGCATGTAGTCGGTGCCCGTGCGGTGCTTGAGCCCAAAGTCGGACTGGAGGCGTTGCAGCACGTCGTGGCGAAGATCTTCTTTCATGGGGTTACTTCACTGCTTTAAGGCTGTGGGACAGGGCTGCCATAAGGCGTTTTTGCGCAGCCATTACCGGGACATGGGCGAGAATTGCGCCGTGGCGTTGACCGTCCGCAACAAGGCGGAACTGGTCGGCGTACCAGTGTTCGTTGAGGCTCAAGCGATACTGCTCACGCAGGTTTGCCAGCAACGCTTCGGCCTCTGCTGGGGGCAGTTGTGTGGTCACAATTACGGCGTTTGCCATCGTCAAACCTCTATTTCGGGCGTAGCTCACCCATACCCACGGGGTGTGGGGCTGGAATCGTTAAAGGGTTTTTAGGTAGCGGGAGTAACGCGGGTGGCGCGGCCGGCAGATATTAGGTGTTCGTAGATCAGGTAGACGGGCACTGACCAGGCGCAACCGCGCACCGGATCGGTGATGACCACCGCATATGGTTCGCTGGCGCTTAGGTCCATCCGCTGGCGAATATTGATTTCTGCGAGATCACCCAAGGCCTCGCATGTGAGCCGCAGGGCGAGCGACCTATCAGCCTGGAAGCTATCAACCAGATGGTTGATGGTTCGTTCAATGAATTGCCCATGATCGCCTAGGTGCTGGCCTTGATGGCGTTCGAGGAAGGCGAGCGCGGCGGCGCGGATGGTGGTGCGATAATCCATATCCGTGGAGGCGTTGTTCATTTGGCTTTCCTCGATTTAGCACGGTAGAGATCTATTGCTGCGTGGACTTCGGCAGTACGTGCAGCCAAGTGC
>JTFP01000197.1_pt1 | contig 16319 bp, 13 predicted proteins | sample 235421 | NCBI WGS metagenome assembly JTFP01 (sample SAMN03067591, study PRJNA260954) | activated sludge metagenome | biome: Sludge; feature: Wastewater; isolation source: sludge from laboratory unaugmented bioreactor treating industrial wastewater | place: India:Gujarat | collected 2013-04 | reverse complement strand
CCCCCGCCAGGTCGCGGTTGGTGGTGGCGACCACGCGGATATCCAGCTGGATCGGCTTGCGCGCGCCGACCCGCTCCACTTCACGCTCCTGCAGCACCCGCAGCAGTTTGGCTTGCAGACCCAGGGGCATTTCCGAAATTTCGTCGAGCAGGATGGTACCGCCGTCGGCCTGCTCGAACTTGCCCGCCTGGGCCGCGATGGCGCCGGTGAAGGAGCCCTTTTCGTGGCCGAACAGCGTGGCTTCGAGCATGTTGTCGGGGATCGCCGCGCAATTGATCGCGATAAAGGGCTGCTGGGCGCGCCCTGATTGCTGGTGGATATAGCGCGCCAGCACTTCTTTGCCGGTGCCCGACTCGCCGGAAATCAACACGGTGGAGTCACTGCGCGCCACGCGGGCCGCGAGCTCCAGCAATTGTGCGCTGGCCGGCTCAAAAGCAATCGGGCCGTCTGCCTCGCCGACTGGAATCACCCCCAGGGCATGCCGCGCCACCAGCTCGATCAGCGCCTTGGGCTCGAACGGCTTGACCAGGTAATCCGCCGCGCCCTGGCGCATGGCATCCACTGCGCGCTCGACGGCGCCATGGGCGGTCATCAGCAGCACCGGCAACTGCGGCTGGCGTGCGCGCAGCAGCGCGAGCAACTGATGGCCGTCCATGCCAGGCATGTTCACGTCGCTGACCACCAGGCTGAAGGCCTCTTGCTCCACCGCCGCCAAGGCGTCCTCGGCAGAACCGACCGCCCGATAGTCATGGCCCGCCAGCAGCAGCGTGTCAGCCAATGCCTCACGCAGGGCACGATCGTCTTCCACCAACAGAACCTTGATAGCCATAGCCTTTTACTCCGCGCTTGCCGCGCATGAAAACAGCGGCAAGGTCATCAATGCACAAGTGCCACGCCCCAAGCGGGAACGCAGTTGCAATTCTCCCTGATGGGCGCGCGCCACGGCCTTGACCACCGTCAGGCCGAGGCCCGTACCGTTGGTCTTGGTGGTGAAAAACGGTTCGCCCAGGCGCTGCAGCACTTGCGGCTCGATACCGCTGCCGCTGTCGCTGATGCACAGGCGCAGGGTTTGCGCACGGGCGTACACATGCACCTTGAGCCGCGCACCGGGGCCGCTGGCCTGGGTCGCGTTTTCGATCAGGTTGAGCAGCGCGCCCACCAGGGTGTCGCGGTTGCACAGCAATTCGCCTTGGTGACTGTCGCACTGCCAGCGCACATTGGCGTCCTGCACATGGGTGGCGGCCGCCGCTTGCAACGCCTGCATCAGGCCGGACGGCGTGATGCGGTCGGTCAGCGGCAATTCGCCGCGGGCAAACACCAGCATGTCGCGCACTTGGTGCTCCAACTCATGCAAGCGCTCCTTGAGGCGTCCGGCAAAACGCTGGTGGGTGTCGGCGGGCAATTGCTCATCAGTCAAATGACTGGCGTAGATCAACGCCGCCGACAACGGCGTGCGGATCTGATGCGCCAAAGAAGCGACCATCCTACCCAGCGACGACAAGCGCTCATGGCGCGCCAGTTGGTCTTGCAGGTGACGGGTTTCAGTCAGGTCGTTGAGCAGCACCAGTTGACCGGGCTCCGCGTCCAGGGAGCGAGTGGCGATGGACAAGCGGCGCCCATCCTTGAGGGAGATTTCATGGCCGTCATCTTCACGCGGCGCGAAGCAGCGGCTGATCACATGGCGCCACAGTTCGCCCTCCAACGGCAGCCCGAGCAGGTCGCAGGCGGCCGGGTTGGCTTCGCGCACACGGCCCTGGTCGTCGATGACGATCACACCGCCAGGCAACAGATCGAGCAGGTTCTGCAGACGGTTGGCCAGGCGCTCTTTCTCGGCCAGCTCTTCCATGCGCTGGGCACTGACCACCGCCAACTCGCCCTTGAGCTCGGAGACCCGCGCTTCCAGCAGGCTGTAGGAGTCGGTCAACTGGCTGGACATCTGACTGAACAGCGAGAACGCCTGCTCAAGGCCATGCCGGCTGAGCTGTTCGGCGGACGGGACAGGCCCCTGGAGTTCAGGGGCCGAAGGTAGTTGGGCGGCGTGGGGCATCATGCTCTCTCGCTTGGCTGACCGTCAGTTAAACGGAACGTTGCGAGGGCTGTAGCAATACCCGTGCCTAAAAAAATGCGCTTAGTTTTCAGTTAGTTGAAAAACAGGCGTCAATCATCTGCCTGTTCATCACCGTCTCGGCGGCTCATCCCGTACTTGCGCATCTTTTCCACCAGGGTGGTTCGACGGATACGCAGGCGCTCGGCGGCACGCGCGACGATGCCGTTGGCGTCGTCCAGGGCTTGCTGGATCAACCCTTGCTCGAGGTTGCCGAGGTAGTCCTTGAGGTCCAGGCCTTCCGGCGGCAGCATCGCGGTGGCACCGAAGTCCGGGGTATGACCGTTGATGGCGATCCGCTCTTCCATGTCGCTGCGCAGGCTGTCCACCAGATGCTCGTCTTCTTCGTCGACGTAGCGGAATTTCTTCGGCAGCTCGACCACGCCGATCACACCGTAGGGATGCATGATCGCCATGCGCTCCACCAGGTTGGCCAGCTCGCGGACGTTGCCCGGCCAGCCGTGACGGCACAGGGACATGATCGCTGCCGAATTGAAGCGGATCGAACCACGCTTTTCGTGCTCCATGCGCGAGATCAGTTCGTTCATCAGCAGCGGGATGTCTTCCACGCGCTCACGCAGCGGGGCCATCTCGATCGGGAACACGTTGAGGCGGTAATAGAGGTCTTCGCGGAAGCTGCCGACCTCGATCATGCTTTCGAGGTTCTTGTGGGTAGCCGCAATGATCCGCACGTCGACGCTCTGGGTCTTATTGCTGCCCACGCGTTCGAAGGTGCGCTCCTGCAACACGCGCAACAGCTTGACCTGCATCGGCAGCGGCATGTCGCCGATTTCGTCGAGGAACAGGGTGCCGCCGTTGGCCAGCTCGAAACGCCCGGCACGGCTGGTGATCGCCCCGGTAAAGGCGCCCTTCTCGTGGCCGAACAGTTCGCTTTCGAGCAGCTCTGCCGGGATCGCCCCGCAATTGACCGGCACAAAGGGCCCGTCGCGGCGCTTGGAGTGATAGTGCAGGTTGCGCGCAACCACTTCCTTGCCAGTGCCCGACTCGCCGAGGATCAGCACGCTGGCGTCGGTATCGGCCACTTGCTGCATCATCTGGCGCACGTGCTGGATCGCCCGGCTGGTGCCGACGAGGCTGCGGAACAGGTTGGGTTCGCGATGACGACCGCGCTCACGGGCCTGGTCGTACATCTCGCGATAGACCTGGGCGCGGTGCAGGGAGTCGAGCAATTTGCTGTAGCTGGGCGGCATTTCCAGGGCGGACAACACCCGGCGGCGCTGGTCTTCCGGCAGGTCAAGCGAAGAAATATCGCCCATCAGCAACACCGGAAGGAACTCATCCCAGGTTGACAGTGTCTTTAACAAGCCCAGAACTGCGCCAGGAGCGTTTACCGTCCCGATCAGCACACAAATGATTTCACGGCTCGAGGACAACGAGCTGACCGCCTGCTGCCAATCATGGCTACCGCAGGGCAGATTTTCTTCGCCAAGAAAATTTAAAATCACCGCTAAATCGCGGCGGCGGACGCTATCGTCATCAATCAGCAGAATTTTGGTTTCACGCCACATGCAATAGCAACTTCCCTAGTAAAACGCTCTGCCCCAGAGTGAGGGCAATCTAGACGCTTGTAAGATTTCTTACCTTACTAGACGTCTGAAATCTGAAAACAGCACTAGTTAAGTCAAAAATGCTGGCACAGTCAAATATATGACGCACCGTTCGGATTAACTGAGCCCATTCAGCCGAACAAATGGTAAACCTTTGACGCACTTTCCGCTCGGTTGATCTGCGACATCTCTTCGAAAATCGCCTGGCGCTCACCGGTCGTCACCTCAAGCAACTGCTGATACACCGCCAGCAAGCTCTCCAGCTTTTCCCGCAGGGCGTCCTCGTCCACCGGCGCTTCACTGAGTACCTGATCAATCACTGCGCGACAGCCCAGGTCCAGTTCGCCAACGGCTTCCCAGTTGCGCTCCGCCAGCGCGCCGATCAGGGCTTCGCGGGTTTCATCGATGCGTTGCAGTGCTTGGCTCATGATCAGTTCCTCAAGGCCGAGGCCTTACTGTGCGGCACCTTGTGGTGCGGCAATGCCATCCCAGCCTTCTTTGACGGTAATCAACAGACGAGCGACTTCGTCGATCATGTCGACATCGTTGTGCAAATTGGCTTCCATCAGACGGTTGGTCATATAGACATATAGACCGTCCAATTGCTGGACGTATTCCTTGTTGTCGCTTTTTTCCGCATCCAGGCCATCACGAAGGCCAATGAGGATGTCAGAAGCCTTGCCGAGCATCAGGCCCTTCTGAGCGATATCGCCACGCGCCAGGGCGCCCTTGGCTTGCGCCATACGGTCCAGACCGCCCTCCATCAGCATTTGCACCAGGCGATGCGGGCTGGCTTCGGAGATCTGAGCATGGGAATTGACCTTCTGATATTGGCGAAGGGCTCTCATGGGATTCATGTTTCTACCTCGTGACAGGCAACAGCTAGATGGGTTGCAGTAACCATTATGTCGACTGGATCGCAAAAAACTTTAACCCGCCGGCGCTATAAAGAACAAAGCCCAGGTCAATGGACCCGGGCTTTTTCACGCACATTCAATCAGCTGCTGCTTTTGGAGTTGCTCAGCGCACTGAGCGTACCAAGGATGCTGCTGCTCTGTTGCCGCAACTGCGCCACCAGCGTGTCCATGGCCGTGTACTTGCGGGTCAAGGCGTCCTGCATCGTCGTGAGACGACTATCCAGATCGGATTGTTGCTTGGTCAGGCCTTTCAGGCTGTCGGCCAACGACGTCGTGCGCGTCGCCAGAATCCCGGTGGAGGCCTTGGCGTAGCCATCGGTAGCCGCCGTCAGGCGCGCCAGCAAGCCGGTCTTGCCACTGAAAATACTGTTGATGTCGGCAGCATTGGTGGCGACAGCCTTATCCCACTGCTTGCTGTCGATACTCAGCGCCCCGGTGTCCTGGTCGGTCGTGACGCCGAACTGCGCCAGGGACTTCAAGGTGCCGTTGCCGGACAGTGCGTTGAACTCATTGCGGATCGCCGACTGCAAGGTACGCATGGTCGAGTCGCCGGTCAGGGTTGCGGCGATGGAGTTACCGGCAGCATCCTTGGTGACCTTGGTCTCGGCGTTCATGGCCTTGAGCAGAGCGTTGTAGGTGTCGACGAAGCCCTTGACCCCGGACTTCAGCGCGGTGGCGCTGGTACTGACCGAGATGGTCATGGCTGTACGAGGCGGATTTTGACTCGCATCGTTGGCCGTGACCGTGGGCGACAGCGACAGCAATTTGATACTCACCCCACTGACCGCATCGGTGATGTTGTTGGAGGTGGATTCCGCAGGAATGTTATCGATGGTGTACTTGGCGTTCTGAGGCGGGTCGACCACGGTATAGCCGGTATCAATCCCGGAATTGCCCGACATCGTCAGGTCCGAACCTAACCCGCCCTTGGTGGACGTCAGGATCAGACGCGAACCATTGGAGTCGGTGAGGATGTTGGCACTCAGGCCTGCGGTGCTGAACTGCGAGTTGATCGAGTCGCGCACCTGTTGCAGGGTTGCGCCCGCCGGCACACTCAGATCGAAGTTCTTGCCCGACTGCGAGATGGTCAGCGTCTTTGCGCTGGTGGTGCTGTTGACGACCGTCGACTGGCCACCGGCAAAACTGGTGGTCGACAACTTCGAAGGCTTCGCCAACTGGTTGACGATCAGCGAAAAGCTGCCGTTCGACGCCCCCTGGTTGGCCGTCATGGTGGCGACTTTTTCATCCGAAGACGTGCCGGTCAAACCACTGAAGCTGTTATCGGTGCCCATGCTGGTCAGCGCACCACGAAAGGCGTCCAGGGCTGCCTGGATCTTGCCGATCGACGACAGCTGGGTAGTTGCCTTTTGCGATTGGGTGTTGATCTGCGCCTGTTTCGGCGCTCGCTCGGCATCCACCAGGGATTTCACAATTGCCTGGGTGTCGAAGCCCGACCCCACGCCAGTAATCGTTGTACCCGCCATCATCTTTCTCCTTTACGGTGGCTGCCGTTATCTTGACGAAGAACACTTCAAGCCGTAACAGCAACAATTTTCATGCCAGCTCAAGCCTTGTCGTCAAACAATACGTGACTGGCGCTGGACAAACTTTGCGCCAACTTCAAGGCCGTTTCCGAGGGAATCTGGCGGATCACTTCACCGGTGTCGGTGGCAATGACCTTGACCACAACCCTATGGGTGGAATCATCAATGGAAAAATCCAGATTACGCTGGGCCGCTTGTACGAATTCTTTAATATCGGTGACCGCTTTTTCCAGATCGCCCTTTTGGGGCTTGTCCGTGGCTGGCGCGGCCGGCTCAACCTTAGTCTTGTCTTTGTCAGCAACCACAGGTGCCACGGGGCCTTGAGGGGCCTGTGGCGGATAAGACAAGTTCAGTTTTACATTCATGTCCATGCCCAATCTCCTCTGATTGGAAAAGACGAAAGGGCACGTAAACGCGCCCCCCCATCATTTACCCAGCGCCGTGATTACTGAAGCAGCTTCAGTACAGCGGATGGCAGTTGGTTAGCCTGCGACAGGATCGCGGTGGAAGCCGACTGCAGGGTTTGCTGCTTGGTCAGTTCAGCGGCTTCGGAAGCGAAGTCGACGTCCTGAACAGTACTACGGGCAGATGTAGTGTTTTTCTGGATGTTGGTCAGGTTATCCACAGTGCTGGTCAGACGGTTCTGAACAGCACCCAGGCCCGAACGGGAGCTGGAGATGGTAGCGATAGCCTGGTCGATCACGGACACAGCGTTCTGAGCCTTGGTGGCGTCAGTCACGTCGGTCTGCGATACGGAGGTCTTGGCCGAGGCAGCGGAAGTCGCGGCACCGAAGACACCGGTCACACCAGCACCTTCCAGGGAGTAGCCCTTGGAGGAGTTCATGTTCACAGCACCGGTAGCGATGATGCCGTCAGCCAAGGCAGCGGCAGTACCGTAGGTACCGGAACCGTCTTTAGTGGCAACAGTGATGGAACCGGCATCGGTCGAAGCACTGAAGGCCAGGTTTTCACCGGTATCGGATTTAATCGACAGGGTGCCTTTGGATTCATCGTAGTTAACGCTGATACCCAGTTTGGCGGAGTTCGATTTCAGTTGGTCAGCCAGGCTGGCGGTATCCCTCACGCCGACGAACGTGGTGGCTTGGCCGCCAACGGTCATGGTGAACGAAGCCGGAGTAGTTGCAGCAGCAGCGCCGACAACGAACTGAGCTTCAGTGCTGGCGGTAGCGCTCAGGCCACCGATGGCGCCATTGAGCTGGGCAGCGATGGTTTTAGCGGAAGCAGCGGCAGCTACGGTTACGCTGGTAGTCTGACCGTTACCAGTCACAGCGATTGCGCCACCAGCTACACCAGCACCAGGCGTGATGCCCAGGCTTTTGATCTGCTGCGAACCGATGTTGTTGGCAGCAACGTTGTCCAGGCTTACGTTGATGGTTTCGTTAGCGTTGGCGCCAACTTGGATAGCTTTGGTACCGTACGAACCGTCCAGCAGTTTCTGGCCGCCGAAAGTGGTGGTTTGCGAGATACGGGTCAGTTCCGAAGTCAGAGCCTGGTATTCGTCGTTGTTCGACTTACGGTCGTCGGTGCTCAGGGAGCCAGTAGCCGAAGACAGAGCCAGGGTACGCATTTTTTGCAGAATGTCGGTCGAAGCCTGCATTGCGCCTTCAGCGGTTTGCGCGATGGAGATACCATCGTTGGCGTTCTTGACTGCTTGACCCAGGCCGTTGATTTGGCTAGTCATGCGGGTAGCAATACCCAAGCCGGCAGCGTCGTCTTTAGCGCTGTTGATACGCAGGCCGGAAGACAGGCGCTGCATGGAAGTGGCCAGGGAGCTGCCAGCTTTGTTCAGGTTGCCCTGGGTAGTGATGGAAGCAATGTTGGTGTTTACTGTTAAAGCCATGACGAAATCCTCGTTGGATGGATACTGCGGCTTCCGGCCCTGGCAACCGCCGGGTGTGGCCTAGAGAACCTACGTAATAGTTATCGTCGTGGTAGCCGGTTGCTTGAGGAGTTTTTTGATTTTTTTTACTAGCACCGTGCCACCCCTTGTAATTCAAGGGCTTAGTCCGGCAAAAAGGCCTGATTTCATTGGTTTTTCTGGCGCCAAATAAAAAACGCCGATGATCGTTCGATCATCGGCGTCTTCATGCTTGAAGCGCGTGCAACCTATTTAAGCATCACGGACGATAGAGAATCGCCGAGCCCCAGGAAAGGCCCACACCAAATCCGCTGATTGCCACGCGTTTCCAGGTGGAGTCCAGCGCGTGCTTTTCCAGCAGCAACGGAATGCTCGACGACACGGTGTTGCCGGTCTCGACCATGTCCTTGATGAACTTGTCCACTGGCGCATCTTCGAAACGCCGCGCCACGGCGTCGACGATCGCCGCACTGCCCTGGTGAATGCAGAAGGCATCGATGTCGTCGGCCTTGAGGTCCGACTCATCGAGCAGCGCGTGCAAGTGCGCCGGCACTTTGAGCAAGGCGAAGTTGAACACCTGGCGGCCATTCATGAAGAACACGCCATCGCTGACTTTCAAATGCGGTGCGCCGGAGCCGTCGGTGCCGAACTTGGCCTTGCCGAGCAACCACGAGGCATCTTCACCCATCCAGGTCGCAGTGGCGGCATCGCCGAACAGCATGGTGGTGTTGCGGTCTTCCGGGTCGACGATCTTCGAATACGGATCGGCGGTGATCAGCAGGCCGTTCTTCAGGCCGGTGGCCTCCATGAAGCCCTTCATCGCGTAGATGCCATAGACGTAGCCGGAGCAACCCAGGGAAAGGTCAAAGGCGGCGACGTGAGTCGGCAGGCCGAGCTTGTCCTGGACGATGGCGGCGGTGTGGGGCAAGCCCTCTTCGTCGCCGTTCTGGGTGACGACGATCAGCGCGTCGATGGACTCACGCTTCAACTGCGGGTTGTTGGCAAACAATGCATTGACCGCTTCGACACACAGGTCGGAGGTCTCCTGCCCAGCTTCCTTGCGCGGCAGGAATGCCGACCCGATCTTGCCAATGATGAACTCTTCATCCTTGGCGAATTTGGCACCCTGGGCGTAATTATCGATCCCGTCGGCCGGCACGTAACTGGCGATGCTTTTTATGCCAATCATTGTGGCTTCCCAATACTAAATAGCTGGAGAACACCCCTCGGACGACGCCTGGAGTGCTGACAATAAAGGGGATAACCCCATGACAATTTCGCTGAAAGCCGCCCAGCAAGGACCCTGTGACGACTTATCCTTTTCATACGATACAGTGAAGATGCGCTTTATGACTCACAGGTCACTCAATTTTGTGCGGTTTGTGCAAAACCTTTGAACAATTGAGCCGTAAAAACGACAACGGCCCACCCTGTTTCCAGAGCGGGCCGCGGTGTTGTCACGCTGAAATCACATTTTGCTGAACAGGCTCAACTGGGAAATTTTAACGAAGGCCAGTTGTGAAGCCTGCAACATGGTCTGCTGCAGCGTCAGATTGATCGCCGCCTCTCCCATGTCGACGTTAGCCAGGTCACTCATGGTGCTGGTGTTGGCCAGACCGATGCTGGTGTTTTCGCCGGACTGAATATCCAGGGCGTTCCCCCGCGCACCGATGTCACCGCGCACGTTAGTGATCTGGGACATTGAGTTGGCCAAGTTGCTGATGGAGGCATCCAGCACGTCCTTGAGCTTGACCGTCGCCGCCGGATTACCGTCGGCCGGCAGCTCCAGCGCCTTGCGCAATTGGCCGAGGGTGTCCAGCGCATTCTGCGTTTTCTGGGTATTGGCACCGACGGAAAACTGATCGCCCGCTTGTGGCGTACCGCCGCTGATGTCAAACGTCACCCCGGCCGCCGTCAAGGTCGTACCGCCACCGGTATCACCGGTGGCAATGGTTTTGCTAGCGGCCGTGTAGGGCTGGGCGTACACCTCGTAGGCGGTCGCGCTGGTGAACTTGATCAGCGCCCCGCTGTTGCTCGGGAACGTGCTGGCATAGTCCGTCTGGTTGGACACGGTGGCACCGTTCAATTGCGCAGTGGACGTGTTGCTTGGCGTGCGCGAGATACTGAACGTATCCGGCTTGGCTTCCAGGCTGAACGAGCGATCCTTGACCAGCGCATCGGAGTTGGCGCCCGGGGCAACATCCCCGAGATCCATGGTGATGTCGAACTTCACCCCACGCAGTGCCACGCTGGTGCTGCCTTCCTTGGTGGCATCGAAGGTGCCGTTACCCGCAATCTCCGAGGTCACGTCAGTGCCGTTCTTATCGGACACCTTGTATTGGGTGCTGCTGGTAAAGGTCAGCTTGTACGGCTGGCCGTCGGCGAACTTGTTGGAGTAGTCGGCGCTTGAAGTCACCAAGCCGGCCGACAGCGCAACCTTGTTGTCATTGACCGTCGGCGGCACCGTCTGAGGCACAGGGGCAAGCCATGTGGCCTGGGTGCGACTGGTGTTGGCGGCGCCCTCCAGAATGGTCTTGCCGGTATCACCGGCGCTGATCTTCAACGTATTGGAGACTTGCAGGGTCAGCGGCGTTTCATCGCCTTGATAACTGTAAGTGCCGTCATTGTTGCGGCTGTAGGGCGGGGTCTGGGTCTTGGAACCGGAAAACAGGTAGTTGCCGGAAGAGTCCTTGCTGTTGAGCATGCCCAGGACCTGATCCTCGATCGCCCCGACTTCACTGGCAATCGAGCGGCGATCGGCATCGCTGATCGAGCCGCCGGCACGCAGTGCCAACTGAGTGGCGCGCTGCAAGGCGTCGTTGATCGAGCTGAGCACGCTTTCTTCGTTGGTCAGGGAGTTTTTCAGGCTGGTGATATTGCCATTGAACTGACCCAGCATGTCTTTCTGCTGTTGCAACAACAACAAACGGGCGGCCGCCACCGGATCATCCGCGGCGGTTTGCACACGCACACCGGAACTGGCCTGATCCTGGGCCTTCACCACACTGGAATAGTTATCCGAATACTTGGCGGAACTGGTTTCGAAATACTGCTGTGTAGAAATTCGCATCGTCCCAGACTCCCTTAAAGACTATTGATCAGCGTAGTGAAGGTTTCTTGCGCAGCCTTGATGATCTGCGACGACGCGGTGTAGTACTGCTGGAACTTGATCATGTCGCCCGCCTCTTCATCCAGGTTGACCTGGGACACCGAGTTGCGTGCGTTTTTGTTGGCCGTCAACAACGCGCCGGTGGCCGTGGTGTCAGTAGTGGCCGAGGCGGCCTTGGCCCCCACGGTGGACACCAGGCGGCTGTTGGCCGCGACCAGGCTCACCCCGCCCCCGCTGCCATCGGCCAGACCGACCGAGGCCTTGGTCTGCAGATTGAGCAGTTCCTGGGCATTGCGGTTGTCCGACCTGCCGGAGGCATTGAACGAGAACGTGGTGCTGTCGCCATCGGTCGGCGAGCCGCCGACGGTCGTATCGAAACCGAAGCTCGCGGCCGGTACGACGAGCGCACCACTGGCATCGCGCATCGGTACGTTGACGGTGATCTTGTTACCCTGGCCCGGCACAATCGTGCCGCTGCCTATCGAGTTGCCCTGAGCATCGTTGAGCGTGTAGGCCTGGGTACCGTCGGCTGCCGGCTTGCCGAAGACCATCTTCACCGGCATTGAGTGTTCAATCCCGGCGCGCAGTTGAGCGGTAGTCGCGCCGCCATGAATGTCGATCGGCAGCGTCAGGCTCGGTGGTGTGAAAGTGCCAGTCCCCTGATTGGTTTTACTGCTTTCGCCCAGTAAAGGCCCGGCAAACGCGATTTTATTGGCGTCCGTCATATCGGTGCCGATATGGGTGGCGCCAGTCGCGGTGGGGCTGACCTTGAAGCTATCGCCCGCCGCCATCGCCCCCTTGCCATCCAACGCCAAGGTGAACCCATCGATCACCGGCGGCGGCGTGGTGGTGACGTCGAACGCGCCCATGGCCTTGCCGTCGGAACGCACCACGGTGTAATTGTTGGCGCTGCTGAAGGTGACCTTATAGTCGTAGGTCGACAGCTTGCTGGTATCGGCGATGCTCACATTCAGGTTGCCGGCACTGCTGTTACCAACGGCGCCCTGGCTGCGCTGGGCAATCGCTGTCGCGCTGTTGATGTCCTTGAACAGCGAGGTGCCGAAGTCGCCATTCAGGTCCAGGCCTTGGCCCAACTGATTGTTGACCGTATCGGCCGTCGCCAGGGCAATACGCCCCAGATCATTGATGGCCGGCATCAGCGCATCACTGCGATAACGCAGCAACCCGCCGATGCTGCCGCCGGACAGCACGTTGCCCAGGTCCACAGAGGTCCCGCCGCCCACGTTCAACTCAATGGTGTACTGGCTGGTGTCGCTCTTGCTCGGCACGGCGGAAATGCTGTTGGACTGGTCGCCCAGCACCAGGGACTGGCCCGAGCCGGTGCTGACACTGAACACACCGTTCTTTTCACTGGTGGTCACCCCCACCAGCTCATTGAGCGAGCGCACGGCTTCATTACGCGCATCCAGCAAATTGGCCGGCGCGGTGTTGGTCGAGCCCTGGACCTGACTGATCTGCTTGTTGAGCGAGGCAATCGAGGAGGTCAACTGATTGACCTGATCAGTCATGGTGCTCAACTGGCCGTTGATCGACTCTTTCTGCTGGTTCAACTGGGAGGAGATCGAGTTGAACCGGTTGCTCAGGGTCTGCGCGCTGGTCAACAGCACCTGCCGGGCGGACGTGTCACTGGGGTTGGCGGCCGCGGTCTGCACCGCGGAGAAGAAAGCACTGAGTACCGAGGACATACCGGTGGTCTTGTCCGACAAGGTCTTGTCGACAGCGCTGACCTGACCGGCATAAGCCTTGGCATCGCTGTTGAGCGACGTGCTGTTCTGGTAGGCCGCGTCCAGGAATTCGTTATAGACCCGCCGCACATCCGCCAACGTCGTGCCACTGCCGATGAACACACCGCCGTACTGGTTCGAAGCGCTGGCGTTCTGAGTGGTCTGCTGACGCGAGTAGCCTGCGGTATTGGCGTTGGCGATGTTGTTACTTAAGACCGACAACGATCCTTGAGCGGCGTTTAGCCCCGACATCCCGATATTGAGCAAACTCATGGTTCAGACCTTATAAATGAGTGGTCGCGCCCGCGACAGCGTAGTTCTGGTAACTGTTCATCGTTTTTGCGATCTGCGAAATCTTGCTGGCGTAGTCCGGATCGGTGGCATACCCGGCTTTTTGCAACTCGCGCACAAACTGTTCCGGGTTGTCGGCTGACTTCACAACTTCTTTATAGCGATCATTGCTTTGCAACAACGTCACCAGGTCATGGAAGCTGTCCTGGTAGGAATCGTAGGAACGGAACTGCGCCGTTTCCTTGACCATCGCGCCATCGCGAAACTCGCTGGTGATCGCGCGGGCCTGGCCGCCCTGCCAGCTCTGGCCGGCCTTGATACCGAACAGGTTGTGGCTGCTGCTGCCGTCGTCGGCACGCATCACCGACTTGCCCCAACCGGTTTCCAGGGCGGCTTGGGCCACCAGGTACTTCGGATCGACACCAATACGCGCCGCGGCGGCCTTGGCCATCGGCAACATGGTGGCGACAAATTCGTCCTGGGAACTGAAGGCTTTCTTCGCCGGGGCCAACGGCGGCTGGGCCACGGCGCGGCCGTAGACCTGCATGCGGCCGCTGGGCACGGCAAAACTGCGTGCGCTGCTGTTGATCACGTTGTCATCGGCGACGCTGTTACGCAGTGGCGCGCGATTGGCATCGATCGCGACCGGCGCGCTCGGCACGATGCCGGCGAGCAGTCGATCGGTCAGTTTGCTCGGCAAGGCGAGACGGCGCTGGTTCATCAGAGCCACGTCGTTGGTGTGAGCGCTGGCGCCTTCGGGGACAGCCACGCGGTAGGCCCACAGTGGGCGCTGGCCATTGGAGCGGCCCAGCGGCCCGGTCGCCTGGGTGCCGGCGGCGATTTCCGTCGGTACGTCGACTTTCTTCACCGGCTCAGCCGCCGCCGGGCCCTGCAAGGTGGCCGCCTGGGCGTCCACCGGCTTGTTCTTCTGCATCTGACGCATCAGCACGTCGGCCAGGCCGATACCCCCGCCTTCGCGGGACATCGAGACAGCCAACTGCTGGTCGTACATTTCCTGGTACTGCTTGGCGGCCGGAGTGTTCAGCGGATTGTCTTTGCCCAGGGCGTCGGTGGCCGAGCGCATCGACTTGAGCATCTCGCTGAGGAACAGCGACTCGAACTCCTGCGCCACTTTGCGCATGTTGCCGTCGCTGTTCTTGTCGGCGCCGACCTTGAGCTGGTTAAGCCGGTTCAGGTCGGAATAAGACCCCGAGTCCGCCGTGCTGCTGATCCCGCTGTTGCGCATATCCATGGCCATGGCCTCAGATCACAATCAGGTCGGCTTGCAAGGCGCCGGCCTGTTTCAAAGCTTCGAGGATCGCCATCAAGTCGCCGGGCGCCGCGCCCACCTGGTTCACCGCGCGGACAATCTCGTCCAGGGTGGTGCCGGGGCCGAACTTGAACATTGGCTTGGCTTCTTGCTGGGCGTTCACCCGCGAGCGCGGTACCACGGCGGTCTGGCCATTGGACAACGGCCCAGGCTGGCTGACGATCGGGTCTTCGGTAATGGTCACGGTCAGGCTGCCGTGGGTCACCGCGGCCGGCGACACTTTGACGTTCTGGCCGATCACGATAGTGCCGGTGCGCGAGTTGATAATGACTTTGGCCACTGCCTGGCCGGGGTCGACCTCGAGGTTTTCCAGGATCGACAGGTAATCCACGCGCTGGCTTGGGTCCAGCGGCGCGGTGACCCGGACCGAGCCACCGTCGATAGCCTGGGCGACGCCAGGGCCGAGCATGTCGTTGATCTTGTCGACCACACGCTTGGCGGTGGTGAAGTCGGAACGGTTGAGGTTCAGGGTCAGGCTGTTGCCCTGGTTGAAGCCGCTGGGCACGGTGCGTTCAACCGTGGCGCCGCCAGGGATGCGCCCGGCCGATGGCACGTTCACCGTAATCTTCGAACCGTCGCGGCCTTCAGCGTCAAACCCGCCCACCACCAGGTTGCCCTGGGCGATGGCGTAGACGTTGCCGTCAATACCTTTGAGCGGCGTCATCAACAGGGTACCGCCGCGCAGGCTTTTCGAGTTACCGATGGACGACACGGTAATGTCCACCACCTGACCCGGCTTGGAGAACGCCGGCAAGTCGGCACTGATGGACACGGCCGCGACGTTTTTCAGCTGCACGGTGCCCGAGCCCGACGGCACCTTGATGCCGAACTGCGAGAGCATGTTGTTGAATGTCTGCAGGGTGAACGGGGTCTGGGTGGTCTGGTCACCCGTACCGTTAAGCCCGACCACCAGGCCGTAGCCGATCAACTGGTTAGAACGCACGCCGGAAATGCTGGCGATGTCTTTCAGGCGTTCAGCCTGGGCGACTGCGCTCAGGGACAGCAACAGTGCCGCCGCCATCAGCTGTTTGAATTTCAAAGTGGCCACCTAGAAAGGGAACAGCGGGCTAAGGAAGAAACGGTCGAACCAGCCCGGCTGACTCGCATCAGCAAACGAACCCGTACCCGAGTAGGTAATGCGCGCATCGGCAATACGCGTCGAAGGCACCGTGTTGTCGGTGGCAATGTCATCGGCACGGACCATGCCGGCGATGCGTACCAGCTCGTCACCACTGTTGAGGGTCATCCACTTCTCACCGCGCACGGCGATGATGCCGTTGGGCAATACATCGGCCACCGTCACGGTGATCGAACCGGTCAGGCTGTTGTTCTGTCCAGAGGAACTCTTGCCGTTGGTGGCGCGGTCACCGCTGTAGCCTGCGCTCAAGCTCAAGTCACCGCTGCCCAAGGGGTTGTTGGTGTTCGGCACGGCACCAAACAACGAGGTCAGGCCAATACCGGTCTTGCTGGTCTTGCCCACCTGCGAGTTGGCGTTCTTGCTGGCCGTGGTCTTCTCGTTGAGGGTGATGGTGATGATGTCACCGACCCGGAACGCCTTGCGGTCGCTGTACAGGTTCTGTTCGAAACCGGCCTGGTAGATCGAGCCATTGTTGGCCGCCGCCGGCAGCGGCGTGCGTGGCAACACCGGCGCGTAGTACGGGTCATTGGGTTTTGGCGTCGGGGCGACACAGCCCGCGAGCACGGCAATCCCACTCAATGCCAGAACGGAAACATAGCGATTCATGACCCTAACCTCACGGTGTTGCAGGCGCCCTCAGGAGCGCCCCATAGACTTGATTACAGATTCTGCGTAACGAACGAAAGCATCTGGT
>JTFP01004698.1_pt1 | contig 16510 bp, 13 predicted proteins | sample 235421 | NCBI WGS metagenome assembly JTFP01 (sample SAMN03067591, study PRJNA260954) | activated sludge metagenome | biome: Sludge; feature: Wastewater; isolation source: sludge from laboratory unaugmented bioreactor treating industrial wastewater | place: India:Gujarat | collected 2013-04 | reverse complement strand
TCGTCAAATCTTTCATAGGCTATTATATCCTTTTCATTATCTGCCAAAAGCTCCTTAAAATTTCCTCTTGCAAGCACTCTATTTTCTTTTCTTATTCTTATTATATTTTTATACCACTCAAAAAGCTCCATATCTGCTTTTACTTCATACTTCTCTTTTTTGCCTGAATAAGAACCGTCTGTTTCATTTTCAAACTTCATCTCTTCCCATATCATCGGCTTTCTGCAGTATGGATCTGTTGCTCCCCACATACCTATTTCATCTCCGTAATATATCATAGGCGCTCCAATATATGTCATTTGAAACACTGATATTAACTTCAATATATCTTTTGGTTTTATTTCTAACTCCTTCCAGTTTATAGAAGTATTATGGTGCACAGGTGTCGCCAAATCTGGCCTAATGGTGTTATATCCTTTATTTAATTGTTTACCTTCTTCTAAATCTCTTCCGAGCATATCATTTACAACTCTTGATATAAGCCTGTCTGTATCATGAGAGCCGTTTAAATTTTGAGAAACAAGCAGTGACTGTCTCGGGTACCAATATCTCTTCTCTCTCAATTCTGCAAAAAAATCCGTAGGCTTTAGTTTGTATCTTTTATCAAAATGCTCTCCTCTATTTATAAAAAAACCTATTACTGCTTTCAGCCACTCATAATTCATAACTGTGTCATATTTTTTACCGGGATTTATATCTCCTCTTGCATCTCCCCACAATTCAGCTGTAATATAACCATCAGGTTTACATCCTTTTACAACTTCTCTCCATTTTTGCCAAAACTCCTGATTTTCAACACAATTTGGAACATCCAGCCTCCATCCGTCAATTCCGTCATCTTCCATCCAATTACTGCTGTTTTTCCCGTCAGGTCCCAACATCCATTTTCTTGTAATATTAAAAATATACTCCATAAACTCAATGTTGTATGTATTAAACTCCGGCAGTCCAGAAAATCCTGCCCACCCTGAATAGTGCAGATGCTGTTTATTGTAAACAAGAGTTCTATAAGCCTCTTCATCACTGTAATTCTCTTTTATCTCTTTAAATTTTCTAAAATCATGAAACTTGTACCATTTTGCATATTTTGATTTTTCACCTTCTGCCATTACTGCCTCAAATGCCCAATGAGTTGTTCCAGAGTGATTAAATACCCCATCAAATATAACTCTTATTCCATTTTTATGAAGCTCTTTTATAAGTTCCACTGCAATTAAATCAGACTCTGTCCAAACCCATGTAGAAGGCTCTTCACTCTCTCCATAGCCGTTTTTTCCTCTATTTTCTCCTGTTAATCTTATTCTTAACAATTTAAGCTCATTTTCCTCTTTATATTTCTCTTTAAGCACATCAAGATAACTTCTGTTTCCATAGCTGTTATCTTTTGCTATATTAACATTATGAAGAGAGCCACTCATTTTCATTGTTCCGAAGTCAGGAGAGATGTGTCTAAAATCGCCTGCTCCATATTTATGGTTTGAGTCTGAAAAAAATACAGGATTAAGCCATACTGCTGTTATTCCAAGCTCTTTTAAATAAGGTATCTTCTCCTTAATTCCTTTCAAATCTCCGCCATACATTCTCGCATATTTTAATGAGTAATCAACTTCCATTCCTTTTAGTTTTTCCCACTCTTTTGCCTCTTCAAAATCTTCACACCAGCCATTTAATTCAAATATTGAGTAGGTTTTTCCTGCTGCTCCCCATTTAAAATCTTCTATAAAATCTCCTCTTTCAGCAGGTTTTTCAAAATATTCAGGTCCAAACTCATTATATATTGGATCATTTTCTTTATCTCCATTATAAAAACGGTCTGGAAAAATATTGTACCATACTGCATCTTTTGCCCATTCAGGTACTGAAAAAATAGGAAATATTCCTGTAGTATAATCAATTTCTATAGGAGCTGCATTTAACTTTACAAATCCATCTTTTCCATAATATGCTCTGCTTCCATCATCCTTCAATTCAAAATAGTAACTAAACTTATTACTGTTAATTTTTAAATTTAATATTTTTTTAAAAAAATCAAATCCTGAAAGAGAATTGAATACTCTTTCCATTTCATATATTTCTTCTACTCCATCTTCAAATACATGAATAAATACTGTTTCTACATCATTTCCTTGACATCTTAATGTTACCTCTACCTCATCTGGAGAAATTTTATTTAAATATTCAAGCTGCAATGGTTCATGTTTTATAGCTTTTCTATTGTCATAACTTTCTATTGCATCATTTACAAATTTTCCATTTCCTATTTTTCCTGGAGGAAAAAGTGTTGAAACCTCTCCAATTACCAGTTTTCTATTAGCATCTGCAGGCACCCAATGCCCATCTATTACAAATTTATACTCATAAACACCATCTTCAAGTGCAAGTTCTGCCTCAAAAATAGTTTCTGATATTTTTTTCATCTCTTCAGCAAAAATATTCCATCCATTAAAACTGCCAGGAAGCTCTACTTTTTTGGCATCTTTAAAACCATATTGTGCTATATCAAATTGAAATTTTGTAAATTTTATTCTTTTTAATATAACTCTTTCATCTTTAGGAAAATATTCTATTAAAATATCATCCCCTTTTCTTATTCCTGCAATAGGTCTTGAACTCTCTTTTTCATCTGCATAAGCTTCAAACAGTTTTGAAAAAGGAGCTGTATGAGAAAATGTAATGCTTTTTTCTCTTTTTTCTCCTTTATTAATTAAAGTAAATAAATAAGCTCCATCTTCCTCTATATTTCCCCACTTTGCTATATAATGGTTTCCTGATATCTTTTTAAACTCTTTTTCTATAAATTCAATACTTCCTTCTCTCTCTATTTTTAAACTTAAATGCATCTTTTATCCCTCCGAAATATTTTCTCTTCAAAAACTCAATATAGCAGGATAATAATTATCCTGCTACTTTCAATCTTTGTTATTATATCTCTTTTAAAAGATTTACTATTTCTATTGCTGTTACTGCTGCTTCATACCCTTTATTTCCTGCTTTTGTTCCTGCTCTTTCTATTGCCTGTTCTATTGTATCTGTAGTTAATACTCCAAATATAATAGGAACTCCTGTTTCAAGAGAAGTCTTTGCCACTCCTTTTGATACCTCTCCTGAAACATACTCAAAATGAGGAGTTGCTCCTCTTATTACTGCACCAAGAGTTATTACTGCATGATATTTTGTAGATTCTGCCATTTTTTTAGCCACAAGAGGTATTTCAAATGCTCCTGGAAGCCAGGCAACATCTATATCACTCTCTGATACACCATGTCTTTTCAGTGCATCTATAGCACCTGATAAAAGTTTACCTGTTATAAATTCATTAAATCTTGCCACAACTATTCCTATTTTTATTCCTGTTCCAATAAGGTTGCCTTCAAGAACTCTCATGTTTTACACTCTCCTTTTTTAATTGTTAAATCAAACCTCTCTCTTCTTCTACTCCCAACATTATATTCATATTTTGTACTGCTGCTCCAGATGCCCCTTTTCCCAAATTATCAAGTCTTGCAAGAAGCATTATTTTATTTTCATTTCCATATACAAATATTTCTACATAATTTGTATTATTACATGCAGTTATATCAATAAGACCATCTTCATATTTTGCTTCTTCATCAAAAGGCATTACTTTTATAAATTTTTGACCTCTGTAATATTCCTCCATAAATTTATGAAGCTCTGCAGGACTCATCTTTTTATTCATTAATTTTGTATATATAGGTATTGCAACTATCATTCCTTGATATACACTTGTTATTATAGGTGAAAAGATAGGCGTATCTGCAAGTCCGCTTACTTTTTGCATTTCAGGCAAATGTTTATGTTTTAATGGAAGTCCGTAAAATCTCGGACTTTTCATTCTCAAGCTCTGTCCTGTCTCTCCTTCATACTGCTCTATTGCCTTCTTTCCTGCTCCTGAATATCCAGATACTGCATGACAAGTTACAGGATAATCTGCGGTAATTACTCCTTCTTTTACTATAGGATGTACAAGAAGGTTAAATCCTGTTGCATAACATCCTGGATTAGCTACAAATCTTGCATTTTTTATTTTTTCTCTCTGCTGGCTGCTTATCTCAGGAAGACCATAAACCCAGTTATCATTAGTTCTATATGCAGTACTTGCATCTATTACTCTTGTCTTCTTGTTTCCCTCTTCTATCATTGATACTGCTTCTATTGAAGCTGCATCAGGAAGGCATAAAAAAACTATATCTGCCATATTTATAAATTTTTTTCTTTCATCAGCATCTTTTCTCTTATTACTGTCTATTTTAAGTATCTCTATATCAGCTCTTTCTGCAAGTCTCTCATTTATTTTAAGCCCTGTAGTACCTTCTTGACCGTCAACATATACCTTATATTTCATTAATCTCCTCCATTCTGAATACTAATTAATACTCAACAATATAATTTTTTCCTGTTAATTTTGCCCTATAAAGTCTTTTTTCCAACAGCTCTTTTATCTCATTATATGTAGAAATTTTATCTACAGGAATTGAGACTATACTTGCACTGAATGTCAACTTTATCTTTCTCTCTTTCATAAAAAAATCTTGTTCCATATACCTGTTTCTCAGCTCTTCTATAATATCTTTTGTTATATATTTACCCTTATTTTCAAATATCAAAATAAACCGATTTCCTGATAGCCTTCCAAAAAAATCTTTTTCTCCTGCTGCTGTAGATATTAGTTCTGCACTTTGCTTTAATATCATATCTCCATTTATAGAGCCGTATATCTCATTTATTTTTTTAAAATTATCTATATCTAACATAACTATTGTATGCAAAAGTGTTCCTTCATCTTGTTGCTCTTGTTCTGCAAGTATAGATTCTATTTTCTTTTTTATATATCTTTCACTTGGTATTTCCAGCAGTTCATCATAAAGCCCTTTTTTATAATACTCCATATTTTGAAGTATTAGTCCAACTATTGATGCATATTCACTAAAATATTCCAGCTCCTCTTTTGTAAAATTACGATAGCTGTCATAACTTTCCACTGCTATTACTCCCATTCTTTCTCCATCTGTTTCTATGGGAACTGCCATAAATTTAGGAGCTACTTCTCCTGATTTTATATAACGAAAATCTATATCTGCAAAATTACTAAGCTCCTTTTCACCCCTGTTTACTATTCTGTATAACAGCGTGGCAGAATCAGCAATCCCCTCTTCAATTTTTTCTTTGTTTATTTTTTCAGATTTATTTGAAAATGCTTCTGTAAAAAAAAATTCTTTGGTTGTTAAGATGATATATGCATTTTCAGATTGGAATTTTTGAGATGTATAATTTAACAGTTCTCTGTAAAATTTCTCTTTATCATCTTTTTCCGAAGCTATTTTTATAAGCTCTCCATATGTTTTCAGCTTTAAATCTTTCTCTCTTGATTTTTCAAAAAAGATTCCTGTAATATACGCTATTACAACTAAAAACAGCATTCCTTCCATACTGCCTGCAAACTGTTTTTCGCCTTTAAGATAGCTTTCGGGAATAAGCCCGAGTTTTGTAAATGCTACAGCTATTGAGTAATATATCCCTGCATTAAAATTAACATAAGAAAAAATCACAATCGGTATAATAAATATCCAATTCAAATAAATAATCTCTATTTTAAAAACATACTGCATTGCAAAAACTAAAAATGTATATATTATCCCTGCAATGATAGCTGCTTTTGATTTCATTTTCTTCTTCTTTCCAATTCTATTTTTATCTCTTCAGGAGTTATTCCAAAATGTGCAAGCAGTATTAAAGTATGGTATGCCAAGTCTGAAACCTCATATATTATCTCTGCCTTGTCTTCATTTTTTGCTCCTATTATTACCTCTGCAGACTCTTCTCCAACTTTTTTCAATATCTTATCAAGCCCTTTTTCAAAAAGATAGTTTGTATATGACCCTTCAACAGGATTTTTCTTTCTTTCAACTATTAAATCGTATAGCTCTCTAAGTATGTCTTGTTTTGCTTCAACTTTTTCAAACTCTTTAAATTTAGTAAAAAAACAGCTTCTCTCTCCTGTGTGGCAAGCTATATCTCCAACCTGCTCCACTTTTATAAGTATTGTATCTTTATCACAGTCATAATACATCTCTTTTATATTTTGTATATGCCCTGAAGTCTCTCCTTTTACCCAAAGTTCATTTCGGCTTCTGCTGAAATAAGTTGCCTTTCCTGTTTCTATACTCTTTTGCAAAGATTCTTCATTCATATATGCAAGCATAAGTACTGCCCCATCTTTATAATCCTGAACTATTACAGGCACAAGCCCTTTTTCATCAAACTTAATCTCTTTAATATCCAATTTTTTTATTCCTCCCAATTTTATATTCTTACTTCTATTCCTCTTTCTTTTAAATACTCTTTTGCCTCTTTTATACTGTACTCCCTAAAGTGAAAAATAGATGCTGCAAGTACTGCATCTGCCTTGCCTTCAACTACCCCTTTGTATAAATGTTCTAAATTTCCAACTCCGCCTGAAGCTATTACAGGTATATTTACACTTTCAGATATTGCCCTTGTTATTTCAAGATCATATCCGTCTTTTGTTCCATCTCTGTCCATTGAAGTTAAAAGTATCTCACCTGCTCCAAGTCTTTCTGCTTCTTTTGCCCATTTTAAACCGTCCATTCCTGTGGGCGTCCTTCCTCCATGCAAAAATACCTCCCAGAAATTTCCGTTAAATTTTACATCTATTGCCACAACTATACACTGACTTCCAAAAACTTTTGCACCTTCACTTATTAATGAAGGTGTTTTTACTGCTGAAGTATTCATTGAAACCTTATCCGCTCCTGCTCCTATTACAGCTTTTATATCTTCAAGACTATTTATTCCGCCTCCAACAGTGAAAGGTATAAATACTGATTCTGCAACTTTCTGTACCATATCTACAACAGTCTTTCTCTTATCTGAAGAGGCTGTAATGTCAAGAAAAACAAGTTCATCAGCACCTTCTGCATTGTAGTATTTAGCTATTTCTACAGGGTCTCCTGCATCTCTTAATGAGAGAAAATTTACTCCTTTTACTACTCTTCCGTTATTTACATCAAGACACGGAATTATTCTTTTTGTTAACATAAGCTCACCGCTTTCTATTTTAATTTTTTTACTTTTAAGACAATTTCTTAAACATAATAACTTAAAAAATACACAAATAAGAGTGCTGCTCTTGAAATAACAGAAGCAACTATATTTCTTCCTGTTTTTAAATAAATATAGTTAAAAAACATTCCACATACTGCAAGAAAAAGAAATGCCTGCATTGCAATATCGTTTCTTGTTCTTAAATTAAAATCTGCCAAAACAATACCTGCTGCCTGTATAACAGCTATAAATATAAATGCATTAATTCTTCTTATCCCGTTTTTTAAAAATGTCTCCAAAAGATAGCCTCTGTAAAAATTTTCTTCAATTGCAGCAAAATAAATAGATACCAAAGCAATAATAAAATAAATATAATAATTTGAACTTATATACATCTCTACTTCTGCCGGTTTCTTTACCGCAAAATAGTTAAACAATATAAAAAAAGCTATAATTACTCCTGCTAAAATACTTTTTATACTTTTTTTGCAATATTTTATAAAAATAAAAATTAATGGAATAATATAAAGTACCATATAAGGAAGCATTTCTGCTCCAATCTTTTCAAATTCAAGAGGATTGTGACTATAATATTTATGAGAAAAACCTGTTAAATTAAGAAGTGCTGTAAGTAAAAATATTATTCCTAAGAAAAAATAAAAATAGATATTTCTATTTTTTATGACAAATACAAATGGTAAAAAAAACATAACCGGGCTCTTTACAATTTCAATTAAAAACCATGAAATATTACTATTTTTAATTACCCCACCTAATAACTGAACTATAAATATAAATATTGTAAAAAATGTTACCCACATTACCTCTTTGTTTTTCATATAAATCAACACTTTATCAAAATACTGCCGGCTCTCTTTTCTCTTCAAATTGATTATATTCAATTTTTTCCCCGCCTTTTATGCTATCTATTTTTTAATAAACTGCAATATATATTTTTTAATTTCTCACCTATTATTTTTAAATCTCTCTCTTCAGCAATCTTTCTACCTGCTGAAATTATCTCTTCAAGATTTTTAGGAGCTAAGCATATCTCTTTTAAGATTTCCTCAAATTCACTGTTAGTTTTTCCTTTAAAGCAGTTTTTGCCATGCTCAAGCCACTCTTTATAAACAGGTATATCTCTTACAACTACCGGACACCCCATTGAAAGTGCTTCAAGTACAACTATACCTTCATTTTCTTCATATGTAGGAAAGAAAAATGCATCTGCTCCAGAATAAGCTCCTATTATTGTTTCTGCAGGAACGTATCCAGGAAATATAACATTTTTAGGAGGATTTGCTACTTTTTTTCTTACATCTGGAGTTACTATTGAGGTAATATTTGCCCCAAACCAGATAAATTTTGTATCAGGCATCTTTTCTGCTACTTCGCAAAAATCAAGAATTCCCTTTCTCCTAAAAGGTAATCCTACACATATTACAGATTTTCCCTCTATTTTATACTCCTCTTTAAACTTTTCTGCAAGTTCTCTGTTTTTTACAAAAGATACTGTGTCAACTCCATTTGAAACCACCTCTGCAGGAAGCTCTACTCCATAACTCCTTATTAATCCTAAAGTATAACTACTTGGAGAAATTATATAATCTGCCATCTTATACAGTTTTTTCAGTCTAATTTTTATAAATGGAGCCATAATATTACTAAACATAAAACTGTTCTTAAAATCTTCAAAAGTTGTATGTGTATTATACACCACAGGTATTCCTTTTTTTTTACATCTCTTTATAACACGCTCAGAGCCTGCCCCTATAGTATTTATATGCGCCACATCAAATTTCTCTTTTTCATCTGTAGTATATTGCAATCCTCCATGCTTTAATGCTTCCATCTGATGTTTTAATGCTCTGCCTACACCTGATTTTGCAAACATTTTTTTTCCTTCAGAAAATAACAGTACTTTCATTAATACACCACCTTTTTAATATAAGTTATTATAACCTTTACGGAAAATTTTTTCAAGGAAAAAATCCTGTCAAACTAAAAAGAGGTATCTATTTTCAAATACCTCTTTTTACATAATATATAATTCTTATACAATTTGCTTAATTGTAGCAATATTATAAAAAGTTGTTACTAAATTAAGTTTTATTTATTTCATAAAAGCTTTATATGCTTTAAAACTTTCAAATATATCCAGTTTTGATGCCACTTCAAAAGGAGAGTGCATACTTATTAATCCAGGCCCTGCATCTATTACTTTCATGCCGTAAGCTGCAAGAAATTTTGCAACTGTTCCACCTCCGCCTTCATCTACTTTTCCTAATTCCGCTGTCTGCCAGATTACCTTTTCTCTGTTAAACAAAGCTCTTATTTCTGCTACAAACTCTGCATCTGCATCATTTGAACCATATTTTCCCCCGTGTCCTGTAAATTTTGTTATAACTATTCCATGTCCGCACTTTGCTGCATTTTGCTCATCATGTACCGACTTAAAAGTAGGATCCATACATGCATTTACATCTGCAGATATTGCACAGCTGTTCCACAATCCTTTTCTCATCCTTTGTTCGCTATTTTTCTCTTTCAGCTTAAATGCTATATCTGCCATAAAATACTCTATATATTTTGATTCAAGCCCTGTTGCTCCATTGCTTCCTATTTCCTCTTTATCTGCAAGATAACATACAGCTGTTTTTACAGGAGGCTCTTCCTGCTCAGCAATATCAAGTATTGCTATTAGAGAAGTATAAGCACATACTCTGTCATCCTGCCCGTAAGAACCTACAAGCCCTCTGTCAAATCCTATATCTTTTGCTTTTGCTGCAGGTACCAGCTCTATTTCTGCAGATATAAAATCTTCTTCAACTATTCCATATTTTTCATGCAATTTTTTCATTATGCTGAATTTTACCTTATCTTTTACCTCTTTATTCTCTATTGTTGTAGGAATAGAGCCTGTTATTATTACCAGCTCCTCACCTTTTATTACATCTCTTGATTTCCTGTCATCCTGTGCAACTCTCGAAAGATGTGGCAGCAAATCTGGAATTACAAATACAGGATCATTCTCATCTTCTCCTATTACTATATCTACCTTCTTACCATTCTCAAGTATTACTACTCCATGCATTGCAAGAGGTATTGTTGCCCACTGGTATTTTTTTATTCCTCCGTAATAGTGAGTCTTCATCATTGCAAACTCCATATCTTCATAAAGCGGCTTTTGCTTAAGGTCAAGTCTTGGGGAGTCTATGTGCGAAACCACCATCTTTACTCCATGTTCTATATCCTCTTTTCCTATAACTGCAAGTACCAGATTTTTCCCTCTGTTAAGGTAGTAAACTTTATCTCCTGCAGCAAGCTTTGAATATTCTGCTGCACTTTTAAACCCTTTTTTTTGTGCCATATGCAGAGCATTTTCAACAAACTCTCTCTCTGTTTTAGATTTATCCAGAAATTTTTTATAGTAATCTGAAAATTCAAATGCCCAGTTCTTCTCTTCTTCGCTGTATTTTTTCCATCCATTCTCTTTTTTTATAAACATGTTCTGCTCCTCCATATGAAATTATCGTATAAATTATAAAACAACCTTTTTATCTTTGTGTTCGACTAAGGCTCCCATTTCTAAGCAAAAATACTAAATTTGACCTAAATAAATCCATTTAAGGACAAGTTACAAGTTTGAAAAAACTAAACTTGAGCTTCATTTATTATAACTGCATCTAATTATTTTTGCAAGAGCATTCTTTATGCTACTATATACTATCTACTTAATAATATTTATATTTTTTTATATTTTCAAATAAGAGAAAAAAGAAGCTGACTTAAAAGGTCAGCCTCTTTCATAAACTATTTCAATCTTGCTTCAAGTTCTGCTTTTTCTTTTTCAAATCCTTTTTTACCAAGAAGAGCAAACATATTTTTCTTGTATGCTTCAACTCCAGGTTGATCAAATGGATTAATTCCAAGTATATAACCACTTACAGCACAAGCCTTTTCAAAGAAATACATTAGGTATCCAAGTGAATATGGAGATACATCAGGTATATTTATTACAAGATTAGGTACTCCTCCATCTGTATGTGCAAGCATTGTTCCTTGACATGCTTTTTTATTTACGAAATCTATTGTTTTTCCTTCAAGATAGTTAAGTCCGTCAAGGTCATCTTTATCAGCCTTTATTACTATCTCTTCTTCTGCTTTTTCTATGTTTATCAAAGTTTCAAATAGTATTCTTTGTCCTTCTTGTATATATTGCCCCATTGAGTGAAGATCTGTTGAGAAATCAACTGCTGCAGGGAATAATCCTTTATTATCTTTTCCTTCGCTTTCTCCGAAAAGTTGTTTCCACCATTCAGCAACAAAGTGAAGTTTTGGTTCGTAATTTACAAGCATTTCTATATTTTTCCCTTTTCTGTTAAGGATATTTCTCACTGCTGCATATTTGTAACAATCATTATCTTTATAAGGTGCTTGATATGCTTCTCTTGCAGCTGCTGCTCCTGCCATAAGGTCATCTATGTTTATTCCTGCTGTAGCTATTGGAAATAGTCCAACTGCTGTAAGGACAGAGAATCTTCCTCCTACATCGTCAGGTACTACAAATGTTTCATATCCTTCTTCATCAGCAAGTTGTTTTAAAGCTCCTTTTTTTGCATCAGTAGTTGCAAATATTCTATCTTTTGCTCCATCTTTTCCATACTTCTTTTCAAGATAATCTTTAAAAATTCTAAATGCTATTGCAGGTTCAGTAGTTGTTCCTGATTTAGATATAACATTAACCGATACATCTTTTCCTTCTATAAGATCAAGAAGATGTTTTATATAAGTTGAGCTTATGTTTTGGCCTACAAAATATATTTCAGGTGTTTTTCTCTTTTCTTTAGGAAGATTGTTATAAAATGTATTTGACAAAAACTCTATTGCAGCTCTTGCTCCAAGGTAAGAACCTCCTATTCCTATAACTATAAGTACATCTGAGTTGTTTTTTACTTTTTCTGCTGCTGCTTTTATTCTTTCAAATTCAGCTTTGTCGTAATTTACAGGCAAATCCATCCATCCAAGGAAATCATTTCCTGCTCCTGTTTTGCTATGTAACATTTCTACTGCTCCGTTTACTTGAGTTTCCATGTATCCTATCTCTGCTTCAGAGAAGAATCCAAGTGCTTTTGAATAATCAAAAGTTACTTTTTTCATTGACACGCCTCCTGTATATTTTTTTAATTTTATTTATCTATTTGTTTTAAAGAAGGGCAGACACGCAGGTCTGCCCCTACAAAATATTTTGTAGGGGCGAACCTATGTGTTCGCCCATGTTTATTATATTATTTCGCCACTCTTACAGCCTCTTCCAATTTTAATGTTCCTTCATATATTGCTTTTCCTGTTATTACTCCTTCTATCTTGCTGTTATTTAATTTTACAAGTTTATTTATATCTTCTATTGTAGTTACTCCCCCAGATACAACAATATTTACATTTGTAAGCTCAAGTATTCTTTTTACAGAATCATAGCTTATGCCCTGCATCATACCGTCTTTTTCTATATCTGTATATATTACTGTTTTTACTCCTATATTTTCCATCTCTTTTATTAGTTCAACAACATCTTTTTCAGTTACATCAACCCATCCGTTTATTGCAACTTTTCCCTTTTTTGCATCTATTCCTATTACTACTTTATCTCCGCCAAATCTTTTTACAGCCTCTTTTGTAAGTTCAGGATTTTTTATTGCTATTGTTCCCAATATTACCCTGGCAATACCAAGATTTAAAAGCTCCTCTATTCTTTCAATTGTTCTTATCCCTCCTCCAAGTTCACAAGGAATACTTACACTTTTTATTATTTTTTCTATTACATCTCTATTTACAAGTTCTCCTTCAAGTGCTCCATCAAGATCTACAAGATGAATATACTCTGCACCCTTAGTTTCAAATTCTTTTGCAACTAATACCGGATTTTCATTAAATACTTTAACATGGTCAAATTTACCCTGTTGCAATCTTACACATTTTCCGTTTTTTAAATCTATTGCCGGAAATATTATCATTTTATTATATCCTCCTAAAAATCTTTATTGTTTTTTCTTCTCTCTCTTTGCAATTCAAAAAGGTAAGAGATAATCTCTTCTCTCAATTTTTGATTTATTTCTACAAACTCTATTCCGTAATTTCTTTTTACAGCTGCTCCATTTTGATCTTCTATTACTCTCTCTCTTTTAACTACAGATTTTATATTACAGCATTCAAGACCATTTGTTAATTTAAAATTAATTATAAGTTTTTGCCCTATTTCCAGCTGTTTTTGAGTAACAAGAAATACCCCGCCTCCGCTCAAATCAATGCTTACTCCTTTATATTTATTTTCTTCTTCTTCAAGTTTAAATTCTATAGGAATATTCAGCATAAGTCTTACATAATTTCTTCTCTGTATTCTTTGTATTTTTTGAGGATATTTTATAACAAAATGGGGATAAGGTGACATTACTCTTCTTAATATATGTTCACTAAATGAATAAACTCCATCAGTTTGAGTTACATTTATTCTTACCAATGTTCCTGATCTTAAAGGAATAAAATGTCCTTTTTCTATTGGCAAAGATATATACAAATGTCCTTTTTCGATATCCTCTATTTTACAAAGATATGACCCTTCATACTCTTTTTCGCTTAATACTTCAACTTCCACTGTATTTAGTATTTTAAGTATTTTATCCTGTTCCATAACTTCCCCCTGCTAAAATTTTAATTTCATTCCTATTTCCGCTACTCCATTTTTAAATCCAGGAATAATTGCACTACTCTCATCAAAGTCTATATTATACCTATTTCCATTTAAATCTCTCTTCATATCATTATAGCTATATATATTTGATGAATCATTTTTTAAATATTTTAAATATATTTGAGTATCACTGTCAAACATAAAAGCTATTTTTGAAAAAATAATACTGCTCTTATCTTTTTTACTGTCTATTACTCTATAACCTATATTTGTTTCCAGCTTATTAAAAAATGTATATTTTGCTTTTGTCATCATTTCTGTATATTCACCGGCTGTTGCATAATTTTTTGAATTAAAATTATCTATAATTCCTTTTAACACAAATTTATCTTTATCAAAACCATAAATATTATAATTTGCATATATATCAAAACCGTAAAACTTTGTTTTTAAAATTATATAGTGATTAATATACCTATCTTTATCCAATGTAGAAGGTTCTACAATCTCTCCCTTATAAAAAATTGTTGTTTTTTCTGTAAGATCAAACAGTGCTTTTCCATAATAACAATCATACAACGATTTATCTGCTATTTTCTTTTCATATCCTATATTATAGTTATTTCCGCCTATTTTAAGATCCATATCTCCGTTTATATAATTCAAATCTACTTTTTCTGCAGCCTGCAGTTCTGTATTTACATCTTTTTCCACTCCTGAGTATCCACCGCCTATTGATACTCTATCTTTATAAACAGGCAGTCTTAAACTTCCTTCATAATCTATCTTTTTATCATTTAAGTTATATATAATAAGAGATTTTAAAAATTTACTTTCTATTCCGCTTATTGCATAATTTTTATCTTCCGTATTTTCTAAAGAAGTAAACATATATTTATTTCCAAATTTTATACCATTAGAAGCAAACTCCTCTTTATAAGGCAAAGCTGTACTATTTGTATTGTCTGCTTTGTATTGATAGTTTAAATACTCTACATTATCATAATAAGAATTATAACTTTCCATATATCCCTTTGTATGGAATCCAAATAAGTAATTTCCTAATTTTTTCTCTCCTTTTGCAAGGAACATTATATCCTCTTTTTCATTAAATTTATCGCTTATTTTTATTCCTGCTTCATAATCTTTATAATTTAATTTATATTCCAATTTGTAAATTTTTCTATATTCATTTGTATCTTTTGTATTATATATGTTTTTTCCATATGCAATACCGCTTTCAATTAAAAGTTCTGAATATCTTAAAAGATCTATTTTTTCTTTCTTATTATCCTTCTCTCCTAATATTTTTTCTATTTCTGCAACTCTTCTTTCAAGCTCACTATTTTTTGTAATTCCTGCTTCTGTCATCACTCTGTTTTTTTCTATATTTTCTTCTATTTCTTTTATTTTATTTACATATTTTTCTACATTAAATCCATACTCATTAAGCTCTTTTGAAAATTCATAAATCAAATTTTCTATTATTAACAAATCATCTTTGCTTGCTTTTTCATCTTCCAGTTTATTTAAAGCCTTTGAAAGATAAACTACCATTTCACTCCTGCTTATTTTCTGGTCGCCATTAAAAAATTCACCTTCCTGTTTTAATATTCCATTATTGATAAGTGATTCAACAGCACTATATGCCCAGTGATCTTTTCCCAAATCTTTGTATACTTCTTTTGATTCTTTAGCAAAACCAGTTACAAAAAATAAAAAAAATAAAAAAAACACCACCATTTTATTCAAAAGAATCACCCCTAAAATATTTTATACAATTATACCACACTCTTTTTTTCTAATCAACAATATTAATCTGCTACTTTTTCAACAATTTCAAAGCAGCTTTTATTATTTTCATTTTATAAAATTTGTGATATTATATTTATTGCAATAATTCTACTTTTTAAATTAGTTTGTTTATATTAAAACTATTATAAAAAGTTTTTGCTTCTTTTTTCTTTTAATTTATCTTTTTTTCTATATTTTTTATTTTGTAAAATTGGCGGTGATTATTATAAAAATAATTTTTATAATGTTATCTTTATCTATTTTTATAACAGGCTGCAGCTCAATTCCTGCTGAAAAATGGAATAATCCTAACGTTATTATAAAAAATAAAACTCTTCTTGAACCTGGAGATATACTTATCAAAAAAAAAGGAGCAGGATTTCTTGAATATTTTGGTCATTGTGGAGTTGTGGTAAATAATTTTTATATTGCAGAATTTCCAAAAGTTGGATATGGAATGATTTTTACTCCAATTGAAAACTGGCTTTCAGGTAAAAGAAAAATCGTTGTTTTAAGAATGAAAACAAGCTCTCCTGAATTAAAAAGGGAGCTTGCTAAAGAAATCATTATTAATTCTGATAAACCTTATAAACTTTTTGTTAGCAAAACAGATAGTAATGGATTTTATTGTTCGCAATTTATTTGGTATATATATTATAACAGTTCTTCTTCTACAGGAAATAGTATTGATCTTGATTCAAACGGCGGTTTTTTTGTATTTCCTTATGACTTCTGGGCATCTGATTATTTAGAAGAAGTTCATTTTGATAATTTTTCCAATTGACTATTTTTAGAAGGATTTACAAATTCAGTTAAAAATATAAACAAAGGAAGACCTATCATCAGTCCAAGAACACCCATAAAATATTCAGATATAATTAAAACAAGAAAGGTTATAAATATAGGAAGATCTGTCTCTTCTGACATTATTTTAGGATTTAA
>JTFP01002188.1_pt1 | contig 16555 bp, 18 predicted proteins | sample 235421 | NCBI WGS metagenome assembly JTFP01 (sample SAMN03067591, study PRJNA260954) | activated sludge metagenome | biome: Sludge; feature: Wastewater; isolation source: sludge from laboratory unaugmented bioreactor treating industrial wastewater | place: India:Gujarat | collected 2013-04 | reverse complement strand
CAGAATGATCAACACCACGGCCAGCAGCGCACCCGGTACCAGCCATTTGAGCAGCGCATTAGCTTTCATCGTCAGCACCTCGCACCGCAGGTGGGGGCAACAGAAGGGCGCTTTCGAGGCCCGCGCCGCGGGTGACGAGGTAGGCGATCGTGGTGTCTTCGGCACTGCTGATCGGCCCAAGGAAGGCATGCTGAAAGGCGGCGGCAAACAGCTGCGCCTGCAGCCGGCGCGGATCGAGTGACACCGTCTCGGCACCACGGTTGCGCAACTTTACCGCCGTCACCCAGTAATCCCCGAGTCGCCACGCAGCGATGGGAATGCTGGACACGTTCTCGCTTGGTAGCAGGGTCGGCAGTGCGGTACGCCGCGTAAGCGGTACCCGCCGTACGCCGGGCAGAGACTCCACGGTGCGAAGCGGCGCGTACAGGCTTTGTGCGGCATAGCGGGTCAAGGCGACCGGGATCGGTGTGCGTTCTGGAGCAGGGGCGCTGCTCGGTTCACCGTCGGTGGCCTGTGGCGGCTGAGCGTTTCTGAGGATGCGTACGGGCTCCAGCGCTTGATCACCCGGGGTTGCCGCGATATCCAGCAGGATGATCTCGCCCGTCGTCACCGATTGCAGTTGTAATCGGGTCGGTGCAATTGCTTCCGCCGCGTGCAGGTACAGCGTGCCGCCGGTGGATTGCACGCGCAGTTTGCCGCTCAGCGATGAGGGCAGACCGACGCGAACGTCCTCGTCGATAAAGACCACCCGCTCCTGACCGATTACCAATGGGACGGCGAGGGGCAGGCGCTCCCAGTGCATCAGCTCGACGGCCTGAGCCAGCCCCCCGCACAGCGCCAACAGCACGGCGGGCCCGATCACTAACATTCGTTTCATGGCTCACCTCCGGGCAGGGCGATTTTTTGCGGCGTGCCCTGGTAACAATCCAGCGCCAATCCCCATTTATTGCGTTCGGGATCCAGGTCAAAACGCACCACGCGCAAGGGATAACGCACCACCACCCGTTTCACCGGCTCGGCGGCGTAATACTCATCGGCATTGAGGTCGAGCTGGACTAGCCAGCTGTCGCGGTCGAGTTGCTTGACCCGTAAGGCCGGATCCTCGCTGTAGCCGCGGCCCAGCACTTCATAGACCCCGCGTACGCGCTGACGCAGCTCGCCGGCGGCCTTGCGGTACTCGTAGTCGCCGTCGAGGAAGATTTTGCAGGCGGGTGTCAGGTAGGCCTGCAAACTGTAGATGGCACGGCGATAATCCTGCTCGCCATCCGACGGCCAGCGGTTGAGCTGGCCGAAGATGTACAGGGCAAAGGCATAGACATTCTCCGGGGGCACATCCCACCATTTGCGGGTGCTGCCCGAGCGCAGATCGGGAGGGACATGCACGGTCAGGTCGGTTGGTGCCGAACGCCAGCCATACCAGAGCCCGGCACAAATCAAGGCCAGAATCCCTACCGCCAGACGCAGGCTGACGATATGCGCTTGTTGGGCATCGACCTTGTTCCGAAAACGGCTCATGGCTGCCACCGCGATAGGGCGGGGCGCAGGCGCCGCGAACGGCGAACCGTCCAGGCGCCGGAGTGGAGGATCAAGCCCCCATGCCCCAAGCGCCAGCGACTGGCCAGGACCCATTCGAGCTTGCGGTACAACCAAGTCTCGGGGCGGGCCCGTTTGGCCCGACGCAGCAGCGTGCCTCCAGCAAAGAGCACCAGCGCCATGCCCGCGATCATGCTGGATGGCGCCACGGCAATGGAGGCAGTGGCGATCGCCAAGGGGACGCCCAGCATCAGGCCAAGGGCTGCGCCGGTGCCTAAGGCGAGCCACATTTCATCATTGGTCAAGCCGCGCAATACCGCCGGATCTCGGTTGAGCCGCTCCGGCAGAAAGACCAAGGTGCCGTCGATGAGGCATTCGATAGCGTCGTTCATACCGACCTCACAGAATTGCGGCAGCCTTGGTCAGGAACCAGATGATGATCACCACCAGCAGGGCGCCGATGCCGACCACCGCGCCGAGGTCTTTCCAGGTCTTGCGCTGGTTCTGCACATCGGCATACACGGTCAGCGAATGCCAGGCCACGCCCAAGAAGGCGAGCAGGGCAATCAGCAGGCCGAGCAAAATACCGCCGTCGTAGGCGTAGTTTTTGATCGTCTCGATCAAGCCGGTGCCTTCACCACGGGACGGCGCTTCCATGGTCGGGAGTGCGGCCAAGGCCAGGCTTGGACCGAGCACCAGCAACAGACCGATCAGGCGCTGGCTGGCACGGTCACGCAGGTTGTTGTTCATGGGGGCAAAGCACTTGAGCATGACGGCGATCTCCTGGATTAGGACAGGGTGAAAAACATCAGGACCAGCAACACCAGCACGACCCGCGCGGCACTGCCGCCAAACGCGCCGAAGCGCACGTTGCCAGTCGCCCAACCCCGGTACGCTGTCCACATCACCCAGGTACACCAGAGCAATGCCAGGACGAGCGTCAGGGATAGCCAGAGCGTCGAACTGCTCTGCGCCGAGAAGCCGGAAGCGTTTTGGTACGCGGCGGTCTGCGCGGCCGTCATGCTCATGGCGAGGGCTCCGCGGGCGGCGTGTCGAGGCGGTAGTCGCCGATCAGTTCAGCGGGATCGCGCGGTTGGGCGCGGGAAGGGGACAGGTAGCCCTGTACCCCTTGGCGGATGCGCTGAATGTCTTGGGATAGGCGGGAATAGTCGAAGCGATAGCGTTCGCTATATTCAGCCGTGCTGGCGGTCTCAGCTCGCGTGGCAAGGCGTTCGATCGTGTCCAGTTGCTGCAGGATCAGACTGAACTGAGTCTGTTCCTGGGCGGAGGCCGCGTAGCTGCTGCCCTGGACGATGGCCAGTGACAGCAGTAACCAGCAGCGAAAGGTGGTAGTTGGCATGATCCTGCCCCATGTCGGTATGGGCACAGAATCGAGTTAATGGCGGGGTTGTTCAGTAAGAAAAGCGAGTGGCGGCGGATCGCTTTTTCTGGGGGAAACATTGGAGATGAAGTTCGACGTGTCGCTATTTCATTTCCCGCGATCAAGATTTATTAAACAGCTCGTCCAGAATCCCCAGACTGAACTGGCGTTGCAGGGTTACAGCGAAGAACTGCTCGGCGATGTCTGGCACCTCGGCATACAGCTGCAGATCACCGCTGCGCAGCTCGTCCTGAATCACCACCGCCGGCAACAGGGCCATGTCGCCGGAGTCGCGCGCGAGCAGACGCAGCATGGCCATGTCGTCGACCTCGGCGCAGATGACTGGATTCAGACCATGGCTATTGCAGTAGACCTCGAACTGGCTACGCACATCGCTGCTGCGCCCGGGCACGATCAAGCGCGCCTGCTGCAGGTCACGACGTAGGTCGAACGGCCGCGCCTCCTTACGTGGAGGACCGATCAGGCATACCGCCTGGCGATCTAACAGCCTGCATTGCCAAGTACGATTGCCATCGGCACTGACTGCCCTGTTGGTCAGCACCACATCCAGCTTATGCAGGGTCAGGCGTTCCAGCAGGTCATCCAGGCTGCCTGATTCCAGGGTAAAACGCAGGTCGTCGCGACCGAGGAAAGGACGAAGCAGGTTTTCCTGGAAGTTACGAGACAGCGTGGCCACGGCACCGATGCGTAGCGTCTGGCTGGATTGTCGGGTGTTCTGCAGGGTGCGTTGCAGTTCGCTGCCCAGAGCGAAGATGGTCTCGGCGTAGTCCAGTACCAGGCGACCCGCTTCGGTCAGCTGCAGACTTCGGCCGGAGCGGATGAATAGGGCGTGACCGAGCTGGCCCTCCAATACGCGGATTTGCGTCGACAAAGCCGACTGCGACACATGCAGCGCTTCGGCGGCGCGTGTCAGATTGCCTTCCTTGGCCACTGCCCAGAAGTAATGCAAATGATGGAAGTTCAGTCGGCGCATTATTCGTTCTTCTAAAGTAAACAATAGATTCTTATCTATCTATTTTTAATAATTCAAGCACTCCTCGACACTTGCGCCATTAAACCATCGCGGAGACTGCCCCATGCCCAGCCTGTTTTTTCCCCTAGCCCAGTTGCTGCCCTGGGTGTATATCCTGGCGCTGCTGCCGGTGGCCCTTGTGCGTACGCCAAAGGGACTCTGGTGGCCGGCCCGTTTGGCCGGTTGCCTTGGTCTGGGACTGGCGGCGGGTGCCTGGTTGCAGGCGGCCCTCGATGGGCATGGCAACGATCGGCTCGGCTTGGCGATGGTCGGTCTGGTCGGCCTGCTAGCGCTGGTGATCATCGACTATTCTTGGCGCTATCTGGAGGGTGAGCCAGGACAGCGGCGTTATGTACTGGCCTTGCTCGGTACCTTGGCAGCCGTGGCTACGGTGGTGACCAGCTCCGATCTGTTCCTACTGGTCGGGGCCTGGATACTCTCCAGCCCGTGCCTGCACTTACTGCTCACATTCTACCGCGACCGCCCGCAGGCCCTGGTGGTGGCACACAAAAAGTTTCTCGCCAGCCGCCTGGCCGATGTGTGCCTGCTGCTGGCCACCGTGCTCCTGGTGCGCGCCGGCGGCGACAGCAGCATCGCGATGATTCTCGATGCGGTGAACGCACGCCTGCAGTCCAACGGCCAGCTCGGCTGGGACCTGCAGCTGGCCGCGTTGCTGCTGGCTCTGGCGGTCATCCTCAAGTCGGCGCAACTGCCGGTGCATGGCTGGCTGATTCAAGTGATGGAGGCGCCGACACCGGTATCGGCGCTGCTGCACGCGGGGCTGGTCAATCTGGGTGGATTTTTACTGCTGCGCTTCGCGCCGCTGTTTTCCGCCGCCGTGCCGGCGCAGAGCCTGCTGGTGCTGGTCGGCGGACTGACGGCTGTAGTCGCCGCTTTGGTCATTATGACGCGCATCAGCATCAAGGTGCGACTGGCCTGGTCGACCTGCGCACAGATGGGCCTGATGCTGCTGGAGTGTGGTCTGGGGCTCTATGAGCTGGCCCTGGTACACCTGCTGGCGCACTCGTTCTACAAGGCCCATGCCTTCCTGGCTGCCGGAGAGACCGTGGCACTGGCGCGTCGACATGCCTTGCACCCCCACGCTCTGATGCCCAGCCTGGGCAGCCTGTTGCTGGCCCTGCTGCTGGCCGGCCTGGCGCTGACGCTGTTGCAGGGGCTGTGGACTTGGCTGGTACCAACCTACGAGTTGCCCCTGGCGGCCCTGGCGATCCTGGCCATCGGCCTGGCCCCCTGGTGCCTGCGTCAGGGCCACGTGCTGCATGGAATGGTGGTGTTCGCTCTACTTCTAGGCGCCTACCTGATCTGGCATCAGGCGGCGGCCTGGATATTGGACTACCCGCACGCAGAAGCGCCCCTGCCGCTGACCTGGCTGGCAGTGCTGCTGTTCCTCGGGCTCTACGTGCTGCAGGCCGTGATCCTGGCCCGCCCCAAGGGAGTACTGGCGCAACGCCTATATCCGCTGGCCTTTGCCGGCTTCTACTTGGATGAGCACTTCACCCGTCTGACCTTCCGCCTGTGGCCGGTTCGCCCGCTCCGGGTTTCGACCTTCGCGACTGGAGACCGTACATGACTGCGCTCGAACATTTAGTCAGCCTCGACCGGGATGCTCTGCATGCGTCAGCGCTGCAGGCCTGTGCACGCATCGCGCCGACCTGGCCGCTGGATCGCATGATCGCAGTCAACCCGCTGTGGGAGCGTCGCGAGCAACCCTGGCATGAGGTCGCACAACAGCTCTGGCTGCGCGCTGGCAGTCGCCTGACCCTGAGCACCGAGGACTACCGGCAGGCCTGGCAAGAGGGCAGCATCGCTGAGCGTCACCTGCATCAGGCCCTGACCGAGCAGGGTGTGTCCTGGACCAGCGAGCATCTGCTGCAGGCTCTGGATGCGAAGCAGGAGCCAAACGGGGGGCTGCCACTGCTGGAAGACCTGGCCGAGCCTGGTATCCCGCAGCCGGGCTGGCCGGTGCTTATCACCCAGCAGATCGGCCAGTGCTGCGCTGCCTGGTTCGACCGCGAACAGGCCGACTGGCGCCCGGATGACAGCGCCGGTCTGTACCAGGCCTGGCGCAGCAGCATGTTGGCGGACGGAGGGCTCAGCGTACTGAGTGCCTGTCGCGACCTGGACGGACGCATCGCCGAGCTGCCGTTGCAGCCGCAGGTGGCGCTGGAGGCGGCGGTGCAGCGCCTGGGGCTGACAGCCGATGACTGGGCCCCCTGGTTCGACTGCCTGCTGCTGCGCAGCCTGGGCTGGGCTTCCTGGTGTGCCTACCAGCGCTGGCAGGCGCGCCAGCAGGGCGAGGATGACCAAACGATGCTGGAGCTGCTGGCCATCCGTGCGGCCTGGGAGTGGCTGGTAGACGATCGTCAGCGCGACTCGCAGAGCCGCTGGCAGCGCTGGCGTTCGGCCTGGCAGCGCCTGCTTCAGCAGCCGCCGTCGGCCGACTGGCAAGCCCTGCAGCTGTGGCAGCGGGCCGACGAGTTGGCCTGGCAGGAGCAGTTGCAAGGGCTATTGTGCCGAGCCAAACCGGCGGCAGCGCCAAAGGCGCGGCTGGCCAAGCTGTTCTTCTGTATTGATGTGCGCTCCGAGCCCCTGCGCCGCGCCCTGGAACAGGTCTGTCCCGAGCTCGATACAGGCGGTTTCGCCGGCTTCTTCGGCCTGCCCATCGCCTACACGCCGCTGGGCACCACCGCCACCCGCCCGCAGTTGCCGGGCCTGCTGGCACCGCAGCTGCAGGTCAGCGACAGCAGCGGCGATGCTGAGCAGGATCATCAACTGGTTCGACTGCGGCAAGACCGGCTGGCACGCCAGGGTCGCTGGCGCCTGTTTGAACGTCTGCCGGCCTCGACCTTCACCCTTGTCGAGAGTGTCGGTCTGGGCTATGCCGGGGCTCTGCTCGGGCGCACCTGCGGTCTGCTCGGGAGGGCTGAGGAGGCGCACCGCAGTGCCTGGCGCCTCGCCGAGTGGCAGCAACTGCAACCGCTGCTGCCGGCCATGCCGCTGGCGCAGAAGGTCGACCTAGCCGAGCGCATCCTGCAGGCCATGGGGTTGAGGGGGCCTATGCCTGCGCTGCTGGTGCTGCTTGGGCACGGCAGTCAGAGCGCCAACAACCCCCAGGCGGCTGGGCTCGACTGCGGCGCCTGCTGCGGCCAGAGTGGCGAGATCAATACGCGCCTGCTGGCCGGGCTGCTCAATGAGGTCGAGGTGCGTGCCGAGTTGTGCAAGCGCGGGCATGATTTGCCGGCGCACTGCCACGTCCTGGCCGGTCTGCACAACACCAGCACCGATGAGGTGCAGGTGTTCGCCCACGAGGCTGTTCCGGCCACTCTGCAGCCAAGCTGGCAGCGCGTGCGTCAGGCACTGGATGAGGCCGCTGCCCGGGTGCGCCGCGAACGGGCGGCCAAGCTGGGACTGGCCCCGGTACAGGAGCAGCCCGGCAAACTGCTCAATCTGCTGCGCCGGCGAGCCCGGGACTGGGCCCAGACCCGGCCCGAATGGGGCCTAGCCGGCAATGCGGCCTTCATCGCCGCGCCGCGCTCGCGCACCCGGGGCGTGGACCTGCAGGGCCGGGCCTTCCTGCATGACTATGACTGGCGGCAGGATGGCGAGGGGCGGCTGCTAGAGTTGATCATGACCGCGCCCATGGTGGTGGCGCATTGGATCAACCTGCAATACTTCACCTCGACCACCGACAACCTGCGCTTCGGCAGCGGCAACAAGCTGCTGCACAACGTGGTGGGTGGGCACATCGGCGTGTTCGAGGGCAACGGCGGCGATCTGCGCATCGGCCTGGCCCGTCAGTCGCTGCACGATGGCCGGCAGTGGATGCATCGCCCTCTGCGCTTGCATGTGGTGATCGATGCGCCGCAGTCCATGATCGATCGGGTGATCGCAACGCACGCGGTAGTGCGGGATCTGGTTCACCATGGCTGGCTTCATCTGCTGCGCCTCGACGGTCAGCCGGCTCAACTGGAGCGGCGTACGGTCGAGGGCTGGCAACCTCTGGAAGGTGACTAAGCTGCGCAGGCCGTCTCTATCGGGAGCGGGATTGCGGCCAGGCTGACGGGGAAAACGCGTCGGCGAACCGGGGGACAGAGAACACAGATAAACGCAAAGGCCGTCTGAGGGCCCAGTCTGCTCTTGCGCTCTAGAACCCGGCGAGCGGGCTAGAAATAAACCCTCGACTTTCTTATCCATCGAGCCTTCCTGGTCATGGTAGATGACTCGGCCGTGGTTTTCGGAGGTCCGGGTCAGCAGTATCTCTTGGGTAATCACGGGCGCGACTACGCCTTGGACTCCACGGCGCTGGTCAGCGGGTAGCGGCTAAACGTGCGAAAACATACCAGCGGATCTGGATACTGGCGCGCTGATACGGGCTCAGGTGCGCGAGCAAACGCTCGTCGTCCTGCCGTGCAGCTCTACCACTGGACTTGGCTCCGCGCCGCACAAGTCGACGACCTCGATACCCAAGATATGGTTGCACTGCCAGATATCCAGCTCAGTCCAGTTCGACAGGAGAAATATCGTGATCGTTTTCTAGCCGGCCCTTTAGATCACTGAGCGGGAGCCATGAATCATAAAGGTTCGCAGACACGAGTCTTCTCGCTTGCTGATGCTAGTAATGTTGGCCTTCCACCTCTGGAATGCTAACGAGTTACGAGGCCTAACCAGGCAGCTAATTGCCGCCCGTTTTTAAAGTTCTCCGCATCTCGATAGAGCGACTACTGGCCTAGTAGTGAGCACTACAAGCTTCCATGCCGATCAGGTAGCGCGGTAAGTTGGCAAAATATACTGCCACCTGATCGCGTTTCAGTTCCTTGCGCAATAGGGGCCTGCCTCACTCGTTTATGCCATGAATCTGGAACACATTTTTGGCTAAGTCGATACTAACAATTCTGATTTCCAGAGCTGACTACCCCTTCGTGCGAGTGGATGGTGACACGACTCACTCTGGTACGCGATCCGATTATGGGCGGGGGCGTCCATACCAAGGCCTATGAAGTTTTTTCCAGTTCGGTTGGAGGCAAGCATAAGCGAGCGCATATCGAAACTATGGGGCCTTTGATGAATTGCTGGAGTGGCTTCCGACCCTGTACTGCCGGCGCGTATCAGCATCCTGAATGCCAAGCTGGCGTCCGCCCGAGGACAGCTATTAGCACTTAGGCATTTTGCTAACACCACCACTGTTCTGCGTTTGGATGGATAGGTCGAGGTAACTGCTGATGGGCATAGCCGGCCGGATATCCCCATGATCCCATGCAAGAGGCTAGCAGAGGCAGCCGCAGGATAATTTTGCAAAACTTGTACATCTGGCGCATTCTGTACAACTAAAATCTTTACATCGGCCAACGGGAATACGTCATGGAATTAGTCAGTTTCGGGTCCAACGACATTGAAAACACCCTCGCTAGGATGACCACCGGGCAACTCGATAAAGTGGCGTTTGGCGCCATTCAGCTCGATGCCTCTGGCAAAATCCTGCAGTACAACGCCGCTGAAGGTGACATAACGGGTCGTAAGCCGAGTGAGGTGATTGGCAAGAGCTTTTTCCGTGATGTGGCTCCTTGCACCAATCGCCCGGAGTTTCAGGGCCGTTTCGCCGATGGTGTCAAAAGTGGCAACCTCAACACGATGTTCGAATATGTATTCGACTATCAAATGAAGCCCACCAAAGTAAAAGTGCACATGAAGAAGGCCCTGATCGACGACACCTACTGGGTATTCGTCAAGCGCCTCTGATTGAACTCCCCATGCCTAACCAGCCCGCAGAGATCAGCTTGAACCGACTTGAACTGGATAAAGCCAGCATTCTGGCCGTTATCGTGTCGTTACTCGCTGATGAACTCAAATCCCTGCGCTACCTGTCTGTACACCATATAGGTAGCGAACGCTGGGATGCCTCTACCCTGATCGGTGACGTGCATGAAACCTGTGAGTCTGATCAGTACCCGATCGCCATAGGTGCTGATTCCCTGGAGCTGCTCAGCCTGGCGACCCGCGTCGCCACCTTCTTCAACATCTACGACAGCGGTCTTGAAGATTACCTACTGCGCTTCAAGACCATTGGCGAATGGGCAGAGCTGGTCGTGAACGCGCGTCTACGCGGATCTGAGAACCTCACCTTTGCCACATCCGGCAGCACGGGTACGCCCAAACAATGCCCGCAGAAGTGGGATGTCTTGGTCAGCGAGGCACAGTTTTTTGCGAAGTACCTAGGTCCAGACTCCGAGCAGCCAGCGCAGCGCATTATCGCGCTCAGCCCATGCCACCACATTTACGGCTTCATCTTCAGCGTACTGCTGCCCTTGCAACTGCAACTGCCGGTTATTCGGGGCCCACAGGCATTGGCACTGATCAACCAACGCAAGATGCAGGCAGGCGATCTGCTGATCGGCTTTCCGTTTATCTGGGGGCAACTGACTCGCCAGGGCGCCTGCTTTGCAGAAGGGATTACCGCCATCACCTCTACCGGTCCATGTGATCCAAGGCTAATTCGCCAACTGCGCCAGCAAGGCCTGGAGCGCATGATCGAGGTCTACGGCTCAAGCGAGACCGGCGGGATCGGCATGCGCGGCGACCCCGAGTCGCCCTTCAAACTGCTTCCGCGATGGCAGCGCGGCAGTCACGCTGACTCCTTGAGCGAATGCGTCAGCGGCTCAGATTATGAGCTAAACGACCAACTGCAGTGGCTGGATCAGGCTTATTTCCGGCCGATAGGCCGTCGAGACAAGGCGGTAAAGGTAGGCGGGATCAATGTGTTTCCAGCCAGCATCAGCGAGCGCCTGCAAAGCCTACCGGAGGTCGCGGCGGCGGCTGTTCGGCTTATGTCGCCACTTGAAGGCGAACGCCTGAAAGCCTTTATCGTGCCCGCAGAGGGCCAGGATGACGAAGTAGCCCTTAAGGCACTTCTGCAGGCATGGTGCACGTGCAATTTGACAGTGGCTGAGCGCCCCAAAGCCTTTACATTCGGTTCAAAACTGCCGCGCAGCGCATTAGGCAAGGAAAGCGACTGGCCTTTATAGGACTATGCCTCATCTGGCTCAGCGCAAAGTAGGCAAGCTAAAAGTTGTCTGTTGACGCCGACGCTGAATTGATCAAGTTGCCGAGATATCGCTGACCCAGTCTGTACCTCGCGAACCTTTGCTTTTGCTGAATTTGTGCAGATTTGGAGGCGGATCAGTCTTGCGTCAGCACGTGGGTCAATTCGGCGGCGGTGTCAACACGATGGCCGCCACGCGCGGCATTTGGCGTTCACAGAGCACGTCGACGATTCGCTTCACATGTTCGTGGTTTTGGCCTTGCGGCACCGAGCGACGAACACTGGTGCGCCGCATTCCCAATGCCATACTCGGACTCGGCACCTTCACCGACTGATCGCCGCGAAGTGCCGCCATAGTCCGGTTCACGCTGGACAACCGATTTTGCGCGGTCGCGAGGCCGATAGCGCCTTGTTCAACTTGTTGGCGCAGATGCTCTGCGTAGTCCAGCAAGGTCTGCCGATCTATGTGTCGCGCATCGTTAAACCCCGGCCCATCCTCCGAACGACACCAGCGGATAAACGCCTGCCAGCGATCACTGTGCGCCTTGACCGTGGCGTAATGCCCGCCGCCAAAAAAGTCGCGCAAGGCTTGCGGTCCGGCATAACTCAGTTGTCTGCCATAGCCAAAATTTCGTCCACCTCGTCTACCCACCAATGCCATGATCAAACTCCTCTCGAAGCCATCAGCTGCGGGGGGTGTCCGCTGACGCGGGACAGGCGGCTCCTTCCGGCCGAGAATCGCATGCCGGGAGCTTGGGCATCTATGAGCTGGCCTCCTGAACACTTGCGCAGATAAGCATTCGTGTCGCACTCAGAGATATTTTTTGAACGTCGCCGCTGTGATGGCCATGGCCACCCCGAGCATCACGGCGCACGGCAGAAATACCGCCATCGGGTTAAGCGAAAAGGGTAGGGACAGGTAAAGGATCCAGGGCACGATCAGCAATGGGATGATCGCTCGCTTGGCCCGGTGATAGACAAAGCTGCTTTCTCGCCCGGCTCCAAATTTTCGCAGGTCGCGGCGCATCAGGCCATCGATAAAACCGGTGAACATGGCCAGCAGAAACAGAGGAATCGCCAAGGCCAAGATGGTCAGACGCACCACAAAGGTGAAGCTGACATACACCGCCGCCAGGACGAAGTCCTCAATGCTCACATACAGCTGATTGATCCCGCTCCAGAAACCCTTGCCCTGGCTCGACACCCGCGCCTGCTGGGCAAAGTCTGCAAAACCGGTCTTGACCAACAACCAGTGGTTGAGGAAATCCATCCACTGGATAATCGTCTGCCCTGGTTGTTGGAGGATCAGTGAGGATTTGAAGTGCTCACTGAGCCAGCCCAGTTCGCTGCTCAGCATTGCCTGACTGTGTCGCCAGCCTTGATCACCCCAGAACAGCAGCAGACCGGCAAACTCGATCAGGATCGAGAACAACAACGAGGCGATCAGCAAACCGATAATGCGCAGGAACAGGCCAATCGCCGACACGATCAGCCCTGGGCGCTGGATCGGTTGCGGTGGAGGGGGCTGAACTGAAGTCATCCTTCTTGACTCCGCGAGGCGCACTGCCGGGGCGGCATTGTCACGGCACCTGCTGAGTGGGCGCACTTGAATCCACAGCTGAGGAGGAGCGGGGTGGCGTGGCGCGCTCTGGATCGAAGTCGAGCGTCGGACCGCCACCGCTTGCACTCCACCAGTGCCCCGCCTGCTCGTTATAGCTGGCGCGCATCCGCTGAGTCAGTTCCTGCAAATCCTTGGGCATGGCGTCGTCGGGCGAAGGCTTGGGCAGTGGCATGCGGACTTTCCAGAGCTGTCCGCCCACTTGGAAGGAGAACATTTGACCCTTGGGTAAGCTGACGATATGGGCCGGCTCGATCAGCGGCACGCTGGTGCTGCTGACCCGGTCTTGGGAGGACGAGGTGAAGTCTGTGGTGGCCTCCGGGTCGGACGTGTCGGTGGCGCCCGAGACCAAGGTTTTGGTCAGCACGTTGATCTTCGGCAACTGTTGGGTGAGCAGCTCAGCGGTGGCGGTTTCGCGTACTCGGAGCATCTGCAGGGTGTTGAAGTTTCCGATGACCTGGCCGGCTTTGGCGCGGTTACCGATACGTGCCTCGATATCGCTGAGGGTTTGGGTGTAGGCCGTCACCTGAATGCCTGCGCCACCGCCCTTGTTGATCAGCGGAATGAATTCATCGCCCATCAACTCGTTGAACTCGTCGGCGTGCAGGTTGATCGGTAGTTTGTCGGCGCTGCTGTCCGTGGTAGGCAAGCCATGGTCGATACCATGCTTGTAGATATGCCCGGCCACCGAGACCAGGTCGGCGAACATGGAGTTGCCCACCGCCGCGGCGACCTCGGCATCGGTTAGGGCATCCAAACCGACATAGACGATCCCGCGTTTGCGGATGATCTGCATCCAGTCGAAGATCGGTCGCGGATCCTCCAGGTCGGTGTAATTGGGGGCCAGCAACTGCGCAGTCTTACCGGTGGTGAGCTTCTCCAGTAGTGGCAGCAGTGAGGCGACGATTTTGTCGAAGTAGGTGCGGTCGTAACGCACCGCCGAGCGCAATCCATCCAGCACCGGGTCAAAGACCCGTTTCGCCGCCAGGTATTGTTCGATGGCCACCACGCGTTTTTCGCGTCCGACCATATGCCGAGGAATGTTCTTCTCGTTGAGTTTGCCTTCGAGTTGGACAATGACCTCCCAGGCCTGCGGGTCAGTCTTGGCGAAAAACTGCTGGGCGTACTCGATAAACAGCGCATCGATGTTGACCACATGCCGTTGGATTTGCAGGTAATCCGGGCGCCGGCCCAGCTCGATCAGGGCTCGGGCGATGATGTTGACGAAACGCCAGGCAAACTCGCGAAAGGCGGCAGAGTTGCCTTCACCGCTGAGTTGCCCGGCAATGCGCGAGGCCACCTCCGAGATACGCCCGAAGCGTCCTACGGCGTTGTAGCGGGCCGAAATCTCTGGCCAACCCAGATGGAATACATAGAATTCCTTATCCCGGCCGGCCCGTTTGGCCTCCACGTACATGCGTTTGAGCAGGTCGGCATCGCCTTTGGGGTCGAACACGATCACCACCTCAGGTTTGACGCGGTGGATGTCCTGGGTGATGTACACCTCGGCCAGGCGTGTCTTGCCCACACGGGTGGTACCCAGCACTAGGGTATGTCCGACCCGTTCGCCCAGTGGCAGACTGACTTCCATCTCATTCGGCTCAACACCATGCAGCAGCGGTGAACCGCCTACAGGGGGCAACGGCCGTAGCGGATTGAAGGTGCTGTCCCACGCGGTGATTCGTGCCAGGGCCGACAGTGGAAACGGCGCATGCTCCAGGTGCCGCTCGAGACCGCGGGCCAGGCGGTAGCGGGTCGGCGGATCGACATAACAGGCCACGGCCGGGTCCTGGGCCTCGACCAGGCGCTGGGTGTGCAGGCGAGTCCAGCGAAAGCCGCGGCCCATGAACAAGCGCTGGCGGCTCACGGGGATCTGCCGACTGGTCAGTTCGTAGCGGGGCAAGCGACGGATATTGCGCCGATAGCGCAGCACGTCCCAGGCTTGGCGCAGTCGAATGAAACCAAACAAGGCATAGGCCAACGCCGCAACCAGGCCAATTTCGGGGGACAGCGCCACGGCCCAAGGTGAATACAGGCACAGCGCGGCGGCCGCGATGCAGATCGCTACGGTGTAAAGCTCCACCGCCGGCCGGAGCTTGGATTCCATCGCATGCTCGGCCATGGTCGTGGCTCACTGTTCCAGTGCCGTGGCGGTGATCAAGACAGGGTAGTGCTCGATCTGCAAGCGGATGGCGATCTCGTTTCCGTTGACCGGGAGGATGGTGAGGCCCGGCGCCACTGCTCGAATCCGGGCCAAACTTTCGGAATCCGCGACTTCCACGGCCAGGCCGGCCGCGCCCATATCGCGCAACCCAGCCGCGTGTTGACGCAGCCAGGTCAGTGATTGAGGATCGCCGCCGACGAGGAAGAAAGGGTGTAGGCCTGGCATGTTCATATTTCGTGGCGTGATCGGGCCAGGACTCAAGTAGTGACTGCGGACTGGCAGTATCCACGCCGCATCGGTAACCCTGGACAGATCGGCATGCATGGCCCGATCAGTCTGAACTCGGTCACTCCTCTGAGCACCCGTTACGTGAAAATAGGGCCGGGTGACGTCTTCCGGTGAATTTCCGACCACGGTCAATTCCGCCTGGGCGAAAGATGCCCAAAGCAGGATGCAATAACAGGTGAGGGGTATGCGCTTCATGGTGGTGTGACCTCGTTGAGGGAAATCAGCAGCCGTTCGAGTTGCCGGGAAAACCACGCGCGGTAGCGCGCAGCCGGTGCACCTCCCGCTGGGCGGTGATAGCGCCCAGCGGCCAACACCCAATCACCGGTGACGGTGTGATGCTCACGCAGCAAGGCGGCGGTCACGGCTAGATTTCGATAAGGGTCGAGGGCGTCGCAGGGGCTGGAAAAATGGTGTCCTTGGTAACCCAGATTGGTTTGCCCGAGACCGACATCAATCCGCTTGGCGTCATGCTGGACGAGCGCTAGGAGTAAGGCCTGGCACGCCGCCTGGCGGGTGGCGAAGCGATAAGGGCTACTGGCGATATTCAGGGTCCAGGGCCAGGGCAGTGGTCGACCCCGGACGCGGACTCCACTCTCCTGCAAGGCAATGGCGAACAGCACCGTCGACGGGATGTCGGCGCGCTGTGCCGCCAGTTGGTAGGCGGGTGGCGGCAGTTCAGCGGCCTGAGTCGCCAGCGTCATCAGCATGAGTACCAGGCTACTCAGTGGAGGCGTTGCCATTGTCCATTCACCTGTTGGAAAGTCATAGGCAAAGGTCCTGGCGCACCGAGGCTGAACCAGTGACCCCGGTCATGGTTCAGGGTGATCTGCCGGCGTTGGACCCGGGCCGGGTCAATGCCGGCTTGACGCGCCCAGCTGCGCACACGCTCATCCTCACCTTGGCTGCCCACCAGGTAGATATCGAATGCCACATCACGGCTTTGCAGACGTTGCGCTTCGGCGGAACAGGCTGGGCATTGGTCCTCGACAAACAAGGCAGGGCGGGGCGCGACCGGTGAGCTGGTTGACGTAGGGGACGCCATGCCCTGGATGGGCAGCAGTCCGGGAAACAGCTTGGTCCAGGCCGCGGTGTAAGCGTTCTGGTAGGCCAGTTCGCGCTCGGCCCGTTTAGCCTCCAGCGTGACCTGTAATTCGGCATAGCGCTGACGTGCCTGGTCGCTCTCGGCTTCAATCCCGAGTGCGGTCAACGGGTCGAGGTTCGGGCTCCAGAAGCCACGTGGCCCAGCCTGGATGCGCTCGAAACGTGACCACTCCTGCTCGGTGAGTCCCCAGTTCGCCGCTTGCGCGGTGCGGGAGCGTGCCAAAGGCGTCGACGGCGTATCCTGAATCAATGATTGGGTCGTGACGGTATCACCGAGCGCAGAGCCTGCGGCCAGCAGCGACACGAAGCAGACGAGAGTGGCTAACGGCGCTCTGTTCATGATCGCTTCTCACGGGAGTGGCACGGTCTGATCGGGTTGA
>JTFP01003622.1_pt1 | contig 16699 bp, 23 predicted proteins | sample 235421 | NCBI WGS metagenome assembly JTFP01 (sample SAMN03067591, study PRJNA260954) | activated sludge metagenome | biome: Sludge; feature: Wastewater; isolation source: sludge from laboratory unaugmented bioreactor treating industrial wastewater | place: India:Gujarat | collected 2013-04 | reverse complement strand
AATGAACGCGGCCTGTTGCTCCTCAGGGCGCAGATGCAATTCAGCAGGCCACTGCAAACTCGGCTTTTCCATACCGCAGTTCACGTGCAGTACAGTACTAATACGTTCTTTAAATACAGTACAGGCAGCGTTCGGATTCCGAACGCTGCCGTGAATGCGGGGTTCTAGACCGGGTTCGGACTCCGAACTAGCGGTTGCACGAATCCGAACGTCGGCCATTTCACCCAGTTCGGATTCGTGCAGGGGGGCATCGGCCGCGGGTGTAGCCAAGGCGTGCTCGGCTAAACTTTCACCCAAGACATCCAGCCGGGTGGGCAGCCGTCGCTGATCAATATCGGTATCTCGCTGTATCTCCTCCAGAACGTGTTGCGCAACGATGCGAACGTTCTTGGCGGCGTGATCGAGGCAATGCCCGATCAGTTCTAAATAGTCCGGATCCAGTTCCATGGCTTCGGCAGGAGTCAGCGGCTCGTCATGCAGCACATACAGCGACCCTTGCAGGCGCCCACTGGTTGGGTTGCGTCCGCGCGCTATTAGGCTAAGCCAGCGGGTGAGCCGGAGCACGGTGAGCACCCGGGCGATGGTCTCGCGAGAGGCCGCAGGGCCATAGGGAACGGTCGACAAATAAGGCTGCAAATCTTGATAGCAGGGCGTGGCCAAGCCCTGGCCGTCCAATAACAAGCGTAACACCTGCCAGGCGTTGCGCTCGAGAGGCGTCAAGCGACTGTCCAGCAGCAGGCGACGTGGCACAGTATCGAGGGATTGGCCGCTGTACAGAAAGCCGGCCTGCAGGCCATAGGCGGAAGGTTTGGGGGAGGCTGGACGGGCAGGCCAATGATCCTCTAACTGTCGGGCGCACTGGTGCAGCACCCGTTGCCAACGGGAGGTCGTCATAGCGTTCACGGCTGTGTGCTGTGTTGCGCGATTTGCTGCCAGACCACCACCAAACTGATCTGTTGTTCTTCGGCCAGCATCATCATCGCGTCGAGTTGATCCTCGCTGCCTTCCTGCTCACGCAACTGGCACCATCGCCGCCAGAGTGCATGCTCTTGCGATTCGCTGAGGTTATGAGGACGGCCCTTACGGGTTTCGATTTTGAGCAGACGGCGGCGCATAGCGGTTTCCGAATGGGCCAAGCCGAAGCACTGGTACATGATGGTGCTGCTGGCGCCGAGTTTGAGGGCCCGGTTGATCAACCGTTCGTTCTGTTCGTCGCGATCGGCTTGCTCAATTAAGCGCCGCAGCACCGGTGAATCAATCCGGATTTCCACCCAGGACACGCTGGCATGGGCCAGGCGCGACAAGGTGGTGGGCGGTAAGGATTGCAATAGATTGAGGTCGTCTTCGCCCAAGCCTAACGCCTTGCAGCGCTGCCAGTTACCCTGACGCAGTTCATGCAACACTTGGGTCAGCATGGCCTGATTGAGCAGGTTAAAGGACTGGCTCATGGCAGTTCCTCCGGAGGGGCGAGCGAAGGCTCAAGCGTTTGATCGATCAGGCGTCGGGCTAGTCGGATAAGACGAAAGAGCTGGATAAACTGTTCGTCAGGCAGACGCTCCAAGCCCACATTTATGGCGGGGCGATCGTTCAGCGGGACCTCGTAGGCGCCAATGAGCAGTTGTCCGAACAGAGCCGCGGGCAGGTGTTGGCGATCCTCCCAATGGACCTCGTCATGCGCCCGCAACAGGGCGGTCAGCAGCAGTTGAATGCCGGTGGCCCGGGGTGAGCTCTGATCCAGCGGTTCCATCCGCAGGGCATAGCCGAGCCCGTCCAGCTGCTCGACCACGCTGTCGGCCTGTACGGCGTAACTCGCCAGGTGTCGTGCCAGGTTGAAGATGGCGAAACGTAGCTGCTCGGGGGTGTCGTGTGCGGGCTCAATGTGCCAGAGGTCGCCCACAGTGTGAAACCCATTCGCCTGGGGCCGCGTGGGGCCGACGGCAGGTTCCTCAACGTTTGACAGTGACTCGTTCATGGTCTCGCGGGCGATCAGCTCGCGGATGTCCTGAACCCGTGAAGGGGGACTGTGTGGCGCTGCTAGCGGTTCATCTATCTGTACAGACAACTGCGATGTTTTTTCTCCATCGGGAAGCCGAGAGTCAGGGGAGGAGGGGCAAGATTCAAGAGCGGGTGGGGCTGACACGGGCAGGCTCAAAGGTTGACCGATTTCGGGCAATGGGCTTACCACAATGCCAGGTTGCGGCTGCGGGCGTTGACTGGCGGTCAGCTCCAACGCCAGCATGCGATAGGACTGTCCGAGCAATTGGCTCATTCGCTCAAGGAGTTCATCCTGAACGCGCTCCACGTCAAAGCCCTCTGGCTCGGCATCGAAGCTGGCCAATGTGTCGAGCCAGAACTCGTTGAAGGCATAGGCGTTCGACGGGTAGCGGTTCCAGGTCTGCTCGGCCTGGTTGCGCAGGCTAATCAAACGCTCGACTTGATGTTTTCCCAAGCCGGCATAGAGCACTTGCGGAATGGCCGGCAGCAGGTGCTCCAGGGCGCCGAGCATCCGGCTGAGGTGCGCCTGTGAAATCGGATAACCACCTGTTGCCAGGCGGGTGGCCAGTTCGCGTTGTGGCAGCGCGGCGCCCTCCTGTTCATACATAGCCTTAAGTTTGGCGACCGCCAGCGCCCGCTCGATGAAGGTGAGCTGACCGTGCAGATCGCTTTCGGCCAAGTGGCCGAGCAGGGCGCTGACTTCATTGGTCCAGGGTTTGAACAGGCAGTGAATGCGAAAGAAACGTTCATCACGGGTTTCTTGCCACAGCTCACCCAGTATCGCCAGACGGGTATTACCACCGTTGCGGATGATGAAGGATGCATCACCGGGACGTCGGGTAATCGGGGGGGGCTGATCCAAACCACGCTCGCGGATCGAGGCCTTGAGCTCGTCGTACAGGGGGTTACGGAGAAAGCGCGGGTTGTGTTCATACGGTCGCAGCTGCTCTAGGGTCACCAGCATGGGCGTATCGACGAGAGGGTCGGCGATTTGATCCACCTCAAGGCGGTGCCCGAAGTGGCCGGTCATCAGCTTGCCGCTGATGTCCTCCTGAGTCGGCTTTTTCATTCGGCAAGCCTCACGCGTGGGGGTGATCCAAGTCATTACCGACGTGGAACCGGACGATTTCGACTGTCCCCGCGCTTTCAACGTACTGGGACAACTCGACCAGCAACTCACTCCTACTCGGACGCCCGCCTCGCAGACGAAACACCACGGTGCAGTATTCTTCGTCCAGAACATCCAGCAAAGCATGTCGGGTCGGTACGCCGGTTGGCTCAAGGGCTTGCCGCATCAGGAGGCTCCTTGCCAAGCGCTGTTGGCATGCAGGGAAGTAAAGCGGGTTTGCTCGGCGATGAACAAGACCCGCAGGAAGCCGGTCGGACCATTACGGTGCTTACCGATGATCAGTTCGGCGGTGCCGCGATCGGCGGTCTCGGGGTGGTACACCTCATCGCGGTAGACGAATAGGATCAGGTCGGCATCCTGCTCGATGGCACCCGATTCGCGCAGGTCAGCCAGTACCGGGCGCTTGTTACTGCGTTGCTCCAGGGAACGGTTGAGTTGGGAGAGGGCAATGACCGGGCAATTCAGCTCCTTGGCCAGTGCCTTGAGGCCCGCGGTGATCTCAGCGATTTCCAGATTGCGGGTCTCGCGGCCCGGGGCTCGCATCAGTTGCAGGTAATCGACCATGACCAAGGCCGGTGCGCCAAAGCGGCGAGCCGCGCGCCGGGCACGGGAGCGCAATGCCATGCAGGTCAGGGCCGGGCTGTCATCGATGATCAAGCGTTCCCCGTAGCCCTGTAGTTTGGCCGCGGCGGCCGTCAGGTGTGGCCAATCGTTGTCGCTCAGTTGGCCTTTCATGAGATTGGCCAGTGAGAGATGACCCAGAATGGCCAGCAGCCGATACACCAGCGCCCGTGCAGGCATTTCTAGGCTGTAGATCTGTACTGAAGCGCAGGGGCGAGCGGCGAGGGCGGTTTCGACAAAGTTCAGCACCAGACTGGTTTTACCCATCGACGGTCGTGCTGCGACCACCACCAGGTCGGCTGGCTGAAAGCCGGCGATCTTGAGGTCCAGCTCGACCAGGCCGCTGGGGACACCGGTGGTGATCTCGCCACTGTTAAAGTGCTGGTCGATCTCCTCGATCACACCCAGCAGGCAGTGATTTAGGTCGACGAATTCTTGCCGTTGTTGCGCCTGGCCCAGGGCGAACAACCGTTGCTCAAACAGCTCCTGGACCAATTGGCTGCTGGCTTGGGGTTCAGCGGCTTCGCGGCTGCAAGCGAACCCGAGCTGGATCAGTCGACGCAGGTGGGCCCGTTCGCGAACAATCTCAGCGTAGGTCTTGATGTTGGCCACTGAGGGCGTGTTCTTGGCCAGCTCGCCCAAGTAGGCGAGTCCACCCCATTCGGGCTGATCGGTGAGTTTTTCGGCCAGGGTCACCACGTCGAAGGGCTTATTCTGCTGCGCCAGGACCTCAATGGCCTTGAAAATCGCCCGATGCTCAGAACGAAAAAAGTCCTCGGTCATCAGCTGATCAGCCAGCAAATCCCACGTGCTGTTGTCCAGCATCAGCCCGCCGAGTACACCTTGCTCCGCTTCGAGTGAGTAGGGCGGTGTGAGGTTGTCGATGTTCATCATGGTTTCTCCGCACTGGGGCCGACCCTCGAGATGGCGGCCTGCCATTCGGGGAACAGTTCAATGGCCAGGGCTTGCAGGGTTTGCAGAGCGGAGGGCGAGCGTCGACCGCTCGGGCTATGTGTGTCCACCCGGTGAACCGGAAGGCCCAACGAAGCGGCATTGACGTAGGCCACCCGATTGGGGATCACGGTGTTCAGCACGGCAATTGAGCTGGCGGCTGGGAAGCTGTCGCGCAATCCGCGCACGATCATCCGTGCATCCAGCCTGACCAAGTCCACCTGGTTCAACAGCAGGCGCAATGGCGGCACGGCAATCCCCAGGTGGCGAAAGGGCTCCAGATCGCCGAGGAGTTTTAGTGTGCCGCGGTTCAGTTCACGTGCGGCGAGCATTTCCGGGTTGATCGGGGAGAGCACCAGGTCAGAGGCGAGGATCGCCATCTCCAACAGCACGCTCCGCGCGCCCTGCGTGTCAATCAGCAGCAGATCATACTGATCGCGAAAGCCATCCAGCAGGTGTCGTAGGCGCAGGCGGCCATCTGGGGCATGCAGTAATAGCGTGTTGAGTTGCCCCCGATGGTCGTTGGAAAGAATCAGGTCGAGGTTATCCAGTCTGGTGTGGGAAACGATCTGTGGGGGATCGGTCAGGCTGAGTGCGATCAGCTCATAGGCGCCCGCCGGGGCGACATGCTCCAGCGGGTAATAACTGGACAGCGTGGGCTGGCTGTCCAGATCCAGCAACAGCACGCGCAGACTGGCATCGGCCAGGAGACCACCGAGATTGGCGGTCACCGTGGTCTTGCCAACACCCCCCTTGGTGGAAATCACCGACACCACGCGCATGCTCATTGCTCCTGCGGCGTCAGCCGTTCGGTAATCCAGCGCTCGATCTCCACCGAGTCCCAGCCCACTGCGCGTAGACCAATGCGTTTGGCTTGAGGGAAGCGGCCCTCCTTCATCAGGTTGTAGATGTGCGCCCGTTTAAACCCGGTTTTGCGTTCCACTTCATCGCGGCGCATGATGTGGCGTTCGGCCGGTGGTTGATGACTGTCAGCGTGTGGGATGGATGAACTGGACATGCTGGTCACTCCTGGCGCCGCTTGGCGCGTGATGGGATGTGACCTGAATTGAATAGCAGAAAAGCGAGAGTGTCATTGCACTGCAATGGAGGGCATTGCAGTGCAATGCTGTTTCGCTTAAGTGGTTTTTTTGAGGGCGCGATTGGCTGCGGCGAATTTTGCGTCCAGCGTTCGTTTGCTAAGACCGGGAATGTCTTTAAAACGCGCGGTTATGGCATCGACGATCGCGGCTTGATTTTCGAGCACGGACATGGGTTTGCCGGCAGGTGACACGTCCAGGATGGTGTAGTTCAGAGCGCCAATGATCTGCAGAAGGGTGTGTTCGCTGCGCTCGCTAAGCGGCCTCTGCTCCAGCGCTACTGCTTGTCGTTCAGCCGCTTGGCGTTGCAACTTAGTGCATTCTTGCACGAGGGCATCACGCTCGGCGTGGAGGGAAAGGTAAGCTGCCGGGTTGATGTTTTCATGGGTGTCATTGTCTGAACCGAAGAGAAATTCAGGTCGTTGATCGGGGTAGTGACGTTGCATCCAGAGGCGTAAGTCAGCATGGCGCACCGTTAACGAAACAGACTCCAGTGGTGTTCCCATCGGCACTGAAACACCGAAGTGGCCATAGGGCAACTCCCCGTTACGCATCGCATCATAAAGTCTTTCAAGATTGGCCTGAAGGCAGGGCCATTGGGGGAATAAGCTCCCGAGCCTCTTCGGGCAGTACCAGTCGGCTTTTACTATTTCGGCCTCGTATTGCACGAGCTCGCACCATCGCAAGGCGGCATCGATTGGTCGATAGAAGGTTTTAGCTAGCGGATTGAAATTGTCGGCGTGCATGTACGGATGGACCTCCATTTCTATGGATGGGCCTCCCGTGGAACATCCTGCATCGCTCACCGCAAGGAACTGCTGGCAGTGGTTGCTTAATCGGATTTTAAATTCGGTGAGGCCATTCCATTTGTCTACGACCCTACGTGGTTGGCTTTAACCTTCATCCTACGTATTTCCTTGGTTCTCACAGCAGGTCTCTGCGTGCCCGATCGGGTCCGGAAAGGCAGATGTTTTACCTGTCGATGCCATGGCATCCTCTGTGACGATAGCCGGTTTCAGGTTGAGTTCAATTCGTGAGCCGCGATTCATAGGGGGCGACAGCTTCGTAACTGTTCAGACTCATGGTTGGGTCATCGTCACGTGGATTAGGTTGCTGGCTGCTAAATTCGGACTATCTCAATCTGTTGGAGCATTTTGCCTAGTCGCTTACGCCATCGCTGTATTTGCACTGCTTCTATTGCCCGATACCAAGGGGGGCGGCTTGATGAAATCGACATGGTTGAGATTGAAACCGATCCATTGCTGCAACCATTGTCCGGCCAACGCACTTGACGGAAGTTCAAATGATTACAATCGTCCATCTGCTGGCTAAACCTCAAAACATGAGCGATGCGGTCGTTAATCAAGAGTGCGTGCGTCACTTCGAAATGAGTGAGGGTATTCCCGATCTGCATAAATATGAAGTCAGGCTTGTGTCAGACAACCCAAGTGACATCCACGTAACCTATTTTGAGGTGCCGCCCTTGCAGGCTATTGGGGAATGCTGGTTTCGCGATCAGTCCTATGAGCTTTATAGAGAAGCCGAAAAAAGTCTCGAACAGGTCGGAGATATAACCACGTACGCCATCTGGTGTACTCAGGTCATCGCCAGGCTCGGCCGGTTTGTTTTCTGTGAGCATGGGGCGTCCTTGGGCGGGTCATGCCCGGGCTGGCGTGAAGTGAGTTTGTGGGCTATTGGTTGATGGTCCGGCATAAGGCCGGATCAAGGAGCGATTTATGAGTGAAGTTTGGCCTTCTTACGTCTACTCCTATCGAGAGGAAAATTTGCTCATCTCTTTTTCGGTGAGGGGGAATTACCAGAGGATCTTCATCTCTCCTGACCAGCAGCCCGATAGGCCTACTGATAGCCAGCTGGTTGTGTACGATGTGATTTTCGGAAGCTGGCCGACGTATGAAGAGGCGCTTCACTCGGGAATAAAGGCGGCCGAGAAGTTCGTCGACGATCACTGGGCGATTTGAATTTCAATATGCGAGGGAGAGTCACTGCGACATCTCCTTCGCCTGCTTATTCGACCAGGCCAGCAAATCCGCAATGACGTTCTTCTTGAACATGCTGCGCTGGCGGTAATAGTCCACAGCGTGGCGGGACACGGAGAAGCAAATCCCCTCTTTGAATACCTGCTTCACCAGCTCGTCGTGTATGTTCTTCTCGATGAATTCATGAGGTGTCATAGCGGCACCCATTCGTTCACGTCGTTGGGGTGATCGCGCCATTCGTCAAGCTTGAATACCAGAGTGCCGGGAGTGCACAGCCATGCCCTGGTAATCGGTCCGCCAGTTAGGCTGTAACCCGATTTGATAGCCCGCAGGACGCGCCGGCGGATGCGCGGGCACGACAGATCAATCCGCTTGATGGGGGGTAGACATTGAGTGCCTCCAGGTGCGCGCCTGCCTCGCCGGCTGGCGTGATTCGTTGAAGTGGCGTATTGGTTAAGGCGAGATATGGAATCGGGCCGAGGATGCCTCAATGATTGACGAGCATAAAAAAATAATTGGAATTCCAGAGGGCCATAAGCTAGTCCGCAATGACTTTGAATGGTTGGGACCGGATAGCGAGAAAGATACCGAAGTGCACTATTACGAAGAGCTCAATGCTTTAGGCAAACCAGTGAGGAAGTACGAGGTTTCTGTGGTCACATCAATGCGTCCTCCATACGGAACCAGAACGCACATCTCCATAGCTGGCTGAGCAAATGTTGCCGGACGCCTTCGCGCGTCTTCTAGTTGGTATTCGGGGGCAGTAGCTGAGGGCGGGTTAGGCGAAGATATCGAGCTGAGCTGCCTGATACTCACTCTGGCCCGAGGCAGGCGCTCCAGCTCCTGCCGCGCAGCTTCAATCTCTCCAGTGTGCTGGCCTCGTTCACTATCGATGCTCTCCGCCGATCTGTCTGGACGGCGAATCGTCCGTACTCCGCGCGGCTCACGCTCAACGGCGTAACCAAGACGCCGCCATAGCCCATTGGGGCTTTCGAATTGTGGGGGTCGAGGTTATCCCCAGTCAGGCGCCGCCCTCCATCCAGAGCGCAGCGTTGCGGTAGGTGTTAGGCGGCGGCATGCATCAGCTGATCGGCAGGCCTTCGGAGCGGCCGGTGAAGCGCCGGAATTTGTTCAGGGTCTTCTTGTCAGCGGGAATGGTCGATGACCGTCCACACCTTCTTGGCAGTCGATGAAGTCTCGGAAGTAGTCGTTTGCCTTCCGACCATTCTTGCCCTTGATGAACGAGATTTACTGTCGCGACCGTTGGTTGCTCTTCCACTCGCTGAGGTTGATGCGTGCGGCCAAATGGATGTGATCCAGTTCCAGGCGCCGGACGGGCTTCAGTGTGAGGTCGTCGGTCATGATCACGGCTTCGGACTCCTGCAACAGAGCAATGACCAGTTAATCGGTCATGCCTTGCAGGTAGTGACAGAAGAGAGCGTTCCCGCCTATCGACAGGTTGGACTCTTCCATGAGCCTGGTCAGATGCTCGACGGCGACATTGCTGAGCATCGTGAAGCGTCCTATGCCGGCCATGTACTTACCGAGCCAGCCACTGGATGGGAAAGCACCGCATTCCGCATGGAAGAAGCCCCAAGCTTTGCCGGCCTTGGCGTTATAGCTTTCATTGAACTGGTTGACCAGTTCGTCGCGAGCTTGGTTCTCTGCCAGCTCGCTGACACTGCAATGCAGAATCGCTGGCCTGCCGTCGGGCTTCTTGTCGATCTTGTGGATGATGCTGTGGAGAACAGGCATTGCGCTTACCTCGGGTAGGCGCCGCCCTCCGTGACCGGATGTGACAGTGAGTAGTGGCATTTTGGGTATATGTGGAGTATTTCTGTCCTCCCGGTATTGAGCCGGAAGGAGGAAATGCGGATGATTACTGATCGAGAAGTTGCGCTTGAGCAAGCGTTGGTAGCCATCATTGGGGCGGCCATTGCCAGTGGGCTCGATGTAAAAACTCTGCTGGATAATGCGGCAGCGGGCTTGTTGGGTAACGCACCATACCTCTGCGTAGGGCACCCGCATGTATCAAATGCAATTCAAGTGATGAGCAAAGCTCATGAGATGGCGTTGGCCGCTGCAAGAGCGTAATTGCTCAAGCGAGATTATTCATCGCGGTAGATGCGCAGGGCTTCGCGGTTTTAGGCGAGCTCAAGCTTTCGCGCCACGGTCTCGGGTACTACCTATTTTTGTTGCGGTGGTGGTAGCAGGAAGCAAAGGGCGTGCTCACGCCGGACTTCGTGAAGGGGAGGGATTATCAACCTCATCGCCGCGCTTTGATCGTTTGCGCCAGCCCATTTCACCAAGTCATCCAGTGCTGCCAAGGTTACAGGCCAGGCACCAGACCTAATCGGCGCACTGTCTGAAATGCGCGCGACGTTTTGACAATCTTCGATTTTGTGGCCCGGGCCAACAAACCTCACAACACTTTCCGGGCCCAGGTCTTGGACATGATGAATCATCAATGTCAGCGCGTCGCCCTGCTCAGTGATCCCGACCCACTACATCAGTTCGGCCAGCCCCAGCTTCCGGGCGGCAGGTGAATTGATGATCTTCTCAATGCGCAGGCCGACCAGTTCGTAATCCATAGGCTGGGCAGGGGTTGCAAGCGCCTTATTTGGCTTGGTCATGACTCTATTCTCGCTAAGCTGGTTGCCGGCGTAACCTCTAATTCAGTCGCGATACGACGCTGGGTAATGCGCCCCCCCCTTGGCCTGTATGTAGTGTTTTGCTAGAATCGCGCGAAGGGCAAAACACTTATCTTCTTCCCATATCCACAAGGCACGACCAGACATAAAGGCCACTCAAACACTGTTCCGTGCCGTCCTGGCTTGATTTCGAAAAAACTTTCCGTCTTCCCGCCTTTCAGCACAAGCAGTCAGCCGACCCCGCTACGTCGCTCTGCAATAGCAACTCTCAGCACTATTACAGCCTCAAGCAGCTTCTGAACCTGAGCCACGACGACAGAGGCTAGATCATCATTCCCGGCTGCTCTAAGAGTGTCGACTACGTCGAGCAGCCTCTCGATCTCGCCCTCAATGGCGCGAACGGACTCGCCTATGTGATATTGAAGCGAGTGCGCCATCTCGATAAGTCCTCGTCCGTATCTCGCCGACGCCCCACATCATTCAGCCTTCGCCTTGGTGATAACGCCACCTTCAGCTCGTCCGCCAGCGCCCCAATCCGATATCCCGCATATAGTCTGCTGATCAGCATCATCAGTGCCAGAGTATCAACATGTCGAAGCTCGAACTCGGCTGCTTTCAGGTTTCGGCGCAGCTCTTGATTGGGTTTATTTAGGGGCATGCCAACGACTCAAAGTTTTTTACGCTCCGAAACTCAGCAATAGCGCCGAGCAATCTTTCACGCTGCACCACAATTTGGTTAGCTATATCAGACTGTCCCGCCCCTCTTAGAATCGATGCTTGTTCAAGCAGTTTTTCAGCCTGGATTTCCAGGTCCCTAACTAAGAGCTCAGCTTGAAATTTCGCCGAATTACCCATGGCTACCTTCTTTAAGTTGTCGTCGCGCCTGACTAGCGCTCAAAAATTTCACTTGAGGGCATCATCCGGTGCTCGCCAGGCGATAGCTTCTCCTCCTTGAGCAGCCACATCTCGGCTTCTTGGTACTCCTGCTCCGTCATCGGCATGTTGCCCTGCGGGATTAGAGAGGGGGGCTTGTGAACTCCGCAACTTAAAAGCAGCGACAGCATCGGTAGAGCTATTGTCTTTGTCATACCTATCCTTGGAATCAATGGGTTTCCGTGTTTTACAAATCTCTGTCACGCCTACTGAGGCTTTGCTCGCGTTATTTTGCCCGGCCTTCACCTTATCCGCCAGCGCCGTCAGCCGATCCGTATCCTTATAGAACTTCGCAATGTAGCTTCAGGACGGCTGCCACTTCGAGATCTCGGCAGCCCTTCTTGATGCTGAGTAGCTATGAAAATCCCCGTCACGAGTATGGATGATTCCGATTCCAAGGCCATTATGGATCGCAGCGCCATGCTGTCAGAAAAATCTGTCTGTGGGATCCATATACCCTGCCATTCCTCCCTAATAAATATAGGAGGACCGCAGGATCTATCTCAATAATTTTCGTTGTGCATCTTGTTGACGCTGATGCCGAATTGACCCTCGGAGGATGCGACAAAAAACTTGGACTGGTTATGCTACGAGAGCCCAGGCTCTCACGATACTCTGATTGGATATCTATATAAGAGAAAGAGAGGTATTGGCAAGCTGGGGCGTATATGCGAAATCGATAATGATATTTGACTTTGCTTGATCTGGATCAATGCAAATCACTAGCGGCGGGAGGCCATCTAGCTGTGACTCCTGTCCAGTGAGACAATTTTCCCTGCCTATATACATCGCCGAGCTCGAGTTTAATGATGAAAAACACTGGTATGGCCGATTGGCGCCTGATGCTGTCGCACCCATTGAATGGCGATATCGAGAAACGTTACGACGAACTGATAAGTTTTGCAGATAATCTACTGGCCCGTGACTCATTGAATGCTCCGAGTGGCGAGAGCTGGTGCTCAAAGCCGGAAGCTATCTCATTGGGGACTCAAGGTATAAAGACCCGTGAGGTAGGGGCAGCCAGACAGGCAAGGTCATGAATCAGGGGCGCAGGCAACGAAAAGCCCGCTCGATGACAGGCTTCTTTACTCGCTACTTTCAATCTTCCTTCTGCACAACCCACAAGACCTCTACGCCGCCGCCATCCTGGTGAGCGATGGTCACATTTTCCGCTTCATCGATTGCCTCCAGCAGTTGCTCCCAATCGTCCTTAAGCTCATCCGGGGCTTTATAGATGAAAGCGCGCTTCGCGGTCTGCGCACCAGTCGTGTTGATAATCGTCCGCACCCGCATGCCCATCAAAAAGTAAGAGGAGGGCGGGGTAGGGGTTGTTGCTGGCTTCTTCGCTTTGGACAATATATCGCTCCTTTTACTGTGCTAATAAACAGTATTTTGTTCGTCGGTAATAGGCAATGCGGGAAGAGTACCTGTGTACTCCTTGTATGCGTCCGGCCATCACGCCTTGCGTGATTAAATCGGTTGCCACTTATGCGGCAACAACTGATCGATTTCATTCGGCCGCTGCGTCGGCAGGCGTGTGAGTTCCTCTTTCAAGTAAGCATACGGATCATGCCCATTCAGCCGCGCAGACTGGATCAGACTCATGATCGCTGCCGCACGTTTTTCGCTGCGTAGCGACCCTGCGAAGAGCCAATTTTTACGTCCAAGAACCCAAGGGCGGATCTGGTTCTCACACCAGTTGTTATCTATGGGTACGGCCCCTGTTGGCGCCGATGCCGAATTGATCCAGTTACCGAGATGCCACTGACCCAGTCTGATTCCTCGCGAACCATTTCCTGTGCTGGATTTCTGCCGATTGGAGTTGGGTCAGTCTTGCGTCGGTACGTAGGTCAATTCGGCGTTGGCGCCTACACACTTGTTGGCTCAAGGCGATAAATTTTGGGGTTGGCTAGTAAAAGAGTCGGCACAACCAACTGACGGCGATTATTCATGGGCGGGGCAACGCCCACATTGAGTTCAGGTTTGGAGGTGTACGCCGAGCCGTTCTCGCTTAGCCATTGCACCGGCGTGGTGGGCAGTTGCTTAGCAAAGCGCTTCTCCACGCTTTCCAGCATCAAGTCGCGGACATCATCACCGCTGTACCCGCTAGGGCTGGCGACCCAGCCTATGGCTTCGCGATCACAGCAATCCAGAGCGAAGGTCACGCTCAGCGTGGATGCGAAGCGTTTCAATGTGCTGATCGTAGCCTCGGTGGCGAGGCGCTCGCCAGAAAAGAGAATGCTCATCCCTGCTTGATGGAGAAAATCTCCGGCATCTGAAGGTGCTTGTAAATGGCGAAAAACCTGAGGCTGAAGGTGAAGATCAAGGCAATCCAACCAGCGATTCAGGTCGATGGGAACAGGTCGCGCAATAGCACATAAAGGGGGCATCCAAGCAACAAGCGCCTAAGAAATCGGACGCTGCGATGATGAAAGTATCCCAGGCAGCGACTTTCCGATCAGGCTGAAGCCAGCCAGTGCCAGAAGCACGAATGCGAGCCAGCGCACGGTTCGCAAGGACAATTTTGGCGGGTAGCGACGCACCAGCCAGCTGAGCAGCATAACCAAGGGCAGGGACAACTGCCCGTGAGCCATGACCAGGCCAAGACGCTTGCAGCGTTCGCAGCGAACACCGTAAGCAGGGTGTTGCGAATCACCGCATAGGCCAAGGGCTGGCGTACACGATCGGTGGCCCGCCGCTGGAGAACAAGCCATTAAGCACGCCACACATCCCTCCAGCTATCCAGAATGAGACTCGCCCGGACAAGTGCACTTGCGGCCTTGTTTGCACCACCTGCATCATGCTGGCCGCAACAATCACCCCGCCTAGTGACAGGCGTAGCCAGGTGATCTGCTCACCATCCAGGGCGCTAAGCCCCAAATACCTACACCGACGCCGAGTAGGCTGCTGAAAGTATCGGCATCAGGATCCCGCGATCCAGCTGTGGTTTCGGGCCAGCAAAAGTGGTGATGGCATTACCCAGGGTAAGAATGCTGATCACCACTGCCACTTCGCCAAGCGGCAGCAGTTTCAAGGTCGCGACCAGGCCGAGCAGGATCAGACCGAAGGCGAAACCGGTGAGGCTATGGGCAAGCGTCGCGAGGGTGACACAGGCCATAACAACAAATGTACTTGCAGGCTCATTCAATCTCCATTGTAGGGCGATCCCATGATTGATCGCGCCAGGAAATCACCAGGAAAAAGCAGCATAGTGTTGCCTGATTACGCATAAATCGTAGGCTAGCCTGAGCAGCCGATAAGGCATGGGTGGTGTCCGTAGGGCGACATAGGGGTCGCTTCAGAATTTGGAATTTAAAGCACGGTAAGAAATACTCGACCCCGCTGCGGCGGGGTTTTGCTCTTAGTGATTATTGATGGAAGTGGCGTGATGGTCGTTATCGGAACTCGACGGTCTCGGCGGCTCAATATGAGAGCTGTTTTCGAAAATCGGATAGGCAAGGCCTTTACTGACGCGGCAATCTTTCTGACGGACGCTTCTCTGAAATGATCGTTTGTGAGGGGGCGATCATAGGAAATGGCCTAATGTGCTTTAAACTCCGAATTCTAAGGCTCCCGCGTGGAGCGAGCTTGCTCATGATTAGCTCAAGGGTGGCGCGTTTATTCAGAACACACGCGTTATCGCTAACGTCCATCGCGAGCAAACGGAGCTCCGCCCGGTTGCGCCTACAGTCGGTGCAATTACCTCAAAGCCAATAACTCACCCCATACCACCCCAACATCCCCATCACTGCGGTATACGGCAGCGCCATCCAGACCATCCGCCCGTACGACAGGCGAATCAATGGCGCAATCGCTGAAGTTAGCAAAAACAGAAACGCCGCTTGCCCATTCGGGGTCGCCACGCTCGGCAGATTGGTGCCGGTGTTGATGGCGATCGCCAGGGTTTCGAAGTGTTCGCGGCTCATATGACCGGAGAGGAACGCCTGCTTGACCTCAGTGATGTAAATCGTCGCCACAAAAACGTTATCGCTGATGGCCGACAACAGGCCGTTGGCAATAAACAGCATACCTGGCTGCTGTTCCGGTGGCAGGGCCAGCACCCACTGAATCAATGGAGTGAACAGCTGTTGATCGTGGATCACCGCCACCACAGCGAAAAACACTACCAGCAACGCGGTGAACGGCATTGCATCCCTGAAGGCGTTGCCGATACGGTGCTCTTCGGTGATACCGGTCAACGAGGTGATCAACACGATCACCATCAAGCCGATCAGGCCGACCTCAGCGAGGTGAAGCGCCAGCCCGCCAATCAGTATCAATGCCGCCAGGCCCTGGACCAGCAGTGCAGCTCGTTGGCGTTGGGTGCGTTCGGCGTTGTCTTCGGCTGCAAAGTTGGCCAATACCGCACGCACGTTGTCCGGCAGCCAGGTGCCGTAACCGAACCAGCGCAACTTCTCCAACAGCACGCAAGTTACCAGGCCCGCGACCAGGACAGGGAGTGAAACCGGGGCGACTTTCAGGAAAAACTCGGCGAAGTGCCAGTCCATCTCATGGCCGATCAACAGGTTCTGCGGTTCACCCACCAGCGTGCAGACTCCGCCCAGCGCCGTACCCACCGCGCCGTGCATCAACAGGCTGCGCAGAAAGGCGCGAAATTGTTCGAGGTCCTGGTGATGCAGCTTCGGCAGGTGTTGGTCGTTGCTGAACTCGCTGCCCTGACGCGGATCATTACCCGAGGCCACACGGTGATAGACCGAGTAAAAACCCACCGCGGCGCTGATGATCACCGCAGTGACGGTTAAGGCATCGAGAAACGCCGAGAGAAACGCCGAAAGGAAACAGAACATCAACGCCAGCAGTGCCTTGGAGCGCACCCCCAACAACAAACGCGAAAACAGGAACAGCAGCAGATCCTTCATGAAGTAGATGCCCGCGACCATAAACATCAGCAACAGAATCACCGGGAAGTTATGCAACAGTTCTTCATAAAGCGCCTGGGGCGTGGTCATGCACATTAGCAGGGCTTCGACCAGCAGCAGCCCGCCGGGCAGCAGCGGGTAGCACTTGAGCGCCATGGCCAAAGTAAAAATGAACTCTACCACCAGCAGCCAACCGGCCGCCACCGGGCCAACGGTCCAGAGTGCCAGCGGGTTGAGGATCAGGAACGCGACAATGCTCACCTTGTACCAGCGTGGCGAATGCCCGAGAAAATTGTGCGCGAGCGCCTGGGTGATTGAACCGGACATCGGGAGCTCCTTGTATTGAGAGAACTAGTTTTGCAACAGGTGAATGCGCAGCATGGTTTCTAGCGGATAAGGGCGACCGCCAGCCTTCGGGTAATACGGTTAGATCAACTCCAGCAGA
>JTFP01006861.1_pt1 | contig 16828 bp, 16 predicted proteins | sample 235421 | NCBI WGS metagenome assembly JTFP01 (sample SAMN03067591, study PRJNA260954) | activated sludge metagenome | biome: Sludge; feature: Wastewater; isolation source: sludge from laboratory unaugmented bioreactor treating industrial wastewater | place: India:Gujarat | collected 2013-04 | reverse complement strand
GTTGCCATGCAGAGAAGCACTCTTCGTTTTCCTAGAAGTACCTCTTGGACGGCACGGTTGATGGCGATTTCCTGATAGTATCGGGGAATAAAGCCTTCAGCATGATGGTAGGGTGTCAACAAACGTCCGGCAATTTCTTCGGTCAATCCCTCGGATTGTTTAAGGCGTTGGAACAACTCAGAGGGTGAAGGGAAGGAAGAAAGGTGGCGCTCCAGACCGGTGAGGTAATCGAATTCGATGATCTCATGGCCGTTCGTTGCAAAGGCAAATTTCAAACCCAGGATTTCAGCATACTCTTTGGCCTGTTGTAGCCCACTTCCCGCTGATATCCCCTCTGCCTTGGCTTCAACAACAGCAATTGGGAAGTCCCGAGTGTACCGAAGGAGATAGTCCGCTCGCTTCCTTTCTCCACGGGCAGGCTTGTTTCCACGGATCAACACGCGGCCATCGGTGAATGGCTTCTGTTCCGTCATGGAGGATGGCAGGTTCTCCCACCCAGATTCTCTGAGTTTCGGAGTCACGTAGATGCGACAAGTATCGGCCTCATTTAATGCCATACCCTTCCTCCCTGGAATGGAACTCCAAAAAATGGCGATATTATTGCACCTTAACAAAGATTTGGCAAAGTTTTTCCACCGCAAAAAGTCTGTCGATACGCGCATCGTTTCTGCCATTGTCGGCGATCCGGAGAGGGGTTGCTGAATATGCCGCGGAAAAAGGCTGCAAAAAAATCCGCCATAGAAACCTACGAGTTGTATTTTGCCCGCATCCACGACTGGGAGGTGAGTTATTTCTTCGGTGTGAACACGGAGAAGGAATGGAATGAGGGGCGTCATTCGGAAATTATGACCTTGGAACTGGAGGGGGAGTTTCTAGAGCCGGAAAAAATCCAGGGCAGACATGTTACCATCACCTTGTCGGCCAAGAGGCGCCTCGATGAAGAGATGGCTAATCCCGAAAAACTCGAGCGAGATCCAGGTTCAATAGGTTATATCCACGCCCGGGGTCAGGAGGGCAGTATCGTCGTCTTTCTGCCGTTTCTGGCATTCCCTTCCATCATCACCATGCTGCAGGCAGGCAAATGCCAGGGGGTTTTCTTCGGTGGAAGCAAGCTGCGGTACGGCAGCGCATCGGTACGCCATTTCCAATTGCTCGGAGAAAAAGAGTTGCAGGCCGAATTTGCAGAACCTCCTTGTGCGACAGACTGATCAGAAGAGCCGCTTCCTGTGCGGGTCCCGACCAGGTTTCTCGTCAAAAGGTGGAACCTTCGGGAGGGTGATGCCGTAGTCAACCAGCTCGACTGCAGCGAGCAGCTTGTCCAGGTGGTAGGGTTTGCCGTAGCGGCCGGTGGAAATGTTCGGATTGGCATGCCCCAGCAGTTCAGAGATCAGCACGTCCTGGACGTCGGACTGTTTCAGCTGGTCTGCGAAGGTATGGCGGAAGGAGTGAAAACACTTCTTCGGCTCCTCGGTGACAAATTCCAGGTTGAATAGTCGATACCACCGGCCGAATTCTCTGGTCCAGTAGCCGAATTCATCCTGCGTCAGGTTGCTCCAGAGACGCTCCTGCTGCTTATCCAGCTGGGTCTGCATGTAGCTGTGAAAGCCGAGTCGAATCAGGACGGGGTGAACCGGCACCAGCCGGATGCTGGCCGGAGTCTTCAGCTCCTTGTCCCTGCCAGCGTTCACGTCGAAGCAGAGGATCCCCTCGATCTCCCGCACGTCCCTTGTTTCCAGTTGGCAGATTTCACCCTGGCGCAGGCCGCTGTACATGGCAATCAGGGGGATCCAGAACTGCTCCGGGTACTGTGCCGCCCGCGGCAGGTTGTCCACCACCCGTTGCAGGTCCTTCAGGGAATAGATGGCCCGCTCCGAAGAGGCCCTGTGGCGAACGGGGATTTTCAGTCCTTCCGCCGGGTTCTTGGCCATATAGTCTTGCCGTACTGCCCATTTGAGCGTTGAACTCAGCAGCACCAGGTACTTGTTGGCCGTAGCGGGGCTCATGGTGGAAGTGAATTCCATGGCTGCAAGCTGCCGCAAGGTCTTTCCCTCCCAGGCACCGGACTTGGTAACGTTCGGAGGCAGTTTGAGCAGTACATCGCGGAATTCAACGCATGATTCTCGGTCGAGGCTCCGAAGATATCGGTTTCCGAGCAGACGCAAAAGTACGTTGAATTCGCTGTCATATTCGGCCTTGGTCTTTTTCGTCCAAGTCGGAGCGTGTTCCCGGATATAGAGTTCGATGAGTCGGGACAACCTCAGGTCTTTACGGGGTTCATCTCGCCTCTTTCTTGGCGCCGGCTTCGACGTTGCCTCCGGTGTCGGCTCACCTCCCTTGATCAGCATTTCGGCAATGCTGCGTATTTGCTCCACGGGCAACAACCCGGAGCGCAGCAAGGCCATCACCAACTCGTATTTGGCCACCTGGCCATGAACCAACATCCTGGCCAGTTTACGGTCCCGGGTCTTCAAGGATCGGTGGATCATCGGACCGCCGAAAATGTCGCTGAAAGCCAGCAGGTCATTCGGAACCCGAAGCCTGAAGTAATACACACCGTTTTTGCGCAATTGCAGGTAGGGCATAGACATAATCACCTCCCCATACCGTTTACTATCAATACCAGTTTAACTCTGGGATGGTGTGCCTTTGCTCGATATTGTGAGTCAAATAGCGTGCTGCGCTTTGCGAAAAAAAGCGCGGCATAAATGGGGCCTCTCACCGTCGCCGGGGATCGCTCTTTCCCCACCCTTCGGGCGGGTCCCCATTTGCTCGGGACGCCCCGCCCCGGCTCAACCTCGGAGGTGCGGGACGGAAACGGGATAGGTGGGGAAGAAGTGTTATTCTGCCCTATCAATTGTTGAAAATCTGTTCTCTGGAGAATAGTATGGCGATAATCTGCGATCGGGGGCGAACCAAGAGAACCATGACCCCTTGCTCTGATTTATCCAAGGACAACCGATGAACAGCAAACTGCCGCTCAACCTCGACGACCTGCTGCGCCAGCGCACCGTCGAAGGCGAACGCATCGAATACAAGGCCGGCTGGAACCCCGATCCGATCATCCGGACGCTGTGCGCCTTTGCCAATGACTTCGAGAATCTCGGCGGCGGCTATGTCGTCATCGGACAGGACTGCGACGCCTCCGGCCGGCCGATCTTTCCCCTATTGGGAGTAGCAGCGGCGGAATCTAGTTTGATGTTTGGGCGAGTATGGCAAAAAGAAGTGAAGGCGGCGCGGGGCGGCACCGTGTCTAAAAAACAGTGGATATGGGTATGGGACTGGACAAGCGTCAATTGAAGGAGCTTCTTACAGGCGGCGAGAATCTACAGGTCGAGTTCAAAAGCGACCTGAAATGCCTTTCGGATCGTGATTTGATTGCAGCGGTCGTGGCTCTGGCCAACACCGAGGGTGGGGAATTGCTGCTAGGCGTGGAGGATGATGGGACCATCACGGGACTCCACGAGTCACACCGGGACACACGAGGCCTTGCCGCCTTCATTGCCAACCGCACCAATCCACCTTTGTCCGTGGTTGTGGAGCGGGTAGAATTGCATGGCCTGCCCATTGCTCATATCCATGTAACCAAGTCGCGCCAGTTGGTCTCCACATCAGAAGGGCTGCTGCAACGTCGCCGCCTGCTGGCCGATGGGCGGCCGGAGGCAGTGCCCTTCTACCCACACGAGTTCACTCAGCGTCAATCCAGTCTGGGCCTTCTGGATCCCTCCGCCCAACCAATCGTGGAGGTTGCAGCGGATCAGCTGAACCCGCTCGAACGTCATCGCATACGCGAAGTGATCCGCAAGTATGGGGGTGACCAGTCCTTGCTGCCATTGGCCGATAGCGAACTGGACGGCGCTCTGGGATTGGTCATCGAATTTAACGGGAAACGGTGTCCGACCTTAGCCGGATTGCTGTTACTGGGCAATGAAGCACTGTTGCGCCGGCATTTGCCAGCGTACGAAGTCGCCTTTCAGGTACTGGAGGGGACCGACGTCAAGGTCAATGAATTCTTCCGCAAACCCTTACTGCAAACTTTCGAAGAGGTAGAGTTGTTGTTCCGCTCTCGCGTGACTGAGCAGGAAGTGCAGTCCGGGCTTTTCCGGGTGCCCGTACCCAACTATGATCGCCGAGCTTTCCGCGAAGCTTTCGTCAACGCGCTGGTGCACCGCGACTTCAGCCGTTTGGGCGCCGTACACGTACGCCTGGACGACGATGGTATGACCATCAGCAACCCCGGTGGCTTTGTGGAAGGCGTTACCTTGGACAATCTGTTGGTTACCCCGCCCAGACCGCGGAATCCCCTGCTTGCGGACATCGTCAAACGCCTTGGGCTGGCGGAGCGCACCGGGCGCGGGATTGACCGCATTTTTGAGGGTTTGCTCCGCTATGGCCGCCCCACACCGAACTACAGCCGCTCGGATGCCTATACCGTTAACCTCTATATCAGCAATGCCGAGCCGGATATTGCCTTTCTGGAGATGATCCTGACCAGGGAAAGCCAAACTGGCCACGCCATGCCCGTTGAAAGCCTGATTCTGCTGGCTCGGCTCAAGGAAGAGCGGCGCCTGACCACTCGGGATTTGGCTCCCAGTGTGCAGAAAACCGATACCGAAACCCGATCTATGTTGGAAAAATTGGTGGAAGCCGGGCTGGTGGAAGCCCACGGAGTAGGCAGAGGCCGCAGCTATACCCTCAGCGCCAAGGTGTACCGCCAAGCTGGTCAGAAGGCCGATTATATTCGCCAGGCCGGGTTTGATGCCATCCAGCAGGAACAGATGGTGCTCAGCTTTATTGATAAGCATGGCGGCATTAAGCGCGCCGATGTGATGGAACTTTGCCATCTGACAAAGGATCAGGCCTATAAGCTACTGAAAAAACTGGAGAGTAACGGCAAGATACAGCCCGAAGGGGCGCTTAAGGCCAGAATCTATAAGCGCAAATCATAACTTATGCGCCTGGCGTGTATTTATGCGCCAATTTATACGCTATGGCGCAAGGCTCATGGGGAGGGCAACCGCCGGATCGGGGAATTCCTCAAGGAGCTGGACCTCACCGAGGGGCGCTCCACCGGGATTCCCAAGATTCTCAAGGTCATGAAGGAGAACGGCTCGCCGCCGCCCGAGTTCGAGACCGACGAGGACCGCACCTCTTTTCTGATCCGCCTGCCGGTGCACGAGCGGGCGGCCCAAGGGCTTGCGGGGGAGGTCACCCCGCAAGTCACGGAGGAAGTCGGCACCAAGTTGGCACTAAGTCGGCACCAAGTCGAGATCATGCGTAACTGCCTTGAAAGTAAAGCGATAACGGATCTCATGGCGATTGCCGGAAGGGCAGACCGCACCAAGTTCAGGGACCAAGTGCTGAATCCTTTGCTGGAGGGGGGTCTCGTCGAGATGACCATCCCGGACAAGCCGCGCAGCAGCAAGCAGCGCTACCGCCTGACCGACAAGGGAAGGCAGGTACTGGAAGAGGCGGGGGAGTCGGAGTGAGAAAATATCACCATGTTGGAAGGGCCTTTCGTGACGCCACCGAAGGCTGCATGGGTAAACCTGTTATTTCGATCATGGTATGTCGATAGTTTGTCGACTTACTATGTCGAAAAACCACTATTTGATATGTGGCCTTGGGCGGAGTCTGGCTCGACCGATCCGGCGTCACCGAGCAACGCCTACCGCAGCTGTATGACCTTCGCTGTTTTCCCCTCCTGACCGATGATGCGTAGAATCTCCCGCTCCACCGCCTCGAACAACTGCCGTAGCTCGTCATAGTAGCGCCTTTTGTCGTAGTGGGTGCGGATCACCGAGCTGTCCGTGCGGGCCTGGGCCTTGTTGACGATCAGGTCGGAGTAGTCAAGCCCCTTCGCCAGGGTGGTGAAGGTCCGGCGCAGGTCGCGAGGCTGCCACTTCTCCAGGCCGAAATATTGGTGCTGTTTTCTGACGAACCTGGACAGGCGGTCTTCCGGTAGGGCCCGGTCGGGATCCGAGGCCAGGGTGAATACGAAACCCGTCTCCCCCTGCGTGCCGAGGATGCCGAGAGCCGTTTCGGTCAGGTAGCAGTCGAGGGTCACGCCGGTCTTCGTTTCCTCCTCGCTGAGCGTCCACCAGCTGCCGTCGATATCCTCCCAGCGCATGTTGCAGATCTCGCCCGGTCTGGCCCCGGTAAGGATGCACAGCAGCAGGATTCTGGCCTCGGCTTGCTCGTCCTGTTCGGTCAGCCTGTTCCACAGCGTCTGGATCTCATCATGGCGCGGCTTTTCGGGCGACGCATCTTTCTGCTCCGGTTCGGTCAGGACACGCTCGCGGGGTTTCTCCTCGTACTTGCGCATCATGGCGCAAGGATTGTAGAGAACCAGCCCCTGCGACAGGGCCCAGTTGAACAGCCGGCTGCAGGAGGCCAGGGTGCGATTGGCCTGGACGATCTTGCCTCGCTTGACGATCTTGCCGATGATCTCGGCGATATCCTCGCGCTCGATGGTTTTGGCTTTGCGCGTCCCGATGGCCGGGATGACGTCACGATGCAGGTTGAGGCGGTACTCCCGGATGGTGCGCGGCTTGGTCGTCTTGATGTTGGGCGCGACAACGCTGATGTCCTCGAGAAACATCTCCACCAGTTTGGCGACGGTCTTCTCCCGCCGCTCCCGGCGGCGCCTTTCCTCCTCGGCCTGCCGGGCCAGGGCCTGTTCCTCCCGGACGCTGGTCGGGCCGCCGCCGGTCCTGGCGTTCTCCCTGAACCGCACCAGGGCTTCGACGGCGCTTTCGACGGCATGGGATTCCCACCTGCCGGTCGCCCCGATGCGGCCGAAGTCGCTCTCCTTGCCGAACACCGAGCGGAAGCGTTTGCCGGCCACGGTGAAGTCGAACCAGTATTCGTACTCGGGGACGACGATCCTCACCGCCCCCTTTTTCGCCTCGAAGGTTCCGGTCTGGCGGCGATAGAGGCCGGAAATCTTCCGCCCGTTGTGAATCGCCTCGACAACTTTCAGATCAGTTTTCGCCATGTGGGCCTCTTCCGGAAAAGTTTCCACCTGGCGAATCTGGTGGAAAGATTGGTGGAAAGAATTGGGGTGACGAAGGAAGAAAATGGGGGACGCCGAGTGAAAGACTTTACTTGTAAGTATCTAGTATTGCAAGATGTTTTTGGAAACCAGGGAAAGAGGGTGAAGCCCCCGTTTAAAGACTCGAAATCTGTTGTACCGCAAGGTACCGTGGGTTCGAATCCCACCCCCTCCGCCATTTTTATAGCAAAGGCCCGGCCGTTAACGGCTGGGCCTTTGCTTTTTTTGTTCCTGGAATTGCCGCTCAAGCTTTACGACAATCTGCACTTCTTCCTCACTCTGGTCAAGCACGGGGTGGCCGACAAACTCAACCCTCATCCATCCCGCTTCGCAGCTTTTTCCGCATAAACCCGTCTACAAGTGATAATCCCCCGCTGCTTCCGGCTGATAAATTATCTCCTCGATTCGAATGGTTTTATTGCCGGCACGAACTTTCCATTCAATAACATCTCCCACGGTGTAGCCGAGCAACGCTGTTCCTATTTGCGAGGTTACTGAAATTCGGCCTTCGGAAAAATTGGCCTTATTGGGAAAAACCAGGGTTGTAATCGTCTCCTGGCCGGTGTCCAGGTCCCTGAATCTGATCCGGGAGTTGAGGGTGACGACATTGGACGGGACCTCCCTTTGGTCGACGATTTTGCATTTGTCCAACTCCTCCTCAAGGCTGTTCAGATCGTCTCGGTCACGGACGCCACTGCGTTTCATGCCATCGATCAGTTCTTCGAGTTTCTCGTAGTCTGTTTCGGTGATATAGATCATTCTCTTTTTCATGATGGTTTCTCCATAAGTAAAAGTGTTTTGCTGGTTACTGAAAATTTGATTGGAGGCCAGGATCCAGATGAACGATTCGACAAACCCTGAAGGGACTTCAGTCCCCGGAGACGAAAATAATCCGCAGGATGCCGATGCTGGCCGCGAGAATGCGAGCAAGAAAAACCAGAATTGGAGCCACCAACATGGACAGAAGCCCCTGTTCCGGCGTTGGTTCGGCCAACATTGCGCTTTCCTTTATAAAGTGCAGACACAAAGAAAAAGGCCACAGACTGTGAAAGTCTGTGGCCTGGCGAAAATGAGTCTTGGGAAAAATGAACGCTAGATCAAAATAATGCAGCGCGCCCCAAGTTGCCCACTGCCGGCCTGCAGTGCGCTAAGGGGGTGGATGTAAATATAAGTTTCTTTTTCCGCATAATATTCAGTTTCATGCTACAATGATATCAGAACCGCATGGTGTTTTCAATATGATTAAAATGAAGGAAAGGGGGTCCGTTTAATACAGGACCTTCCGAGTTTACATCGCACGGTACCGTGGGAATCCTCCCGCTCTGTTTTTTCCGATCTTCTTTTCTGGAACGGATTTCGAAGACGCATCGAGACTCGATTTCGAGATGGCACTGGACCGGTTGCTTATCGCTTTTATTCTGATAGTTTTAATGGCAGCAAGCCCCTGTCAACCGTTGACTGTCAACAGTCCCTTGTCTTCTCTTCGCGGCGGATTCCGACCACCAACAGAGTGAGAGTGGTGGTTGACTGGTGATGTTTGGAGCGGCGAATGATTGCCCGGGGCGCGGGATGGTGTTGATGACGTCTTGGAAATATTGAAGATAAATTCTGCCAGCACCACACTGCATAAACTCAAAGGAGAATGCCATGAAAATTAATGGAACGGTTATTTTTCTTGTCTTTGGTTTTTTAATTGTAACGACTGCATTGGCAGCTCAATCCAGCGATTCTCAAGTCATGGCAAAAAAAGAAGAGCCACCCTTGACCTTGATAACAAAAACACCTGAAGAAGGATTTCAACTTGCTGTGAAACTTTCCAGGAAAGGAGTAACCACAACACAAAAAGACAAAAATGTTCTATTTATGCTTAGAGAGGTCTATTCACGAGATCCTGATGCCTTGATTGCATGTTCGCAGGTAATAGCCATCAATTTTCAGACGGTTGCTGCAGCAAACAACTACTGGCGAAACACTAAATAGTGTCCATCTGGAAACTTCGGATTCAAACTAAATAAAGATATCTCAAATTCAACCACTTATCTTTTGTTTTATCAGCGAAGAGGTGCGAAATGTCCGAATCGCAAGATGTTTCCGAGCGAAGGCTGTTGTCTGAAACCATAGGCAGCATCGTCGCTGATGATTATCGTACCGCCAACATTTTTGACAGGTACAGGATCGATTTCTGTTGCGGTGGCAATGTGCCCCTGGCGGAAGCCTGCCGGAACCAGGGGATTGATCCGGATTTAATCATTAAGGAAATTGCCGCACTGGGGAAATCTATGGCCGACCGTGGTAAAAACCATGGTCAATGGCCCCTTCCCCTGCTCATCGACTATATTGTGAATATCCATCATGTCTACATCAATGAGCATGGTCCGCAGCTTCTCGTCCACACACAAAAAATTGTTGAAGTCCACGGTGAGCGTCATCCGGAATTAAAGCAGATCGCCACTATTTTCAAAGGATTAATGGACGACCTGAAGAAGCACCTGCGCGATGAGGAAGAACGTTTTTTCCCGGCTTTCAAAAACCTTTACGGAGCACAAAAGGACGAGATCGCCTCCTTAAAGCTGAATGATGTTCGCACCGGTCTTGCGAGATTGCGCAGCGAACATGAAACCGCCGGCGATGCAATCCATGCCATTCGCCGTCTTTCGGGCGATTTTCTACTGCCGGGCGACGCTTGCAATACCTACGCCGTCGCCTATCAGGGGCTGGAAGCCTTCGAGAAGGACCTCCACCAGCATGTGCATCTGGAAAACAATATAGTTTTTCCGAAAGTGGATCAGCTTCTTAAGGACAGCGGTTGAAAAACGACCGCCAGAAAATGTTTTTGATTGCGCATAACGAAAAATCCGCGTCCAGATGACGATAACCGTGATTTAAGGGAGGCATCATCATGCAAAAGAGAAGGATCAAAGATCGGATTTTCTGGCTGGGGGCCGTGGATTGGGACCGGCGCCTGTTCGATTCTCTCATCCCCCTCCCGGACGGCACCAGTTATAACGCCTACCTCATTGAAGGAAGTGAGAAAACCGTCCTGCTGGACACGGTCGATCCGCCCATGGCCGACGAACTCATGGCGCAGCTTGAAGGGGTTGCCAGAATCGACTACATCATCTCCCACCACGCGGAGCAGGATCATTCCGGAACGATCCCCCGGGTTCTCGAAAAGTATCCCGAGGCCAGGCTCGTCTCGACGCCAAAGGCCAAAGAGCTGCTTAGCGATCTTCTGCAGATATCCGATGCTTCCTTCAAGACGGTCGAAGACGGTGAGACCCTGTCCCTCGGCGACAAGACGCTGAAGTTTATGCATACCCCCTGGGTCCACTGGCCGGAGACGATGGTCACTTATCTGGAAGAGGACAGGATCCTGTTCAGTTGCGATTTCCTGGGGTCCCACATCGCCACGAACGAGCTTTTTGTGACGGATGAATGCCGTGTCTACGAGGCTGCCAAGCGGTATTTCGCCGAGATCATGATGCCTTTCAGGAGCATGATCCAGAAAAACCTGGAAAAACTCGCCCCTCTCGACATCGAGATGATCGCTCCCAGCCATGGTCAGATCTACTCGCGCCCGGCATTCATTATGGATGCCTACCATGATTGGGTATCGGGGGCTCCCAAAAATATGGTGGTTCTGCCTTATGTATCCATGCACGAGAGCACCAGGCGGATGGTAGAACATCTTACCGCGGCACTTTCGGAGCAAGGCGTCAAGGTCGAACTGTTCAACCTGGCGATTGCGGACATCGGAAAGCTGGCCATGACGCTGGTGGATGCAGGCACCATTGTGGTCGGAACCCCGACCGTTCTGGCCGGACCGCATCCTTATGCAGCGTATGCCACGTTTTTGGCCAACGCCCTGAAACCCAGGGCAAAGCTTCTGTCCATCATCGGATCCTACAGCTGGGGAGGGAAGACCGTGGAGGTTCTTGCGGGGATGATCCCCAATCTCAAGGTCGAAGTGCTGGATCCTGTCCTCTGCAAGGGGCTTCCGACACCTGCCACTTTCAAGGCGCTGGATGAAATGGCCGTCACGATTGCCCGGAAACATAAAGACCTCGGCTTTGCCTGACGGCAAAAGGGGGGGAGCTTTCGCCGGATGGCATGGTTGCCGCTCCAGGTCTGGCGGATATGGTTCCGCACAACATCCGCCCGTCCCGGGGGGAGACAGGCCAGGGTTTTTCCCGAAAGGGGTCGCCTCCTTTTGGCCCATGATTTGTTCTGAAGAAGCAAAAAGGCTCCTCGAAGAAAGGAGCCTTTTTGCTCGAAACTGGAAATAAGGGAGATGCCATCCGGAAATTCCGGATGAAAGCAGGATTATCTGGCGAGTTCCGGCTCCATTCTGGCCCAGTTCTCATTGGCCTTGCGGAGGTTTTCGGCCTTGTTCTCCTCGAACATCTGTTTGATCTCATTGGTGTATTGGAGCACCAGACGACCGTCGACAATTTCCCAGGTGTCGATTTCCACGGGGAACAGAACGCCGATGGAAACGCCGAAAGCGCAGTAGCCACCGAAGGCGGGCATATATTTTTCCGGCTGTTTTTCGAACGCCGTCCTGTTTTCTTCCGAGGAGAAGGCGAATTTGTAGCCGCTGCTCTCGGCCAGGATCGCGGGATTGCCTTTCACGGCTTTGCCGGCCGTATGAAAGGCTACCGGATCGTAACCCTGAAGCGCGATTTTGCCATGGGGGTCAGCGTTGAGAATTCGGGACATAGCACAATCCTTTCCTTGCGAAATAGAACGTCCGGGAACATTTCCTCCCGCCACATCAGTGGATGAGGCGTGGGTGGGGAGCCGACTTTGCCAGCATTGTGGCAGAATTCGTTATGTTGTTCAATAAATTTCGGGTCGCGTAAAATAGGGTCGTGGCCCCATTTTATTCGGCGGGTCGCTGTCGGGGACTGGCCAGCGACGGCAAACCGGTTAAAATTAAAGCCAGCAGGTGATTCATGAAAAGTATGCCCCGTGTTTTCCTTTTGTCGAGGTCGCGATGAATATCCTGATGGTCACCAATACCTTTACCCCCCATGTCGGCGGTGTGGCTCGCAGCGTGCAGAGTTATTGCGACGCTTTCCGTCAGCAGGGACACCGGGTTCTCGTCATCGCGCCGCATTTTGCAGGCGCCCCGGCAGAGGAAACGGATGTGTTGCGATTCCCCGCAGTCGAACATTTTCACGGCAGCGATTTTTCGGTTCCCCTGCCGGCACCGGTCGGCCTGCAACGTACCCTCGACGCCTTCACTCCCGACATCGTTCATTCGCATCATCCGTTCCTGCTGGGCGATACGGCCCTGCGCACAGCTGCCCAGCGGCACTTGCCGATTCTGTTTACCCACCACACCATGTATGAACGCTACACCCATTATCTGCCCCTCGACTCCGAGCGGGTGCGCCGCTTTGTCATGGAACTGGCGGTCGGCTATTGCAATCTGTGCGACGCCGTGGTGGCGCCAAGCACCACCCTGGCCGACTGCCTGCGCCATCGAGGAGTGCAGCGTCCTGTCGAGGTTATTCCAACCGGCATCGACCCCGAACCCTTTGCCGCCGCCGATGGCATGGCATTTCGCCGTGCCGTGGGGATCCCGGAGGATGCCTTTGTCGTCGGGTATGTGGGGCGGCTGTCCGCGGAAAAGAACCTCGGTTTTCTGGCGCAGGCGGTTGCCCGTTTTTTGCGGAAGCACCATCGGGCCAGGTTTCTTATAGCCGGTGAAGGGGCTTGCAAGCAGCAGATCGAAGGGATGTTCTCCGAGCAAGGCCTGCGCGATCGGCTGCACATGCTCGGTGTGCTGGATCGTTTGCAGCTGACTGCTGCCTACCGGGCTTTGGATGTTTTCGTATTCGCCTCCCAGAGCGAGACGCAGGGCATGGTTCTGGCGGAAGCGATGGCGGCCGCCACGCCGGTGGTTGCCGTGGCCGCATCCGGCGTGCGGGATATCGTGCGGGATGGTTTCAATGGACGGTTGCTGCCCAGGGAGAATCTCGGGGATTTTGTCGGGGCATTACAGGGGGTGCTGGAGCTTTCCGCGGTGGAGCGGCTAGAACTGCAGCAGGGGGCACTTGAGACCTCCCGGGAATTCAGCATGGCCCGCAGCGCCGACCGCATGCTGGCTCTTTACCAACGCCTGCTGCAACATCACGGCAAGGCTTCGCCGGAGCAAAGTCGCTGGGGCGCCGCCTGTCATCGCCTGGAAGAGGAATGGAAGATCCTGTCGAATATTACCCGTGCCCTGGGCGAGGCTCTGAGCGCGGAGGCCGAATTGCAGGTAAGAGAAACCAGCGAATGATGCCATCTGCTACCTGGCGGGCTCGCCTGCTGGGCGCCGCCGGTGCTGTGTTGCTGCGCCTCTGGTGTTGTACCTGGCGGCGCCGCGCCATCGGCGTGGAGCATCTCGATGGCTGCATCGTCGGCAGGCGGCGCACGCTGGTGCTGTTCTGGCACGGCAGTTATGTTCCGCTGTTCGCCCTGTTGCGGGGCAAAAATGCCTGCATTCTGACCAATCGTTCGCTGCGTGGTCAGGTGATAGCGCAGATAAGCCGCAGGTTCGGTTTCGCCACCGTGGAGTTGCCTGATGAGCATGGCCGGCGTTTCCTGGCGGCATTGCGCAACGCCCTGGAAGAACATGCCGTATGGGGAACGGCCGCCGATGGTCCGCTGGGGCCCCTGTATCAGATCAAGCCGGCATTGCTGAGTCTGGCGGCGCACTTCGGCTTTTCTATTCAGCTGGTCGGAGTGGCCGCCCGCCCGGCATGGTGCCTTAACCATCGCTGGGACCGCATGCTGCTGCCGCTGCCCTTTGCCCGGATCGGCCTGGTGATCAGTGAACCGATGTGTCTGCCGGCGACGCTCGACAAGGACGGCGCGGCACGTCAGGCCGCTTTGCTGGATGAGGCCATGCAAAGGTACGCACGACAGGCCATGGACCTGATCGGATGAGGTATGAACCCGGCAGCATCTGCCTGGAGGAGTCAAGATGGAAACCCAGCCGAAAACCGTCAGCGAGTATCTGATCCGCCGGTTGGCCGATTACGGCGTTGAGCACATCTTCGGCGTACCGGGTGATTACGTTCTGCAGTTTTTCCAGCAACTTGAAAACAGCCCATTGCGGGTGATCAATACCTGTGACGAGCAGGGGGCCGGCTTTGCCGCCGATGCCTATGCCCGCCTGCGCGGTCTCGGCGTGGTCTGCGTTACTTATTGCGTTGGCGGGCTCAAGATCGTCAACAGTACCGCCCAGGCATTTGCCGAGAAGTCACCATTGGTTGTGATCAGCGGCGCGCCAGGGCTCAGTGAACGCTGGCGCAACCCGCTGCTGCACCACAAGGTGCGCGATTTCGATACGCAACTGCAGATTTTCCGGCAACTCACCGTGGCCGCAACCGACCTCACCGAGGTGGATAACGGCTGTTGCGAGATCGATCGGGTGCTGGCCGCCGCAGTGCGCTACAAGCGACCGGTCTACATCGAGTTGCCACGCGACCTCACCACGGCGACTTGCAGTTGCCCGCGAGACCCGATGCCGCCACCAGAAGCAAGTGACCCGCAGGCATTGCGCGAAGCTCTTGACGAAGCCGTCAGGCGCATAACCCGGGCTTGCCGTCCGGTTCTGATTGCCGGCATCGAGATTCAGCGTTTTGGCCTGCAGCAGTCTTTTTTAGAGTTTGTCCATAAGACAGGCATCCCCTTTGCCACCACTCCCCTGAGCAAATCGACTTTGTCCGAAGACCATCCTCTGTTTCTCGGGGTCTATGCAGGGGCCGTCGGCAAGGAAGAGACCCGCCAGGCGGTGGAAAACAGCGACTGCCTGATCATGCTCGGCGCCTTCATGACCGATGTAAACCTGGGCATCTTCACTGCCAGGCTCGATCAGGCCCTGACAATTTCCTCTGCCAGTGACGGCAGTTGCATGGCGTTTCATCGCTATCCGGATGTTTTTCTGACAGATTTTCTACAGGGACTGTGCGATGCCGACATTGTTGCGCTGAGCGGGAGAGTGCCGGTCGATCGGCCGAAACTGGAGCCTTCGCCGGCATTCGAAGCGCGGGATGAGCCCATCACCATCCGTCGTCTGTTCGCCTGTCTGGAAACCGTTATCGACGGCCGCATGGTGTTGCTGGCCGATCCCGGTGAGGCGATGTTCGCGGCCATCGACCTGACCATTCGCCATCCGGCCGTTTTTCTCGCTCCGGCCTACTACACCTCCATGGGATTCGCCGTGCCGGGTGCCATCGGTGCACAGTTGGCCCGACCCGATCTGCGACCGCTGGTGCTGGTTGGCGACGGCGCTTTCCAGATGACTGGCATGGAGATCTCCACCGCCGCCCGCTTCGGCCTGTCGCCTATCGTGGTGGTGCTGAACAATAGCGGCTACGGCACCGAGCGGCCGATGACCGATGGCGGATTCAACGACATCCCTGACTGGCACTACAGCCGGCTTCCAGAAGCGATCGGATCCGGGCGGGGTTTTGAGGTTTTCACCGAAACCCAATTTGCAGAGGCGCTCAAAGCGGCTCTGGACAACAGTCTGGTGCCTACTGTCATCGATGTGCATCTCGATGCAAACGATCACTCGCCGGCGTTAAAACGCCTGACCGATGCCTTGGGTGCGAAGGTCAGGGCTTCGGCGAAGCTTTCAGAATAGCCTTATTGCGGCGTGTCGCGGGTGAAGCGAAACAAAGGGGCAACCGGCGCTTCCGGGTTGCCCCTTTGTTCAGCATGATGTGCCGGGTATGACGGGCGGGGGTTACAGGCCCTTTTTTTCGAACCAGCGGAACAGGGCCAGCGCGCCGAGCGCCAGCACCACGATAATGACCCAGGGATGGATGCCGGTTACATCGGCAAGGGTGATCTTACCCAGGTCGCCCCAGCTCAGGACGGTTTTTTTCATGGCAGGGTAGGCTTCGGCGTAAAGTCCGGCGCCGGCCAGCATGCCGAGAATGCCCCACAGGGCATCCCAGCGGCCTTCGCCCAGGGCCCCCAGCGAGGTGCCGGGACAATAGCCGACCATCCCCCAGCCGATGCCGAAGATCAGGCCGCCAATGATGTTGGCGCCCAGCACGGCGCCCTTGATGTTGAAGGATACCAGGCCGAAATCGTTAAGCAAGTGAATGCCGACCATGCCGACGATGACGGTGGACAGCATGAACTTGACGATGGTCATATCCTGCAGCCGCAGGGCGCCAAGCTGCTTGTCGTAGCGCAGCACCCGCCCTTTTTGCAGCAGGAAGCCAAACAGAATACCGGTTATCAGGCCGATGATAAGGGTTTTCATGACTTGCCACCTCCTTTGAAGATCTGTCTGGCCGTAAACAGCCCGCCAATGAAAAAACAGACCAGAGAGATGTAGCCACTCACTGCCAGTTGCATGGTGCCGCTCAGGCCATGTCCGCTTGGACAGCCGCCGGCCATGCGGGCCCCGAACATCAGGATCGCGCCGCCGATAAAGGCGACAGCGGCACGCTTACCGCCGCTTCTGGCGCCGAAGTGCGCGGCCCACATGTCCGGTACCGCCTGCAGACGGAAGGAGCCGGAACTGAGCGCCGCAATCAGGGCGCCGATGAAAATGCCGACAACGAACATCCACTGCCAGTCGACGACAGGTGCTGTCTTGATGAAATACGCCGTGTTCTCAACCCGTTCAGGCATAAACAGCTTCTCGATCATGCCGGCGGCGCGGACGAAGGTTGTCGAGGCACCAAAGTACTTTCCCGCCACCCATACCGAAAGAACACTGACGACACCGGTCAGCGCCCCCGCGACGTAAGGGTTCCAACT
>JTFP01001345.1_pt1 | contig 16987 bp, 17 predicted proteins | sample 235421 | NCBI WGS metagenome assembly JTFP01 (sample SAMN03067591, study PRJNA260954) | activated sludge metagenome | biome: Sludge; feature: Wastewater; isolation source: sludge from laboratory unaugmented bioreactor treating industrial wastewater | place: India:Gujarat | collected 2013-04 | reverse complement strand
CCACGCACCGCCTGGCCAGTTGCCTGGTGGAGGAGCGCTACCTGCGCGTGGTGCCGCAAGTCGGTTACCTGCTGGGGCCGAAGCTGATCGAGCTGGGGTTTCAGGCGCGCGAAGAGTTGCCGTTGGTGACCCTGGCGGTGCCGTACCTGGATGAGTTGTCGGCGCTGACCGGTGACACCATCCACCTGGCGATTCGCGAAGACGACGACGTGCTCTACCTGCACAAGAACCCCGGGCGCAACGGTCCGGAAATGCGCTCGCGGGTCGGCCATCGCATGCCGCTGGCGCGGACCGGCATCGGCAAGGCGCTGCTGTTGGATGACAGCGTCGAAGAGTGGCAGCGCCTGTACGAAGTCAGCCAGCCGGCGGCAGGGAAACACCTGCAGTGGCCGCAACACCCCGAGCAATCCTGGGCGCAGTTCGAGCAGCGCATGCATGAGTATGTGCTGGGCGGGTATGCGTTCGACCTGGAAGACAACGAACCGTCGATCCGCTGCGTGGCGGCACCGGTGCGCGATGCCAGCCGGCGAATCGTCGCCGGCATCAGCATCGCCAGTACCGTGCCCTACATGCCGCTGGAGAAAATGGCCGAGCTGATTCCTGTGATCAAACAGGTTGCGGCGCGGCTGTCCGCGGAGTTGGGCGCGAAGGCCTGATCAGGCCTTCAAGGTCGCCATGTCGATGACAAAGCGGTACTTCACATCGCCGGCGATCATGCGCGTGAACGCCTCGTTGATCTGACGGATGTCGAGCATTTCGATGTCGCAGGTGATGCCATGCTCGGCGCAGAAATCCAGGACTTCCTGGGTTTCTGCGATGCCGCCGATCAGCGAACCGGCGAGCATTTTACGCCCCAGCACCAACTTGGCGGCGTTGACGGGCGGGTCCACCGGCTCGATCAGGCCAACGAGGATATGCACGCCGTCAAAGCGCAGCACATCAAGGTAGGGGTTCAGGTCGTGCTGCACCGGGATGGTGTCCAGCAGGAAGTCGAAGTGCCCGGCGGCGGCGTGCATTTGCGCGGCGTCGGTGGACACGATCACATGATCCGCGCCCTGGCGGCGGCCTTCCTCGGCCTTGCTCGCGGAGCGGGTGAACAGCGTGACTTCGGCGCCCATCGCCTTGGCGAACTTGATGCCCATATGGCCCAGGCCGCCCATGCCGAGAATCCCGACTTTATCGCCGGTCTTCACACCGTAGTGCTTGAGCGGCGAGTAGGTGGTGATGCCGGCGCAGAGGAGCGGTGCGGCGCTGGCCAGGTCGAGCTTGGCCGGGATCTTCACCACAAAGTGTTCGCTGACCACGATGCTGTCGGAGTAGCCGCCCATGGTGTTGCTGCCGTCCACACGGTCCGGGGTGGCGTAGGTCATGGTCGGGCCTTCGAGGCAGTATTGCTCCAGGTCCGCTTGGCAGGCGTCGCAATGGCGGCACGAGTCGACCATGCAGCCGACGCCGACCAGGTCACCGACCTTATGCGCGGTGACGCTGGCGCCGACGGCGGTGACTTTGCCGACAATCTCGTGGCCCGGCATCAGTGGATACACGGCGATGCCCCATTCGTTGCGGGCCTGGTGGATGTCAGAGTGGCAGACGCCGCAGTACAGAATTTCGATCGCCACGTCATCGGCGCGCGGGCTGCGGCGTTCAAACGACATGGGGGCGAGGGGAGTGGTGGCCGACTGGGCGGCATAACCGATAGCGGTGTACATGAGTGAACCTCGCAGAAGCAGTGACAAGTGAGGTGGGCCATTTTCCGCGCCGACCCCGGAGGCGGCCATGGCGATTGCTCCGAGTCTCATGCCTATTCGTCCGGGAGTACGCCTGGTTTGGATGCACGGCGCGCCAGACCTGCGATGATGCTCTCATCCCTTATTCGCGAAGTTTTTTGCCATGTTGTTGACCCGCCATCTCGACGCCAACGCCACCCTGGTTTCCTTGATCGAGCGGCTGACGCCCTGCGACGGTTTCTCCCCGACCCACCTGCCGGGCGTGCAGGTGCTGCGCGCCAGTTGCGACGTCGCGCGCGGGCCGCAGATCTATGAGCCGAGCCTGATGTTCGTCGCCCAGGGCAGCAAAGTCGCATACCTGGGCCCGCGTACCCTGGAGTACGGCGCGGGGCACTACCTGATCCAGGCGATGCCGGTGCCGTTCGAGTGCGAGACGTTCGCCCTGGCGCCCGACGCACCGCTGCTGGGGGTGACGGTGGGGATTGATCGGGTGGTGTTGGGCGAATTGGTGATGGCCATGGGCATGCAGGCCGGGCCGCCGCCGACGGCGCAGACCTTGGAGTCGATGAGTTCGGTGGTGCTGGATGACGCCATGCGCGGTTGCGTCGAGCGCCTGTTGCAATGCCTGCACGATCCGTTGGAAAGCCGGATCATGGGCCCGGCGCGTGTGCGCGAATTACTCTTCACCGCCTTGCGCGGGCCCCAGGCCGATGTGTTGCGGGCGTTGGTGGAACAGCAGGGGCAGTTCTCGCGGATCGCCACCTCGTTGAATCACCTGCATGCTCATTACGCCGAGCCGCTGAATATCGAGACGTTGGCAGGTTACGCGCACATGAGTGCGTCGACCTTTCATGAACACTTCAAGCGCTGCACCTTGTTGTCGCCGGTGCAGTATCTGAAGCGTTTGCGTTTGCTCAAGGCGCAGCAGTTGTTGCTGGTGGAAGGCATGGGCGTGGCACAGGCGGCGCATCGGGTGGGGTATCAGAGTACGTCGCAGTTCAGCCGCGAATATAAGCGCTACTTCGAGCGCAACCCGGGCGAAGAGCGCGCTGCCTGATTCTCCCTGGCTCAACGGGATTAAAAATGTGGGAGGGGGCTTGCCCCCGATGACGGTGGGTCAGCCATCGATGTGCTGACTGTTCCACCGCTATCGGGGGCAAGCCCCCTCCCACATTGAGTTGATGCCAGCCACAAAAAAGGCTCCCGATCTGGGAGCCTCCTGGGTCATGCAACCCTTTTACATATTCGGGTAAGTCGGCCCACCTGCGCCTTCCGGCGTGACCCAGGTGATGTTCTGCGAAGGGTCTTTGATGTCACAGGTCTTGCAGTGTACGCAGTTCTGGGCGTTGATCTGGAAGCGCTTCTCGCCGTCTTCCTTGGTCACCACTTCATACACACCGGCCGGGCAGTAGCGCTGCGCCGGTTCATCGTAGAGCGGCAGGTTGGTGCCGATCGGGATGCTCGGGTCTTTGAGTTTCAAGTGGCACGGCTGTTCTTCTTCGTGGTTGGTGCCGGAGATGAACACCGAGCTCAGTTTGTCGAAGCTCAGCTTGCCGTCGGGCTTGGGGTAGTCGATCTTCTGGCAGTCCTTGGCCAGCTTGAGGCAGGCGTAGTCCGGCTTGGTGTCGTGCAGGGTGAACGGCATCTTGCCGCCGAGGATGTTCTGGTCGAACCAGTTGAAGCCGGCACCGATGATCGGGCCGAACTTGTGCATCGCCGGGCCGAAGTTACGGGTGGCGAACAGTTCTTCGTAGAGCCAGCTGGCTTTGAACGCGTCGACGTAGTTGGTCAGCTCGTCACCGCCTTCGGCGTCGGCCAACAGGCGCTCGGCCACGGCGTCGGCGGCGAGCATGCCGGACTTCATCGCGGTGTGGCTGCCTTTGATCTTGGCCACGTTCATGGTGCCCAGGTCGCAGCCGATCAATGCGCCGCCCTTGAACACCATCTTCGGCAACGAGTTGATGCCGCCCTTGGCCAGCGCGCGCGCGCCGTAGCTGACGCGCTTGCCACCTTCCAGATACTGGGCCAGCACCGGGTGATGCTTGAGGCGCTGGAACTCATCGAACGGCGACAGGAAAGTGTTGCTGTAGGACAGGTCGACGATCAGGCCGACCACCACCTGGTTGTTTTCCAGGTGATAGAGGAACGAGCCACCGGTGTTCTCGTTGCTCATGATGTCCAGCGGCCAACCGGCGGTGTGGACCACCAGGCCAGGTTGATGCTTGGCTGGGTCGATTTCCCATATTTCCTTCAGGCCGATGCCGTAGTGCTGGGCGTCGGCGTCGCTGTCCAGCTTGAAGCGCTGGATCAGTTGCTTGCCGATATGGCCACGGCAGCCTTCGGCGAACAGCGTGTACTTGCCGCGCAGTTCCATGCCGGGGGTGTAGACGCCTTCCTTCGGCTTGCCTTCGCGGTCGACGCCGAGGTCGCCGGTGATGATCCCGCGCACCACGCCGTTTTCGTCGAACAGCGCTTCCTGCGCGGCGAAGCCTGGGTAGACTTCCACGCCGAGGTTCTCGGCCTGCTGAGCCAGCCAGCGGCACAGGTTGCCCAGGGAGATAATGTAGTTGCCTTCGTTGTGCATGGTCTTGGGCACAAAGAAGTCAGGCACCTTGGTCGAGGTGTCGGCGCTGCGCAGCACATAGATGTCATCGCGCACCACCGGGGTGTTGAGCGGAGCGCCGAGTTCTTTCCAGTCCGGGAACAGTTCGTTCAGGGCGCGTGGTTCGAACACGGCACCGGAAAGGATATGTGCGCCGACCTCGGAGCCTTTCTCGACCACGCAGACGCTGATTTCCTTACCGGCTTCGGCGGCCTTCTGCTTCAGTCGGCAGGCGGCAGACAGGCCCGCCGGGCCAGCGCCGACGATGACCACGTCGAATTCCATGTATTCGCGTTCCACAGGCTATCTCCTACTCAGGCTCACAGGCTTTTTTTCTAATGGGTGGAGGTTGGGTGTCGTAAGCGTCATCGCTGCGTTCACTGGGCAGGCGGATGACCACCTTTCTCTCTAGGTGGCGCATTATATCTACACCACTCTCAGCGTCCAATACAAACGTTTGTTTGAATTGCTTGGAAGCTAGGTAAATCAAAGCAACGGGGCTTATGACTGGCCATTTTGCCGTATTGACCAGAATAGGCGTTCCGGTCAAGATACGGTCGGTTTTGCGCTCGCCGTAGGCTGACTGTAGGTTTCAAGAGCACCTTTAAAGACAGGCGAAGGCGAAAAAGAGTGACGCGTGCCCAATGCTGGCGCGCAGTTTACACGTCGCGATCATGAATGACCTCCCAGTCACCACTGACGAACGGTCATCACTCTCCATCGCTGCGTCACTTGCCGAAGGTTTTGAAGGTGCCCTTGTGTGCCGATGAGCATCAACCGCCAGGTTCGCCTAGGCGACTTTCTTTTCACCGGAGAGTAACGAGGAATCCATGAAGGTTCTTGTAGCTGTCAAACGCGTTGTCGATTACAACGTGAAAGTTCGCGTCAAGGCGGACAATTCCGGCGTCGACCTCGCTAACGTCAAGATGTCGATGAACCCTTTCTGCGAAATCGCCGTGGAAGAAGCCGTGCGCCTGAAAGAGAAAGGCGTGGCGACTGAAATCGTCGTGGTTATCATCGGCCCGACCACTGCTCAAGAGCAGCTGCGTACCGCTCTGGCCCTGGGCGCTGATCGCGCCATCCTGGTCGAGTCCGCTGAAGAACTGACCTCCCTGGCCGTGGCCAAGTTGCTCAAAGCCGTTGTCGACAAGGAACAGCCATCGCTGGTGATCCTCGGCAAACAGGCCATCGACAGCGACAACAACCAGACTGGCCAGATGCTGGCTGCACTGACCGGTTACGGCCAGGGCACCTTCGCCTCGAAAGTCGAAGTGAGCGGCGACAGCGTTGCCGTGACCCGCGAAATCGACGGCGGCGCACAGACGGTTTCGTTGAAACTGCCGGCCATCGTCACCACCGACCTGCGTTTGAACGAGCCGCGCTACGCGTCTCTGCCAAACATCATGAAAGCCAAGAAGAAGCCTCTGGAAGTGCTGACTCCGGATGCTTTGGGCGTTTCCACCGCCTCTACCAACAAGACCGTCAAAGTCGAAGCGCCGGCTGCACGCAGCGCGGGCATCAAGGTCAAGTCGGTGGCTGAACTGGTCGAGAAACTGAAAAACGAAGCGAAGGTAATCTAATCATGACTATCTTGGTAATCGCTGAACACGACAACAAGGTACTGGCTCCGGCCACCCTGAACACCGTGGCCGCCGCGGCGAAAATCGGTGGTGACATCCACGTGCTGGTTGCAGGCCAGGGCGCTGGCGCCGTGGCTGAAGCCGCGGCGAAAGTCGCTGGCGTGAGCAAAGTACTGCTGGCCGACAACGCCGCTTACGCTCACCAACTGCCGGAAAACGTCGCGCCTCTGGTCGCCGAGCTGGGTGCTGGCTACAGCCACATCCTGGCCGCTGCCACCTCCAACGGCAAAAACATCCTGCCGCGGGTTGCCGCGCAACTGGACGTTGACCAGATCTCCGAGATCATCTCGGTCGAAAGCGCCGACACCTTCAAGCGCCCGATCTACGCCGGCAACGCCATTGCTACCGTGCAATCGACCGCCGCGGTCAAGGTCATCACCGTGCGCGCCACCGGTTTCGACCCGGTTGCCGCCGAAGGCGGTTCGGCCGCCGTTGAAGCCGTCTCCGCGGCCCACGACGCGGGTATTTCCAGCTTCGTCGGCGAAGAGCTGGCCAAGTCGGATCGTCCTGAGCTGACCGCTGCCAAGATCGTCGTTTCCGGCGGGCGTGGCATGCAGAACGGCGACAACTTCAAGCACCTGTACGCCCTGGCCGACAAGCTGGGCGCTGCCGTCGGCGCTTCCCGCGCTGCGGTCGACGCAGGTTTCGTGCCCAACGACATGCAGGTCGGCCAGACCGGCAAGATCGTTGCGCCACAGCTGTACATCGCCGTCGGTATCTCCGGCGCGATCCAGCATTTGGCCGGCATGAAAGACTCCAAGGTGATCGTGGCGATCAACAAGGACGAAGAAGCACCGATCTTCCAGGTGGCTGATTACGGCCTGGTGGCGGACTTGTTCGAAGCCGTACCTGAATTGGAGAAGCTGGTCTAATCCAGTCGCTTCACTTATAAAGAGCCCGGTCTTTTGACCGGGCTTTTTATTATCGGAGCACCTTGCCATGGAATTGCGCCCCTGGGCCACACTGCTGGGTTTCACACTGTTGCTACCGACCCTGTCGATGGCGGCCGGCAAATGCGAGCGCCTGGTGGCTACCGGCAGCCCGGACGCTCCGCCTTTGCTCTGGCGCGATCCACAGGACCCCACGCACTTGATCGGCGCCACCGCCGACATGTTGCAGCAAGTGGCCCAGGACCTCGGGCTGAAAATCGACCTGCTCTATGGCGGCAAGCGTTCCCAGGCCTTGGACGAAGTGCGCAGCGGGCGCATGGATCTGCTGGCCGATGCGCCGTTGAATATCGGCGAGCTGGAAACCCTCGACTACCTCCACCCGGCGCTGGTGCAGATCGACTATCTGGTCTGGACCCGCAAGGACTCGGCGCTGGCCTATGCCACGGCCGCCGACCTGCACGGCCATCAGGGCGCGGTGTCGGAACGGGCGCGGTTGAGCCACGACTTTGAAACCTTCGCCGCCCAGCAATTGACCCTGCAACGCCTGCCCACCTTGACTCCAGCGTTTCAGAAACTGCTGCTGGGGGAAGTGGACTACGTACTCGCCGGGCGTTACTCCGGCATGGCCATGGCCGAGACCCTGGGCATGAGCAATGACCTGTTCGCCCGCGACGTGCCCGTCGATCAGCCTGGCCTGTACCTGGCGATTTCCCACAACTCTGCGTGCAATGACCCCTGGCTGCGCGGACAGCTGGCGAAAAAGATGACAGAATTGTCCGGGTCTGGTGTGGCGCAAGCTGCGCTGCAGCGCAATCTGGAGCGCTGGAAAGCGCAATTGCAACAACCCGTCGGCACCCCAACAAAGTAGGGATTTTCAGTGATTTTTCGACCTTTTTTAGCGGCCCTCGCCGTCGTTGCTCTGGCGGGATGTGCAGCCGATCCTGCGCCGAATGAACAAATACGCCTCACCCAGCAAGCGTTGGAACAAGCCAACGCCGTGGGTGCCAACTCCGATGAATCGTCCGAACTGAAACTGGCTGAAGGTAAATTCGCCCAGGCTCAGGCTGATATGGCCGACCAGTCCTACAAGAACGCGCGCATGCAGGCCGAACAGGCCGAGCTGGATGCGCGTCTCGCCGAAGCCCAAGTGTTGACCCGCAAGAGCCAGGAACAACTGAACGTGCTCAATACCCGTATCACCCGCCTGCGCAAGCAATTGCAGCTGGGAGAAGCCCAATGAGCCCGATGATCCGTGGCTTGAGTTGCGTCGTGCTGCTGGGCAGCGCGGCCCTGGGCGGTTGCGCCAGCCACCCGAATGGCGAGCAGGCCCTGCAACAGGCGGGCAGCGACTTCCAGAAGGTCAAGGAAGACGCCAACGTGCTGCGCTTCGCGCCCAAGGACGTGATCCGCGCCGGAGAGTCCCTGGCCCGTGCCGATCGCTTGTCCAGCTATTGGGGCAGCGGTGCCGACGTGGTGCATTACGCCTACCTCAGCCAGCGCTACAGCGCGATCGCCCGCGAACACACCGAGCAGGCGCTCAATCAGGAACGTGGCGCCAAACTCGAACTGGAACGCCAGCGCCTGCAACTGGCCCTGCGCGAGAGCAAGCTGGTCAGCGTGCAGCAGCAGGGCAAATGGCTCGAGGAACAGATCGCCAGCCTGGCCACCACCCAGACCGATCGCGGCCTGGTGATGACCTTGGGCGACGTGTTGTTCGACACCGGTGAAGCCGAACTGAAAAACTCGGCCAACCGCACCGTGCTGAAAATCGTCCAGTTCCTGCAACTGAACCCCAAGCGCATCGTGCGTATCGAGGGTTACACCGACAGCACCGGCGGCGAGCAGGAAAACCTCCAACTGTCCCGCGACCGCGCGCAATCGGTGGCGGATGTGCTGGTGGACCTGGGGATCGACGAAAAGCGCATCCAGGTCGAAGGCTATGGCGACCAGTACCCGGTGGAGGCCAATGCTTCCGAGCGCGGCCGCGCGCAGAACCGCCGGGTAGAGATCGTGTTCTCCGACGCGAAGGGCCAGTTGGGCGCCGCCCGCTAGGAGCCTGGCGCAAGCAAAATATGGGAGGGGGGCCCCCTCCCACATTTTTTTCGGGGGGCCCGAAACGCCTCAGGCCACCCTTACAGTTTTTTCTATCACTGCCGCTCGCGCTCGACTATTGTGGCAACTGTCCCCGTACACTTCTAAACTGTGCCGGTATGTTTCACACAAAAATAAAATAGCCGTGAAATCGAGTGCTGCGTCATGACCAATCTGTTGCTCTACCAACGTATCGCCCAGCAACTGGCTGAGGATATCCGGCGCGGTGTCTATCAACCGGGTGAGCGCGTGCCTTCGGTGCGCAAGATGAGCTCCCAGCTCAACGTCAGCCATGCCACGGTGTTGCAGGCCTACGCCAACCTGGAAGATCAGGGCTTGATTCGCGCGCGGCCGCAGTCCGGGTATTACGTACACCAGACACCGGCGCTGACGGCGCCGACGCCGGATATCGCCCGGGTCGAGCGCCCGGGGTTGGTGACGCGCAGCAGCATCATTCAGCAAGTGTTGGTGGAGTCGCGTCGCGAAGGCGTATTCCCGCTGGGCGCGGCCGTGCCGAGTGTGGATTACTTGCCGGTACGCGCACTGCACCAGCAGTTGGCCAAGGTCACGCGCTTCCAGAGCCCGCGGGCGTTCAGTTACATGTTCAGCCCAGGCTTCGAGCCGTTGCGCCGCCAGGTGGCGATCCGCATGCGCGATGCCGGCGTGGTGGTGGACCCGTCCGAAGTGGTGATCACCCACGGCTGCGTCGATGCCCTGCAGATGTCGTTACGGGTGCTGACGCGGCCGGGCGACCTGATCGCCGCCGAGTCGCCGACCTATTACGGCTTGCTGCAATTGGCGGATCTGCTGGGCCTCAAGGTCATCGAAATCCCCAGCGACCCTGCCACCGGCATGAGCCTGGAAGCCCTGCAATTGGCCGCTAACCAGTGGTCGATCAAAGCCCTGGTGCTGACCACGCGCCTGAGCAATCCGTTGGGCGGCACCATGCCCGAGGAGCGGCAGAAACACTTGCTGCGCCTGGCCTCGGATTTCGATATCCAGATCGTCGAAGACGATATCTACGGCGAACTGATGTTCGAACTGGGGCGCACCAAAGCCCTGAAAGCCTACGATCGCCTCGACCGCGTGATTTATTGCTCGAGCTTTTCCAAAACCCTGTCACCCGGCGTGCGTATCGGCTGGATGATCGCCGGCAAGTATCAGCAGGAAATCCAGCGTTTGCAGATGTTCAGCACCCATTCGGCGTGCAGCGTCACCCAGATGGGTGTCGCCGCGTACCTGGAGAACGGCGGTTACGATCGGCACCTGCGTTACATCCGCCAGGAGTACCGCAAGAACCTCAGCGCGTTCCAACTGGCGGTTCAGCAGTATTTTCCCGAAGGCACCCAGATGACCCGTCCGACCGGCGGTTTTATCCTGTGGGTCAGTTTGCCGGGGCGGGTCAATACCCAGGAACTGCACGTGCGTGCATTGCAGCAGGGCATCAGCATCGCACCGGGGTTGATCTTCAGTAATACGGAACAGTTCAACCACTGTATTCGTCTTAACTGCGGCACGCCGTGGAATCGCGAGGCAGAGCGGGCGCTGATGACTTTGGGGATGCTCGCCAGTCAGTTATGCCTGGAGACAGCGGCCGGCTTGTGAGGCTCGCCAAGTAGCCAGTTCTGATAGCTGGCCAATCACCGCGCTTGTCATGCTGCCTTCAACAAGCGAGCATATGGCCTTCTGCCGTTAATGCTGTTGGCAATATGACTTCTATTTTTCGCGTTGTTTTAGTGATTAGCCTGCTCAGCTTGAGTCACGTCGGCGTCACGCTGGCGGCGACGCCTGTGGCGGACCCCGCACCGACCGCGATTACCGAGCACACAACCCCCGCAAAAAAACCGACCCCGGCGAAAAAAGCCCCGGCGACCAACAAAAAAAACGCATCGGCAAAAAAACGCGCGCCGGTTGCGAGCAAGTCCGAGTCCGCCCACGAAGTGGCCCAGACCCACTTGCCACCGGCACAGTTGGACTTGTCCCTGCCTTCCGACATGGTCAGGCACCTGCAGCCCATCGGCAGTATGCCTGCGCCGAAAAACGTACCGTTGTTGCCGCCGATGTTTGGCGAAAAGCCGACTGACAACAGTGCATTCCAGATCAACGGTCGCCTGCTCAGCAATGAGATGAAGCTGCAACTGCGCAACGAAGAACGGCGTGAGGTGGAAGGCGCGGCGCTGGATTTCGAATTCAAACAATAAACTTTTCCGGCGAAGGTGACGTCGATGCTCGACCATCTGTCGCAGACTGGTCAGTCACTTTTATTTTCTGCGAAAAACCCCTGTTAGACCATTTTAAAACGGCTGTTTAAGGGCGTACTCTAGCCCGGCCGTCCCTATTGAGCCGTCGAGGACCTGTTGCTCATGAAATGCCGTGAAGGCTGTGGCGCTTGCTGCATCGCCCCCTCCATCAGTTCACCGCTGCCGGGAATGCCCCACGGCAAACCCGCGGGCGAACGCTGCCTGCACCTGTCGGTCGAACAGTTATGCCTGCTGTTCGGGCAACCGGAACGGCCGGCGGTGTGCAGTGATTTCAAGGCGGATATCGAGGTCTGCGGTACCGACCAGGCCGATGCGATCAGGTTGATCGGCTGGTGGGAGCAGATGACGGCGGCTTGATGGCTTTACTATCGGAACTTCAACAATAAGGAATACAACAATGGTTTCGCTGAAACGAATGGCTGTGTTGTGCGGTTTTACGGTGTTGTTTGCTGCCACTGCTCAGGCTGAGGATTGGCAAGTCGCCAAGGATGAAGACGGGATCAAGGTGTCGCTGAGCGAAGTCGCCGGTTCCAAGTACAAGGCGTATCGCGGTGTGACAGTGATCAAGGCCCCCGTGGCCAAGATCGAGGCCTTGCAGGAAGATGCGGTCGGTGCCTGCGCCTGGATTCATGACTGCAAGTCGCAAAAACTGCTCAAGCAGGAGGGCGTCAAGAGCTGGACCTACACCCAATTCAAGGCCCCGTTCCCAGTGACCGACCGCGATTCGATCCTGGAAATCACCACGGCCAAGGCCGCCGACGGCAGCGTGACCCGCACGCTGCTGGAAGTGCCGACCTATCAGCCGGAAGTGAAGGGTTATGTGCGCGTGGCCCAGGTCGATGGCTACTGGAAACTGGTGCCTAAAGGTGCCAACGAAACCGAAGTGACCTACCAGGTACACACCGAGCCAGGCGGCAGCGTGCCTTCGTGGTTGGCCAACAAGTTCGTGGTGGACGCCCCGTTCAACACCTTGAAAGCCCTCAGGGAACGCGCCGAGAAGTAAGCGCGGCAGACCCGGTGCCTGCGACCTTGAGTGGAACATTTAGCGAGCCCTCAAGGTCCAGATAGAGGTAAGCCCACACGCGGGCTTTATCGAGGAGGCACCGATGCAAAAGTGGCAGATTACCTTCGTTGATGATCACGGCGTGCAGTCCGTGGAGCAGTTCACCTGCGAGCGCAAGCCCAGCCTCGAAGATGCGGCACACTTGATTCGCGACAAGCTGGTGCCGGTGGCCGCCGAACTGGACCTCAATGACCTGGAAGGCCGTAAACCCGAACCGACGGTCAAGATCCTCAAAGACCAGAACAGTATCCAGATCCTCGACATCTCTCCCGTCGTCTGAACATTCCCTGTCTGCCATTCAAGCGCCTCTGGTGGAGGTGATAGCTTCGCGCTACTCTGCAAGTGAGATCAGCGAATGAATCGCTAAGGTCTGGTCTTGTCAGCTACATGCTTGTTTTCCAGCGGTGATGTCATTGCCGTAGTACCCGCGCCAGTAAGGCGTGGGCTTCGGGAAGCACGGAAAGTCTATCCATCGGTTTGAGGAGGACGTTTCATGAGCACAGCCTATCAAGAAGACATCAGCACCAACGTTCTGCGCCGCATGAAAGAAGGCGGCTTCGATTTTTCACGGTTCCACCCCATCGAGTTCTACGCCATTTTCCCGGACGAGGAACGGGCGCGCAGGGCTGCGGGTCGGTTTCGTGGCGAATCCCTGAATGCCCAGGTCAGCGCGCGCGACGATGGCGCCTGGTACCTGGAACTGAGCAAGATCATGTTTGCAACCTACGACGGCATAGGAGACTTCGAGCAAGACTTTGAAGCGGTGGTCGAGCCGCTGGGCGGGATCATCGAAGGATGGGGCGTCAAGCAGGAGGTGCGTGGGTTACCCATGTAGCAGTATGAGAAACACAGCGTATCGGCTGACCTTTGGGTCGGCCGATTTTGTTTGTGGCGTCTGAAATCAGACGCAACTCGCGCTGTATTTCCAGGCAAAAAAAACCACCCGAGTGGGGTGGCCGAAAGGGAAGACCGGAGGAGTCGGTCGATACACGAGATCACACGGTACCGATTGCTCGCTGGGTAAGGCTGTAGGACGAGTCCTGTTCAGCAGATGACGGTGATTATCCGCACCGGGGGGCGGGCAGTGAAATCAACACTGGCTATGCTGTTGATAGTCAAAGCCCGCATTGTGATGAAGCGCGCGACAAGACACCGGGCATTCCGCGCACCAGGATGGTGCGCTTAACTCCCCGCTATTATTTAACTCACTGATTTTTAAGTGTTTATGCCGCTGGCACGGGCCTTGCGATGATTCTTGCGTCCGGGTGACAAGGAGTACGGCATGATCCGCACTTATTACGACGAAATGTACGATGGGGCAGGGCAGGTTCGCCCTCATTACCGCGAGTTCGCCCGCTGGTTGGCCGAAACCCCCGCTGAACTGCTGGCCCAGCGCCGGCGTGAAGCCGATTTGCTGTTTCACCGCGCCGGGATCACCTTCACCCTCTACGGGGATGAGCAGGGCACCGAGCGCCTGATTCCCTTCGACACCATCCCGCGCAGCATTCCCGCCAGTGAATGGCGGATTGTCGAACGTGGCTGCATTCAGCGGGTCAAGGCGCTGAACATGTTTCTCGCCGACCTCTACCATGAACAACGCATCATCAAGGCCGGGATCATTCCCGCTGAACAGGTGCTGGCCAACGAGCAGTATCAGTTGGCTATGCAGGGCTTGAATCTGCACCGCGATCTGTATTCCCACATCTCCGGTGTCGATCTCGTGCGTGATGGTGACGGCACTTACTACGTGCTGGAGGACAACCTACGCACGCCCAGCGGCGTCAGCTACATGCTCGAAGACCGCAAGATGATGATGCGCCTGTTCCCCGAACTGTTCGCGGCCCAGCGTATCGCGCCGATCGACCACTACCCCAACTTGCTGCTCGACACCCTGAAAAGCGCCAGCCCCCTGGATAACCCCAGCGTGGTGGTGTTGACCCCCGGGCGTTTCAACAGTGCGTTCTTTGAGCATGCCTTCCTCGCCCGGGAAATGGGCGTGGAACTGGTGGAGGGCGCCGACCTGTTCGTGCGCGATGACCGCGTTTTCATGCGTACCACCGACGGCCCCAAGGCCGTGGACGTGATCTATCGCCGCCTCGACGATGCGTTTCTCGACCCGCTGGCCTTCAACCCGGACTCCATGCTCGGCGTCCCCGGCCTGCTTGCCGCCTATCGTTCGGGCAATGTGGTGTTGGCCAACGCGATCGGCACCGGGGTGGCGGATGACAAGTCGGTGTACCCCTTTGTCACCGAGATGATCCGTTTTTACCTGGATGAAGAACCGATCTTGAAGAACGTTCCGACCTTCCAATGCCGTAAGCCCGACGAACTGTCCCACGTATTGGCTAACCTGCCGCACCTGGTGGTCAAGGAAACCCAAGGCTCCGGCGGCTACGGCATGCTCGTCGGTCCGGCTTCCACGGCGGCGGAAATCGAAGCCTTCCGCGCGCGTATCAAGGCCAAGCCCCACGCCTATATCGCACAGCCGACCCTGTGTTTATCCACCTGCCCGACCTTCGTCGAAAACGGTATCGCCCCGCGCCATATCGACCTGCGCCCGTTCGTGTTGTCCGGCAAGGAAACCCGCGTGGTGCCCGGCGGCCTGACCCGCGTGGCGCTGCGCGAAGGTTCACTGGTGGTCAACTCGTCCCAGGGCGGCGGCACCAAAGACACTTGGGTGGTTGAGGACTGATGCCATGTTGAGTAGAACTGCCTCGGATCTGTACTGGATGTCGCGCTACCTCGAACGCGCGGAAAACCTCGCGCGCATGCTCGACGTCAGTTATTCGCTGTCGCTGATGCCCCAGGACGGGCGCGGCGACGGCCTGCATGAACTGGCCATGCCGTTGCTGATCACCGGCACGCTGGACGACTACCACGCGCGACACGGTGAGCTGCACGCCGAACGCCTGCTGCACTTTTTCGCCCTGGACGCGGCCAACCCGGCCAGCATCTACAGCTGCCTCGGTGCTGCGCGGGCCAGCGCCCATGCGGTGCGTGGGCGAATCACGGCCGACATGTGGGAAAACATCAACGCCACCTGGCTGGATATCCGCGACATCGCCCAGCAAGGCTTGAGCCGCTACGGCATGAGCCGGTTCTGTGAGTGGGTCAAGGAGCGTTCGCACCTGTTTCGCGGCGCCACCTACGGCACGATCATGCGCAACGATGCTTTCCGCTTTATCCGTCTGGGCACTTTCATCGAGCGCGCCGACAACACCCTGCGCCTGCTGGACGCACGCTATGAAATGGCCGGCGACCAGGCCGAAGCGGTCAGCGATGGCACGGCCCACGCGTACTACCAGTGGAGTGCCTTGTTGCGTGCGTTGTCGTCGTTCGAGGCCTACACCGAGATCTACCGCGACGCCCCCGGCGCCCGGCAAGTGGCGGAGCTGTTGCTGTTGCGCGCCGATGTGCCGCGTTCGCTGCGGGCCTGCAGCGAAGAGATCGACCAGATCCTCGCCAGCCTGCCCGGCCTCAACGGCCGCCCGGCCCAGCGCCTGGCCGCCGAAATGGATGCGCGCCTGCGCTTTACCGCCATCGACGAAATCCTCGAGGAAGGCCTGCATGCCTGGCTGACCGACTTTATTCCCTTGGTCCGCCAGTTGGGCGACGCCATCTACAGTTCCTACCTGGAGGCGGCATGAGACTCTCCATCAGCCACGAAACCACCTACCACTACGACGATCAGGTGCGCGCCAGCATCCAGTACCTGCGCCTTACGCCCCACGACAGCGAACGCCAGCACGTACTCAGTTGGCAACTGGATCTACCGCGTCCGGTGCGCGCCCAGGTCGACCCGTTCGGCAATATCCTGCATGTGCTGACCCTGGACGAGCCTCACGACGCCATCATCATCGGTGCCCGTGGCCAGGTCGATATCGACGAGTTGCGCGAGGCTGAGCACGAGAGCCAGTCCGCCTACCCGTTCCTGCGCAGTACGCGGCTGACCGAGCCCGACGAAGCCCTGTGCCGCTTTGCCGAGCAGCATTGCCATCAGCGCCGCGACCGCAGCGCCTTGATCGACCTGATGCACGCGCTCAACCACTCGATGGTCTACACGCCCGGCGCCACGGAGGTCGACACCAGCGCCGCGCAGGCCTTCGCGGGGCGTGCGGGGGTGTGCCAGGACCACACCCACGCGTTCCTGGCCTGCGCGCGCAGCCTGGGGATTCCAGCGCGGTATGTGTCGGGGTATTTGTACACCGAGGACAGCACGCACCTGGCCAGTCACGCCTGGGCCGAAGCCTGGCTGGACGACGCCTGGTACAGCTTTGACGTGACCAACCAACTGGCGCGGCCGGAGCGGCACCTGAAACTGGCCGTGGGCCTGGATTATCTGGACGCCTGCCCGGTACGCGGCATGCGGCGCGGCGGCGGGCATGAGCAGATGCATGCCAAGGTGTCGGTGGCGCCGACGCCGCTGGTTTCGGTGCAGCAGCAATAGCTCAGGGCTGCTGCTTGCGCCCGGCCATATGCTTCAAATACCCCACCAGCAACGTCAGCTCGCTGTCGGGCAACACGCCGGCGGCGAAGGCCGGCATTTTCGCCTGGGGCCAGCGCCGCAGGCTTTGTGGGTCGCGGATATAGCGCTTGAGAAAATCGCCGCTGAAATATTCGGTGGGGTTGTAGGGAATGTTCAGGTCCGGCCCTACCTGTGCATCGCCAGCCCCATTGAGGCGGTGACAGGCCAGGCAGTTTTTCTGGAACAGC
>JTFP01002284.1_pt1 | contig 17100 bp, 14 predicted proteins | sample 235421 | NCBI WGS metagenome assembly JTFP01 (sample SAMN03067591, study PRJNA260954) | activated sludge metagenome | biome: Sludge; feature: Wastewater; isolation source: sludge from laboratory unaugmented bioreactor treating industrial wastewater | place: India:Gujarat | collected 2013-04 | reverse complement strand
TGCGTGATGGTCGGATATCCAATGCGCCCAGCATTATTGCCTTGCAATGGCTAGCGCTCAATCGCGCGGAAGTGAGGGGGTTATGGCAGTAAAGGCACGGGAACGATACCGGGTTGACCTGATCGGGCTGCAAGCCGCCTGCGAGGCCAACTATGCGCGGCTGATGCGCCTGCTGCCGGAGATGCGCCACACGCCCGAGGCACGGCGCATCGCCGTGACCCATGGCGACCAGATGCTCGGCGTGCTGACCCTGGAAGTCATCGTCAATTGCCCGTACACCACCACCCTGCGCGTGCGCCAGGAGCACAGCCTGCCATGGCTGCCGGTGCCGCAACTGGAAGTGCAGGTGTACCACGATGCGCGAATGGCCGAAGTCATCAGCGCCGAACATGCGCGACGCTTTCGCAGCATCTATCCTTACCCCAATGTGTTCATGCACCAGCCCGATGAGAAAGCACAGCTCAATGTGTTCCTCGGCGAATGGTTGAGTCACTGTCTGGCCCTGGGCCACGAGTTCGAAGTCGTGCGGTAGATGTGAACTGCATCTGCTTCCCTGGGTTTCCTCTTTGTGTCCTGCCCCAGCATAATCGCGCCATACGTCCATTCCTGTGATTGCCTTGGGAGAGCACCTTGCCCCGCGTACCCACCGTGACCCCCGATGCACCGGCATTGCTGGTGCAACTGTCCGACAGCCATCTGTTTGCCGAGGCCGACGCCACGCTGGTGGGCATGAACACCCGTGAGAGCTTGCAACGGGTGATCGGCCTGGTGCGCGAGCAGCAGCCCCGGATCGACTTGCTGCTGGCCACGGGGGACTTGTCCCAGGACGGTACGCTGGCGTCCTATCAGCACTTCCGGGAGATGACCGCGCCCTTTGGCGTGCCGGCGCGCTGGATTCCCGGCAACCACGATGAGCCGCAGATCATGGCCCACGCCGCCCTGCACAGCGACCTGCTGGAACCGGTGGTCGACGTCGGCAATTGGCGCATTACCCTGCTCGACTCCGCCGTACCCGGTTCGGTGCCGGGTTATCTGCAGGACAGCCAGCTGCAACTGCTGGCCCAAGCCTTGAGCGAAGCGCCGCACCGCCATCATCTGGTGTGTTTCCACCATCATCCGGTGCCCGTCGGCTGTGCGTGGATGGAACCCATCGGCCTGCGCAACCCCGAGGCACTGTTTGCCGTGCTGGACCGTTTCCCTCAGGTCCGGGCCTTGCTCTGGGGGCATGTACACCAGGAGATCGACCGCGAGCGCAACGGCGTGCGCCTGCTGGCGTCGCCGTCCACCTGCATCCAGTTCACGCCGGGCAGCGAGGACTTCAACGTCAGCACCGAGGCACCGGGCTATCGCTGGCTGCGCCTGCATGCCGACGGGCGGTTGGAGACCGGGGTGGAACGGGTCAAAGGCTTTGCCTTTACCGTGGATTACGCCAGCAACGGCTACTGAAGGTGGGAGGGGAAGACAGGGGACTCACCACTCCGATCCCTGTAAACTGCGCCTTTTTTGGCGCAAGCACGGAGAGCCCGGCATGTCCGCTTCGATCCTGTATATCCACGGTTTCAACAGCGCGCCTGCGTCGAACAAGGCCAGCCAGTTGATCCGCGTGATGGACACCCTCGGCCTGGCCGACCAACTGCGCGTGCCGGCCCTGCATCACCACCCTCGCCAGGCGATTCCTCAATTGGAGGCGGCCATCGCAGAACTGGGGCGGCCGCTGCTGGTCGGCAGCTCGCTCGGCGGCTACTATGCAACCTGTCTTGCCGAGCGCCATGGCCTCAAGGCGCTGCTGGTCAACCCGGCGGTCAGCCCCCATCGGATGTTCGACGGTTACCTGGGCACCCAGAAGAATCTCTATACCGATGAAACCTGGGAACTGACCCACGATCACGTCACGGCGCTGGCCGAGCTGGAAGTCCCGGCGCCCCAGGATGCCGCGCGTTATCAGGTGTGGTTGCAGACCGGGGACGAAACCCTGGATTATCGCCTCGCCCAGCAGTATTACCGGGCCTGTGCCTTGCGCATCCAGGCCGGTGGCGACCACGGTTACCAGGGGTTTGCCCGGCAGTTGCCGGCGTTGTTGAGCTTTGCCGGCATTGGCGCGGATCAGTATCAATCCTTCGAATTCTCGGCACTGTAATTGCCTTGGAAACCGCAGGTCACTTTTTAATCGAACGACTCACGACGAGACCCCATGGCCACTCCCAGCGCTAGCTCTTATAACGCCGACGCCATCGAAGTCCTCTCGGGCCTCGACCCGGTGCGCAAACGCCCCGGCATGTACACCGACACCAGTCGGCCGAACCACCTTGCCCAGGAAGTCATCGACAACAGCGTCGACGAAGCCTTGGCCGGGCACGCCAAGTCGGTGCATGTCATTCTCCACGCTGACCACTCCCTGGAAGTGTCCGACGACGGTCGCGGCATGCCGGTGGACATTCACCCGGAAGAGGGGGTGTCGGGCGTCGAGTTGATCCTCACCAAGCTGCACGCCGGCGGCAAGTTCTCCAACAAGAACTACCAGTTCTCCGGCGGCTTGCACGGTGTCGGTATTTCCGTGGTCAACGCCTTGTCGACGTTGGTGCGGGTGCGGGTCAAGCGCGACGGCAACGAATACGAGATGACCTTCGCCGATGGCTACAAAGCCACCGACCTGCAGGTGATCGGCACCGTTGGCAAGCGCAACACCGGCACCAGCGTGTACTTCGCCCCGGACCCGAAATACTTCGATTCGCCGAAATTCTCCGTCAGCCGCCTCAAGCATGTGCTCAAGGCCAAGGCTGTGTTGTGCCCGGGCCTGCTGGTCACCTTTGAAGACAAAGGCAGCGGCGAAAAGGTCGAGTGGCACTACGAAGACGGCCTGCGCTCCTACCTGGAAGACGCCGTCAGCGATTTCGAACGCCTGCCCAACGAGCCGTTCTGCGGCAGCCTGGCCGGGAACAAAGAAGCCGTCGACTGGGCGCTACTGTGGTTGCCTGAAGGCGGCGACAGCGTGCAGGAAAGCTACGTCAACCTGATTCCCACCGCCCAGGGCGGCACCCACGTCAACGGCTTGCGCCAGGGCCTGCTCGACGCCATGCGCGAGTTCTGCGAATACCGCAGCCTGCTGCCGCGCGGCGTGAAGCTGGCGCCGGAAGACGTGTGGGAGCGCATCGCGTTCGTGCTGTCGATGAAAATGCAGGAGCCGCAATTCTCCGGCCAGACCAAAGAGCGTTTGTCGTCCCGCGAGGCGGCGGCGTTTGTCTCCGGTGTGGTCAAGGATGCGTTCAGCCTGTGGCTCAACGAGCACCCTGAGTTGGGCCTGGCCCTGGCGGAACTGGCGATCAACAACGCCGGCCGTCGCCTCAAGGCCAGCAAGAAGGTCGAGCGTAAACGCATCACGGCGGGCCCGGCACTGCCGGGCAAGCTGGCCGATTGCGCCGGGCAGGACCCGATGCGCTCCGAGCTGTTCCTGGTGGAAGGTGACTCCGCCGGCGGTTCCGCCAAGCAAGCGCGGGACAAGGAATTCCAGGCGATCCTGCCGTTGCGCGGCAAGATCCTCAACACCTGGGAAGTCGACGGCAGCGAAGTCCTGGCCAGCCAGGAAGTGCACAACATCGCCGTGGCCATCGGCGTCGACCCTGGCGCGGCGGACATGAGCCAGTTGCGCTACGGCAAGATCTGCATCCTCGCCGACGCCGACTCCGACGGTCTGCACATCGCCACCTTGCTGTGCGCGCTGTTCGTGCAGCACTTCCGCCCGTTGGTGGACGCCGGTCACGTCTACGTCGCGATGCCGCCGCTGTACCGTATCGACCTGGGCAAGGAGATTTTCTACGCCCTCGACGAAGGCGAGCGCGATGGCATCCTCGACCGCCTGATCGCCGAGAAGAAACGCGGCAAGCCGCAGGTCACGCGATTCAAAGGCCTGGGTGAGATGAACCCGCCGCAATTGCGCGAAACCACCATGGACCCGAACACGCGGCGCCTGGTGCAGTTGACCCTGGACGACTTCGCTGCCACTTCGGAAATGATGGACATGCTGCTGGCGAAGAAACGCGCGCCGGATCGCAAGTCCTGGCTGGAGTCCAAGGGCAACCTCGCCGAGGTCCTGGGCTGATGCGTACAGGTTTCGCCCTGGCGATCCTGATGTTGAGCGGGTTGGCGGCCACCCAGGCGGTCGCCGCGCCCGTGGCTGAGCTCAAGCTGGTGTCCGAACACCCGGTGGACGGCATGCGCGGCGGTAACCTGTCGGGCCTGGCTTTGTGTGGCAACGCGTTGTGGACGGTTTCCGACCGCGACGACGACCAGATCTACCGCCTGGATATCAGCGCGCCGACCTGGCAGGCCGAAACGGTGAAGCTCGACGTGCCGCCCGTGCCTGACTCCGGCCTGCCCTGGGGGCTGCGTTCGCGCACCAAGGCGGCGTCGCTGATTCGCGGTGGCGACCTGGATTTTGAAGGCATCAGTTGCGATGCCGCGGGTAACCGCTACGTGGTCAGCGAAGCCCATGCGGCGGTGCTGAAAGTGCCGGCGAGCGGTGCGCCCGAGTGGTTGAAGATTGCCCCCGGGATGGTGCGTGAAGCCCGCGCTAGCGGCATGTTGCTGCATTTCAATGCGTTGTTCGAAGGCCTCGCGGTGAACCCCGAAGGCAATCAGATCTGGCTGGCGGCGGAGCGTGAGCGGCGCGGGCTGATTTCCATCAAGCGCCAGCAAAGCGTGTGGGATTGCGCGGGGGCGTGCGTGCTGTTGAGCGAGGCCGGCCAGGAAGTGCAGCCGGCACAGTTTCCCAGTGCCAAGGCGGTGTCCAAGGACTTTTCCGACTTGGCGCTGTTCAACGGTAAGTTGTTTACCCTGGAGCGCAATGCGTTCCAGATTTGTCGGCGCGATGCGCTCACGGCCAAGGTCGAGCTGTGCTGGTCGTTCGCCGACGAGACCCTGACGCCCGAACGGCGCTACGCCCAGCCTTATGGCCTGGCCGAAGCCCTGGTGCTGGATGCAGACGGTGCCTGGTTGGGCATCGATAGTAATTTCGGCGCCCGCGCCGATGGCGAAAAACGCCCGGTGGTCTATCGTTTCGCCGCCCCCGCCGGTGGCTGGAGCGCCCAGCCATGAGCCACCCCTGTTTTGAATTGACCCGGCGCCGCGGCATTTCCGCTGCGCCTTACCAAACAATGATGAGGCCCGCATGAGTGACATCCTCGCAGACAGCTTAGACGGCGTAGAACGCCGGTCGCTGGCTGACTTCACCGAAAATGCCTACCTCAACTACTCCATGTACGTGATCATGGACCGTGCCTTGCCGCATATCGGCGACGGCCTGAAGCCCGTACAACGGCGCATCATCTACGCCATGAGTGAGTTGGGCCTGGACGCTGATTCCAAGCACAAGAAGTCGGCGCGTACCGTCGGTGACGTGCTCGGTAAGTTCCACCCCCACGGCGACTCGGCCTGCTATGAAGCCATGGTGCTGATGGCCCAGCCGTTCAGCTACCGCTACACGCTGGTGGATGGCCAGGGGAACTGGGGTGCGCCGGATGATCCCAAGTCTTTCGCGGCCATGCGTTACACCGAGGCGCGCCTGTCGCGTTATTCGGAAGTGCTGCTCAGCGAACTGGGCCAGGGCACCGCGAACTGGGGGCCGAACTTCGACGGCACCCTCGACGAGCCCCTGGTGTTGCCGGCACGTTTGCCGAACATCCTGCTCAATGGCACCACCGGCATCGCCGTCGGCATGGCCACCGACGTACCGCCGCACAACCTGCGGGAAGTCGCCACGGCCTGCGTGCGCTTGCTCGATGAACCCAAAGCCACGGTCGAGCAGCTCTGCGAGCACATCCAGGGCCCGGATTACCCGACCGAAGCGGAAATCATCACGCCGCGTGCCGACCTGCTGAAAATGTACGAAACCGGCAAGGGCTCGGTGCGTATGCGCGCCGTGTACCACGTCGAAGACGGCGACATCATCGTCACCGCGTTGCCGCATCAAGTGTCCGGCGCCAAGGTGCTGGAACAGATCGCCGCGCTGATGCAGGCCAAACCGTCGAAATTGCCGCAGGTCGCTGACCTGCGCGACGAGTCCGACCACGAAAACCCGTGCCGCATCGTGATTATTCCGACCAACAGCCGGGTCGACCATGAAGTGCTGATGCAGCATCTGTTCGCCAGCACGGACTTGGAGTCCAGCTACCGGGTCAACATCAACATCATCGGCCTGGACGGCAAGCCGCAGCTGAAGAACCTGCGCAATCTGCTGGTGGAGTGGCTGGAGTTCCGCGTCCAGACCGTGCGTCGTCGCCTGCAGTTCCGCCTGGACAAGGTCGAGCGCCGCCTGCACCTGTTGGACGGCTTGCTGATTGCCTACCTCAACCTGGATGAAGTGATCCACATCATCCGTACCGCCGAGCACCCGAAAGCCGAGCTGATCGCGCGTTTCGAGCTGAGCGAGATCCAGGCCGACTACATCCTCGACACCCGCTTGCGTCAGTTGGCGCGACTGGAAGAAATGAAGCTGCGCGACGAACAGGACGCGTTGCTCAAGGAGCAAGCCAAGCTGCAAGCCCTGCTGGGCAGCGAAACCAAGCTCAAGAAGCTGGTGCGCAGCGAGCTGATCAAAGACGCCGAGACCTATGGCGACGACCGCCGTTCGCCGATCGTTGAGCGCGCCGAAGCGAAAGCGCTGACAGAAACCGAGCTGCTGCCAAACGAGAAAATTACTGTCGTTCTGTCGGAAAAGGGTTGGGTCCGTTCCGCCAAGGGGCATGATATCGATGCGACCGGCTTGTCGTACAAGGCTGGCGACGGCTTCAAGACCGCCGCCGCCGGGCGGTCCAACCAGTTTGCGGTGTTTATCGACTCCACCGGGCGCAGTTACTCGGTGCCGGCCCACACCTTGCCGTCTGCGCGCGGGCAGGGCGAGCCGTTGACCGGGCGCCTGACGCCGCCACCGGGGGCGAGTTTCGAATGCGTGCTGCTGCCGGACGACGACTCGCTGTATGTGATCGCCTCCGACGCGGGTTACGGCTTTGTGGTCAAGGGTGAAGACCTGCAGGCCAAGAACAAAGCCGGTAAAGCACTGTTGAGCCTGCCGAATAACGCCAAGGTGATCCTGCCGCGGCCGGTGGACGATCGCGAGGGTAATTGGCTGGCGTCGGTGACCACAGAAGGGCGTTTGCTGGTGTTCAAGATCAGCGACTTGCCGCAGTTGGGCAAAGGCAAAGGCAACAAGATCATTGGTATTCCCGGCGAGCGGGTGGCCAGTCGCGAAGAGTACGTGACAGACATCGCAGTGATCCCGGAAGGTTCTACCCTGGTGCTCCAGGCCGGCAAGCGCACGTTGTCGCTGCGCCCTGACGACCTTGAGCACTACAAGGGCGAGCGTGGCCGACGCGGTAATAAACTGCCTCGTGGCTTCCAGCGCGTGGATGCTTTACTGGTGGAAACGCCGGTTTAGCGCGGATTAGAGCTCTTGATCTACGATTTAACGCGTAGATCGACGCTTTCGCGCTGGAGTCATGGCGCATATTCACGGATGATATGGCCTTTCCAGCGCCGGCGTGGCCGAGCGTGTTTAGGTTATTTTTAGTATTACATTGTGGTTTGCCTTGTGGCAGCCGCCTGGATGGGATGATGACTGCTCCACGCCTTCCTTTTATTTTTATGCTCGCTGGCCTTCTGGGGTTGGCGGGTTGCAGCACGCACCAGCCGGTGTCGCTGTACCAGCTGGACAGCGGAAGTCCCGCTCAGCCAGCTCAATCCGCCGGCATGGCCGTCTTGCTCGGTCCGGTCGTCGTCGCTGACTACCTGCAACGCGAAACATTGCTGCAACGTCAGAACGACGGCAGCCTGCAAGGTTCCACCGATGGTCGTTGGGCGGGCAGTTTGTCGTCCGACATCAATCAACTGATGTTGCGCCAGGTGGCGGGTCAGTTGGACAGTCAGCGTGTGGTCCTGGCGCCCGCGCCCGCCGGTTTTTCCCCGGATGTGCAGGTGTTGCTGACCATTACCCGACTCGACTCCGGCACCTCGCAACCGGCGATCCTCGATGCGCAATGGCGCTTGATCGACCGCCGCGGCCAGGTGCGTGATAGCCGCATCGTGCATCTGCAGGAAGAGCATGCTGGCACCACGGCGTCCCAGGTCCAGGCCCAGGGCGTGCTGTTGCAGCATCTGGCGCAGCAGTTGTCGGTGGCCCTCAAACCGTTGGCCAACCAGCCACCAGTTGCCGAGGCGCCGCGCAAGCAAGCGCCGGTACAGGCCAAGCCGGCGGCTCCGGGGAAACCGAAAATGCCGATGGCTACGCCGATCCGCACGGATATGGAAGTGTTCAGGTTCTGATCTGAATGGCTCCAACCCAAAAGGCCCGCTTATTCAGCGGGCCTTTTTGTTTGTGCGCGTTTTACTTGAGGCTTGTGGCGTCCAAATGTGGGAGGGGGCTTGCCCCCTCCCACATTGGTTCAATGGTGTCCCTAGGGCTTGACGCGGGACTCGTGCATTCGCGCCAATTGCCGCTCCAGCATCGATGGATACGGCTCCATCAAGCGCTCTACGCAACTGGCGCCCTCGGGGCTGGCAATCGGACGGATGCGCGCGCGTTGGCGGATCAGCGTGTCTTCGCTGATCTTGCGCTCCACCAGCAGCAGGTTGCGGCTGTGTTGGGACAAGGCCAGGGCGTCCTGGGCGATTTCGGTCAGCAGCAGGTCGATCTGGGTCATGCCGAACAGGTCGTCGCCAACGGTCAGGCCCAGTTGCAGTTGCAGCGTGATGCCGCTGTCGGCCACTTCGATCTGCAGCTCATGGCCCAGGGCGCGCAGCAGTTCGCCGCAGCAGATGGCGTTGGTCAGGTAGTCTTCGCCGCTGTCTTCGCTGTGGAACAACATCAATGTGCTGCCATCGTTCAGGGTGTGCAGCTCGCTCTGGTAGAGCGAGGCGGCCTGGTCGAGGCAGTCGCGGTAGCGTTCCAGCAATTCCGTCAGGCGGGCGCGGGGCAGGCGGCGCAGTTGGTCCTGGGCACCCAGTTGCACGGCCAGGACCGCACTGTGTTGGGGGTCGGCGTTCTTTGCCGGCACGGGCTTCGGCGCGATAGCCGGGCTGCTGGCCGAGGTGTCGCGCAGGTCGGCGAACGGGTCTTCGTCGTCCAGCTCGTCTTCTTCGGCCTTGATTACATGGCGTGGCGCAGGCTTCAGGCCCGCGACCGGCGCGCTTTCGTCAAAACCCGGGTCGCGCAGGTTGCGCACTTCAAAGGCAGGTTCGTCGTAATCGCTGTCGTCGAACTCGGGTTCGGGTTCAACCTCGTGTACCACCGGTTCCGGGGCGAAGCTGGCGTGAAGCTGGCGCGCAAGGTCGCCGATCTCGTCCTGACGATCGGTGGCCGGGGTGTGCTCGTCGATATCCCGCAGCCAGATGCGCAGTTGCATCAACGGTGTGGAGATATGCCGCCCCAGACGCAGGCTCAAGGCCAGGGCCAGCGCCAGCAGGATCGCGCTGAGGATGCCCATGCTTTGCAGGCTGATGGTCATCGGCTGCTGGAATTGCTGCATGTCCAGGCTGATGCGCAATTGGCCGGCTTTCACATCCTGAAACGTGATATTGCTCTGGTACAGGCCTTCGGCTTCACCCAGCAGGCCGTTTTTCGGGCGTTGCCCGGCTTCGGCCATGATCCGGTTGTCCACGCTGTAGATGGCGGCATGGGCCACCAGCGGGTTCTTGGTCAGGTTGTTGAGCAGCACGTTGAGGCTGAGGATGTCGTTGGACACCAGCAGCTCGGTCGCCGAGGTGGCGGTCTGGGTGGTCAAGCTCTCGCCCAGGGCATCGGCTTGTTCGTGCATGGCCTGTTTGAACTGCAAACCCATCACGCAGGCGTAGATCACCAGGGCCAGGGCGACCAGGATCACGTTATGGCTGGCGATGCGTAATGCGATCGGTACACGGCGGTGGCGCAGTGCCCGGAAGATCAGCAGGAAGAAGTTGTCGGTTTTTACTGGCGTGGGCCGGTTCACTTGAGCTCGGCTCTTTAGTCCGTGAAGTTGACGCGCAGTATAGCGACAGGCCCAAGACCGGCAAAGCGCTGGCTGTGCCCGATGGTCACTGAAAGTGGGTAGAATGCGGTTTTTTTCCAGCCTGGGGGTGCGCTTTGCGCGAAATTGTCCTGATTAACATCACGGGGGAAGACCGGCCAGGTCTGACCGCCGCCATTACCGGTGTTCTGGCCCAGGGTGGTGTGAACATTCTCGACATCGGCCAGGCGGTGATCCACGACACCCTGTCCTTCGGGATTCTGGTGGAAATCCCCAGCACCGAGCAGGCGTCGTCTGTCCTCAAGGACATCCTGTTTACCGCGTACAAGCTGGATCAGCAGGTGCGTTTCACCCCGGTGTCCGAAGAGGATTACCGGCATTGGGTGTCCGGCCAGGGCAAAAAACGCCATATCGTGACCTTGCTGACCCGCAAGGTGACGGCCGAGCAGTTGCAGCGCGTCAGCTCGATCACCGCGCAATATGGCTTGAATATCGACCATATCGACCGTCTGTCGGGCCGCATGCCATTGGACACGCCAGATGACCAGGGCAAGGGCTGCATCGAGTTTTCCGTGCGCGGCGAACCGGCCGATCCCCAAGCCTTGCGTGCCGACTTCCTGAGCGTGGCCCAAGAGCTGAATGTCGATATCGCCTTCCAGGAAGATTCGCTGTTCCGCCGCAACCGCCGCCTGGCGGTGTTCGACATGGACTCCACGCTGATCGAAGCCGAAGTCATCGACGAACTGGCCAAGGCTGCCGGTGTGGGTGAGCAAGTCTCCGCGATCACCGAGCGCGCCATGGCCGGCGAGCTGGATTTCCGCGCCAGCTTCAAGGAGCGCCTGGCGTTGCTCAAGGGCCTGGATGTCAGCGTGCTGGATTCGATCGGCGCCTCCCTGCGCCTGACCGAAGGCGCCGAAACCCTGTTCGCCGAACTCAAGCGCCTGGGCTACAAGACTGCGATCCTGTCCGGCGGCTTCAGCTACTTCGCCAAGCAATTGCAGGCCAAGCTGGGCATCGACTATGTGTTCGCCAACGAGCTGGAAGTGGTGGATGGCAAGGTGACCGGCGTGGCCGTGGAGCCGATCGTCGACGCGCAGCGCAAGGCCGACTTGCTGCGGGAATTGGCTCACAAGGAAGGTTTGCGTCTGGAACAGACCATTGCGGTCGGCGACGGTGCGAACGACTTGCCGATGCTGGCGATTGCCGGGTTGGGCGTGGCGTTCCGCGCCAAGCCGCTGGTCAAGCAATCGGCCAAGCAGGCGATTTCGACCCTTGGGTTGGACGGTGTGTTGTATTTGCTGGGCTTTCGCGACCGCGACGGGCAGCTCTAACTGAAACAATGCGCTTAAAAATGTGGGAGGGGGCTTGCCCCCGATGGCGGTGGTTCAGCTACAAATAAGTGACTGACCCACCGCTATCGGGGGCAAGCCCCCTCCCACATTGGATCTTTGCAGGTTTCGGATCAGGCTTTCGGCAATGCGATACCCTGGCCCATCTGCACCGGCGAACCCGCCACCAGTGTTTCTGCCCACTGCACCTGATCCGGCCCGAACAGCACGATCGCGGTCGAACCCAGCTTGAAGCGACCCAGCTCTGCGCCTTTCTCCAGGTGAATCGACGCACGCGCGGCTTCGTCGTAGCGGAAGGTTTTCAGCTCACGCTTGGGCGGCGTGACCAGGCCGGCCCACACGGTTTCGATCGACGCCACAATCATCGCGCCCACCAACACCACGGCCATCGGGCCGCGTTCGGTGTCGAACAGGCAGACAACCCGCTCGTTACGCGCAAACAGCTCCGGCACGTTTTCGGCGGTGGTCTGGTTGACCGAGAAAATCCGCCCTGGCACGTAGACCATCTCGCGCAAGGTGCCCGCCAGTGGCATATGCACCCGGTGGTAGTCTTTCGGCGACAGGTAAATGGTGGCGAAATCGCCGCCCATGAACGGCGCAGCCATGGCCGCATCGCCGCCCAGCAATTCCAGCACGCTGAAACTGTGGCCCTTGGCCTGGAACACGCGACCATGCTCGATCGGGCCGAGCTGGCTGACTGCGCCATCGGCTGGGCTCAGCACGGCGCCCGGGGTTTGATCGAGTGGGCGCGCGCCGTCTTTCAGGGCGCGGGTGAAGAACGCGTTGAAGTGTTCGTAGGCGCTCAGGTCTTCAACCAGGGCCTGGGACATGTCCACTTGATAGCGCTTGGCGAACCAGGCGGTGAAGGCGTTCTTGAACCAGCGCACGCGGCACTCGGCAATGCAGCCGGCCAGGCGCGACAGCAAGTGGTGCGGCAGCAAGTACTGGCTGAGGATGAACAACTGCTTTTTCATTAACTGTCCTTAAACCTTAAATCTCGACGGGGGTGTCGGGGTGGTTGCCCCATTCGCCCCAGGAACCGGCATAACCTTTGACTCGCGGATAACCGAGCGCCTTGGCCACCAGGTAGGTGAAGCCAGAGCGGTGGTGAGTCTGGCAGTGGGTGATGATTTCTTTGTCGCGGGTCAGCCCGAGGTTTTCGAGGATCTGCGGCATGTCGCGGCGGATGCGCAGGTTGCGCGCCTTGTCCATGCCGGCAGTCCACTCGAAGTTCACGGCGCCGGGGATGTGACCGCCCTTGGCTGCCAGGACCTTTTCGCCGGAATATTCCAGCGGGCCGCGTGCGTCCCAGATGCCCAGGTCGGCGGCGCCGAGACGGCTTTGCAGGTATTCGCGGGTCGCGGTGGGGCCGTCATGCAGGGTGAGGCTGACAGGCCCGCCAGCCGGGGCCGGCACCTCGGTGGACAGCGGGAGCGGGTCTGCCAGCCACGCCAGCAGGCCGCCGTCGAGGTAGTGGTATTTCGTGTGGCCGATCACGTCGAGCAACCAGATGAAACGTCCGGCCCAGCCACCGCCTTCGTCGTCGTAGACCACGTAGGTCGCGTCCGGGGTGTGGCCCAGCTCGCCGAACAGTTTTTCCAGGTCTGCCTTGTTCGGCAACAGGCCGGGGGCTGGCGGCTGGCCCAGTTGGGTGCGCTTGGGGTCAACGAAATGCGCGCCGGGGATATGCCCTTCGGCGTAGCGGGCGGCGCTGGTGAGGTCCACCAGAATCAGTTGGTCGGCATCAAGGCGGCCAAGCAGGTCGCTGGGTTCGATCACCAGCGGCAAGCCAGAGAAGTCAGGCATGTGAGGTCTCCTGGGCACAAATGTTGGCGATAAAAGAGGGCGATTGTAGCGCAAGCATCAGCCGGTGCGGTTGGTAAAGCTGTGCAGGGCTTTCTCGATGCACTGAGCGGTTTTGCCGAAGGCCTGCACGGTGGTTTCCGAGAACGGCCCGCCGCCCTGGTCGGCGATCATCAGCATGACCACCCGGCCGTTGCAGCTCAGTGAGCGCAACAGCAGGTGTTCACCGTTGAACAGGCGACGCAGGATCGGCGGCAACAGGGCGGCAAATTGCGCGTGATTGTCGGGCGTGAGGCGCACCTGGGCGGATTTTTCCAGCATGCGTTGCAGCAGCGTGCTGTTGACCACGTCCAGGCTCAAGTTCGCGGCGTCCTTCGGCAGGCCGGCGGCCTGGTGGACGCGCAGGGTGCTCAGGGCGCGATCGGCCATGAACAGCAAGACGCGCTGCATGCCGCTGGCCTCCAGGGCTTCCTTGGCGCAGGTAGTCAGGTGCATGGCGTTGGCGAAGCGGCTTGGCTCCACCAGCAGTTCGGTGCAACGGCTGCGCCAGACGGCCAGGGCCTCGGCGGTCGGCGGCGGTGCGGGCAGCAGGCCGTGATGGATTTTCTGTACATTCCACGGCCAGATCAGCGACAGCGCCGGGTGCCAGAGGTCGGGCATCAGGGTTGCACGAGCGCTGATCACCGCTTGCTGGTGAACCTGTTGCTGCACCTCGCTCAACGGCTGTTGCAGGTACAGCGCGGTGAGGTATTGCCAGCGCTCGGTATGCGGGCAGGTCCAGGATTCCTGGGCCGACATCGCCAGGCCGTTGGCCAGCAACACCGTATTGGCCGGCTGGTTCAGCCAGCGCCGCAAACTGGGTTCGGCATCCAGCAGTTGTTGCTGGCGCAGTGGGTCGTCTTCCCGGGCGATGCGCAATGCCTTGACCAGCAAGCGTTGCTCGGTCAGCAGCAGGTGATAGCCCTGGGATACCCAGATCGGCAGGTGCCAGGTTTCGGTCAGGCCAAGGCACAGGTCGAGCAGGCGCACGCCGAACAATTCCTGTTCGACCTGACGCGCCGATTGGCCTTTGTGGATTACCCGCAGTTCCCATTCGTCCAGGAGCTTGGGGTAGGCCACCGCCATCGGCCACAACGGCGCCAGGAACAGCAGGCTGCCCCAATGAATGTCTTGCCACAACCGCGCCAGGCGGCTGGCGAACAAGCCGCTGGCTTGCTGCGACGCGTGGCGGCTGACCAGCACCAGTTGGCGAAAGGCGACGGGGATTTCATTCATCGGCACCGACGGCAGCCGTTCCAGCAGGTCCTCGGCGCGTTTGAGGCCGAGACGGTTAAGCGCCACCTCAAGGTTTTCTGCCGGTTCCGCCATGCTGCCATGGGTGTGACTGTTAGCCTCGCGCATTACGCTGAGTACCAGCGACGGGCTGTTCTGCATCAGCTCGGCAATATCTCGCAAAGAACTGCGGCTATCGCGGATGGCTTTGCACACGCGCTCGTGGCTGGCCTGGGGAACGGGCAACCGGACTTCGTCCAGGCACTTGATCCAAGCGGCGAGAGAGATGGGTCTTACAGATGGGGCTGTCTTTTCATTGGCCATGATTGGGGCGCGATCATCACTTACTTCAACACGCCCTGAACGGGCCGAACTGGCTTTTCGCCTTGACGGCCTATAGTCTGGCGCAGTTTTGCCGATAAGTAGAACAAGAGTTTTTCAGTTACCCCAAATATGTCCATGAACCCGACGGCGCAAGTACAAAACCCCTATGGCTAAAATAATCGGCATCATCGTCGTCTTTGCAAGTGTGCTCGGTGGCTATGTCCTGTCTCACGGCAAGATTGCAGCGTTGATCCAGCCCTTCGAAGTGATGATTATTGGCGGCGCGGCATTCGGCGCATTCTTGCAGGCCAACCCCGGCTACATGACCATGCACGTGATCAAGAAGTCGCTGGGCATGTTCAGCTCGCGCTTCTCCCACACCTTCTACATGGAAGTGCTGGGCCTGGTTTATGAGATCCTCAACAAGAGTCGCCGTGAAGGCATGATGGCCATCGAAGCGGACATCGAAGACGCTGCAGCGAGCCCGATTTTCGCCAAGTACCCGGCAGTGCTCAAAGACGAGCGCATGACCGCCTACATCTGCGATTACCTGCGCATCATGTCCTCCGGCAACATGGCTCCCCACGAGCTGGAAGGCCTGTTCGACATGGAACTGTTCAGCCTCAAGGAAGAGCTGGAGCACCCGTCCCACGCCGTCACCGGTATTGCCGACGGCATGCCCGGCTTCGGTATCGTTGCGGCGGTACTCGGTATCGTGGTGACCATGGCCTCCCTCGGCGAGGGCGACCAGGCGGCCATCGGCATGCACGTAGGTGCGGCGCTGGTGGGTACGTTCTTCGGTATTCTCGCGGCCTACGGTTTCTTCGGTCCGCTCGCCACCTCCCTGGCCCACGATGCCAAGGAAGAAGTCAATCTGTATGAAGCGATCAAGGCCAGCCTGGTGGCTTCGGCCTCCGGCATGCCGCCTTCGCTGGCGGTGGAATTCGGTCGCAAGGTGCTGTACCCGAAACATCGCCCGAGCTTTGCCGAGTTGGAACAAGCGGTTCGCGGTCGCTAAGCCATGGAAAACAACCAGCCGATAATCATCAAGCGCGTCAAGCGCTTCGCTGCGGGGCACCATGGTGGCGCCTGGAAAATCGCCTTCGCCGACTTTGCAACGGCGATGATGGCGTTCTTCCTGGTGCTGTGGCTGATGTCCACCGCGACCCCCGAGCAGAAGATCGCCATCGCCGGTTACTTCAAGGACCCGATTGGCTTCTCGGAAAGCGGTACGCCCTTCGTGATCGACCTGGGCGGTTCGCCGCAGTTGGCGCCGGAGCGCACCATCAACCCTGAGGTCAAGACCGAGGCGCCGCAGGAAAAAATTCCGATCGAGCGCGACACCGTCGAGAGCCTGGCCGAACAGGTCGAGCAGGAACGCCTCGAATTGTTGCTGAAGGAATTGCAGACCAAGGTCGAAGAAAACCCGCAGTTGCTGAAATTCAAGGATCAGATTTCCTTCGAAATCACGCCGGATGGCTTGCGCATCCAGATCACCGACGCCGCCAACCGGCCGATGTTCGACTCTGGCAGTGCGCGGTTGAAGCCGTACTTTGAAGACATCCTGCTGGCCATGGCCGACACCATCAAGGCGGTGCCGAACAAGATCAGCATCAGCGGTCACACCGATGCCAAGCCGTATTCGGGGCAGGGCGACTTCGGCAACTGGGAGCTTTCGGCCAACCGCGCCAACGCCGCCCGACGTGCGCTGGTGGCCGGCAGCTACCCGGACTCGCAGGTGGCGCGGGTGGTGGGTTTCGCTTCGTCGCAGCTGTTTGATTCGAAGGACCCGTTCAACCCGATCAACCGCCGGATCGATATCGTCGTGCTGACCAAAAAGGCCCAGCGCGCGATTGAAGGTGATCAGCCGCCACCGCCACAGCCCCCAGATACGGGCACGCAGGGCGCAGCACCGGCCGACCCGAACGCGATCCCGCCGGGGCAGGAACCGTTGCCGGCGCATGAGCTGCGGCAGAAGCTGAACCTGTTCGAGGGTGGCGGGATGAAAGACCCTACGGTGCCGGGTACGGGATCGTAAGCTGTATACGACAAGGCCGCGATAAACGCGGCCTTGTCGTATGTGCTGTTTAGTAACTGCTCTCGGGCAAACTCGCAATAATCGACCGATAGCTGTTCATCCGTTGCTGCTGCACGCGGCCATCTTCCAACGCCTTGAGCAGGGCACAACCGGGTTCGCGGTCGTGTTTGCAGTCGCGGAAGCGGCAGGTGCCGATCAGGTCGTTGAACTCGATGAAGCCGGCTTCCACGTCGCTGCGGCTGACATGGCCGAGGCCGAATTCACGAATGCCTGGGGAGTCGATCAGCTCACCGCCGCCGGGGAAGTGGAACAACCGCGCGGT
>JTFP01012233.1_pt1 | contig 17425 bp, 20 predicted proteins | sample 235421 | NCBI WGS metagenome assembly JTFP01 (sample SAMN03067591, study PRJNA260954) | activated sludge metagenome | biome: Sludge; feature: Wastewater; isolation source: sludge from laboratory unaugmented bioreactor treating industrial wastewater | place: India:Gujarat | collected 2013-04 | reverse complement strand
CACCCACAACCGCCCCCACAACAGTGACCCCGTTCCCCACCAACCAAATCCCAAAATTCCGAGTCTGCTCCGCATCCCCCTCATAAAACGGCCCAAAGTACGCCGCCACCGCCATCACCACACCGTTAAACACCCCAACAGCGACGGCAACCACCAAAAACACGAACACGACAGCCTTGCATACCTTCATATAACCCTCCAAAACCATATTTCCCTGGAGTCGTGATAATCCGAGAACGTCCCTTCGATCGAGAACCCCAACTGAATTCGCGGGTAGCTCAGCCAATCCGTTAATCGCCGTCCATTCCATAAATCAATGTGGTCACCACTGCGATTGCCAAACGTCTCATTCCTCCTGCGCCAAAAATCTTTGAAGAAGATGATGCCTTGCTGCCCGACCAACATATCCTCAAAGTCTTCAGGCTTTACCTTCTTTACGGGCTGTATACCAGGGATATTGGCGCTGCTTAATGCCTTGGCCATTTCCTCTGCGGCCAGTACGTGACCTTCACTTTTGGGGTGCTGCCAACAATAGCGCACCCCCCTTAATCTGCTTAGGTCGGCACCAGATCTGCGCAATGCCACGCCTAGATTGATCGCGCATTGATCGCTGAAATTTTTCGCGCCGTTGGTTCGGCACGGGGCGGCGTCTCCGAAGATTTCCGGATGGTTTTTCCATAGCGTATAGAACGTCAGCATTCAGCATTTCCGTTGCGTTTTTTCGCGACCATAGCAAACGCTCTGCTGCTTAAGAGGGGGATCAGATAAAATCAGAACGGTCCTACTTGCCTGTCAGTTTTGATTGCAGGGTATAACTCACATGGTCCGTATCCATTGAATCAGCCGCGCATGCAGTAATAAGAGACCTTGGAACGCCAAGGTCTTTTTCTGCCCGCTGATCACGCCAGCAGGTGCTTGGAAATGATCCGCGAGATTTCAACAATCGAAGTCTTCCCCGTGAACTCGAATTTCACTTTCCCCAGCGACGAAAAGTAAATCTCCAACTCTGAATCCAGATCGAACGTCCCGGAGGTTTCCACCGAATACGCCACGATGTTTTTGTACGGCAGCGAGGTGAAGTCCTTCTTGCTGCCGGTAATCCCCTGCACGTTCACCGCGATGATGCGCTTGGTGGTGAAGACCACGCCGTCGCGCATGGCTTTGTAGGCATCGATCACTTCTTCGCCGTCCAGCAGCAGGGCGGCAACGCGTTCGGCGTATTCGTTGTTTTGCTTGAGTTTGAAGAAGCCTTTGTTGTTGAAGTCGATCATGTGCCTGTCCTGGGTGAGTGAGTCGGTAATCGTCAGCCGGTGTATGACGTTTTGCTCGTGGATCTGTATCTAACGCCCTGCTTTTCAACGCCCTACCATGGCGCCTGACACTGCAACGTCGGCGAAGGATTTCACGTCGGCAGAATAAAAATCCAGGAGCTAAACAATGCCCGATATGTCCAGCTTGCTTGCCTACGCGCTGATCTCACTCGGCATGGTGCTGACGCCCGGGCCGAACATGATTTACCTCATTTCCCGCTCGATTTGCCAGGGACGCATGGCCGGGATGATCTCCCTGGGCGGGGTGGCGTTGGGGTTTATCGTTTACATGTTGTGCGCAGCATTGGGTATCACCGCATTGGTGATGGCGGTTCCCTTGGCGTATGACGCGCTGCGGCTCGGCGGTGCGTTGTACCTGGTCTACCTGGCCTGGCAGGCGGTCAAACCGGGTGGTCGTTCGCCTTTTCAGGTGCGGGACCTGCCCCTGGATAGCCCGCGCAAGCTGTTCATGATGGGCTTTGTGACCAACCTGCTGAATCCTAAAGTCGCGGTGATGTACCTGTCGTTGCTGCCTCAGTTCATCGACCCGAACGGCCACGGCAGTGTGCTGACGCAATCCCTGGTGCTGGGCTTCACGCAGATTTTCATCAGCGTGAGCGTCAACGCAATGATTGCCATGATGGCGGGCTCCATCGCGGTGTTTTTCGTCACCCGGCCCGGTTGGCAGGTGGTGCAGCGCTGGCTGATGGGCTCGGTGCTGATGGGCTTGGCCGTGCGGATGGCGGTTGAAGGGCGGCGCTAACCGGGCATGCGCGTTTGGCCGCGGCCGGCACGCTGATCAGCGATTCACAGGATGTCTTTCAAATAGTCCTTGAGGGTGGTTAGCGGCGTGGGCAGTGCGTCGAGTTGATGGACGTTTTGCACGTCAGTCGCCAACCGCCGCAACTCCCGCCCCAGCACCGTGTGGGCGCCGCCCAATGCCTCCAGCGCCTGCACCACGCATTCCTCGATCTTGCGTTGAATCGCAGCCAAATCCCGCTGCCGTACCAGTAACCCAAACACTTCCCGCTCGTACCCGTCCATCACCAGATCGTCACGCAAGACCGGGCTGCCGCCGTCGGTCTCGTACACCAGTTTCAGTGCGAAGAGCGCAACCGCTTCCAGCGTCAATTCCATGGTCTCGCTTCCTCGGGTTTTGGTGGGGAGGGCGATGATCACTGTTCTGCGCCGGAAAAAAAAGACCCACGCGTCAGCGCTCCAGGATCAGCTCCACGCGGCGGGCGCGTGCAAAACCTAGATCAAGCGATAGGTGGGATACCGACCCGAAGTGGCCGCCCGAGAGGGGCTGCTTTCGATTGTGCAGAACGGACACATTTCTATGGTTCCCCAAACCGGGAGAAATCGGCTAAAAGCAGTCCGTCAGATTCGACCAGTAAATCAGGGGCGATTCAGACCACAGTTAGAACGATTATGCTTCGGGCGCTTAAATATGGATTTCAAATCCTGTGCCGGCCGGCAAGCCTCCAGTGATTTATGTCCGCGTGGCTCATGACAGTAACTGCATGGTCATTGCGCTATATACCTTCAGCCCCTGCAGATCGCTGGCCCTTGCCTGAGTGCAACCCAGTTTGGCCAGCCAACGGTGTGCAGGGTTTTTGTCCAACGCAACCGCGTGCAGCGCTACAGGTGTAAGGCCTAATCCAATCAGTACTTGAGGGCCTTGTTCACTGACCAACAGGAATTCGTCCGCGCCCACGCCAACTGCCCGGTCCAGCCCGGCATAGAGGTTGCGCTTCCAATCAGTGATGTGCGACTGCCAACGGGCAAAATTGCCTCCCCCTTTTTGGCGGTACTCGTCGCTCTGCAACACGGCAAGCGTGTCGACTGAATGCAGGGCCAGGTAGGCCGGGCAATCGCCGCTCAAGGCTTTGAACCGCTGCGAGGAGCTGAATCCGCTCACCGAGATCAGCGCTGGCAGTTTTTCCAGGCTGTAAAACGCATTCCACTCAGCTTCGCTGGCGGGGTCAGCGTAGTTGCATTCGACTGTATAAATCATCATGTCACTTCGTTGGTTGATGTTTCATCATGCTAGTGGCACGGTAATGAGCCATAAAACGACTTTTCGGCACTCTTCAGTGATTAAACATCAAGGTGGAGGCCTTGACTTGAATCAGGAATGCCCATGCGTCGAAAGCTCCCGAGTAACGCTGCCCTGATGGCCTTTGAAGCTGCAGCCCGGCATGGCAGTTTCGCCCGTGCCGCAGACGAGTTGGCCCTGACTGAAGGCGCCATCAGCCGGCAGATAGGCCGTCTGGAGGCGTTTCTGGGGGTCACGTTATTCGAGCGTGTTGGCAACCGCGTGCGGCTCTTGCCCAACGGTGAGCGCTACGCGGCCCAAGTGCGCGAACTACTCGACCGGCTCGACAGGGACAGCCAGTATTTGATGGGCCAGCCCAGCGACGGCGCCAGCCTGGATATCGCCGTCAGCCCAACCTTTGCCCTGCGCTGGCTAATTCCGCGGTTGGCCGGCTTTGGCCAGCAACACCCGAATATCTGCGTACACGCTCTCGGAGCGTATGGAACCGTTCGTGCTCGCCGGCAGCGGTTTTGATGCCGCCATCCATTTTGAGCACCCGGCGTGGACAGGCATGCAGACGCACCGCCTGTTGAACGAAGTGTTAATTCCGGTTTGTCACCCTGGCCTGCTGAAGCCGGGCAAGCAGGCAACGGCTCTGGATTCATTGCCGCGATTACACCGACGACAGAACCCGGATGCCTGGCAGCGTTACGCCCAGCAAACCGGGATTGTCCTGAGCAACGCCGCGATGGGCGCGCGCTACGATTTGCATGCGATGCTGATCGAAGCCGCGCTGGCGGGGCTCGGCGTGGCACTCGTACCGCGCCTGTACGTGGAAGCCGAACTGGCGCAAGGCCGGCTGGTCGCGCCATGGCCACAAGAGAAGAATGTCGCCAAGGCCTTTTGCCTCGTGCTACCCGAACCGCTTGAACTGAGCCGCGCGCCCATCCAGGTATTTGCGCGTTGGCTGTTGGAGGAAGCGCAGGTGAAGTAGGGGACGCGGTGGGGCCTGTACCGGATTGGTTCAGACGCTGAGCGACTCAGAACTTCACATTGAAACCGGCATGCATCAGCGTGGTCGATGGCCACGCTGGGCATCAGGTCGAAATTCACGGTATCGCCGAACGCTTCATTGATCCGCGCGCCATTGAGATAAACCGCCAGCCCCTGTGGGGTTCCTTATTCCTGGCGGGATAAATGCGTCAATGTCTGTTTGTAAAACCACGACCTATTAATAGGGGGGTAAGACTTTTGGATGAGTTGAAGGGGCGTGCAATGTGTTTTTTTGATTTTGTGGTAATAAGGAAGAGGGGGTTAGTTGGTTTAATACAGTAGTCGAGGTTTTATTTTTATGGGGGTGTAAATGCCGTTGCGGTCTACATTGATAGACGCCCGTCATCAGGCACAGAGTTTGGGACAGATTTGTGGGGCTCCCGTCGGGCCTTAACGTGCCATGACGTTGACGATTACATGCAGGATGAAGGCGGGTCCATAACAGGGCTGGCCCTGTTCATCTTCGATACGCCAGATCGACGTGAGTGTGCAGGTCTCCCTTGGGGCGCCGAACTCCACGCTGATACGTACCGGCTGGCCGGGCAGGGTGTCGGCGATGGGGATTTCGTTGTTCAGGCTGCGCAGGTGGGTGTCCATCACCACTTCCAAGGGAACGCCGGACGCGCTGCGGCGAGCGATTACGTATTCGCCGTCGACCCGTACCAATTTCCGACCGCGCCACGGGCGGGCGCCAAGGTTCTGGATCTCCCAGGTTTTCTGAAACGTCTCACCGGGCAGCACCACGGTCTGGTCTGGGGTGGTGACATCCGCGTTGAAGACAGCTATGTCGCTGGGGTCACGCAGGCCGGTGGCGCGATTAGTGGTTGCCATTGAACAGGCATCGCCCGGTGCGCCAGCCAGGTCGGCGAAGTAGCGGAATAACAGCAGCGGCGAAACCTGCAACGCCTTGGCCAGTTTGATCAGGGTGCGTACTGAGGGATCTTGTGAGGCTCCGCCGGTCAATCCGTAGAGGTAGGTTCGGGAAATGCCGGCTTCTTTGGCCAGGGCTGTCAGGGGCTTTCCCAGTTCTCGGCTGCGTCGCATAACCAAGGCTCGAAGCGTATCGCGTGTTCTGATGTTCATATTCGAGTGTTGATCTCCGGTCCTTGGTGATAGTCGTCACGTTGTTCGCCAAAAAGGACAACCTGCTCGCCGCTACGTATATCGAGCGATGCACACTTGCGACCTGCTAGCGACGTGGTGAAGGACATGGATAGGTCCCTTTTGGGTTGGCTACATCCAGTGTCGTGGTTTCTCGCATGCTTGCGAACCTTGTGTGTGTTGCATTCCTTTACAATCATCTTTGGATATAGCGATGACTCAAATAAAAACGTGCTGTGAATCCATTGTTCGATCAGGCTTCGGCATCCTGCAAATGTCTGATGCCATGCTGCAGGACTACAAAAAAATTGTTGATGGATATTCAGCAATCTCTCAGGCCACTAAAGATTCATTTTCCTTTGTTCAAACGCTGCTAAATTTTTCCCGCTCGCAACCATCAGTTTAAATAGTGCCATAAACGTCCGCACACCAAGTTCGGTAATCAACCGATTCAACTTCTCTAATATTCTAGCGGGTTCGAACATCCCATGTTTCTAAACTTCAACGCTCTTTACCTCGAAGGCTTGCTTTTGGGCATGGGGCTGTTCGCCGCGCCTGGTCCGAAAGACACCTTGGTCATCCGCCAAGGTGTGGGCCGGGGTCCGATCTGGGCCGTGGTTGCTATCTGCGTACTCGCCGATGTCCTACTGATCGCTGTTGGCGTCGCAGGGTTGGGTTCATTGCTGGGAAGTCGGCCGGGTGTGGTGGCGCTGTTGCTGCTGTCCGGTGCGGCGTATTTGCTTTGGTTTGGCGGTCAACGCTTGCTGGCGTGCCTACGTAACCAGTCCATGCCCAACACGCAAGGCGGTCACTCGCAACGAGGCTTGCTGCGCACCGCACTGGTGCTCGGGTTTGCCAATCCCTACGCCTGGCTTGATACCGTCGTGCTGATCGGCTCGATCGGCGCAGCCAAACCCACCGGCCAACAAGCGCTGTTCGCGAGCGGCGCGATGACGGCGTCGTTGGTGTGGTTTGTGATACTGGCGCTGGGATGTCAGCGTTTGACGCGGCTGTTCCAGGCGCCAGTGGTGTGGCGCTGGTTGGATGCGGGTGTGGCGGTGTTGATGGTGTACCTGGCCGGGATGTTGATCACTGATTCAGTGGGTGTCTTTCAGCAGGTAATCGGGGTCAGACTCTGAAGAGTCCAAAGGGCTGCGAACGCCTCAATGTCGTCTTTCACCAAGTCGGCTTGGGCGTATCGCGCTGGAGAAAGAGTAATCTGCCGGTTGCGATAGGCCGAAGTCGGCCAGAAGCGGACGCTTAGTGCAGAAAATAAATCAGTCCCCCCTTTTATTGCAAGCAGACACTGGAACAGTCCATGACAGCAGGGCGGCTCATTAGGCTGCACGCGCCCGTAGCGAATGGTCAGGTGTTTTCTGCTTCTGACAGGGCCTTGGCCACTACGGCAGGTAAGCTTCCGGGCGCCCTTATACGCATTTGCTTGTTCAAATTAAAACGACCGAACACAACCGTGATGTCAGAAACCGAGACGTCAAACTCTCGGGCGAGAAACTTAACCATATGGTCAGTCGCCCTGCCTGCTACGGGTGCGGCGGTGACGCTGATCTTGAGTTGACTTCCTTTCGCCTTGCCGATGGCATCCTTTTTGGCGCTCGGAGTTCCAAGTATGTTCAGAACTAAAGTCTCTCCATCCCACCCACAAAACGAGGACATCTCAAAGCCACGGCCGGATGATTTCTTTTTGGTAATCGCTTTTGCTTTCTTCACATGGATCCTGCGTAGGTCGGATAAAAATGCCTAACTAAGGTAATCGGGGTCACTCCCCGATTGTTCTGTCGGCTAAGGTCGCAATAAACGGCGCTTGGTTGCGCCGACCCGGAGGAATTGCGCGACGCGAAAACGCCCAAACGCCCGGTTGATTGTGTAGTTGGTTGGCGTTTTTTTCAAATGCCGACCCTAACCGCCGCTCACCTTCGATGCCCATTCATGGACGGGCTTTAAGCGATCAATCGCAGCGGACAACGCTTCGATCGAGTCGCTCAATGGGTCAATTGGAGTCCAAATAGTCAGGTGAGGCGAAACCAACATAAACGTCGAATTCGCGTCTGCCCCATCCTTTCTCAGCACGGTCACAGCTTGGCGGGCTCGGCCATGGTAGCTCCGGTCTTTGTTGAGGCAGCCGATGGCTTCGGTGAGTATTGAACGCCATAACCCATCGGTGATTTCGGAGAGACGAAACTCGCGTCCACCTAAAGTGTCCTCCAGGATTTTCGGTCTTGAACTTAGCTGCCACGCGTCTCTCGCGAAACGCAGGGTGATGTCCTGAGGATCGAGTATATCTGGCACAAGTCGTAGTAACGCAGGGATTTCCAGTTCGGATTTTATCAGCGTTGCAATCGGCCAGCCGCTGTATTGCAAGCCCTCGAGATTAACTCCCACGCGCGCTTTCCCATCGTTCGGGTATATCGCGAGGTTCCATTGAACTCCTTCGTGTCCATCACTAATTCCAAAGGAGGGTTTGTTTAATTGGCCGAATGGTCGTCCTTTAATACCCAGCAATTCGGTGAATCCGTGTAATAGATGGGCGTATAGGGTGTTCCTGCTGGAGCGCGTAGACTGTTTGCGGGGAGGAGCACCCGCTTTTGATACATCGATGTCTTCTTTTTGCGCTTCCATGATGGTTACTGCACTTACGTCCGATACCGACGCGAGTATGGATTGAACCGCAAGAATTGCATCGTCCGGGTGAAGATTGAAGAACTCACGCCTTCTCTGTCGGAGTTGCAGGAGCTTTGTATGAACCAGCGACTCAAACTTCTGGCAGTCGTTCACTGCAATCTGATGGGTTACCTCCCAAAGAAAATCACCCGTCGAGCTCTGATTTATTTCTGCACAGCGAACAGCAGGATCTCTAGCGGTTCTTCCGATCTTGCACACCGGAAGTTCGATGTCTTTAACCCCGAGGATATATACATATCCTCTCTCAGGGGCAGGATGGTTTTCCATAATGGTCTACCTACAGTTGTATAGGAAACTAGCTCCTTAAGTCACCAGTCGGAATGGCTTGCAAACAGCACTTACCACCTGGCGTGAAGGTAACTCGCCTCGAAAATATCAATTTAGCACGCGGAGTCGCCTACAGGCCGAATGATTGAGTTAAGGCCGAGGCTCGATCGACCGCTCCGGGGCGGATAGCGACGGTTTAGAGTCGACTGTCGTTATAAATAGTCAGACTTTCATCTGTTCCGCCGTCTTAAAGGAATCGTCGACCTCGACTTCGAGGTATCTGACAGTACTTTCAACTTCGTGTGACCTAGGGTAATTAGAGTCAAACTCTGAAAAATCAAAAAGGGCTGAAATGCCTCAATGTCGTCGCTCACCAAGTAGACTTGGGCGCGTCACGCTGGAGAAAGAATAATATGGGAGTTCAACGACCGCGACGGCACTCTCAACAGTCTCTAAGTTCATAGAAACGGTTTAGCTTGGCCCTGTTGCCATCTTGGCGCTTATGGGATCGTACCTATGAACGGCAGTCAGCGAAGGCGAACCTTTTATTCGGCTTATGATCAAGTATGAATAAACGTCGTTTCAATTAGGAGGTCCTGATGGCCACTGCACATGTTTTCATCGCCGTCAGCCTGGACGGCTTCATCGCCCGGCCAGATGGCGACATTGATGGGACCGGCGTCGATTGGACGCGATTGGGCGCGCGGGAAAGATATCAGCCATCGCGTCGGCGCACACTGTCATTTCTGATGCCCATTAAACCAACACGTTTTCCCGGAGGTAATCGGGGGCAGACCCCGGTTGTTTCCGTCGACACTCGCCTAACCCTTACAGATCCCGGAAACCTTTCGCCACAGATACCACCTTTTAGTCCCACCTCCATCCGCGCTACCTTTCCGTCGTCGCTGCAAATTCAGTGACCGGGCCTGATAACCCGTGGAACAATAGGCGCTCTAGCGTCTCCAGCACCATGCCGACGCTTTTTTTGCGTCCGCACATCCGTGTTATGGCGGCTGTGCGCGGGAGGCCTTCGGGCCTGCCGGGTTCCTATTGTCCCGGTTTATCAGCCTGCGCACAGCTGCCACCCTTTCGCCTGATAACGAACGTGGCAGCTTCTCGACATTAGGAGCTAAAACCATGAGCATTTCTGACAGGCCATACCCTCACAACCCCACCACCCACACCTCCGCCCATCCAAGAGGTGCCCAATGATCAACCCACCCCTCAACAAAACCCTCGGTGTCATCACCTTTTCCACCTGTGGCAAGCAGCCCAACCTTCACCGACTATTCCGCGTGAACGCCGGCGTGCCCATCCGCGATGCGCTGGAGCATGCCTCCGAACTTCTCCACTGTTCAAAACTTCTGGCGTTGGATGCCGCCATGGACACGGGCGCGGATCGTTATGCCTGGGCGGCGCATTATTTGGGGGAGATGGCGAAGGCGGTGGTGGATGATTTGGCGAATGGGATGTTGGCCAATGGGGTGACGGAGGAGGGTGAAGTGGCGGGTAGTTAGTCTGGTGGTTTGAGGGTGTTGCGGCTGACGCTATCGCAGGCAAGCCAGCTCCCACAAGGGGCTGTGTTTCAAGTTGATGTTGCGCTGGTCAGGGGTTTTGCTGGTTGCCCACTTTTCGACAGGCGAAAAAAAAGACCTTGAATTTCAAGGTCTTTTTTTAAGATGGTGCCCCGAGGGAGACTCGAACTCCCACTCCTTTCGAAAACGGATTTTGAATCCGCCGCGTCTACCAATTCCGCCATCAGGGCTCAATGGCGGCGAAGTATAGAGATGAGATTACCGTTGGTCAATCACGTTTCATGGTCAATTTTGACTATTTCCGCTAGACTTCCCGGCCCTGCTAGACGAACCCCATCATGCGCGTTGCTGACTTTACTTTTGAGCTCCCTGATTCGCTGATCGCCCGCCACCCTTTGGCCGAGCGTCGCGCCAGTCGACTGCTGACCCTGGACGGGCTCAGCGGTGCCCTCGCACACCGTCAATTCACTGATTTGCTTGAGCATTTGCGCCCGGGCGATTTGATGGTGTTCAACAATACCCGGGTGATTCCGGCGCGGCTGTTTGGCCAGAAAGCTTCCGGCGGCAAGCTGGAAATTCTGGTGGAGCGGGTGCTGGACAGCCATCGCGTGCTGGCCCATGTGCGCTCCAGCAAGTCGCCGAAACCGGGTTCGACCCTGCTGATCGATGGCGGTGGCGAGGCCGAGATGGTGGCGCGTCATGATGCGTTGTTCGAGCTCAAGTTTGCCGAGGAAGTGTTGCCGCTGCTGGAGCGCGTCGGCCATATGCCGTTGCCTCCTTATATAGACCGCCCCGACGAAGATGCGGACCGCGAGCGCTATCAGACGGTGTATTCCCAGCGCCTCGGTGCCGTCGCGGCGCCGACGGCCGGGCTGCATTTCGACCAGCCGCTGCTGGATGCGATCGCCGCCAAGGGCGTCGAGAGCGCGTATGTGACCCTGCACGTGGGGGCCGGCACGTTTCAGCCGGTGCGTGTGGATAACATCGAAGACCACCATATGCACAGCGAATGGCTGGAAGTCAGCCAGGACGTCGTGGACGCGGTCAACGCGTGCAAGGCGCGCGGCGGGCGAGTGATTGCCGTGGGCACCACCAGCGTGCGTTCCCTGGAAAGCGCGGCGCGTGATGGCGTGCTCAAGCCGTTCAGCGGCGACACCGATATCTTTATTTACCCCGGCCGGCCGTTCCATGTGGTCGATGCGCTGGTGACCAACTTCCATTTGCCGGAATCCACGCTGTTGATGCTGGTGTCGGCATTTGCCGGTTATCCGGAAACCATGGCTGCTTATCAGGCTGCCATCGACAATGGGTACCGTTTTTTCAGCTACGGTGATGCGATGTTTATCACCCGTAATCCGGCGCCACGCGGCCCAGAGGAACAACTATGAGTCGTATGTCGTTTGAATTGCTGGCCACTGACGGCAAAGCCCGTCGCGGTCGTCTGACCTTTCCGCGCGGTACGGTAGAGACCCCGGCGTTCATGCCGGTCGGCACCTACGGCACCGTCAAAGGCATGCTGCCGCGCGATATCGTCGCCACCGGCGCCGAAATCATCCTCGGCAACACCTTCCACCTGTGGCTGCGCCCGGGCACGGAAGTGATCAAGAAGCACGGCGACCTGCATGACTTCATGAAGTGGCAAGGCCCGATCCTCACTGACTCGGGTGGTTTCCAGGTGTTCAGCCTGGGCGCCATGCGCAAGATCAAGGAGGAGGGCGTGACCTTCGCCTCGCCGGTCGACGGTTCCAAAGTGTTCATGGGCCCGGAAGAGTCGATGCAGGTCCAGCGCGACCTGGGCTCCGACATCGTGATGATTTTCGACGAATGCACGCCGTACCCGGCCGACGAAGACGTCGCGCGGGTTTCCATGGAGTTGTCGCTGCGTTGGGCCCAGCGCTCGAAGAACGCCCACGGCGACAACACTGCGGCGCTGTTTGGTATCGTCCAGGGCGGCATGCATGAAAGCCTGCGCAAGCGCTCGCTGGAAGGCCTGGACAAGATCGGCTTCGACGGCCTGGCCATCGGCGGTCTGTCGGTGGGTGAGCCCAAGCACGAGATGATCAAGGTGCTGGATTACCTGCCGGGCCTGATGCCCGCTGACAAACCTCGTTACCTTATGGGCGTTGGCAAACCGGAGGATCTCGTAGAGGGTGTGCGCCGCGGTGTGGACATGTTCGATTGCGTGATGCCAACCCGTAATGCCCGCAATGGGCATCTGTTCATCGATACAGGCGTGCTGAAGATCCGTAACGCGTTCCATCGCCATGATGATTCGCCGCTGGATCCCACCTGTGACTGCTATACCTGCCAGAACTTCTCCCGTGCTTATCTGCACCATCTGGACAAGTGTGGGGAAATGCTGGGTAGCATGTTGAATACCATCCACAATTTGCGTCATTACCAAGTCCTGATGGCTGGTTTGCGCGAGGCTATTCAACAGGGTACATTGGCCGCCTTCGTCGATGCCTTCTATGCCAAGCGCGGGCTCCCTGTGCCGCCCTTGGACTGAGTTTTCCGACCCTAAGATTCACTATTTGCAACTGGAGTGCTAAATGAGCTTTTTTATCTCTAACGCCATGGCTGATGCCGCTGCGCCTGCTGCTGCCGGCCCTATGGGCGGTGGTTTCGAGTGGATTTTCCTGGTCGGCTTCCTGGTCATCTTCTACCTGATGATCTGGCGTCCACAGGCCAAGCGCGCCAAAGAGCAGAAAAACCTGCTCGGCAGCCTGCAGAAAGGTGACGAAGTCGTGACCACCGGCGGTATCGCGGGCAAGATCACCAAGGTTTCCGATGCTTTCGTGGTTCTGGAAGTCTCCGACACCGTCGAAATGAAGTTCCAGAAGGGCGCCATCGCCGCCACGCTGCCTAAAGGCACGCTCAAAGCGATCTAAGTAACAACTTTTACCAATCGACGGGGCGCGCAAGGCGCCCCGCGTTATAAGCGGGCGGCGTGATGCTGAACAAATACCCTCTGTGGAAATACCTACTGATCCTGGCGGTGCTGGCGATCGGTTTTATTTATTCCGCTCCCAATCTCTATCCTGATGACCCTGCGATCCAGATCTCTGGCGCCAGCACTTCGCTGAAGGTCAATCAGGCTGACCTGGAACGCGCGAGCAAAGCGCTCACCGATGCGGGCATCCAGGTCAAAGCGGCAACGTTGGCAGCTGATGCGAAGGGCGGCTTGTTGCGCCTGACCAAGCAAGAAGACCAATTGCCGGCCAAAGACGTCGTGCGCAAGGCCATGGGTGACGACTACGTTGTCGCGCTCAACCTGGCACAGACCACGCCAAAATGGCTGCGCAGCATTGGCGCGCACCCGATGAAGCTGGGTCTGGACTTGTCCGGTGGTGTGCACTTCCTGCTGGAAGTCGACATGGACAAAGCCCTCGACGCGCGCCTGAAAGTCTACGAAGGCGACGTGAAGAGCCTGCTGCGTAAAGAGAAGTTGCGTTATCGCAGCCTGCCGCAGCTCAACGGTGCCATCCAACTGGGCTTCTCTGACGAAGCGTCCCGCGAGCAGGCCCGTGCGCTGATCCGCAAGAACTTCAACGATTTCGACATCGTACCGGCCGACCTCAACGGTCAACCTGTACTGCGTCTGGCGATGACCCCGGCCAAGCTGGCGGAAATCCGCGAATACTCCATCAAGCAGAACTTGACCACGGTGCGTAACCGCGTCAACGAGCTGGGTGTGGCCGAGCCGATCGTTCAGCGCCAGGGCGCCAACCGCATCGTGGTTGAGCTGCCGGGCGTGCAGGATACCGCTGAAGCCAAGCGTATCCTCGGCAAGACCGCCAACCTGGAATTCCGTCTGGCCGCCGAGCCGGGTGCTTCCAAAGCCACTTCCGAGACCTTCGAGTTCCGTGAAGGCAACCGCCCTGCGGCGCAGATCGAGCGTGGCTTGATCATCACCGGCGACCAGGTGACTGACGCCAAGGCCGGTTTCGGCGAGCACGGTACGCCTGAAGTGAACATCCGCCTGGATGGCCATGGTGGCGAACTGATGAGCCGCGCCACGCGCAGCAACGTCGGGCGCAGCATGGCGGTGATCTTCATCGAGCAACGCCCGGTCACCACCTACACCAAGCAAATGGTCAACGGCGTCGAGAAAGACGTGCCGGTGCAGACCTTCAAGGAAGAGAAGAAGATCATCAGCCTGGCGACCATCCAGTCGCCGCTGGGTGCTCAGTTCCGCATCACCGGCCTGAACGGTCAGGGCGAATCGTCCGAGCTGGCCCTGCTGCTGCGTGCCGGTGGCCTGGCTGCGCCGATGTACTTCGCTGAAGAACGCACCATCGGCCCGAGCCTGGGTGCCGACAACATCACCAAGGGTATCAATGCGGCCTTGTGGGGCATGCTGTTCGTGTCGCTGTTCATCATCGCCATCTACCGCTTCTTCGGCGTCATCGCCACCGTGGCCCTGGCGGGCAACATGGTGATGCTGCTGGCCTTGATGTCGTTGCTGGGCGCTACGCTGACCCTGCCAGGCATCGCCGGTATCGTCCTCACCATGGGGATGGCGGTGGACGCCAACGTGCTGATCTTCTCGCGGATTCGTGAAGAGATCGCCGCCGGCATGACCGTGCAGCGCGCAATCAACGAAGGCTTCGGCCGGGCATTTACCGCGATTCTCGACTCCAACCTGACCACATTGCTGGTCGGCGGGATTCTCTTTGCCATGGGCACCGGCCCGGTCAAAGGTTTTGCGGTGACCATGTCCCTCGGTATCTTTACCTCGATGTTCACGGCCATCATGGTGACCCGCGCAATGGTCAACCTGATCTTTGGCGGGCGTGACTTCAAGAAGTTGTGGATTTAAGGGGCTGCCATGTTACGTACAATCAACTTCATGGGCGTTCGCAATATTGCGTTCGGCGTCACCGTGCTCCTTACCGTTCTGGCGTTGTTCAGCTGGTTCCATAAGGGCCTGAACTACGGTCTGGACTTCACCGGCGGTACGCTCATCGAGCTGACCTACGAGAAGCCAGCCGACGTGACTCAGGTGCGCGAAGAGCTGGTCAAGGCCGGCTATCACGAAGCTATCGTGCAGAGCTTTGGTGCGACCACCGATCTGCTGGTGCGTATGCCGGGCGAAGACCCGCAACTGGGTCACCAGGTTGCCGAGGCCTTGCAGAAGGTCGGCGGTGATAACCCGGCGGCGGTCAAGCGCGTCGAGTTCGTCGGCCCGCAAGTGGGTGAAGAGCTGCGCGACCAGGGCGGCCTCGGCATGCTGATGGCGCTGGTCGGCATCATGATCTACCTGGCGTTCCGCTTTCAGTGGAAGTTCGGTGTCGGCGCCATTGTCTCGCTGATCCACGACGTGGTCGTGACCGTGGGCATCCTGGCGTACTTCCAGATCACCTTCGACCTGACTGTGCTGGCCGCGGTGCTGGCGATCATTGGTTACTCGCTCAACGACACCATCGTGGTATTCGACCGGGTTCGCGAGAACTTCCGCGTACTGCGCAAGGCGACGTTGATCGAGAACATCAACATCTCCACCACCCAGACCCTGTTGCGCACCATGGCGACGTCGATCTCCACCTTGCTGGCGATCGCAGCGTTGATGATCTTCGGTGGCGATAACCTGTGGGGCTTCTCCCTGGCGCTGTTTATCGGCGTTCTGGCGGGCACCTACTCGTCGATCTACATCGCCAACGTGGTGCTGATCTGGCTGAACCTCAACAGCGAAGACCTGATCCCTCCGGCCGCGACTGGCAAGGAGGTCGACGACCGCCCTTGATGGGTGGTTGTTGATCTGCTGTTACAAAGAAGGCGCGAGTATTGAACTCGCGCCTTTTTTTTTGCTCCAAGGCTGGGTATAGCGCGGATCTTTCGGTCCGTTTGTGATGGTCAGGAGGTTCAACGTGAACAAGTCGTTACTGGTTGGTGCGGTATTGGGTGCTGTCGGTGTGACTGCCGGGGGTGCTGTTGCCACCTACAGCCTGGTAAAAAGCGGCCCTGAGTATGCGCAAGTGCTGGCGGTGCAGCCGGTGAAAACCCAGATTAAAACCCCGCGCGAGGTCTGCAAGGACGTCGCCGTGACCCGGCAGAAGCCGGTGCAGGATCAACACCAGATCGTCGGTACGGTGGTCGGTGCGCTGGCCGGTGGCCTGTTGGGCAACCAGATCGGTGGCGGTAACGGTAAGAAGCTGGCCACCGTGGCCGGTGCGGTCGGTGGCGGTTATGCCGGTAACAAGGTGCAGGAAGGCATGCAGAACCGCGATACCTACACCACCACGCAAACCCGTTGTAACACCGTCAACGACATCAGCGACAAGGTCGTCGGTTATGACGTGCGTTACACCTTGGATGGCAAGGAAGGTTCGGTGCGTATGGATCGTGACCCGGGCGGCCAGATCCCGGTGGATAAAGAGGGGCGTCTGATCCTCGGCCAGAACCAGCAATAACCCCGGGCCTGGCACAGTTCACAATGTGGGAGGGGGCAAGCCCCCCTCCCACAGTTGGCTTGTGGTGTTGCTGGTATTTAAGCTCACACCAAATGCCAGGCATAAAAAAAGCACCGAAGGGTGCTTTTTTGTGCTCGCTCGCTTAGCGCTTCAGCGAAGCCGGCAGGTGCGGCTGGATCGCCGTCAGCACTGCCTTGAAGCATTTGGTGTTGCCGGCTACCACGTGGCCTTTCTCCAGGAAGTCATGCCCGCCGGTGAAGTCGCTCACCAGGCCGCCGGCCTCTTGGATCAGCAGGGCGCCCGCTGCCATGTCCCACTCGGACAGGCCCGATTCCCAGAAGGCATCGAAACGACCGGCGGCGACGTAGGCCAGGTCCAGGCTGGCTGCACCGGCGCGGCGGATGCCGGCGGTCTGGCCAACCAGGGCGCGGAACATACCCAGGTAGTTGTCCAGGTTGTCCATCTGGTCGTCACGGAATGGGAAGCCGGTGCCCAGCAGGGCGCCGTCCAGGCTGGTGCGGCCGCTGACGCGCAGGCGACGACCGTTCAACTGGGCGCCACGGCCACGGCTGGCGGTGAATTCTTCCTGGCGAACCGGGTCCAGCACAACGGCGTGTTCCAGGCGGCCACGGTATTTGCAGGCAATGCTCACGGCAAAGTGCGGGATACCGCGCAGGAAGTTGGTGGTGCCATCCAGTGGATCGATGATCCACAGGTAGTCTTCGCCTTCGCCGCTGCCTTTGTGCAGGCCGGTTTCTTCGCCGAGAATGCCGTGGGTCGGGTAGGCCTTGCGCAGGGCGTCGATGATTTTCTGTTCGGCGGCGCGATCCACCTCGGACACATAATCCTTGGCGTCTTTTTCGTCGACCTTGATGGTATCCAGGCGCTCGATGGAGCGGAAGATCAATTCACTGGCGCTGCGGGCGGCGCGCAGCGCGATATTCAGCATGGGCTGCATGGATGTGTCACCTAAGGTTGTTAAAGAAAGCCGAGCATTCTAGCAGAAAC
>JTFP01004216.1_pt1 | contig 17974 bp, 18 predicted proteins | sample 235421 | NCBI WGS metagenome assembly JTFP01 (sample SAMN03067591, study PRJNA260954) | activated sludge metagenome | biome: Sludge; feature: Wastewater; isolation source: sludge from laboratory unaugmented bioreactor treating industrial wastewater | place: India:Gujarat | collected 2013-04 | reverse complement strand
CCGACAGCTCGTTGGCACGCCCGGCGATCACTTCGTTGGCGTTCATGTTGCTCTGGGTGCCGCTGCCGGTCTGCCACACCACCAGCGGGAACTGGTCGTCATGCTGGCCGTCGAGCACTTCGTCGGCGGCCTGTTCGATCAGGCGCGCAATGTCGGCGGGCAGGTCGCCGTTGCGGCTGTTGACCCGGGCGGCGGCTTTCTTGATCAGGGCCAGGGCGTGCAACACCGCCAGGGGCATGCGCTGCTCACCGATGGCGAAGTTCACCAGCGAGCGTTGGGTCTGCGCGCCCCAGTAAGCGTCATCCGGGACTTGGACTTCTCCCAGGCTGTCGGTTTCGATACGGCTCATCGGGCACACTCCTTCAGGTTCGTTTGCGCAGTTTAGGCCGTGATCGGCCCTGGGGGTTCCATAAAAGCCGTTTCATCGGATTCATCCACCGCAAATCCATGCCTGACAAGCGGTGGGGTTGAGCCATGGCGTTTTTTAGGCGCAGAATGGGCGCCCTTGGGGTCTTACCTCGCCTGCTAGAAAAGGAAACTTGATGACTCGTCTTCGTGCCATCTGTACCGCGGTTGCTCTGGTTTGCGCCAGCGGCCAGGTTTTTGCCGATACCGCCAGCCACAACGCCAGTGCCGAAGCCTTCCTTACCCTGGCCCACGCTGACAAGCTGGGGACCCCGGTGTACATGCAAGTGCAGCAAATGTTCGCCCAGCGTTTCGAACAGACCAAAGCGCCTGCCGCCAAGCAGTCCGTACTGGACAGCTACCAGGCCAAGGCCAACGCCGCCCTGGACCAGGCCATCGGCTGGCCAAAACTGAAACCGGACATGGTCAAGCTCTACACCAGCAACTTCAGCGAATCCGAACTCAAGGATCTGGTTGCCTTCTACCAGTCGCCGCTGGGCAAGAAAGTCCTGGAAAAAATGCCGCAACTGACCCAGCAATCGGCCCAGATGACCCAGGCCAAGCTGGAAAGCGCCGTGCCGGTGGTGAACAAGTTGTTGGAAGACATGACCAACGAGCTGACACCTAAAGCCGCCGCACCGGCCAAGAAGAAGTAAGCAGGAATGACCATGCAACAGCGTATCGAAACGGCGCTTGCCGCCCTGGGCCCGGACCACCTGAGCGTGCTGGACGAAAGCCACATGCACAGCCGTGGGTTGCAGACCCACTTCAAGGCCGTGCTGGTCAGCCAGCAGTTCGAAGGGCTTAACCGCGTCAAGCGCCACCAGAAGGTCTACGCCACCCTGGGTGACCTGATGAGCGAGTTTCATGCGCTGGCGCTGCATACCTATACGCCTGAGGAATGGGCGAAAACCGACGCAGCCCCGGCCTCGCCGACCTGCGCTGGCGGCCATTGACGGGTTGATGTTGAATCTACTGTAGGAGCGAGCTTGCTCGCGAAAAAACTCAGAGCGCCGCTGGGCGTCAGGTTATCCGTGTCATCGTTCACGACCTTCGCGAGCAAGCTCGCTCCTACAGTTAACGGTTCATCCCTGATAGAATCCGCAACGCGCCGCTTAGCCGGCGCGTTTTTTTTGCATCCGGTTCACCCCTTACGAGGGTAGCCACCTGGAGAGAACACCCATGACTCAACCGATTGTCGTGGCGGCACTGTATAAGTTCGTCACCCTTGAAGATTACGTCGCCCTGCGCGAGCCCTTGCTGCAGGCGATGGTCGACAACGGCATCAAAGGCACCTTGCTGATCGCCGAAGAAGGCATCAACGGCACCGTGTCCGGCAGCCGCGAAGGCATTGATGGCTTGATGGCCTGGCTGAAGAACGACCCGCGCATGGTCGATATCGACCACAAAGAGTCGTACTGCGACGAGCAGCCGTTCTATCGCACCAAGGTCAAGCTCAAGAAAGAGATCGTGACCCTGGGCGTCGAAGGCGTCGACCCGAACAAAAAAGTCGGTACCTATGTCGAGCCGCAGGACTGGAACGCGCTGATCAGCGACCCGCAAGTGCTGTTGATCGATACGCGTAACGACTATGAAGTGTCCATCGGCACCTTTGAAGGCGCGATCGACCCGAAAACCACCAGTTTTCGCGAATTTCCCGACTACATCAAAGCCAACTTCGACCCGGCCAAGCACAAGAAAGTCGCCATGTTCTGCACCGGCGGCATTCGTTGCGAGAAGGCCTCCAGCTATATGCTCAGCGAAGGCTTCGATGAGGTTTACCACCTCAAGGGCGGCATCCTGAAGTACCTCGAAGAGGTGCCGCAGGCCGAGACCAAATGGCAGGGCGACTGCTTTGTGTTCGACAACCGCGTCACTGTGCGCCACGACTTGAGCGAAGGCGACTACGATCAATGTCATGCCTGTCGCACACCGGTTAGTGTGGAAGACCGCGCATCCGAGCACTACGTGGCGGGCATCAGTTGCCCGCATTGCTGGGATAAGCTGCCGGAGAAAACCCGTCGCAGCGCGATCGACCGGCAAAAGCAGATTGAATTGGCCAAGGCTCGCAATATGCCGCACCCGATTGGCTACAACTACAAGCAAACCCCTTCCGAGGCCTGAACCATGTCCGCGCGCCTGCTCTACATAATGGACCCGATGTGTTCCTGGTGCTGGGGCTTTGCTCCGGTGGCCGAGGCGTTGGTCGAGCAGGCCCAGGCGGCCGGCGTGGAGTTGCACCTGGTGGTGGGCGGCTTGCGCACCGGCAGCGGCGCGGCGCTGGACCCGTCGACCCGGCGCTATATCCTGGAACACTGGCAGGCGGTCACCGACGCCACCGGGCAGACGTTCAAGCATGAAGGCGCGCTGCCCGACGGTTTTGTCTACGACACTGAGCCGGCGTGCCGCGCCATCGTCACCGCGCGCAGCCTGGCGCCGGATTGCGCGTGGAAGCTGCTGGGGCTGATCCAGCATGCGTTTTATGTCGAGGGGCGCGACGTGACCCTCGCCAGTATTCTGGTGGAGCTGGCGGAAAAAGCCGGCATACCGCGTATCGAGTTCGCCGGGGCGTTTGACCGCGCTGAGCAGCACGCCGCCACCGCCGCCGATTTCACCTGGGTGCAGGATTTGGGGATCGCCGGTTTTCCGACGTTGCTGGCCGAGCGCAATGGCCAGTTGGCCTTGCTGACCAATGGCTACCAGCCGCTGTCCGAGTTGTCGCCGCTGCTCGGCCGCTGGCTGGAGCGAGCCGCCTGTGCCTGATCAGCCTGACACAGAGCCCTCCCACCGCGTCGATCGACTGACCTGGGCGGAAATCCGCCGCCTGGCTTTGCGTCACAAAAAATCCCTGTGGATCGCCAATGGTGTCGCCGTACTGGCGACCCTGTGCAGCGTGCCCATCCCCCTGTTGTTGCCCTTGCTGGTCGACGAAGTACTGCTGGGCCATGGCGATGCCGCGCTCAAGGTAATGAACCACGCGCTGCCCCTGGGCTGGCAGAAAGCCGCCGGTTATATCGGCCTGATGCTGCTGGTGACGCTGGCCCTGCGCTGTGGTGCGCTGGTGTTCAACGTGGTGCAGGCGCGCTTGTTTGCGCGGCTGGCCAAGGACATCGTCTACCGCATCCGCGTGCGTCTGATCGAGCGGCTCAAGCGTATTTCCCTCGGCGAGTACGAAAGCCTCGGCAGCGGCACCGTCACCACGCACCTGGTCACCGACCTGGACACGCTGGACAAATTCGTCGGCGAAACCCTCAGCCGTTTCCTGGTGGCCATGCTGACCCTAGTCGGCACCTCGGCGATTCTGGTGTGGATGCACTGGCAACTGGCGCTGCTGATCCTGCTGTTCAACCCGCTGGTGATCTATGCCACGGTGCAGTTGGGCAAGCGCGTCAAACACCTGAAAAAACTGGAAAACGACAGCACCTCGCGCTTCACCCAGGCGTTGACCGAAACCCTCGACGCCATCCAGGAAGTGCGTGCCGGCAATCGCCAGGGCTTTTTCCTCGGGCGCCTCGGCCAGCGCGCCCAGGAAGTGCGTGACTATGCGATCCACTCCCAATGGAAAACCGACGCCTCCAGCCGCGCCAGCGGTTTGCTGTTCCAGTTCGGCATCGATATTTTTCGCGCGGCGGCCATGCTCACCGTGCTGTTTTCCGACCTGTCCATCGGCCAGATGCTCGCCGTGTTCAGCTACCTGTGGTTCATGATCGGCCCGGTGGAGCAGTTGTTGAACCTGCAATATGCCTACTACGCAGCGGGCGGGGCGCTGACGCGGATCAACGAGCTGCTCGCCCGTGCCGATGAGCCGCAATATGTCGGCGGCGCAGACCCGTTCACTGGGCGCGAAACGGTCGGCATCGACGTGCGTGGCCTGACGTTCGGCTATGGCGAAGAGCGGGTGCTCGACCAGTTGAACCTCAGCATCGAACCTGGTGAGAAGGTCGCGATTGTCGGCGCCAGCGGCGGCGGTAAAAGTACCCTGGTGCAGCTGCTGCTGGGGCTGTACACACCGCAGGCCGGCAGTATTCGTTTCGGTGGTGCAACCCAGCAGGAAATCGGCCTGGAGACCATCCGCGAGCACGTCGCGGTGGTGCTGCAACACCCCGCGCTGTTCAACGATACCGTGCGTGCCAACCTGACCATGGGCCGCAACCGCAGTGACCAGGCGTGTTGGCAGGCCCTGGAAATCGCCCAGTTGGAGGCGACCGTCAAGGCGTTGCCCCTGGGCCTGGACAGTGTGGTGGGGCGCTCTGGCGTGCGCTTTTCCGGCGGCCAGCGCCAACGCCTGGCGATTGCGCGCATGGTCTTGGCCGAGCCGAAGGTGGTGATCCTGGATGAGGCAACCTCGGCCCTGGACGCCGCCACCGAGTACAACCTGCACCAGGCGTTGGCGCGGTTTCTCAGTGGGCGGACTACACTGATCATTGCCCATCGGCTTTCGGCGGTGAAACAAGCTGATCGGGTGCTGGTGTTCGACGGTGGGCATATCGCCGAGGACGGCGACCATCAGCAACTGATCGCGGAGGGTGGCTTGTACGCCAAACTTTACGGGCACTTGCAACAAGTGCGTTGATTTAGCCTACGCTGTGCTATTAGGAGCGGATGTTCGCGTGCGTATTCAGCTGTGCATGTGCAAGGGACTTCATGAAGCAGAAGCGGACTCTCGGAACGCCAAGGTTGTTGGGCATTGTCTGGCCCTTTATTGCCGTCGTATTGTTCCAGGCATTATTAGGCTGTGTCAGTCTGTATGTGCTTTCAGCGGTGCGCGTCTATGTGGGCGGCGAAAGCCTGTGGTCCAAGGGCCAGAAAGACGCCATCTACTATCTGACGCTGTACGCCGATAATCGCGACGAAGCCACCTACCTCAAATACCAGCAAGCCATTGCCGTGCCCCAGGGCGGGCATGAGCTGCGTGTCGCCCTGGACCGTCCCGCCCCCGACCTCAAGGCGGCGCGCGAGGGGATCATCAAGGGTGGCAACCACCCGGACGACGTCTCCAGCGTGATCTGGCTGTACCTCAACTTTCGCCATTTCAGCTACCTGGAGAAAGCCATCGAACTGTGGACCGTGGGCGATGGCTACCTGGTCCAGCTGGATGATTTGGCCCGGTCGATGCACCGGGCGATCACCGCGGGTCAGGTCCATGACGACGATGTGCGGCAATGGAAGGCGCATATCTTTGCCATCAACGACGGCGTGACGCCGGCGGCCAAGGCGTTCAGCGATGCCTTGGGTGAAGGCTCGCGCGTCGTCCTGCGGCTGTTGCTGATCACCAACCTGGCCACGGCCTTGTGCCTGATCGCCCTGGCGCTGCTGCGTACCCACAAGTTGTTGGCGCAGCGGCACGCGTTCGCCGATGCCCTGCAAGTGGAGAAGGAGCGGGCACAGATCACCCTGGAGTCGATCGGCGATGGGGTGATCACCACCGATGTCGATGGCGCCATTGCCTACATGAACCCGGCCGCCGAGGCCCTGACGCGCTGGACGTCGGCCCATGCCCAGGGCCTGCCCCTGGCGGCACTGTTCAACCTGCTGGATGAAAATGCTCAGCCCGATGGTTTTGCGCTGATCGAGCACATCACCAAGGGCCGCTTGAGCGGCGGCAGCGAACACTCCAAAACCATCCAGCGTCTGGACGGCAGCACTGTTTCGGTGACCCTGGTGGGCGCGCCGATCCGCAGCGCCGGCAAAGTCAGCGGCGCGGTGCTGGTGCTGCACGACATGACCCAGGAACGTCAGTACATCGCCAACCTGTCGTGGCAAGCGACCCATGACGCGTTGACCGGCCTGGCCAACCGTCGCGAGTTCGAGTTCCGCCTGGAACAGGTGCTGCAACAGGTCGCGCGTGAGCACAGCGGGCGGCATGCCTTGATGTTCCTCGACCTGGACCAGTTCAAGCTGGTCAACGACACCTGCGGCCATGCGGCAGGCGACGAGCTGTTGCGGCATATCTGCGCACTGTTGCAATCGGATCTGCGTGAAGGTGACACCCTGGCGCGACTGGGGGGCGACGAGTTCGGCATCCTGTTGGAGAACTGCCCGGCGTCGGTGGCGGAAAAAATCGCCGAAAGCCTGCGCCACACGGTGCAGAACCTGCATTTCGTGTGGAAGGGCCGGCCGTTCATGACCACCGTCAGCATTGGCCTGGTGCATATCTCCCAGGTGCCGACCACCCTGGAAACGTCGCTGCGCGCCGCCGACATGGCCTGCTATATGGCCAAGGAAAAGGGCCGCAACCGCGTGCAGGTCTACCACGCGGACGACTCCGAGCTGTCCTTGCGCTTTGGCGAGATGGCCTGGGTGCAGCGTCTGCACATGGCCCTGGAAGAAAACCGTTTTTGCCTGTACTCCCAGGAAATCGCGCCCCTGGGGCACACCGACGCTGACAATGGGCACATTGAAATCCTCCTGCGCCTGCATGACGAGGCCGGCCGCATCATTCTGCCCGACAGTTTCATTCCGGCCGCCGAACGTTACGGGTTGATGAGTTCCCTGGATCGCTGGGTGGTGGACAACGTGTTCAACCTGATTGCCCGTTGCATGCATGAGCGCCCGGGCCGGCCCATGGCAATGTGTGCGATTAATCTGTCAGGCATAACGATTGGTGATGACGCTTTTCTCGGTTTTTTACGCGAGAAGTTCGCGGCTTACAGTGTTCCGCCAGAAATGATTTGTTTTGAAATAACTGAGACCTGCGCTATTGCCAATTTGGGCAGTGCGATTCGCTTTATTAATGAACTCAAAGCCTTAGGTTGCCATTTCTCACTGGATGACTTCTGCGCCGGAATGTCCTCATTCGCTTATCTGAAACATTTACCTGTAGACTTCCTGAAGATCGATGGAAGTTTCGTAAAGGATATGCTGGACGACCCGATTAACCGCGCCATGGTCGAAGTGATCAACCACATCGGCCACGTCATGGGTAAGCGCACAATTGCTGAGTTTGTTGAAACGCCGCACATCGAACAGGCATTGCTTGAGATTGGTGTGGATTACGCTCAGGGCTATGTGATTGAACGCCCGCAATTGTTTACCTTTGATAGTTTGCAGTGTCGACCTGTGCGGCCGCAGCCTCTGTTATTCAAGGCGCCCGGCACATTCCGCTGAAACATTTGCTGGTCTGTACAATCACACTTAAAAAGGAGCCTTACAGTGATCGACACCTTCAACCGAACCGGCCCGCTTATGGAAGCCTCGAGTTACCCCGCCTGGGCTCAGCAATTGATCCAGGACTGTAGCGAGAGCAAGCGCCGAGTTGTCGAACACGAACTGTATCAGCGCATGCGTGATAACACGCTGAGCGCCAAGACCATGCGCCAATACCTGATCGGTGGCTGGCCGGTGGTCGAACAGTTTGCCTTATATATGGCACAGAACCTCACCAAGACCAAGTTTGCCCGTCATCCTGGCGAGGATATGGCGCGGCGTTGGCTGATGCGCAATATTCGGGTGGAATTGAACCACGCCGATTACTGGCTGCATTGGGCCCGCGCCCACGGCGTCAGCCTCGAAGACCTGCAGGCACAGAACGTACCCTCGGAATTGCATGCACTGAGCCATTGGTGCTGGCACACCAGTTCGGCCGATTCGTTGATCGTTGCGATCGCCGCCACCAACTACGCCATCGAGGGCGCGACGGGGGAGTGGTCCGCGTTGGTGTGCTCCACCGGCGTTTATGCGGCAGCCTTCCCCGAGGAAGACCGCAAGCGCGCGATGAAGTGGCTGAAGATGCATGCCCAGTACGACGACGCCCACCCTTGGGAAGCGCTGGAAATCGTCTGCACCCTGGCCGGTACGAACCCCAGCCGACAACTGCAGGCAGAGCTGCGCCAGGCCGTGTGCAAGAGCTACAACTACATGTACCTGTTCCTGGAAAACTGCATGCGCCTGGAGAAAGACAAACCGGCGGCCGCGCCTGTTCGCGAGCGCCTGGTGCGCGTCGCCAGCGAAGCGTGATGTGAAACGCGTGGCGGGGGTTTACCCCGCCATTGCCAAGCGGTTGCGACCTTCGCGCTTGGCCACATACAAGGCGCTGTCGGCCCGACGCAACAGGCTTTCGGCAGACTCGGCAGGCAACAACGTCGAGCAGCCCAGGCTCACCGTCAGATCGATGCGTATGTCATCCGCCCAATATTCCTGGGCCTGTGCCGCCTGGCGCAGGCGCTCGCCGACGACCGCCGCCGCATCCCGGCCGGTGTTGGAGAGCAGGATCAGGAACTCTTCCCCGCCAAAGCGGAACACCATGTCCACATTGCGCAACTGGCCCTTGATCGACGCAGCCACGGCGCGCAGTACCTTGTCGCCGGCCGCGTGGCCGTGAGTGTCGTTGATGCGTTTGAAGTGATCGATGTCGAGCATCAGCAGGGACAACGGGGTCGAGTGTCGCCGCGCCATGTCGATTTCCCGCTGCAGGGTCTGGTCCATGGCGATGCGGTTGCCGGTTTCGGTCAACGGGTCACGCAGGGCGCTGCGGGTCGCGGCGCGATAGAGCAGGGCGTTACGCATCGGGTAGAGCAGGGTGGCCAGCAGCGATTCGAGTTGACTCAGTTCTTCTTCCATCAAGCGTTGGTTGCGACGGAATACCAGCTCGCCCAGATGTTCGCCTTCATGGCTCAAGGCGTAGCTCACCGAATGATGGCCGCGATGGCCGAATTCCAGGCGCAGGTCACTGGCCTGATGGCTGTAGTGCAGAGCGTCCAGGGGCACCAGGCGCTGGATCTCGCGAAAGAACAGACCGAGGATGCGTTGCGGTTCCAGGCTGGTCTGCAGTTGCAGGCCCAGTTGTTGGCGCAGTTGAGCAACCGTGGTGGGGCGGTGCGAGAGAGGGGATGGCTGACTAAAGCCCAGGCGTTGCAATTTGGCACTGTCGAAGTCAATTGCGTGGAGCTGGGGCGGGGTTTTCATAAGCAGTCGGCCTCTAAGCACTTAGCTGTCTTACAGGCTCGATGAGAGTGGCGAGTGCCAAGCGTCTTACTGTTCCTTCAGTTCCGTAAAACATTGGAAACAGTTTAAACCGCTTTGCCAGGGGTTATAACCCTTGGGCACTGCCACACGTCTTGTCATCGCTTAACCTGCTTGAAAGGGCTAGAGCGAGATTCATGCCACTTTGTTTTATTTTGAATAAAATCCTTATAAATCAAAGGCTGTTTATGGGGTAAAAAACAGCCATGGCGAAAGGATGTCAGTTATTTGGCAGGTGACGGCGGTTTTACCCGCCGTACTGAACCAGCGTGGTGGCGTCGATCTGCTCGATCGACGTCACGCCGGTCAGCGTCATGGCCACACGCATTTCCTTGGCGAAGATATCCAACAGGTTTTCCACCCCGTGCTGGCCATCGGCGGCCAACGCATAGGCGGTCGAACGTCCCAACAGGCATGCCTTGGCGCCCAGGGCGAGCATGCGTACCACGTCGAGCCCGGAGCGGATGCCGGAGTCCACCAGCACCGTCAGGTCATCGCCGACTGCCTGGGCAATGGGCGGCAGTGCCTTGGCGGTGGAGAGCACGCCGTCCAACTGGCGGCCGCCATGGTTGGAGACCACGATACCATCGGCGCCGAAGCTCACTGCGTCCTTGGCGTCCTGCGGGTCGAGGATGCCCTTGATGATCATCGGGCCTTTCCAGAACTCGCGTATCCACTCCAAGTCTTTCCAACTGATCGACGGGTCGAAGTTGTTGGCCAGCCAACCGACGTAATCTTCGAGGGTGGTGGGCTTGCCCAGGTACTTGGAGATATTGCCCAGGTCGTGCGGGCGGCCCAGCACGCCGACATCCCAGGCCCATTGTGGCTTGGTGACGGCTTGCAGCATCCGGCGCGCCGAGGCATACGGCCCGGACATGCCCGAGTGTGCGTCGCGGTAACGCGCGCCCGGCGTCGGCATATCGACGGTGAACACCAGCGTCGTCACCCCGGCGGCCTGCGCCCGTTCCAGCGCGTTACGCATAAAGCCGCGGTCCTTGAGCACATAGAGCTGGAACCAGATCGACTGCGCGCTTTGCGACGCCACTTCCTCGATCGAACACACCGACACCGTCGACAGACAGAAGGGAATCCCCTTGTTGGCCGCCGCCTTGGCCGCCTGCACCTCGCCGCGCCGTGCGTACATACCGGTCAAGCCAACGGGGCTGAGGATGATCGGCATGGCATGTTCCTGACTGAACAGCGTGGTCTTCAAGCTCAGGCTATCCACGTTGCGCAGAATGCGTTGGCGCAGGCTGATCTCGGCCAGGTCCGAACTGTTGGCACGCATCGTGTGTTCGGCGTAGGCGCCACCGTCGATGTAGTCGAACAGGAAGCGCGGCAGCTTGCGCCTGGCGGCGGCACGGTAATCGGATGCCGACGAAATGATCATGAGCAGTGACTCCACAGGGCAAAGGGGGGTTACGGTAAGCAAACTTCTGGCATGATAAAAACAACTTTTATCGCTAGTACCCAGTCGCAAAAGGAATACCGATGAACCTGAGAACACTGCGTGTCTTCGTCGAGGTGGTGCGCCAGGGCGGGTTTTCCCAGGCGGCGCAGGTGGTGTCGCTGACCCAGTCGACGGTGAGCAAGGCCGTCAAGACCCTGGAAGAAGAACTGGGCGCGCCGCTGCTTAATCGTCTTGGGCATAAGAACGAACTTACCGCCGCAGGCGAAATTGCCTACCGCCGCGCCCTGGTGCTGCTCGCCGAACGCAGCGATCTGGTCGCCGAGATCAACGACCTGCGCGACCTCAAGCGCGGCGTGCTGCGCATCGGCCTGCCGCCGGTGGGATGCGGCGTGTTGTTCGCGTCTATGTTCGCCACCTACCGCAACCGCTACCCGGACATCGATATCGAACTCACCGAGCACGGCAGCAAAAAACTGCACGAATGCCTGGAAGCCGGGGAGGTCGACCTGGCGGCCCTGTTGCTGCCGGTAGACGATGGCTTCGACTACCAGCCCGTGCGCAATGAGCCGCTGATGGCCGTGCTGCCCATGAGCCATGCGCTCGCGCGGCGCAAGCGCATCGACTTCACCGACCTCGCGGATTCACCGTTCATTCTGTTCGAAGCCGGTTTTGCCCTGAACGCATTAATCCTCGCCGCCTGCGAACGCAAGGGCGTGACGCCCCGCGTCACCGCCCGTAGTGGGCAGATCGACTTCATCGTCGACCTGGTGGCGGCAGGGCTGGGCGTCGCCTTCCTGCCACGCATGCTCGCGCACAAGCACCAGCACGCCGGCATCGCCCTGATCCCCTTGGACGAACCCCACACCGACTGGCACATCGCCCTGGCCTGGCGCGCCAGCGCCCACCTGCCACCTGCAGCGCGCGCCTGGCTGGACCTGGCCAAGGAAATGGCCCACGCAGGGTAAAAGCCGAACGGGTTATCCGATTGCGTTCGGCAATGCCAGGTAGTGCTTGACTTGTCCTTTTTAATCAGTAACATACGGTGAATTCCGCGATAGCTCAGTTGGTAGAGCAAATGACTGTTAATCATTGGGTCCCTGGTTCGAGTCCAGGTCGTGGAGCCAGATAGGAAAAAGCCTGCAGCGATGCAGGCTTTTTTTTGCCTTGGATTTTTCCGGGGTGATCAAAGCGCACAGCGTGACCAGCATGAATGCGTCTCTAATCCTACGATTCAGAGGTAAATATCATGAAAGTCGCTGCAGTCGTTTCAACCAAAGGCGGGCCGGGTAAAACCACGGTCGGCGTCAATCTGGGCGCGTTCTGCGCCGATGCAGGGATCCGCACCCTGCTCATTGATCTGGATAATCAGCCGTCTCTGTCCTCATTCTATGCGCTATCGCATGAGGCGCCTGGTGGAACCTATCAACTGATCGCGAATAACGAGACTCGGGCCGACCAGGTCATTTCGCAGACCTGCATTCCTAATCTCTCATTGATCCATTCCAATGATCCGTTCAATCAGCTGGGAAATTTGTTGCTCCATGCTGCTGACGGGCGCCTTCGTCTCAAGAATCTGCTGCCGGCTTTCGAGCAGGACTTTGATCTGATTCTGATCGATACCCAAGGAGCTCGCTCCATCGTGCTGGAGATGGCCTTGCTTGGGGCACAAATGGCTATTTCGCCCATCACCCCGGATATGCTGACTGCACGAGAGTTTCAGCGTGGAATGCTCCAGCTCTATCGAGATCTTGAGCCGTTGGCAGCGCTGGGTGCAGAGACGCCAATGTTGAATGTCGTGATCAACAAGCTTGATGCAACCAACGATGCAAACCTGATCTATCACACGCTAACCGAAACTTTTTCTGATCATCCGAAGGTCCAGATGATCCAGACCACGATCCCGGCCGCCTCGCGTTTGAATTCAGGGGAAAAGGTACGGCGTTGTTTGGTCATCTGACACCTCGTTCTGGCGAGCATTCTCGCCTAAATGGGTGTCCGGTTTCATTAGACCACTACAGCGCAAACTATGAGTGCTGTTCGGGCTACCGGAAATGGCCCGGCGCTCGCGACTAGATCCGATGGTGCCTCGTTGCATCAAACGACAGTTAACGGTGTTAAAGTTGAGGTGATCAAGGTGGGGGATCGCGTTACTGCTGGCTATCCTTGTGGCAGAGGATGCACGGATCCAACGAAATTTTGATAGGTGAAATATGTTTAAAGAGTATGAATTTTTGCTGGATTCGATAGGGTCAGAAGATTATTGGTCGGATGTAGGTATTGATATCGCAGCCTCCAAAATCTCTCAGTTTGATAGTTTGAGTTGGGGTGAACTTGAGTATGCGCTTTCAGTGAAGTCTGAAATGTGGCGAGGTCGGTGCGCGGAGTCCCTTGGGGACTCGAATGATGAGCGGGCTCTGCGTATTCTGTTAGCGCTTCTAAAGGCTGAGGAGGAATCGGTTGTCATTCATGCAATTGAATCAATTGAATCAATTTTTTTAGCTGGCTATATTTTCGATAAGTCGCAGGCCATACTCGCTCTAAATGAGGGTTTTAAGGAAGGGAATCGAACGTTAAAGCTAATGAAGACTACATTGGCTAAGAAGTTAAGTGAGTAGTAATTATGGAGAAAGGAAGAACGAGGTAGATGACGCGCAAATCCTAGTGCCGGTGCTCTATCTAGCCCGGGCCGACAATCGCCTCGCGCCGAGGGGCGGGTTGATCGCCGGTAACAATCCGAACCTGATAGCCGGTGAAGATCTGCTTAACGCCGGCGCGCCGTGTGCTACCAATAACCTGTCGGCGAATTCCAGCAACGACCTTTCCAACAGCGGCCTGATCGGAATTTAAATAAAACTGAGAATCATCTGGCCGGCCTCCCCACCTCACGGAGGTGGCGCAAAATTCAACGTGCGAACTTAGACTTTTGCTGAGGAGGCCGTGATGAAATTCTGTGGCATAGACCTGCATTCGAACAACAGCGTTGTCGTGGTAACCGACGAAACGGACAGAGTCTTGGTGAGCCGACGCTGTCCCAATGAGCTCACGCCGATCCTCTCACTGCTCGAACCACACCGTGACGAGTTGGTCGGTGTGGTGGTCGAGTCGACGTACAACTGGTATTGGCTGGTCGATGGCCTTATGGCCGCGGGCATGGACGTTAAACTGGCAAACCCGGTGGCGATGAAGCGCTACGACGGTTTGAAGCATTCAGACGACAAGGATGATGCGGTATTTCTCGCGCATTTGCTGCGACTCGGGATTCTACCGACGGGCTATATTCATCCGCCTCAGGAGCGTGCGTTGAGAGACTTGGCGCGTAAACGCATTCAACTGGTGCGCACAAGAACCCAGCATATCCTGGCTGTCGAGAACATTGCCGCACGCCAGTTCGGCCATGGTTTTAGCTGCAATGAAATCAAAGGCTTTTCTGCCGCATCCGTTGACAGGCTGGGCCTGCCAACAGATGTGGCTTTGGCAATGAACGCCAATGTGGCGGTCATCCAGACGCTTGAAGCGCAGATCGCCGGGCTTGAAGCGCGACTGCTTCAACAGGCCAAATTACGACCTGAGTATTTGTTGCTAAAAACGATGCCAGGCGTCGGTGAAGTACTGGCAACAGTCATCATGTTGGAAACCGGTGACATAGGACGTTTTGCAGAGGTCGGTCACTTTGCCTCCTATGCTCGGTGCGTAAAAAGTGCGCGCTACTCCAACGGCAAAAAGAAGGGTGAAGGCAACGCCAAAAACGGTAACGCGTACCTGATCTGGGCCTTTATTGAAGCGGCCAATTTTGCGCGGCGATTTAGTGACGATGCCAAACGATTTTTTGAGAAAAAGAAAGCCAAGACCAATGGCGTGGTGGCGACTAAAGCACTGGCTCACAAGCTAGCGCGAGCGACCTACCACATCCTTAAGGAGAAGCAGCCTTTTGACGCTAAACGCTGTTTCGCCTGAAGGGCGAGTCAGGTGATGATCGGGCAACCGAAAGGGGACTGGACGTGAGCCAAAAATCCGAGTGGCGTCCGATCATCACCGCCTGAGTGCGTTGTAACCGGGTCGTCCGCTAAGTGAGCCAGTAGAGACTGGACGTGCGCTTTGCGCACGAGCCACAGTTCTGTGACACGTTTTGGACACATTGGCGGTACCAACGTTTCTCTGGGGCAGTTCACTGCCAGGGCGGTGCGTGTTGTGTTGCTACCGCTTGATCCATATGGGTGTCAGGCACGACTCGGTCGTAGCCATTGATGAGAAAACGGGTACGACGGGTTCAACCGAGCAGGTTGAGACAAAGGGAAACCCTACAGTTAAAAGCTGCAGGGCGAGTTGGCTTTTAGCCTTGACTTGAGACCGGCTAATGGGTGTCTCCTTTTGCTGCTTTTGCTCCGCTTCAGGTTTGGAGAGATATTAGAATGCTAAGGGGTCAGGCCTGATATGCGTCCTGATGACGAGGAGGAAATATGCGGGCAGTTGAAAGGGCTTTTGAGGGCGTTGAAAAGCTTTCCATTATTTCCGATTTTGATTTTTATAATCTAAATCTGATGCAGGGGCTCAGCTTGCAGCGTGAAAGTACGGGAGAGGCAATTGAAACTTATAAGGTTAGTCTGGAGATGCTTTATGCGTCTGAACAGTCGGAGTTTGAAGTTGTTTTAGCGTTTACGGGGGTTCGTCGCTTAAAAGTTCCTGATGTGTGTGGAAGTTTTTACTTAAGCGAACTTGAAATGGAAGATGTCTCAGCTGATCAGCTTGAGGGCGTTAAATACAGGCTGAAAGACTATGGAGGCACGGGTTTTGAAGTGCTTGCTCGAGGATTTTCAGTTGTAAGCTGCAAGTCGCGTCAGTGACGCTGGGCCGAGTGGTGTTTACGTGAATGTTCTGCCATCGAAACACAGGGGCGCGCGCCGGTCCATGAGCTGACTTCGGCCGCCTCCTTTTCCTGCAGTTCATTGCTTTGCCACGCTTTGACAAGCTAATCCAACACGACTAACTTTCCTGGCGTGCTCGCTCATGCGGCTCACGCTACGCAGCATCCTTACATCTCTACCACGTTCTTCCGTGGCACCGTTGCGATCAAATGACTGTTAATCATTGGGTCCCTGGTTCGAGTCCAGGTCGTGAGCCAGATAGAGAAAAGCCTGCAGCGATGCAGGCTTTTTTTGGCCTTGGATTTCCCGGGGCGATCAAAACGCACAGCGTGACCAGCATGAATGCATCTCAAATCCTACGATTCAGAGGTAAATATCATGAAAGTCGCCGCAGTCGTTTCAACCAAAGACAGGCCGGGTAAAACTGTCAGTCGCGACAGGCAGAGATCAGCCAGAAGCTGTCACTTCGTATCACTCGAAATGTCAGAATCGTAGAGAATACGAGCATCGCGAAAACCTTCGGCGTTCTCCGCTACCCACATCCACAATGGAATCATCCGCGCTAGCAGGCCCCGTCCCAGCTCGGATAATTCGTAGTCGACACGTGGCGGCACCTCGTTGTAATCCCGGCGTAGAACCAGGCCGTCTCTTTCCAGCTGGCGCAAGCTGCGGGTCAACATCCGCTGCGTCACGCCACTCATGCGCCTGGCTATCTCCGCATGCCGCAGCCGTCCCTCCACTCCTAGTGTGTGGACGATTCCCAGCGACCAGCGATTACCTGCATGGGTGAGAACTTCCCGCTTCAAACCATCATCTTCTGCGCTGAGCGCTTCGCATGCAGCTTGCGACTGCCTAATGATTTCTTCGTTATCCATTCGCCCCCCCAGGATCACTCGTGTACCTACTTATGGGCAGGCTCCAATGGTGACAGGATAACGCTCACTCACGTTGATCTGCACATTGGAGAACATTCATGCAAGCGCCAAAACCCTTGGAAACCGACAACATTCTGGTGCTGGGGGCCGGTGAACTCGGCATGTCCGTGCTGCGCGAGTTGGCCAGGGCTGTGCCAAACAAGAAGGATGCAGGCGTTCGTCTTAGCGTGCTTCTGCGTCCACCCGTGGCCGTGATTCAAGACGCTTCTAAAACGCGCGCCATTGAAGAACTCCGTGGGCTGGGCGTATCCATTTTGCAGGCTGACGTCATTAACGATTCAGTTGAGGAACTTGCCGAGCATTTCGCCCGATTCGACACGATCATCAGTTGCGTAGGTTTTATCGCCGGTGCCGGCACCCAACTGAAACTCACCCGTGCTGTGCTTCAGGCACGTGTAAAACGCTACGTGCCGTGGCAGTTTGGCGTGGACTACGACGTGATTGGCAAAGGCAGTGCGCAGGATTTGTTTGATGAGCAACTTGAGGTCCGTGAACTACTGCGTGCGCAGCGCACAACCGAATGGATCATCGTCTCCACAGGGATGTTTACAAGCTTCTTGTTCGAGCCGGCGTTTGGCGTGGTTGACCTGGCAAAAAACACTGTTCATGCGCTAGGCAGTTGGGATACTCAGGTCACCGTTACTACGCCAGAAGATATAGGGATGCTGACGGCGAAGATTGTGTTCGCCAAGCCTCGCCTTGCCAATCAGGTGGTCTTCGTGGCCGGAGACACCCTGACCTACGCACAGTTGGCGGATGCGATTGATGCAAGACTCAACCGCACGGTATCTCGCATCGAATGGAGCGTTCCCAAATTGAAGAACGATCTCGATGCTGCTCCGAATGACCAGCTAAGCAAGTACCGGGCTGTGTTCGCTGAGGGTAAAGGAGTCGCTTGGGATAAGAGCCAGACCTTCAACGCCGCACACGGTATTGATCTGACGACGACGGCCGGTTGGATTGAGCAGAACCTGAAGTGAATGGGAGGGGCTGCCAGATGTCTAGTCCTGAAATAGGTTTACACCTATTTCAGGACTAGACAGGGTTGATCCAACAACCAAAGCGCCCAGCGTGATTTGCATGAAGCTGTCTCTGATCCTTCGATTCAGAGGTAAGCCCCATGAAAGTCACTGCAGTCGTTTCACTTAGCCACGGCCTAGGTAAAGCTGCATTCACGGGCGACTACCGGAAAGTGAGCAGGGTATTGGCGGTGTCGCGCGGTATCCATAAGACTCCTTCATGGGTAGTGGCGCGTTATAGCAACGCTTGGAGCGCTTGGCCCGGCATAAATCCCTGCCCTGGTGCCAGCCACCGGCATGCCCGGGCTACAGGTTGCGGGCGATGTTCAGCGCGGCGTAACTCTGGGCTACCGGCATGATTTCCACCGAGTTGATGTTCAC
>JTFP01001741.1_pt1 | contig 18075 bp, 9 predicted proteins | sample 235421 | NCBI WGS metagenome assembly JTFP01 (sample SAMN03067591, study PRJNA260954) | activated sludge metagenome | biome: Sludge; feature: Wastewater; isolation source: sludge from laboratory unaugmented bioreactor treating industrial wastewater | place: India:Gujarat | collected 2013-04 | reverse complement strand
CCCAACCTCGGGGATACGATCTATGACCCGGCTTGCGGTACCGGCGGCTTCCTCATCGATGCCGTCGAGTACATCCTGGCCAGATACTCGACCGAGCCTCAGGAAGTACCCATCTATGGCGAGGAGTGGCTGGAAAAGCGCGACCAGTCCATCAAGGAAGCGAAGAAGGACATCCCGACGTTGCAGACCTACCGAAAGGGTCCAGGCGAAAAGGTACCCAACTGGGAGCTTTTGGAGCGGTCCATCTACGGTATCGATGTATCGCGTCAGATGATGCGCATCGCCATGATGAATCTGGTGCTGCACGGCATTCGTCAGGCCAACGTCAAGCGTGCCAATACGCTTTCCGATATGGGCGGCCTCACTGAGGACGATCTGAACCGCCGCTACAAAGTGATCCTTTCCAATCCGCCATTTGCCGGTGTGCTCCCCAAGGAATCCATCCGCAAGGACCTCCCCACCAACTCAAAGAAGAGCGAGCTGCTCTTTCTGGGGGTGATGATGGAGGCCCTGGCTCCGGGCGGCCAGTGCGCCGTGGTGGTGCCCGAGGGGCTCCTTTTCGGTTCGACCTCGGCACATGTGGAACTTCGGCGCAAGCTGGTTGAGGATTTCGACCTTCTGGCTGTGGTATCCCTGCCCGCTGGAGTATTCAAACCCTACGCGGGCGTAAAGACCGGGGTCCTCGTTTTTCGCAGGCCGGCTTCAGGCGCGAAGAAGGACAAAAAGACCAAGCATAAGGAAAAGGTCTGGTTCTACGATGTGCGTGCGGACGGTTTCGACCCGGACAAGATTTCCGGTGGCGGCAGACCTGAAACCCCCGAACGGAACGACATCCCTGATCTACTTAGCGAGTGGAAGGTCTACAAGCAATCGAAGTTCTCGAATCCGCCGGGTGTCGAAGGTGGAACTCTCTTGCAACCCGGAAACGAAGAGCCGCGCTGCTGGTGGGCAACCATCAAATCTGTTGCCGAAAATGATTACAACCTTGCCGCTGGCCGCTACAAGCCGCAGATCGCCGAAAAGGCACCGGATGACGACCCTGCGCAGCTTATCCGGGAAACTCTAACCATCGAACGTGACATTGCAGGGGGGCTGGAGAAACTGCTTCGGGAAGTGGAGGCAGTCGAATGATGTGGAACTCAGTTCAAATAGCAAAAACGTGCTTACGAACTCGAATGCGCGACCCGAGAAGGAACCCCGATACTCCTTTTCTGTATGTCGATATCTCAGCAATTGATCGCAGCCTCAAAGTCATTACCTCTACCCCTGAAATTCTTGGGGTAGACGCTCCAAGCCGAGCAAGAAAAGAAATCCGCGAAGGCGACATATTGGTTTCGACAGTCCGTCCGAATTTGAATGCCATTGCTGTTGTTCCACAGCATTTAGATGGACAGATTGCATCAACTGGCTTCTGTGTTCTACGCCCCAACAAATCGGCCATAGTCGGGAAATACCTTTTCTATTTCACAACTACTCCAACTTTCGTTGGCATTCTCAGTGGTAAGGTTCGTGGAGCTCATTACCCCGCCGTTTCAGATAGCGATGTTAAAGAAATTGAGCTGCCACTTCCGACAGTCTCCGAGCAACGGCGTATTGTCGAAATTCTCGATCAGGCTGATGCGTTACGCAAGAAACGTGCTGAGGCTGATGCCAAAGCTGCCCGCATTCTCCCCGCGCTATTTTACAGAGTGTTTGGCGATCCTCTGGCACTGATAAGCTCCGGCGAGGGAGTCCCTCTTTCTGAGCTTGAAGTAGACCTGCAGAACGGATTTGCCTGTGGCGAAAAGGATGTTGAGGATGGCGTTCCGCACCTCCGCATGAACAACATCGACGATGCAGGCGTGCTCAATCTGGAACTTGTCCGGACCGTCCCGTTTGACCGTAATACTGAACGGTATCGGCTAATGGAGAAAGACGTGCTTTTCATGGGCACGAACAGCGAGGACAAGATCGGCAAGACCTGTCTATTCTTGCCTCCCGATGAACGAACCTACCTATTCAGCAATCATCTAATCCGCCTTCGCGTATCGGACTCGCGCATTACACCAGAGTATCTTGCTGGTTTCCTCCACCTCCTATGGTCGAAGAGGTTCTTCCCTTCCATTGCCAAGAGATGGGTCAACCAATCTGCGGTGGCTCAGTCTTCACTTGCAGCCCTTCGCATTCCGTTGCCGGGCGAAAGATCGCTTCAAATGTTCACGACCGCATTCCAAAACCTCCTGTCTCTGAGAGCACAGCGGGTGCGCTCAGGAGAAACCCTCGACCAGACCTTTGCCGTCTTGCTTCACCGTGCCTTCACCGGCGACCTCACGGTCAAGTGGCGCGAGACGCATATGAAGGAACTCCTGGCGGAGATGGAAGCCCAGGCCAAAGCTCTTGATTGCCCGTCAACGCAGAGCAAATCACCAGAGGTCGGATCGAAACGCCATGCCGGTCATGACATGTATAACAAGGCAGCATTGGCTGCGTATATAACTGACCGTTGCCATACACCCGACCGCCCCATGGGAAGGGTGAAGCTCGCCAAGCTCTTTTATTTGGTACAGCAAAAGGCAGAGATCGAACTCACCGAGACATTCATGAAGCGCGCCGCTGGGCCGCTTGACGATGAAATCCACAAGTTCCTGAGCCTTGCTCAGAAGAGTAAGTGGCTGGTTCTCCTCCGGGGAGAAGGCGATCTGAAACCCGTAAAGCCGGGAACAAACGTTTCCAAAGCCATCGAGCAAGCCGAGAAGCTTTTAGGTCCTGCAAAGGCAACGGTTGACGAGATGCTCGACCAGATGAAGGGATGGGGCTACCGCGCTCTTGAACGCTGGGCCACCGTCCTCGATGCATCCTTCGAACTGAAGGCAGCCGGACATCCTGCTACGGTCGAGACCATTAAGGATGTCATCCAGAAGCATCCGGAGTGGGTGCCCAAATTAAACAGGGATGAGTTCTCAGACACACATATCGAAACCGCTCTCAAAGGACTGCGCGGTTTCGGCTTTATCACAAACCAAGATTGATGGAGGTGCATTATGCCCAAGAAGCCAGAAAACCACGGCAAACCCTGGACCGACAAGCAGGTTCAGCAGTTGGAAAAACTCGTTGACCAGAACACCCCCACACGGGTGATCGGTCTCAAGCTCGGACGGACGGAAGACTCGATCCGCTCCAAGGCGAGCGAAGAGGACATCTCGCTCAAGCCGACAAATCAATCACCTTACAACCGGCGCAAGAAATGAGGCGTTGAAGGAAGTAGCATGGACGACGATCTCCGACATTTCCGGCCTGCCTACCTGAAGCTCCAGGAGGACATGGAACGCTTGAACCGCGCGCTCAAGCCGTCCTATCTCAGCGTCTATGAACAGATGGAGCGGGCGCTTGAGCCGATCAGGCGTCAGCACTTGGAGATCTCACGTTCCATCGAGCTTTCCGGACTTGCTTCCTCACATCTGGCCGAGATCGTCCAGGCAAATCAGCGCTGGCAAGATCTCATCGATCAAGCCACCGCATCAAGCCGCGTCTTTGAGGATATCAAACGGACGCATCAGACTTGGCTCGAAGGGATCAAGCCGATACAGGACAGCGTTGCACAGCTTCAGGCAGCGGCCAAGTTGTCTCTCGGTGATATAGCCTATAGGATGACTGTCTCCGAGCGGCTTTTTGCCGGGATTGACTTTAATGCCATGCGACAAGCCATGGCATTACCGGAGCCGGCCTTTCTGAAGTTCCAGGACGTGATCGGCAATGTGACGTCGACCTATGAAAGGCTGGCCGCATCCATTCGTGTCCTTCCAGACGTGACGCATCTGCCGACGTTCGCGCTACCCGGAGCAACGCGTGAGGTCTTCATCACTGGCTACGCATTAGACGCGATCCGGGTTCCAGAAGGGCCGGAGGATGAGGATGATGCATCCGTCGTTCAGTTGATCGCCGAAGTGGAGCAGGAAACCTCCGGCTGTATCGCGTTGCTACAGGCCGTCGATCCCGCACTGGCGAGACCGTATATGGGCGCACACGATGCGCTGCGCGGAAGAAACGTTGACCGCACAAGGCACATACTTTCCTCGTTGAGAGAGTTCTGGAACCACTTGCTGCGTCGCCTGGCCCCGGACGAACATGTGCTCACATGGGTATCGACGGATGATAAAGACATGCTTCACGAGGGGCGGCCGACTCGAAGAGCGCGCGTGCTGTACGTTTGTCGCGGCCTCAACCACGAGCCTCTGACCGATTTTGTCGTTCAAGACACGCGTACGCTGGTGAAACTGGTGGATTTTTTCAATCGTGTCCACGAACTCGATCCGGAATTGACGGATGAACAGCTCCGCGCCCTTCTACTCCGGACCGATTCCTGGCTCACGTATATTTTGCAGATCTGGAAGGGGACGAGATAACCATGCTGACTGCTTTACGAATCGGAAATTTCAAGGCCTTTGCAGAATCGCAGCGAATTCCCGTCCGTCCCTTGACCTTGATCTATGGTGCGAACAGTTCCGGAAAATCGAGCGTGCTGCACAGCATGATTCTCGCCCGTCATGCGCAGGAGACGGGCGATCTGGATGTTCATCGCACCAATGTGGGTGGCGAATCGGTGGATCTGGGTGGATTCCGCCAGTATGTCCACAGGCGTGAGGCCAATCGCCGGGTCGAGTGGGCTATGGACCTGGATACGAGTTCATTCAAGGACCGGCTCGCGGAACTCTTCGCGCCCGTGAAGCAGGTCACGATGCTCCTCAATCTTGGCATTGGCCTGGACGATCAAGACCACCCGCTCCCGGAGTCAATTCCTGAAATTCACACCTATGAACTTCTCGCCGATGGTCAGAGCCTTCTCCGGATGAGTCGCCGCAGAGACGGTAAGCTTCAGCTCGACCGCTTGGATCACGAACATCCTGTGTTTCGGGAAGTTATAAAGGCAATGGTCCTGCTTTCTACAACGACCGAGACGATTCACCCGGAGGACTTTGAGGGCCTTGATGAGGCAATTGCCGAGCTTGTCCCGGAGGTGGTGGCAAAGAGCACGCAGTTTTTACCGGACGGATTGGCGGAATCAAATGTTTTCAGCCCGGGCGGTCAGGCAAGACTTTTTACGATCAGCAAAGCCCGCAGAAAAGAGGAGTTGAGCGCGGCAGTACGTTCATTCCTTCCCCGCAAGATCGACGAGATTCTAAGAGGCGTAGGGCAGGTGGTCGCAGGCGAACTATCGCGGCTCAGATACTTGGGTCCATTGCGGTCTTATCCGCCGCGCCATCTTGCCTTTTCTCAGCACCACGATCCGAACTGGTATGCCGGCGGGGGCTACGCGTGGGACGTCATTCGTCGTGACGCAAGTGTTCGGAAACTGGTTAATGAATGGCTCTCCGCGCCTGACCGACTCCAGACACCATACGAACTGATCTTGCGAGACCTGGTTGGGATTGATCAATTGGAGGGCCCGCTTCTCGATGGGCTTGAACAAATTGAACTCGATATGGAGCCAGATTACGACGACAGCCCCACGCCAACCGGGGCTTATCCTGTCGTCAAGGACCCGGAGGCGGAAGCGGTGAAGATCCGAGACCTTATCCGCTCCTCGGATATCGACAAGCTCAATGAGCTAATCATGATCGACCGCAGATCGAACACAGTGGTGAGCCATCGGGACGTGGGGATTGGCGTCAGTCAGGTATTGCCGATCCTTGTGGGTGCATATGCCTCGAGGAACCAGATTGTCGCCATCGAGCAACCGGAAATCCATTTGCACCCAGCGCTCCAGGCCGACTTGGGAGACGTGTTCATCCAATCTGCGCTTGGCCCATGCAGGAACAGGTTCTTGATTGAAACGCATAGCGAACACTTGCTTTTGCGCGTAATGCGTCGGATGCGTGAAACCAGCAACGACGAACTGCCTGAAGGAGTTCCACCTATCACTCCGAAGGACGTGTGCGTGTTGTTTGTACAGCCGAAAGGAACATCGTCGGCGGTGCGCCACCTGGAATTAGATGAAGAAGGTCAGCTCCTGGACGCGTGGCCGGGCGGCTTCTTTGAAGAAGGCTACCGGGAACGGTTTGCGTGAAGGAGGAGCTGCCTGTGCTTTATGAATTTGCCATGACGCCTGACCTATTCGACGCATCCGTAGCCAATACAAACGGTAGCGCAAGCATTATTCTGGTCGAACTTTTACGGGGGATAGCCGAAAACGGCCTATTGGCAAACCTCCATAAGGATCGGTGGTTACGTCATGTAACAGAGAAGCGGACAACGACGCTTTCACCCGCGTTGAAAGATAAAGTGCTTACATGTCTTTCGGTGCTGCATGATCGGCATCGGATGGTTCGACATCCGAAGTGCATGGCTGGCGATCCCGGCAATGACAAGGAATGGTTGAACCTGGCCTTCGATTCGCATGACCGGATTCCCTTTCACGCCATTGTCCTGAGCCAACCGTTGATAGACGGTTGCGGCCGCGAATGCGACGCCTTGGTCGAGTTCTTTGGCTCTTTGGATTCAGCGCAGTGGAACGGGCGACGGAAGAGGACATTGTCTCTGACCAAATCGGATGCCGACTACCGCGCCGCTCTTGCTCCGATATTGCGTCATGCGAAATCCCTGGCGCTTATCGACCCTTGGCTGAACTCGCATGAATCACGCTACCTCGACACGGTTACCATCTGCTCGAATGTTTTGGGACAAAGAGGACATGCGAGGCTTCAAGGGCGTATCGATATCCATGCGGAAGCGGGTAAACAGAGGCCCGATGGGCAAACCGTTGTAGACCACCTCGCCGGCTGGGAACAAAAGCTTCGGCCGCTGATAGCGGTGGATGGCCATCGATTCAGGGTGTTCCTCTGGGAATCTTTACCTGGTTCTGAGTCGATGCATGACCGTTTTATCCTGACGGATCAATGTGGCATTTCTGCTCCCGGCGGACTGGATTGCCGAAGTCACTCCCATGCCAATAGAACGGACTGGAGCCTGCTTGACGAGGATGTAAGACAACGCCACTGGAACGAATACGACCCCCCTGTGAGTCCCTTCAAGTTGCTGGGGAATAGGGAGATTTCATGACGAGAGTTAGGTGCAGATCAGCCGGAAGGTTCACAAAGAGATGACTAACGAGGAAATAGCCAGATTCTTCAATACAACACGGCCCTTCATCCAGGGCAATCCTGACCTGCGCGATCCCCAGGTTGAGGGATGGTTTCGCACACGTCAACATTTCCGGAACAGTTCCGAGCACGCCATCCTTCAGATTCCGGTGGGCTGCGGAAAGACGGGCCTCATGGCCCTGCTGCCTTTTGAGACCGCCCAGGGTCGTGTCCTGGTGATTGCTCCGAACCTTGAGATTCGTCGGGGCATTTCCACTGCCTTCGATGTCGCCGGACGTGAATGTTTCTGGACCTCGACGCGCGTTCTGACCGACGTGAGTCATGGCCCCTTCACGGCCGTCCTGGACGGCCAGGACGCGAACATCCACGACTGCGAGAATTCGCATATCGTGGTTACCAACATCCAGCAACTGGCAAGCCGGGCTGACCGCTGGCTTCCGACCTTCGCGGATGATTTCTTCGACCTGATCCTGGTGGACGAGGGGCATCACAACGTTGCCAGAAGTTGGGAACGGGTTTTCGAGCGGTTCCCCAACGCCAAGGTCGTCAGCTTGACCGCCACGCCATTCAGAGGCGACGGACGCGAGATCTCTGGCGAGCGGGTTTATGCCTATCCATTCCGGACCGCCATGGTGCGAGGATACATCAAACAGATCACGGCGGTAAACGTCGCGCCCGAGGAGATTTCCTTCACCTATCGAGGTGATGCCAGGCGGCACACGCTTGAAGAGGTTCTTCAACTCCGGGACGAGGAATGGTTCAGCCGGGGTGTGGCTCTCGCGCCCGAGTGCAACCGGTCCATCGTGGACGCCAGCATCCAGTGGCTTCAGCACCTCCGGGCGACCGGCACATTCCATCAACTGATCGCGGTCGCCTGTTCGGTGGATCACGCCCGCCAGGTGCGGTCCCTTTACGCCGAGCGCGGTCTGCAGGCGCGTGAAATCCACAGCAACATGCCGACGGAGGAAATTGAGGATGTGCTCCAGGACCTGCGTCGGGGCCGGATTGATTGCATCGTCCAGGTCCGGATGCTCGGGGAGGGATTTGATCACCCAAACCTGAGCGTGGCCGCCATCTTCCAGCCCTTCCGGTCGCTGTCGCCCTATGTCCAGTTCATCGGCAGGGTCATGCGGGTGATTCACCAGAACAACCCCCAGCACCCGGACAACCGGGGGGTGGCGGTTTCCCATGTGGGGTTGAACATCGACCGCCATTGGGAGGATTTCCGGCGGATCGACCAGGAGGACCAGGAACTCATCCAGGGCTGGCTTGAAGCGGGTGACGAGCGTCCCCCGGCCGACGAGCCTGGCCGCCGCAGACGCCTGACACCGGACATGGTAGTGCAGAACGAGATCATCAGCCACTTCATCGAACAGGAATACCTCGACCCGATGGATGACGCCGTGATCGACGACCTTGTCCAGGAGTTTCGGAGACGCGGTCTCGACCCCGAGGCCCTTGGACTTTCCCGCGAAAACCTCCGCCAGCGCCTCATCCAGGCTCGGACCCGCGAGAGCATGGAGCCCCGGGAGATACCGGTCACGCCCCAGCGACGACGCCAGGAGGCCCGCCGAAGGCTCAACGAGCGCTCCCGTGCCCTGGCCAGCCGGATTCTGAACGCCCTTGGCGCGTCCATCAACGGCCGCAACATCGTCCTGGCCTACCCTGAGCTGCGAAGCGCCAACAACTACGCGGCGGTCATCATGATCGTGAACGGAGCCGTCAACGAGCGGCTCGAGGCCGACGGCGGAACCCGCGGTGAAATCCCGCTTGAGCGGCTGGAGGAGGTTCTGGAACAGATCGACCAAATCGGGGACGCCGTCCAGGCCCAAATCCAGGAGCGCCTTTCAAGGAGATGACCTATGCCCAAGCTAAAACGCCTTCTCGTATCCGCTTGCTTCGAAACCGCCCAGCGGCGGAGACACTGTTCGCGGAACCAGGAGCACGTTATTTGCCAGGGCGACAAATGCCTGGTCATCAAGGAGAACATGTCGAAGAACAACTACTGCATGGAATGTGCGGTGTTGATACTTCAAAAAGCTAAGGAAGAACTTAATGGCTTGACTCGCGAACTGGGACCAGCGGAAGCACCATCCTCCATGAGATCTTGAGATAGGAACGGCATATGGCAGGCTTTCTTGATGACCAAAACACCCAAGCCACTCTTTCGAGGCTTTTGAGTGAGGTGGCTAAGTACCTTGCCCTGTTCCTTGAGAGGGAGCTGCCACCCCTTTTCGAGGATTGGTGGAATCAAGCCGTCGTGAACAATTTGTCGTTCCAACAGCGGCGGCGGATGGAACAACGGGGCATCGCCTCCCTCGGTGCTCTGGACCTCGCCGCGCTGCTTCGAGTGCTCGATCAGAATTGGTATCAGGTTTCCAACAAGCTCGGCCTGACGTCGGAGTCACGTCATTTCGTCAAGGAGATGCAGACTATCCGAAACCGGTGGGCACACGCGACCACCGAAGGCTTTCCTCTTGATGATATATACCGCGACCTGGACACACTCCAGCGTTTTGCCGTGGTCATCGAGGCGAATGAAACATTGATACAAGAGGTGCGATCCTTAAAGATAGCGCTTCTCTCTCCAGAGACGGAATCGCCTGAGAAAACCGATGCCGCTGCCCTTAAATCCTCTCTGACGCCCAACGAAAATGGTGCCGAATTTCAACTGGGGCAGATTGTATGTGTTCGGTCTGATCCAAGTATTCGCGGTGCTGTGATTTCCGTCCTGTTGGGCAAACCTGAAAATCGCTTCAAGGTCTTCGTGGGTGGCGAAACACAAACCTACTATGCGTCTCAGCTAAAGCCCGAAGATGTTTCCAATGACGAACCCGAGTTTTTCCCCTGTGAGCAGTTCCACGCCTACCTGACTGCGCTGCAAATCAGATATCCCGGCCTGTCTACGCTTTATTCACTCAACGCCGCCCGTGTGGATTTCATTCCGTATCAATTTCGGCCCGTGCTGAGGTTCATCAGGTCGGATCGACCTCGATTATTGATCGCCGACGGTGTTGGTGTCGGCAAGACTATCGAGGCAGGACTTATTCTCCGCGAATTGCAGGCAAGACGTGATATCCGCTCTGTTCTCATCGTGTGCCCTCGCCCGTTGGTGACCGAGCGCAAATGGATGAACGAAATGAAGCGCTTCGAGGAACGTTTCACACATCTCGATGGTGGCACCCTGCGCTACTGCATAAACGAGATGGACCTTGAAGGCGTTTGGCCCGAGCAACATCAGAGGGTGATTATTCCCTATTCTTTGTTCGATGAAGTCTTGCTTTATGGTTCAGGAGCTGACGGCAAGCGAAAACGCAAGAAAGGGCTGCTTGACCTCGACCCGCCGCCTCGGTTCGATCTCGTCATTGTCGACGAGGCGCACCATATACGCAATCAGGATACATTTAGCCACAAAGCTGTGCGCTTTTTCTGTGACCACGCTGAGGCCGTCATCTTCTTAACTGCGACACCGATCCAGCTTGGAAGTAACGACCTTTTCGTTCTCCTCAATACGCTCCGTCCCGATTTGATCATCGATCAGGAGAGTTTTGCCCACATGGCGGAGCCCAACCCTTACATTAACCAAGCGATATCGCTCGCACGAGCTCAAGAGCCGGAATGGCAAACCCGGACAAGTGAGGCCCTTGACCAAGCTGCGGCCACCGCTTGGGGCCAGGCTATCCTCCGCCACAATCCGAATTTTGTCCGAATACGTTCCAGGCTGCCCGAAGGCGACGTCACAAGTGAAGAACGTGTCCAGATCATTACGGACATGGAAGCCATCCACACTTTCGCAGGGGTTATCAATAGGACCCGCCGCAGAGACATAGGCGATTTCACAATACGGAAGCCTGAGACGGTGGTCGTTTCCTTCACGCCCGCACAGCAGCGTCTGCATGACGAACTTCTCAGGGTTCAGGCCGAGATATTCGACCGGCTTCACGGAGACATCAATGTCAAATTCATGATGACCACGATCAGACGCCAAGCCGCGAGTTGCCTTTTCGGACTTGTGCCCTTTCTTGAGGATATTCTGAACCGCCATCTTGATGAGCTGTCCTGGGAGGAAGCCGATAACACCGCGGCTGTTCCGCAAGGCGAGACGGTCGAGACAATACAATCGCAAATCCAATCGATTCTTGAGAGTGCGCGATTACTCGACCCCGACGATCCGAAACTTGAGGCACTACGCGCCACCATCCGGAACAAGCAGAAGCTGCCCAATAACAAGGTGATGCTGTTTAGCAGCTTCAGGCACACGCTCAATTACCTTTATCGCCATCTCAATGAGGATGGCTTTCGCGTCGGGATGATACACGGCGGAACACCGGATGAAGAACGTGTTGATCTCCGTGGTCGCTTCGAGAAGCATCGAGACGATACGGATACCTTGGATGTCCTGCTGTTCTCGGAAATTGGCTGCGAGGGTCTGGACTATCAATTCTGTGATTGCATTGTGAACTACGATTTGCCCTGGAATCCGATGCGCGTGGAGCAACGTATTGGCCGTATCGACCGGAACGGACAGAAAAGCGAAAGCGTTGCCATAATCAACCTGATTACGCCGGGCACCGTCGATGCCGATATCTACGAACGTTGCCTTCTACGCATAGGAGTGTTCAACAGCGCTTTGGGCGGCAGCGAGGAAATTCTCGGAGAGATTACGAGAGAGATTCGTGATATCGCTGAAAACTATACCTTGAATGAAGATGAGCGTCGGGCGAAGCTGCAGCAGTTGTCGGATAACAAGATTCGCCTGATACAAGAACAAGAGGAACTCGAGCAGCGGCAAATGGAGCTTTTCGGCATCCTGCTGCCCGAAGACCGGATGAGGAAAGAAATCGAGGATGCCTCGAGCTTCTGGTTATCCTCGGCATCCATACGAAGGATCGTCACTCTCTATTTGCAGAGGGCTTGTGGAAAAGAACAGGAATTTATCCTCGGTGAAAGGCCTCTCAAAACACTTCGTTTATCGCAAGAAGCCCGGAGTATCCTGCTACGCGATTATCAACAGCTTTCCAGGCAAAACATCACTGCCTACCGCGAGTGGGAGAACTGGCTGAAAGCGGGTAATCCCCATCTTCTCGTGACCTTCGAATCAGACTGCGCGATGGAACATCCCGAGGCGGCATTCATTATGCCACTACATCCCTTGGTCCGACAGGCCGCGACTTCGTTCAATATGAAAAAACGAGTGGTCGCTACACTCAATGCTCAGTCCAGCGACGTTCTCCCAGGTCGATACGAGTTTGCCATTTATCAATGGCGGTTTCACGGGATCAAGGAAGATCTGGTCCTGCGGCCAGTCGCTTCCACTGAAGCGGTCACATTACATCTTAGCCGTCTTCTTGAAAAGGCAACTGACCTCTCTGTCGATGATCCGAAAGAGGCCGATCCGGCTTGTTGGGATGCCTTAGACGGTCAACACTACAGTCTCTGGTCCGATGCACGGGTAAAACATAGGCGAAGAACGCAGGAATTGGCAGAGTTTCGCCGGGAGAGCCTTACAACGAGTCATCGGGCGCGGATAGCGCTTCTTGAGGAACAGCTTAAGCAGGCCAGCAACGAAAAGATTCAGAAAATGCGCCAGTCTCAAATCTCTGCGGCTGAGGCGGACTACGCCAGGCGCATTCAGGATTTGGACATCGCCATGGAAAGGGCGGAACTAACCGCGGAGCCGGTGGCTTATGGAGTGATCCACATCATGGAGGATGCTTCTCATGCCGAGTGATTACGACAAAATACGTGCCGACAACATCCTCGAATATGGTCAGGGAACACGTCATCTATCCTTTTTGGGCAGGCTATATACGGATAGGACGCATTTCATTTTCGAGCTTCTGCAGAACGCCGAGGATGCCGGTGCGTCGAAGGTCCTCTTCCAACTTGTAGAAGACAAGCTCGAGGTTCTTCATGACGGCCGCCTATTTGATGAAAAGGATGTGCGCGGCATTTGCGGGGTCGGTGAAGGAACGAAGACTGAAGATCTCACTCAGATCGGCAAGTTCGGGATCGGCTTCAAGTCAGTCTACGCATACACAACTACACCTGAAATTCACTCAGGCGATGAAAGCTTCAGAATCGAGAACTACGTTCGGCCATATGCCGTCCAGCAGCAAGACATCGGAGATTCATGGACCACTCTCTTCGCCTTTCCATTCAACAAGGATGATGTGAAACCGGGAATTGCATGCAGGGAGATCACTACAAGACTGTGTAAGCTAAGCGCAAGGACACTGCTTTTTCTTCGTAAGATCAAAGAGATCGAATACAGATTACCGGATGGGATAGGCGGTGTTTATCTGCGGGACGAGACTACGCGAGGCGGTGCACGCGAAGTAACGGTAATTGGCCAGAACAACGGCGAAGATGAAAGCGAGAGTTGGTTGATATTTGAGCGCCCCGTGGATGTGCCTGACCCTGGCGAGGATTGCCCACGTCAAGTCCCGGTCGAGATCGGTTTCCGCGTTCAAGGGAATGAAAGGGAACAACGGGAAGAGGTGGTAAGAATAAAGGATTCACCACTCGTGGTCTTCTTCCCGACTGAGAAGGAAACCCGATTCGGATTTTTGATCCAAGGACCATACAAGACCACGCCGGCAAGGGACAATATCCCGAAAGAGGACGATTGGAACGCGACATTGGTGCGTGAGACCGCATGTCTTATGGCTGACGTGTTGCCGCAGCTCAAGGACCTTGGTCTATTGGGTGTCTCGCTGCTTGAAGCATTGCCAATAAGGATGGAAGACTTTCCTCCAGGCAGTATGTTTCTGCCGATTGTTACCTCGGTTCGGGAGGCTCTTGCAGTCAAAGAACTGTTGCCTGCAGATGATGGCAACTTCGTCTCAGCGCGAAATGCGAAACTTGCTCGTGGCGCTGACCTCAGAAAACTGCTGGATCATGAGCAGCTTCGCAAGCTCTTTCAATCAGAGGTAACTGTCAGGTGGCTGGCTGGCTCAATTACTCAGGATCGAACCCCGGAGCTACGCACATACTTGCTTAATGAACTGGAGGTCGAGGAGATTACGCCCGACAGCTTTGCCCGAAAGATCACCCAGTCTTTCTTGTCAATACAAGTCGATGAATGGCTGTTGGAGTTTTACGGGTACTTGTCTGGCCAAGAGGCGCTTTGGCGTTCTCCAAGGTGGTCCGGGGATTCGGGAGGGCTTCTCCGTTCCAAGCCCATTGTCCGCCTCCAAGATGATAGTCATGTGATACCTTTTCGGGCTGACGGCACAACTCCAAATGCCTTTTTGCCTCCTCCGGAAGACACCGACTTCCCGATTGTGAAGCGGCCGATTGCAGACGATGAACAAGGGGGAAATTTCCTGAAGCGTTTGGGTCTATCGGAACCGGACGTGTTCGATGACATCGTCGAAAGAGTTCTGCCCAAGTACTCGAAAAGTGATCTATCCTCGGTTTCCGAGACCGAGCACGCGGCGGACATCCTTAAAATTCTGCGCGCTTTGAACTCTGACTCGGAGGCCGGTAAGAAAAGAGTAATCCAGAAGGCAAAGCAGACACCTTTTCTCAAGGCTGTCAACCCAATTGGGGATATGGCATATAAAAAGCCGCGCGATGTCTACCAGGAAAGCCCGACTTTGCGGCTTTATTTTGCCGCTTCGATAGACGTGTGGTTCTTATCCGAACAGCCGCTGGCTTCAGCAGACCCATGCATTTTGATCGACCTTGGCATTGCGACTCTGCCACGGCGCATCCTGTTTTCTGATGGCTTGCCTCCTGGTGTAAGTGAATACTCAACGCGCGCCGAGACAATCGAGAACTATAACCTTCATGGGCTGGATGATTTCCTTGAATCCTTGGAGGCAGTTCAGAGTTTTGAAGACAAGGCGAAAGCTGTTCTGATCCTGTGGGGTTATCTTAAAGAACATTTGGAATTGGACTCCTGGTTTTTCAGGGGTCGCTATCATTGGTTTTACTACAGCGGCCATAGCAAGTCCTTCGACTCTCAAATGCTGACCCGTCTTCGGAGCATCAAGTGGATTCCTACGCGGGACGGGAGCATAGAAAAACCGGGGGACATTAACACAGATCAGCTTCTTGATGACTTTCAAGGAACAGAGGAATTGATCGATGCTCTCGGTATTAATCAAGGTGTCGGTCGGAGAGCATCATCTGAAGACGATAAGAAACGCGAACATGCCAATATGCTCGGCGTCTCTCTTGAGGATATCGAGTTTCTGAAGATGCATCCGGACGAGTTTGCTCAACTAAAGGCTGAAATCGCATCAAGAAATAACAGACCGACATTCCCAACAAGGACGGTTACGAATCCAGAGCGTCGGCAGGAACGGATAACAGACCAGCTCTCCGAATCCCCAAAAAAGGAATATGAAGAGCGCGAAAGAAGTGTTCGGACAACCAGAGGCGCTATCGACCCTTCTCTATGGCTCAGGGGACAGTACACCAACGATGACGGCCAAATGGTGTGTCAGATCTGCAAGAAGGAAATGCCTTTCAGAAAACGTAATGGTGAGCACTATTTTGAAGCTGTCGAAGCGTTCTCCCAGGATCATTTTCCCGTGGAGCACGAGGCGCAGTTTTTGGCCCTATGCCCACTTTGCGCTGCAATGTACAAAGAGTTTGTCAAGAAGGACGAAGCGGCCATGACCGATTTGAGAGAGGCTCTTCTGAATATGGACTCATTGGAGGCTCCATTGCGACTCGGCGATCTTGAAACGACCATTCAGTTCGTCGAGACCCATCTCTGCGATGTAAAGACGATTCTCGGAGAAATGGGAAGGAGCGAGGATTAGCATTGGAAGGCATCATGGGTGAGAAAGCATGACTACGCATCTCTCAGTAAGATTAGCATGGCATGACCGGGCTTGGGATGGTCACGTATGTGACCTGCCACACCTCAATGCTCACTGCATTGTCCACCAACACATACGTGACTCGCGGGATGATGAAAAGGAGCGCGAAGCTGCCGGCAAACCTCTCGTCGAGTTGGACGGATGGTTGCCCCCATGCTCCCGTGATCCAGCCGCTTACGCCGAAAAAGGATTTTCAATAACACATCAAGACCCGCTTGAGTTTCGAAGGCTACCAGGGGTCTCAGAAGACATCCCTCCGTATTCATCGTGTCCAGCTCCTTACCGTTGGATGCGCGAGGAATTTTTCCGAGAGGTCTGCGAAGCTGAAGATATATCACTGCGGGGGCCAGACAATCCGCGAAGTAATGGTTGGGTTTTTGAGCCTGACCGTCAGCGTGAACTTCTCAAGCGATTCTGGGGAAAACTTGAGCCAAAGAACTCACTTGTTTTCTATTACTGCAACCATGGGAATCCTCTGGATGAGAACTCGCCGCGCATTATTGTCGGTATTGGAAGGATCGCTGAGGTTGGGCCTCAGATCTATTTTGGTACGACCCCAAAGTACCAGGATCAGTATCCAGTTTGGTCCCGGCGTATTAGCCAGGCGTACCCTGAACAAGGGGTTCGTATCCCGTACCAAGAATACCTGCGGGATGGTCACAGCCCTGACGATATCATCTGCCGAGTTCCACGGAGCGCGCTGCTTCCATTCTCATATGGAGGGGAACATGTTTCCGACGACGTCGCGGTTGCCATCATTGAGCGCGTCATACAGTGTGTGGATCGCGTCAAGGCTGATGGGCGCGTCGCTTTTGATTGGGAAAGACGCCTTGATTGGCTAAACGACGTTCTTGCCGAGGCATGGAGCGGTCGAGGCGCGTTTCCGGGCGCTGGAAGCGTGCTCCAGTACCTCGGGTTTTCGAAGGGGACCTCTTTTCAGCGAACTGTGCTGGCACCAATGGCAAAACGGGGAGAGAATTCCTGGGACTATGTCCTGTCAATCCTTGAGGGAAGAATAGAACCGGACAAAGGAACATACAGAACTGGGCTGCTCAAAGCGAGAGAGCGCTGGCGCGTCCTAAAAACTCGCCATGCGCTGCTATCCAAGCTCGCCCGGCTCGAGCTCACCCCGGGCCAGGTGCAGCGGATCGTTAATCCCGACCAGCGGGCAGCAAGCGGAATCGACGCGACCGAGAAGGACTTGGTCGCCAACCCTTACATCCTATCCGAGTGCGACCTTGGGTCGGCGGACTCCGATCCCGTGGCGCTGGAGACAGTCGATCATGGCTTGAGGCCCGAAGGGGACGCTGCGCTGTTTCCCGATTCAGACGAAATCTCTCACGACGACAGGCGTAGGGTTCGGGCGGTTGGTGTTGCGATTCTCCAGGAGGCCGCGAGCAATGGAGATACTGTCCTCACATTCGCCGACTTCCTGACCAAGATCATCGGACGCTTTCCTGAGAGAAGGGCGTGTCAGCCAGATCGGGAAGTCGTGTTGGCCGAAGCCGAATTCTATCGAAAAACCCTGTGGACAGCCTTCGACTCCGATCCTGAGCTTGTCGCGCTCAAGCACCTCCAGTTGCTGGAGGAACATGCCGCTTCGCTAATTAAACGGCGGGCCAAGAAGACGAATCCGGCGGTCGATCCCCCGATTGACTGGTTCGGAGCGCTAAAGAAGCTCTTTGGTGAACCGAAATCCGACCGTGAAAGGGCAGCACTGGACGAGAAACGGACTGCCCTCGCCACGCTATTCTCGCGAAGACTGAGCGTGCTGACAGGAGGAGCTGGCACTGGCAAGACTTCGGTACTGAAGGTATTTCTTCAGGAATTGGTGCGTGCCGAAGGTCGACATCCGACGCTCTTGCTGGCTCCCACCGGAAAGGCCCGCGTTCGGCTTTCCACCAAAACCGGTCGAAATGCAATGACCATTCACCAGTTCCTGCTTAAGCAGGGCTGGTTCGTACCTGATATTTTCGTAATCAAACAACAAAGCGATCAGAGCCCCTTCCAGGCGACCACCGTTATCATTGACGAGTGTTCAATGATCCCAACGGACCTCTTTGGGACATTGCTGCGTGCTCTTGACTCCGGCCCATTGAGTCGTCTGATTCTTGTGGGTGATCCCAACCAGCTACCACCAATTGGCCCTGGGAGGCCCTTCG